>Ga0164295_10004531_pt1 | contig 11053 bp, 7 predicted proteins | sample GEODES006metaG_FD_111798 | JGI IMG/M metagenome (GOLD analysis project Ga0164295, IMG submission 111798) | Oligotrophic lake water microbial communities from Sparkling Lake, Wisconsin, USA - GEODES006 metaG | ecosystem: Environmental > Aquatic > Freshwater > Lake | place: USA: Sparkling Lake...
CGTATTTCTTTCCGCACTTATTGGAGCATCTATAGGATTCCTTTGGTACAATACATTTCCAGCGCAAATTTTTATGGGTGATTCAGGTGCTCTTGCTTTAGGTGGAATTCTTGGGACGGTTGCTATTATTACTGGTCATGAAATTTTACTTGTTTTAATGGGTGGTATTTTTGTTGCTGAAGCATTAAGTGTGATTATTCAAGTTGCTTCATTTAAAACAAGAGGCAAAAGAGTTTTTAGAATGGCGCCTGTTCACCACCATTATCAAAAAAAAGGATGGCCAGAACAAAAAATAACAGTAAGAATTTGGATTATAAGTTTTATACTTGCTCTTTTGAGTATATTAACTCTTAAATTAAGATAATAGGTAATATAATATGAATTTAGGCCAAAATATGAAAGAAATTCATTTTTTTATTGCAGGAGCAGCAAAAAGTGGAATTTCAGCTGCTAAAATATTAAAAAAAAATGGCGCACATGTTTTTATTACCGAAGAAAATAAAATATCTGATATTTTAAAAATTGAGTTAGATAATTTAAAAATACCATACGAAGAAAATGGCCATTCTTTTGAAAAATTGAAATCTCAATGCGACATTTTAATTTTATCTCCCGGTATTCCTTTAAATAAAGATATTTCAATATTTTGTAAAAAAAATTCTATTCCAATCGTCAGCGAAATTGAATTTGCTTCTTGGTTTATGAATTCTAAATCAATCTCAGTTGGAATTACTGGTACAAATGGAAAAAGTACGACAGTAAATTATTTATCGCAATTATTTTCCAATACAAAATACCATTCTAAAGCATGCGGCAATATTGGTATCTCAGTTTCACAAACTTTATTAGAACATCCAAATACAAATTTATTTTCTATTGAATTTAGTAGCTATCAATTAGAAACAACTTATTCTATAAGACCAATGTGTACATCACTATTAAATTTACAAAATGATCATTTAGGCCGCTATGGAAACATGGATGAATATTTAAAAGCAAAATGGAGACTTGTATTACTCACAGATGATCTTGGAATAACTATTATTGATAAAAACATAATGAATCATGTTATAAAATTAGGATTAAGTTTACCAAAATCAAGAATTATTTTAATAGATGAAGTAAAAAATACTATTGAAAATAAAAACAAAGTAAATAAGAAAAAATATACCGACTTTATATATGAAAAAATTGAGAATGGAAAAACATTACCATATGCCATTTATCAAGAATTGAACGATTTAAATTTTGATGAAGTGACGTTGCCTAGTCAATTTGAATATGCCTATACAAAATATAACGATAATGGTTCAATTAATATCAATCTAAATCTAAAAAACTCAACTAAAAATTGGATAATTGAAAATCCCTGCTTACCAGGAAAACATAACATGATGAATATATTATGCGCCAGCATAATAGCAAATTTTTTAGGCGTTCCTGATATTCATATTCTCAAACAATGGGAAGAAAAATCATCTTCATATAAGCATTTACCACATAGACTCGAAAAAATATCTTTAAAATGGAATTTATATTTAGATAATAATTTAAAAACTAAAAATATTCTAATTATAAATGACTCAAAAGCTACTAATGTAGAAAGCACTTTAGTTGCTTTACATTCTTTTCAAAACCCTATTCGATTATTAATTGGCGGCGAACCAAAAGGAGATGATTATTCACCAATAGGTGAACTAATCAATAATAATTTAATAAAAATTTATCCATTTGGAAAAGCCTCAAATATAATTCAAGAACACTTAAAAAATTATAAAAATAAAATTGCCGGATCTTCTCCAAATATGTTAGCTGCAGCCAACTTAGCACTAAATGATGCTACAGATAATGAAATTATTTTATTGTCTCCTGCTTGTAGTAGTTTTGATGAATTCAAAAATTTTGAACACCGTGGCGATGTATTTCGCGAATGGGCTTTATCTCATTTAAAGGATAACTAAAAGTGAAATTATCAGAAAAAGAAATACTTGATAAAAACAAAATAAATGATGAAAATCTGGAAACTATTCTTGATACTCCTAAGCCAAGTACTTGGATTACATATGGCGGGAATGTCTTATGGGTTCCTGTAATTGCTTTATCAGGTTTTGGAATTTTATTTGTTTATAGTTCTTCTTCTGTATATTCATCACAACACTTTGGAACAGAATTTTATTACGCAAAAAGACAGACAATATACTTAATTCCAGCTATTATAGCTGCAATAATTGGAGCAAAAATTTCTTTTGATAATTTTTATAAATATATTAAATATTTATTTTTTGCTTTTGTTATTTTAACTTTTGCAACACATGTTCCTCATATTGGTAAGACAGTTTCAGGAGCTTCAAGATGGATATCAATAGGCCCCCTTCCTGCAATTCAGCCATCTGAGTTCCTCAAAATCTTTACTATTATGTTTATGACTTGGATTTTAACTTCAAAGTCAGGCGAAATTATAAAAAATGAACCCAAAAGATTATCAAATATAATAGAATTTTTAACTTTATTTTTAGCCCCAATTGCTATCATTTCACAAAAAGATTTTGGATCTACTGTTGTTGTCATTTCAGGTGCTGTCGCAATTTTATTTATGAACGGTTTACCTAAAAGATATTTTGCCGGTATTTTTGGAGTTATTATATCAGGGTTAACAACAGCAATTTTAATTGAACCTTACAGAATATCACGAATTATGACTTTTTTAGATCCTTTTAAAGATCCACTTGGTTCTGGCTTCCAAGTAATTCAAAGCTTTGTTGCTGTTGCTAATGGTGGTTTGTTTGGAAGAGGCATAGGTGAAAGTCAACAAAAATTATTTTTCTTACCCGAAGCTCACACTGATTTTATTTTAGCAGTGATTACAGAAGAAATGGGTTTTATAGGAATACTTGTCTTAACTATATTATACTCAGTTCTATATTATGCTATTCTTCGTTTAGTTATTTATGGAAGTTCACATAGAGATAGACTCTTAGCTACGGGCGCATTTGCCATGTTAGTAACGACAACAATAATTAACATGGGTGTTGTTGCTGGCGCTCTTCCAAACAAAGGTTTACCACTTCCATTTATTTCTAATGGGGGAACTGCTTTAGTTGCTAACTTTTTTATTATAGGCCTTTTATCTCAGATCTCTAGAAGAATATACACTCAAAATAATAATTAAATTTAAGGTATAGAAAATATGTTTAATGCAATTAAAAGAATTCATTTTGTAGGAATTGGTGGAAGCGGAATGTCAGGCATAGCTGAAGTCCTACTAAACTCAGGTTATCATATTTCAGGAAGTGATATAAAAAAATCTCAAGTTACAGATAAACTCGAAAAACTTGGTGCGAAAATATTTATTGGACATAATTCTGAAAATATAAAAAATACCCAAGTTCTCGTTGTTAGTAGCGCAATAAATAAACATAATCCAGAAATAATTGAAGCTCAAAACAGTAGAATTCCAATCATTCATAGAAGCGAAATGCTAAGTGAATTAATGCGAATGAAATATGGAGTCATTGTTGCTGGAACTCATGGAAAAACAACAACAACAAGTATCTTAGCTTCTGCATTAAATGATGTAGGACTTGATCCTACAGTCGTTATAGGTGGAAAAATAAATTCATTTGAAAGTAATGCAAAACTTGGAAAGGGCGATCTTTTTGTAGCTGAAGCAGATGAAAGTGATGGTAGTTTTGTAAGATTAACACCAACAATTGCAATTATAACAAACATAGATAGAGATCATCTCGATCACTATGATAACCTCGAAGATATTGTTAAAGCTTTCGAGACTTTTTTAGATAAAGTTCCTTTTTATGGCGCTGTTTGTGCTTGTATTGACGATCCCATTGTACAACTTATTTTGCCAAAAATAAGAAGAAAACTTGTTACATATGGATTAAGACAAGATGCTGATATCACCATTTCAGATAAAGTAACAGATGGAATGACAACCACCTATACTCCACGAATTTATGGAAAAACATATTCAAAAGTTAAATTAAAAATGCCCGGTTCTTATAATCTTTCAAATTCTCTTGCTACATTTGCTGTTGCTTCACTTCTTGAACTTGATATTGAAAAAATATGCGCATCTATCTCAAAATTTGAGGGTGTTCAACATCGCTATACCATTTTAGGTGAAGTAAATAAAATATTAATTGTTGATGACTACGCACATAACCCTAAAAAAATCGAGACTGTACTAAAAGGAACGAAAGAAAGTTTTCCTGATAGAGAAATCATTGCTATTTTTCAACCTCATCGTTATTCAAGAATGAAACACCAAATGGATGAGTTTGCAAAATGTTTTCAAGACGCCGATAATGTTATTATTACGCCAATTTATTCGGCTGGAGAACAAGAGATTTTGGGAATAAATACTTCAACTATTGCCCATCAAATAAAATTAAATAGCTTCAATAATGCATCTAATTCAACTCATATATCAGAAAATCTAAATGATGCTGTTATTAAGGCTCATAATATAATAAAATCAATAGATCTAAATAAAGGCGCAGTTGTTTTAACCTTAGGCGCCGGGGATGTAAGACAAGCAGGAAATATGCTATTGGAGAAATTAAAACTTGAATGTAAGTAAGAAGCAAAGAAAAGTAAATTTGCTAGCCTCCCAAAAGCTAGACTTAAGGAGCCGCAAAGGGACAAAAAAAACGACATCTACAAAATGGTATATAATTGTTTTGCTTCATTTATATATTTCTATGAAAAAAATAATTCAGGTAGTATATCATTTTTTTAAAAGCAAACCCAAATTTACTTATATTCTTTCTCTTTTCACTATTTCTATCATTTGTATTAAATCAGGCGTTTATTTTGTTGATATTTATAGTGAAAAAATATTACCTACACAAGTTCAAATTGAGACTGATAATAAAGCAATCACAAATGAACTTTATATTGAAATAAGTAAAGAAATTGAAAAATCTAGACTAAATAAAGAAAAGCGTTCCGATTTTATTGCTAAAATAAATTCCATTTTATCCTCTACAGATTTAATCGATCAGTATTGGATTCGTTTAGGTTTAGATGGAAAATTACAAATTAATGCAATAATGCAAATTCCAATTTTGCTTATTGAAGCAAAAAATGGAGAACGTTATGTAATTAGCAATAATATGAAAATTATAGCAAAAAATCCGCTTCCAAATGAGTATACCTCATTGCTTAAATTGGATGCTCCTGAATTAAAAATCAATTGGAAATCAAAAAATACAAATGTTAAAATTAAAAAAAATAAAAAATTAGAAACTAATAATTTAAATGAGACCAATACACCTGTAAATTTTATATGGCTTTTGACCCAAACAAAGTTCATTAATTCGGAAATGCTGAAACTTGGAAAAGGATACTCTCTATCAAAAATATCTTGGGACTCAAATACAGGTTTTACACTTAAAATAAATCGAAACAATTCTTTATTAAATAATAAAATTCCAGATAAAAACACAGAAAAACCCAAAACAGATTCACAAAATAATTCAACTTTAGAAAAGCAAGATAGCGATTATTTAATTGCCCTAGTTGGTGAAAATAATATTAAAGATAAATTAGAAAGACTGAAAATAATTCTAAAAGAATTAGGTAATAAAAATATTTTACCAAATAAAGTTGATCTTGACTTTACAGATAAGGCAAGCTTTAAGATTCAAGGCGCTACTTCAAAATTATCTCAATAGGGATTTTTAAATCTTGCTAATGACTTTTATTTTTTGATTGTGTAAGTTTAAAGAGAGCGCGTTCACAAAATGCTTTTTAAACATTTTGCATGCAAAGTTAAATTGACATGAAAACATCTCTAAATAAAAATATTTGTATTTCCCTTTCGCTAGGCTCAACTCATACAAGCCTAATTGCGGCAAGCTATGAAAATAAACCTCCATTAGCTCAGCAAGATGATCATTTTCAAAATGACAAAGATTCATCTCGAATTCAAATTTTAGGGGCTGCAAGAATAAATAATAACGGTTCCATTAAAAAAGGAGTTGTTTCAAGTATTGATGCTGTAACTGCTTCCATTCTCGAAACAATTGATGAAGTTGAACGCCAATCTGGTGTTGAAATTGATTCCATACGCGCATGTATTGCAGGAACGGCAGCTCAATTCGATAATCATGTTGAAACCTGCTCAATCAAAGGTGAAGAAATTAGAGCATCAGATCTCGAAAGAGTTTCAACAGCGGTTCGAAATCAAAAGCCTCCAATGGGTTATGATTTTATTCATATGATACCTAGTTCTTATTCTGTAGATGGCAAACACGGCATTCAAAATCCAATTGGTATGCAAGGAACATCATTATCGATCATGCACCACCGCGTTTTTTATCCTCAAGCTGACCTCCATAATATTGTAAGAGCATGCAACAACGCAGGCATAAGAGTTCAAAGTTTTGCATTTGAACCATTGGCTGCCGCAGAGGGTGTTTTAACAAAAGATGAAAAAGAATTTGGCTGTATTTCATTATCAATTGGTGCTCATTTAACACATGCCGCAGTTTATTTAGGAAATATTCCAGTATATTCTAAAGAATATCCAATTGGATCACACCACATTACAAAAGATCTTTCTATTGGTTTAAGAACAACACAAGCCGAAGCGGAAAGAGTTAAAAAAGAATTAGGAAAAGCAATTGAATTTTCTACAAAAGATGCAAATGAAAAAATTGAAATTTGCAGTATTGATGGAAATACTTCTCGCTACGTAACTAGAAAAGAAATTAATCAAATAATTGAACCACGAGTAAGAGAAATTTTAAACACAATTTATACTGATTTAAGAAGATCAAAACTAATTACTAAAACTTCAAAAGGAATTGTTTTATCCGGAGGCGGTGCACTTCTAAGCGGTATGGCTTTAGCTACTGAAGAAATTTTTTCTTTGCATGCGCGTGTTGGAATGCCAATAAATATTACTGGTGCAACTGAAGGACTTAAATCACCAATTTGGGCTTCTAGTGTTGGTACATTATCAACTCTTTTTGCAACAATTCATGGTGAAAACTCAGCATTCCAAACAGAAGAATCTAAAAGAATTGGATCTTTCGCAACAAAAATATGGCATAAACTGAAAGAACCATTTGCTTCTAGATAATTATTAATACTAAAATGATAAGAAACACGGAGGATTTTAAAAATGAGTGAAAGAGCGGATAAAAATAATAAATACTCTTCAAACGCAATCATTAAAGTGATTGGTGTGGGTGGAGGCGGAGGAAACGCTCTGAATACAATGATTGAATCTGGACTCAGTGGTGTTGAATTTATTGCAGCAAATACTGATGTTCAAGCGCTTCAATCAAATCTTGCTCCCATTAAAATCCAACTTGGACGTGAATTGACGAAAGGTCTTGGAGCTGGTGCAAATCCAGAAATGGGCAGAAATGCGGCTCTTGAAGACAAAGCAATTTTACAAGAAGTTTTAAGTGGCGCCGATATGGTTTTCGTAACTGGTGGTATGGGCGGTGGTACTGGTACCGGTGCAGCTCCTATTATTGCACAAGTTGCACGAGAATTAGGTGCGTTAACAGTAGGTGTTGTAACAAAGCCTTTTACATTTGAAGGTAAAAGAAGAAAACAACAATCTGAACATGGTATTCAATCCTTAAGACAGTCTGTAGATACCTTAATTACTATTCCAAACCAAAGACTTTTAAGCATTGCTCCACCAGAAATGTCCATGCTTGAAGGATTTAAACTCGCAGATGAAGTTTTATTAAACGCAGTTAAAGGCATTTCAGATATCATTAATATTCCTGGACGCGTAAATGTGGACTTTGCAGATGTAAAAACAATTATGTCTGAAATGGGCATGGCACTTATGGGTATTGGAACTGCAACTGGCCCTAATAGAGCAGCTGAAGCCGCTCGTTCTGCTATTAATTCTCCATTACTTGAAGATATAGATATTGAAGGCGCAACTGGAATTCTAATTAATATTACGGGAACAAGTTCCATGACACTTCATGAAATTAGTGAAGCTTCTACTCTAATTCAAGAAGCAGCGCATGAAGAAGCTAATATTATATTTGGTGCCGTAATTGATGAAACAATGGGTGAAACCATTCGAGTGACAGTGATTGCTACAGGATTTGATCAAGCGCGCGTTTCTTTTCCAGAAACAGCTCACGGATTTTCAAATATTCAGCAACAAGGTCAATTCATTCCACCTAACGTAACAAATCAACCACAACAACAAATACCACAACAGGCATTTGCTGGAATGAATTCACAACGCTCACAAACAGGTTTTGCGCAAAATATTCCTGCCGTAAATCCTTATGACGTTAGAAATCCAAATCAAATGTCCAATCAACAACTTCATCAGCAAAATCAGTTTGCTCAACCAAATAATCAACCAAATCATTTTGCTAGACCGCAACAATTTGGTAGAGATATCCAACAAAATTATAACCAAGGAATTCCAAATCAACAAAGCCCTAGATCAAATAATCCAAACCAAGATTTAAATAACTCTCACAATAATTTAAATTCTGGAAATTTATTTAGATCAAACCCTCAAGTTGATCATAGAAACACATTAAACAACCAACATCATAATCCAATTAAATCTCATGAAAACCAAGCTTCCTCTACTTGGCCTAATCAACCACAAAACTCCAAAAACGAGCCAACTTCCGATTTAGAAGAGCTAACAAAATGGACTTTTGATATGGCAAATCAGCAACAAAATTCAAATAAAGCAAATGATCCAAAAGTAATGGGTGCTTCTTCTGCTATTAAAAACGAAGATCACAATCAAGAAGATGCTGCTGAAACAGCTTTAAAACTTGCTAAAGAATTATCTGATATTGAAATTGATGATTCTGATTTTGAAACGCCAGCATTTATGCGCAGAAAAGATGATTCACACAGGAATGCTTGAAAATAATATTGAAGAAGATTTTTCATTTTCTTCTTCAATTCTATTTAAAACCTCGTGATCCATTATAGCTAAATAAACTAACCAAAGTAAAAATTTAGTATCTTCTTTTGAGCTAAGATTATAAAATCTTTCTATTGATGATAATATTAAAAAACCATTATATTTTTTCTTTTTGCTGTTTTCATATCTATAGTGACTATTTAATACATCACCTTTCAATATATTTTTAAATAATAACTCTCCCTCTTTTTTACTTTTTACAGATTGAAATAATTCAGAAAAATCAATGATTTTTTTCTTAATTTCATTTAATAAAAGAGTTTTACTTATAAAAACAGATGGAAAATCATTTAGTATGGAAGGAATAATTCTAAAAATATTAAATTTCTTTACAATAAAAAAATCTTGTCCACACATTGAATTTAAAAAATCAATATTTGGCGGGTAAGAAAGAATTGTCAAAGAAGCTGAACTATTTAAAGAAATTTCATATAAAGACTGTACATTTTTAAAATAATCAAAAGTTTTATCAACAATATTAATTAATTTTTTCTGATTTATATCTAGAATTGGGTCATGATAAATTTTAGGGCAGCATATTAAAAAATGAAAAGGTTCATCAAATATTTTTTTTAATACTTCTAAATTAGAACTAAAATTTTTCTTAGATAAAAGAGTCCAAAAATCCATAACTATAATTATATTTTTTTTATGATTTCGAGATAACCACTTATAAAAAAAATTTAAATCATCATAATCTGAGCGTATTATTTCTTCTGGAAAAATATCTAATAATGAAATTGTTTTTTCTTGAGGAGATATTTGAATGTAAAACTCTTTTATTCCATGATCTTTTTTAAGTAAATTAGCGCATTCTGCGGCTAAATTTAAATCTTTAAAGCCCCAAAATAAAACCCCAATCTTCATGGTATCCCCTATTTTTTTACTTCACTGAATGCAGCATTTAGAGCTTTTTTATTGAATTTATTTATTATACCTGCATCACTTAAAAGCCAATCTAATAGAGAAATTGCTGACTCATTCCATTCAAAACTTTTACCTTGAGCTTTCTCTACAATAAATTCTCGTGTGGATTTTGCTTTATTCAAGTTTATATAAAATTCAGAATCCTTATTATCTATAAGCATTTTTTCAATTTGTTTTGCCCAAATAGCTAAATAACCATTATCTAACCCACTCCAAAAATTACTTGGAAGCATGCCAGGGGAAAAATGCTGATCTACAGCGGTAGATGTTCTATAAATAACCGGAGTTCCACTTAGAGCAGCTTCTAATGGAGGAAGACCAAATCCTTCTGCAACAGAAGGATGAACAAGAAGCGACGACAATCTGTATAATTCAGCTAATTCGAAATCAGACAAAATAGGAAAAATAATTGTTTTTAAATTTTCAAAAAATTTAATTCTTCCAATTTCTTTAGGAACACATTTTTTTAAATATCCTGATATTTCCTTTTGATCAGCTCCTATTCGAATAAACCAAACATTTAATGATGAATCTGTTGCGACTTTCATTACTGCTTGAGAAGCTATATCCCAGCACTTATATTTTTGATTTCTTCCTACACCTAATACCCAATTGCCTTGTATTATTTTTTCAATAAATAACGTGAATTTTTCAGAATCTTTTTCAAATGTAACTTCATCCAAAAATTTTTTACGTAAGGAAAAAAGAAGATTATTATCAGTTATTCTCGATTTACTTCCAAAATGCAGATCGACTGCATCACCAATAACATATAGTGGAGCTGTTCTTTTTTTAACTAAACCTTGCAGTATTTTAGCTGAATGAGTTGAAACCGTTGTAACAAAAGGCAAGCGAGATAAAGCTCTTTTTACTAAAAAGCGAAACTGTCTTTTAAATATAAAACCAACACCTTTAACGGGCATAAATGGAATACTGTCATGAACAACTTGAATTACTCTTGATGACATATTATTTCTAGAAACAAATAATGGTCTATCAAAATTAGCAGGAGCAAACCAAATAACTTGGTTGTTTGTGAGCTTTTGAATTCTTTTTAATGCAAAAGTAGGCCATAGCCATATTGGTTTATCATAAGACTTTTGAAGTGAACCAGGACCACCACTCCAAAACGATACGATATTTGGATATTTATGTACCAATTCAAGAACC
>Ga0164295_10004532_pt1 | contig 11053 bp, 13 predicted proteins | sample GEODES006metaG_FD_111798 | JGI IMG/M metagenome (GOLD analysis project Ga0164295, IMG submission 111798) | Oligotrophic lake water microbial communities from Sparkling Lake, Wisconsin, USA - GEODES006 metaG | ecosystem: Environmental > Aquatic > Freshwater > Lake | place: USA: Sparkling Lake...
GCTTTGCCTCATGTTAAAAGCGGTAAGCTTATTGCATTGGGCACTACAGGGCCAACTAGAGCAAAACTGTTACCTGATGTGCCTACGATTGAAGAATCTGGTAACTTAAAGGGATATGAAATGTCGATCGTCTATGCGGTATGGGCGCCGGCAGGCATGCCAGCACCGATTGTTAGTAAATTAACTAAGGCCCTTGAGCAAGTAGTAGCTTCCAGTGCTTTTAAAGAGAAGGTAACTAATGATGGTGGCGAAGTGATGAATTTATCTACACCAGCTGAAAGCAATGCCTATTTTCAAAAAGAGATGCAGCGTTTAAGTAAGATTGTTAAAGATGGCAATATAAAGGCAGACTAATATGAATAATTTATTTCAAAAAGTAGTGGTTGCTGGTTTAATCCAATTTTGTGTGATCGGTCTAGTCAATGCACAAAGTAAAGAAATCAGTTCTTATCCCAATAAGCCAATTCGGATTATTAATCCATTGGCAACAGGGGGTGCCGTTGACACGATGGCACGTATGCTGGCACCTAGCCTACAAGAAATTTTGGGTCAACCGATTGTGATCGAGAGCAAGCCGGGGGCTGGGGGCACGATTGGCAGTAATTTTGTAGCCAAGTCAGCACCTGATGGATATACCATTTTGATGGTGTACGACACCTTTGCTGTTAACCCGCATGTCTATAAAAACTTACCGTTTGATTCATTTAAAGACTTGGCGCCAGTAACCGAATTAGTCAAAATTCCTTTAGTGGTAGTTGCAGGCAATAAATTACCAGCTAATAATTTGCGCGAGCTGACTGACTTATCAAAATCTAAGACTAATGGGATTAATTTCTCTAGTGGAGGCGCTGGAAGTTCTGGGCATCTTGCTGCTGAACTGCTCAAAACTAATCTAGGTATAGATATGACGCATGTGCCATATAAAGGGGGTGGTCCAGCAATGACTGCAACTATTGGTGGTGAGACGGATATTACGATTTTAGGGGCAGTTATTACTGTTCCTCAAATTAAGGGCGGAAATCTAAAAGCTTTAGCAGTGCTTGGGAAAAAACGGACTCCTGCTTTGCCACAAGTTGCTACAGCAAGTGAACAGGGCCTCACCAATTTTGATGTGAGTTCATGGGTTGGGGTTTTGGTTCCAGCCGGAACACCTGCACCGATTGTTGACAAGATTAATAACGCCTTTGCGCAAGCCCTTAAAAGTCCTGCTGTTCAGTCACGGATGGCAGAACAGGGCAATGAAATTGTTGCCAGCTCTCCTGCTCAATTTGGGGTATTTTTAAATCAAGAGTCTGCTAAGTGGGCTAGGGTCATTAAAGAGAATAATATCCAGTTAGAGTGAACAGTAAAGCGGCTCGATTATGAAAGTTTTAGATTCAACAGTCGAGCTGCATTACCCCCTAGAATGGCTACTCGATCTGCATTACTGAGACCCTTTGTTGCCATGACGCGCTCTACCGGAAATTCTTCCCATGGAATTGGATGGTCAGTGCCAATCACAACTTGACTAACGCCTACTTGCGATACTAAATAAGCCAATGCTTCTGGAGTAAACACTAGCGAATCAAAGTAGAGTTGCTTTAGGTATTCTGAAGGTTTCTTTTTAAGCACAATATTGGGATCACAGTTTTGTGGGGAAACAAAGCAGCTGTGATCCATACGCGGCGCATATGAGCCCAAGAATCCGCCACCATGTGCAGCCAATATTTTCAATTGTGGGTATTTATCAAGTACACCTTCATATATGAGGTGTTGAAGTGCGATAGTGGTATCTAAAGGGTTACCAATCACATTAGACATCCAGCCATTACCTTTAAAGCGCTGCGCAAGTTGTGGCGTGCTTTGAGGATGAATAAATAATGTGACGTTCAGTTCTTGGGCTTTTGCTAAAACTGGATGATATTTCGGGTCAGCAAAATCCTGCCCTAAAACACTTCCACCAATAGCGGCGCCACGAAGACCTAAGTTTTTGACAGCATTTTCTAGCTGCTCTACCGCTAGAGCCGGGTCTTGCATCGTTAATGAGGCAAATGCTGCAAACTTATCAGGCCGCATTGCGCAGAGTTCAGCAAGGTGAATATTGTTCAGTCTACAGATCTCTGCAGCGGTATCTTTATCCTTGCGGTACCAAAATGGATTGACACTCAGCACTTGCATATCAATACCTTGGGCTTCCATCGCTTTAATCCGCTCATTAATTTTGATGAAATGCTCGGGAACACCTTTGGTGGGAGGTGGAACTGTCTTAGCATCCTCCCCCATTAAATCAATCGCATCTTGAAACATGCAATGAGCATGTACATCAATGGTTTTAATACGCTTGCCATTAATGAAGATGGGAGTTAAGCGTTTTGGCGTAGCCTCTTTCAGATCTGCAGCATGAGAAAGACCGCAACCACAAAAAAACAGTCCACCTAGCGCCTTGCTAGATGTCTTAAGAAATGATCTACGCTGATTCATTTAAGGCCCTTTTGCGATAATGAATCTCTACAGTACACGAATTTTTTGAATTGTAAGGGGCAATCGATAGAGGAATTCCCCTAGGTAGAAATGCTTTTAGGCTTCATATTGTCCAAAGTTATTTGGACAAGTTAGGCAGTGACCCCCTAATCAATCCTGATCACAAATTGATCCTTATTTCTTCTCACTTTTTTCAAATTAACAAGCCAGTCCTCATCAGCCTTCCTGTAGCCTATTGGCATGATGACAACACTGCGTAGACCTCTTTCTTTGAGATTGAGAATGTCATCAAGTGCAGCTGGATCAAATCCTTCCATTGGCGTCGAGTCAACTTGTTCGTAAGCGGCAGCGATGAGAGCGGTTCCTACCGCAATGTACGCCTGCTTAGCTGCATGTGTGAAATTGACCTCAGGGTCTCTTGTGGGGTAATTCTTGAGTAAGTTTTGGCGATAGGCAGTTCCAGACTCACTCTTAAGGTTCCGAATTTCTTCAGTCATATCAAATGCAGCATTAATACGCTCTGCAGTATAGGTATCCCAAGCAGCAAAAACCAACAAATAAGAACAATCGACTATTTGAGATTGATTTGAAGCAATAGTACAGATTTTTTCCCGTATGGCTTTATTACTTACCACTATTACTTCATAAGGTTGTAGTCCGCTTGAGCTTGCCGATAATCGAATCGCATCTAAGATCTGTTCAAGCTTCTCCTTTGGGACAACCTTACTGGCATCCATCTTTTTTGTAGCATAACGCCACTGTAATTTCTCAATGAGACTCATTCATCATCCTTTGGTAGTTAATTGCTGTAGTGATGCCCCTAATTTTAGATGAAACTGAGATCAAGAGCTGATTAGGGCAGTGTTAAATCTAAGTGGCCCACGAACTTTTATTGACATCAAGGATTACAGTGATGGCATTTTGAAGGATCTGCAAATTTCAGGACCTTCATGCCCTCGGTCTCTTTATGAGCGCACTTCAAACAAGCCCAAATTTTGGCAATCTCTTCATTAGTGGGTAATCCGCAGGTATTGCAGGGAAGACCACGCTGAATGTCGTTAACCCAAAATCCAGGAGCATGGCATTGAGGGCATAAAGAAGTCATCTTATTGGCTAGATTGATCGTAGCCTTTCGAATATTTTCCATTCTTGTTGGGTTTGCAAATGCACGTAAGTCGTTTTCTACATAAACGACACCCTTTGTTGACAGTGATTTTGCCCACTCAAAAGCATCTTTCAGATTAGCGAGATCTTGAATGCCTTTTCTAGATTGGGGGTGGTATTCATCGGTTGGTTTAAGAACTAAATAATGGGAGGGAAATAGTGCGGAGTCAGCAAACTTTTGAAGTTCCTCCCAGTGGCTGAGGTAGGCATTATTGTTTTGTGCTGGCGCTCCAGAAAAACCGGTGATTTCTAATTGATGTTGGTGATCAATGAGGACAAGCAACTCATTATTCCAAGGCATGATCCCAGCGTATGGATCATTTATAAAAGCACCCTCATTTGCAATGCCAATATCTAATCCTAGTAGCTCCATACCCAAAACAGCCTTTTTACGAGCCGCGTCTAATTGACTGCCATATCGAGGGGTTTCCTGCGTAAATGTTCCCAGGAGATCAGTGTCATACGCATCGGTATGCTGAATAAAACAGCCTATTTGAGGCTCTAACACTGATGCAATAACTTTTTCTTTTTGATGCTTGGTAAGAAGCCCAATAGTACGTTTAGAAAAAATATTCATAAAAGCATCTTCAAAATCAGTGTTCGTCATGAAATCATTTTATTTGGAAGCAAAAGATATCTTTCAGGCTGATTTATGTGTGATTCAGATGGCTTTTAAAAATGACCTCGACAAGAGGGTGATGAATTTTTTTCTCAGATCGAATTCCATAAAAGTATTCATAAATGTTATCGCAGGTTCCCAGAAATTCAATTCTGTAAGTTTCTTTGAGATCCTTTTGGATTAATTTACCAGCAGGAAAGACGCCAAGTCCGCTGGCTGCAAAAGTTTTGAGAAGAGCACTATCTTCAAACTCCCCCACAATATTTGGGGTAACATTATTTTTAATGAACCATTGATCAATAGATGTGCGTACGGTCGAGTGCGATGTGGGCAAAAGAACTGGCAGATGATTGAGACACTCGGGAAAATTCTTTTTACTATCTTTGATTAATTCTTTTGGGCTATACCAAGCAATAGTAGTTTTGGTGAGTTCTTCGCAGTAGAGATGGAGGTTCTTATTATTCGGCGCTGGACGGTCTGCCAACACAATATCAAGCTTGTGTAATGCTAGTTTTCCTAAAAGGTCATCAAATTGACCTTCATGGGCAATTAATTGCACACCTTTATATTTCAAGATAGGTTCCAGTAGTTGCTTGGTAACAAGCTTAGGTAAACCATCAGAAACCCCTACAGTGATTTTGCTGGTGGGTGACTTGGCCGCGTCCCTCACCAGTTCAGGCAATTTCTCTCCAAGAGAAAAGATCTCATCGGCTATTTTAAGGGCTGCAAAACCCGATTCTGTTAGTGCAATACCCCGTCCAGCCGGTTTGAATAGCAGAAAACCGAGGGATTTTTCAAGTTCGTGAACCTGGGCGCTAATAGTTTGGATCGCCATATCCAGGCGTTCTGCCGCCTTAGACATGCTGCCTTCTTTAGCAACAACCCAAAAATAATAGAGGTGCCGGTAGTTGTATTTCATGTAGATATTCATTTCATTCAGGTTTTTACGAAATTACTATCAATATATATCTGCTTTTAGCTAAATACAAATCACCTTACATTAACCCTATACAAATCCATGGAATTCTTGGATTGGCCGTTAATAAAGGAAGTGAAATTGGAACTGTTTAGCTCGGAGTTTTTCTCAGCATTACTTGCGATTATTGTGATCGACTTGGTATTGGCTGGCGATAATGCCATTGTCATTGCAATGGCCGCCAGAAGTTTGCCAGCTCACCTGCAAAAGAAAGCCATTATTTGGGGTGCGGTTGGTGCGATCGCTGTTAGAAGTGCGATGACTCTGGTAGTGGTTTATTTATTGAATATCCCCGGTCTAATGTTGATTGGTGGCGTGCTATTAGTGTGGATTGCATATCGATTACTGAAGCCTGAACAAGAGGGTGGCGCAAGCGATGGGCATGCATCGACTACTTTCTGGGCTGCTATGCGCACGATTGTGATTGCTGACGCAGTGATGGGCTTAGACAATGTATTAGCGGTAGCAGGTGCCTCAAATGGTAGCTATGTACTAGTCGTATTAGGCCTCTTAATTAGTATTCCTATAGTGATTTGGGGTTCAACGCAAATCTTAAAATTAGTTGAGCGCTATCCGGCCATCACTTACCTAGGTGCTGGAGTATTGGCTTGGACTGCTGGAAAGATGATCACATCAGAGCCGTTGGTTAAAACATGGCTTGAGTCTCGTAACGGAGCAGTTGAATACATCATTCAACTAGGAGTGATTGCAGGTGTTCTCTTAGCTGGCTTTCTTAGAAGCAGGCTCATTCTTCAAAATAGAGATCGCTTGACGGACCAACATTAATGCCTAGTGTGCTAAATCAAGTATTAGATGGTCAGTCTCATAACAAAGAGGGTAGCTTAATGAATAAAATTTTGATTCCTGTTGATGGTTCAAAGAATTCAGATCTAGCGGTTAAGTATGCCGTGAAGGTTTATGGTGGCGACCCAAATACTCATTTTCATATTTGTAATGTGCAGCCAAAACTGTATCGCCACATTGCTAAGTTCCTTAGCAAGCAAGATATCAATGCATGGCATGCCGAAAGAGCCCAGTTGGCTGCTAGCTCAGCCTCTCAGTACTTAGAAAAAAGTGGTGTCAACTTCTCGTTTACCCATGTATCCGGTGATAGAGGTATAGCCTTGAGAGACGAAGCACATAGACTAGGATGCAGCCGGATCCTTATTGCTACTCATAAGAAAAACTCACTTAATAGATTGTTTGAAAATTCCACCACGGCACAGCTATTAGAGATTAGTGATATTCCTGTAGAAATAGTGACAGGTGAAACTCTCCCAGTATTAGAGCGCTGGGGAATCCCCGCTCTGGGGGTAAGTGCTGCTACAGCAATAGTGGCAGTTGTAATCGATTAATTTTTACCTGTAGTTCTCTCTTTTGCCCTCCTCGTGAGGGCATTTTTTTGGATGAGTAATTCAGAAAATAATTTTTCTTAGATTCTGGGGTTAGGGTAGTGTTGGTGGGATACGTATTGACCGTTTTGATTCACCTTGACTAGCACCATATCACCAACACTCACAGCTTTACCGGTAAAGGCTTGAATGTTGACATGATGTGTAACGAGAATGAGGGGTGTTTTTGATCCTGAAGCTAGTTTAGTTTTGATGAGCTTTTCTAGATTTCTAGTTTGCTGTTTTTCAAGACTCATGTTGTCAAAAAAAGATCCTAATTCGGTAGCGCTAGTGACTGAACCCAAATTGAGCAAGCTCGCAGTATCAAGACATCTGCACCAGGGGCTACTCAAAACTCTTGCCGAAGTGATGCCTTGGTTTTTTAACCATTGGCCTATGAGCCCAGATTCTTTTTTCCCAAGCTCTCCTAAATTGCGTTGAGTAGAACATTGATTGAGTTGATAGCCAGGAGGATCTCCAATGCCTGGAGCATCTGCGTGCCGCATCATTAGAATGTGCTGGCCATCAGTCAAATCCTTCGCCAGATCAGCGAATACAGCGGTAGTCGTCAGGGTGCTAAAAAGACCTACTATTAGTAGGGTAATTATTTTGAGTAATTTCATGATCGGATTCAGTTAGTTAGGTGAAGTGTATTAAAGATCGCCTATGTTTGCCAAGCTCAATTTGGTATTGTGGGCTCTAAAGCGAAAAACCTTAATTTGTGCCAAACTGAAATGGCTAGATTTCTAGATTGATTAACTTAGGAGCCCTAAATGAATATTAGTCGAAAGCAATTATTGATCGGACTATCGGCAGTAAGTATGCTATCTCTAGTGGCATGTCAGTCTATGGAGCAGGGTACAGGTCAAAAAGCGAGCGCCACTTTAGACTCTAGATCAGGATCACAAACAAAAGGTCAGGTGACTTTTGTTTGGCAAGGGCAAGATGTATTAGTGAATGGAAAATTTTCTGGCTTGAAGCCTAACGCTGAGCATGGGTTTCATGTTCATGAAAAAGGTGACTGCTCCGCTCCAGATGCAACTAGTGCAGGCGGCCACTTTAATCCCGATACTAAGGATCACGGTATGCCAAATAGCAGTATGAGCCATGCTGGAGATATGCCTAATATCAAATCAGATGCGAATGGTAATGCGACCTATTCAGCTAAATTACATGGTTTTGCTGTGAACACTGGGCCAAAAGTAATTGTTGGACGATCTGTGGTCGTTCACCGAGACCCAGATGATTACAAGTCTCAGCCAGCGGGTAACTCAGGACCACGTATTGCATGTGGATTAATTAAGTAATTTTAGGATTTAATATTAAATGATTTCACCAGATAAACGTTGCTGTGGGTCTGGCGTTTGTATTATTGATGACGCTGGACAATGTTGGTGTGGTCAGGTTTGGGATGGCGAAAAGATGTCCGCCCCAAGCTTGACTGTCCAGTCATCTATTAATGTAATTTCAGAGCCTGAGCTTAAAAAGACAGAGTCTTAGCCTTATCAAACTCTAGTAGCAGTGATGTGAAATGACCCCATGAAATCTTGGCAGATGAGAAGAAACTGCGCGCTGACACCAAAGCAGCTCTTCAGTTTTTACATTGCGCTTGTATGTTTATCGATTACAGTAGCAAGCGGTTTTTTATTGGCTGGGATATGGGTCGTCCCCATCTTTACTGCTTTAGAATTAACAGCGGTCACCCTTGGGTTTTTAATTTATTGCAGGCATGCGCTTGATTATGAAGCGATTGAGATTACTGATCGGCGATTGATTGTTCGAAAATTTATAGGGTATAAAGAATCTATATATGAATTTAATACGCAATGGGCTCAAATTGAAGCTCCGATTGCCGGGCAAAAAGTATTCTTTATTAGTCAATCCAATCAGAGGGTTGAGCTAGGTCAGTTTTTGAGGTTAGAGCAACAGCTACCGCTAATTTCCTCAGTGCGAACCTATTTGGGTTGATATCGCCAGTGCGTTGACTCTATTAGGAATTATCGATGATTCCGATTTTGTATTCTTATCGTAGATGCCCTTATGCCATGAGAGCTCGCATGGCCTTAGCATATTCAGGCATACAAGTTGTACATAGAGAGATTGACTTACGAAATAAGCCGCAATCTCTATTGATGGCATCACCTAAAGGAACTGTTCCGGTGTTGTGTCTGGAAGAACTTATCCTAGAGCAAAGTATCGATATTATTCGCTGGTCATTAGCGCAGTCCGATCCAGATGGCTGGGGTTTAGTTGATGAGTCCCTAGCTCAACATTGGATTGAGAAAAATGATGGTCCATTTAAGACTTTGCTGGATCAATACAAGTATCCCAATCGATATCCGGACCTCAATCAAGAAATACTTCTAAATGAGGCAAGAGAACTGATGCTAGAGCCGCTAGAGCTTTCTTTACAGTCAAGTCAATATTTATTGGGAAACAAGATATCTTGGGTGGATGTAGCCATATTTCCTTTTATTAGGCAGTTTTCTATGGTCAATCCTCAAAGGTTTCAGGGATTACCGTTTGACTCTACAAAAAAATGGCTCAAGCAGCATCTTGATTCTGAGTTATTTCAGTCGGTAATGCATCAATACCCAATTTGGTTAGATTAGTTTAGAAAAGCTAGTCCTAGAACCAGAAGAGTGGGAAAGAGAAATTAAGGAGTGAAGTATCTGAGGCTGACAAGCCCCATACATTGAGCTTTAGGTGAATCTTGTTGCTGAACTTGTATTATGTTGAGTCAATATACATAAAGATAAATTTATGACTCAAGAGCATCGAATCGTAATTGTTGGAGGCGGTGCTGGTGGTCTAGAGCTCGCTACTAAACTCGGTGATCGCTTTGGCTCCCGAAAGAGTGGCTCTAAAAAAGTATCGGTTATCTTAGTTGATAAGAACCGCACCCATTTATGGAAGCCCAAATTACACGAGGTAGCTGCAGGCTCAATGGATCTTGCTGATCAGGAGCTTGACTATATTGCACAAGCACACTGGCATCATTTTAGTTTTCGACTGGGTGAGCTGACAGGTATAGACAGGGATACCCGTCAAATTCAGGTAGCTCCTTTTTACGATGACTCAGGTGAATTAGTTACTCCGCAGCAAACTATTCATTACGACACTTTAATTATTTCTATTGGCAGCTTAACGAATGATTTTGGCACCCCAGGTGTTGAACAATATGCGCAAAGGCTAGAGTCCCTTGTGGATGCAAAACGTTTTCATTTGCGCTTGATTAATGCTTGTTTAAGGGCTCAGGTTCAAACTCAGCCTTTAGCGCCCCATCAATTACAGGTTGTCATTATTGGAGCTGGAGCTACCGGAGTGGAGTTGGCCGCAGAATTGCATCGCACTACGCGTGCCATTATTTCTTTCGGAATGGATAGGGTTGATCCTGAGAAAGATTTAAAAGTCATCTTGATTGAGGCCGCCCCTAAAATATTGCCCGCACTCTCTACTAGAATCTCTACTGCCGCTGAGAAATTACTTATGGACCTTGGTGTTGAGGTTTTGACCAGTGCTAAGGTGCAAAAAATACAAGCCAATCGAGTATTTTTAGCTAACGGTGTAGAAATTCCAGCCGAGTTAATTGTTTGGGCGGCTGGCGTCAAGGCGCCAGACTTTCTCAGTGGGATTGGCGGTTTAGAGACTAACCATGTCAATCAATTGTTGGTATTGCCAACTTTACAAAGTACTCTCGATCCTCGGATTTTTGCAATGGGAGATTGTGCTGCTTGCCCCTGGCCAGAAGCTAATAATGGCAAAGGTGGCATAGTTCCCCCGAGGGCTCAAGCAGCCCATCAACAGGCCTCCCATTTATTTTCTCAAATAAATCAGATTATTGAAGGTAAAACACTGAAGCATTATCAATACCGTGATTTTGGATCCCTAGTATCTTTGGGTGAATACAATAGCGTCGGCAGCATGATGGGAGGCTTGATTGGCGGCAGTCTGATGGTGGAAGGACTGTTTGCAAAGCTGATGTACATCAGCCTCTATAAACTGCATCAACTGGCTCTTCATGGCTGGGTTAAGGTATTTCTGGATACCGTCAGTCGTTTAATTCATCGCAGAACGCATTCTATTGTGAAGCTCCATTGAGCTCAGCAAATACCGTCCTAAGCGAGTAAAATTTAAACACCCATTAGAAATCGAGGGTTATTGAATGAGCCATTACAAACCCATTAACTTCTCTGACCGTGTAGCACTTTTCTTTACAAAAAGTATGCGCTTTTTTGCCGATACTTTTTTCCAAAAAAGGTATGGTCATCGCGCAGTAGTGCTTGAAACTGTTGCAGGTGTTCCCGGTATGGTTTCTGGAATGTGGATGCATCTAACGAGTTTACGAAAGATGCAAACAGGTTATGGTCCTAAGATCCGCACTTTATTGGCTGAGGCAGAAAATGAAAGAATGCACTTAATGACTTTCATTGAGATTGCTAA
>Ga0164295_10004533_pt1 | contig 11052 bp, 8 predicted proteins | sample GEODES006metaG_FD_111798 | JGI IMG/M metagenome (GOLD analysis project Ga0164295, IMG submission 111798) | Oligotrophic lake water microbial communities from Sparkling Lake, Wisconsin, USA - GEODES006 metaG | ecosystem: Environmental > Aquatic > Freshwater > Lake | place: USA: Sparkling Lake...
TAAGTGCCTCCAAAGAGTGGATAAAACATATGGAATTTTCTTGTGGGCGCTGAGGGTTTCGAACCCCCGACATTCTCGGTGTAAACGAGACGCTCTACCACTGAGCTAAGCACCCGATTGCTGTGTGGGAAATACTACCTTAACTAAAGAGCGGCGATCGCAGCCTTGTAATCGCCTTGATTACGCGCATCTCCGAGCCCATTTACAACAGCCCAACGAATAACCCCTGATTTATCGATGATGAAGGTGCCGCGCATCGCGCAACCTAGGTCTTCATTGAAAACTTGATAAGCATTTGCGGTGGCTCCATGTGGCCAGAAATCTGCAAGCACTGGGAATTTGTAACCCTCTTGCTCGGCAAATACTTTTTGCGTAAATGGTGAATCGCAAGAGATTGCTAACACTTGCACATCATCATTTTGAAATGCGGCTAAGTCATCGCGGATTGCGCAAAGTTCGCCCGTGCATGTTCCAGTAAATGCGAAAGGTATAAATAACACAACAACGTTCTTTGCTCCCTTGAAAGAGGAGAGTGAAATCTTGGCGCCGTGTTGATCTTTTAATTCAAAATCTGGGGCAACCGTTCCAACTGATAGACCTGTAATTGTTTGGCTCATGTGCCAAATCTATCGCTTGCCGGCCTTTCGTGCGACTAGACGAGTTGCCGTCCAATCATTTGCAACTGCCAACGTTGAAGTTTGGCTAAGTCCGGCAATTGGAGCAGCATCTTGAATATCACTTGGCTCGACATGACCGGTTCGACCCATCTTTGGAGTTAATACCCAAATCGGCCCAGTCTCACTTAAGTAAGTAAGTCCATCCATTAATTCATCAACGAGATCGCCATCACCATCTCGCCACCAAAGGAGAACGGCGTCAACAACTTCGGTTGCCCTACCTTCGAGAAAATCTGTTTTGATGGTTGCAGATATCTCATTGCGCAATGCGTCATCGCAATCTGTGTCGTATCCCACCTCGAGGACAAGCTCCCCTTGTGCAAATCCCATGCCCTTTGCCACGGGATAAGTCCACCTAATTGAGAGCACTTTGACAAGGGCATTTTCGATCTATTTCTAAGTGCTTTTGTGAGATGAGATCTCGCCAGATTTTGCTCTACTAAGGCATAGGCGCGAGAATAGAGGCATGAGCGAGAACTTCGGCGTCCCAGATCAGATCATCGACCAACTTGTAGATATCGACCCAACCGAGACCGCCGAATGGCAGGCATCCTTTGACGCCGCCCTAAATAGCGCTGGACCTGTTCGCGCTCGTTTCTTAATTTTAAAATTGCTACAGCGCGCACACGAGAAAAATATTGGCGTAGCAGCACTACGCAATACCGATTACATCAACACAATTACTCCAGAGAACGAACCCGCTTTCCCAGGCGATGAAGCCGTTGAGCGTCGCATCCGCGCATACATTCGTTGGAATGCTGCAATGTTGGTGCACCGAGCACAGCGCCCTGGCGTTGGCGTTGGCGGACATATTTCTACATACGCATCATCTGCAGCTTTATATGAAGTTGGTTTCAACCACTTCTTCCGCGGACAAGATCACCCAGGCGGCGGAGATCAAATTTTCTTCCAGGGTCACGCTTCTCCCGGAATGTATGCACGTGCATTTATGGAAGGCCGTCTTAGCGAAAATCAACTAGATGGTTTCCGCCAAGAACTTTCACATCAGGGCGGTGGACTATCTTCTTATCCGCATCCACGATTAATGCCAGAGTTTTGGCAATTCCCAACAGTTTCAATGGGCATCGGTCCGATCAACGCAATTTACCAAGCACGCTTTAATCGTTACCTACATAACCGCGGCATCAAGGACACTAGCCAGCAAAATGTTTGGGCATTTCTTGGTGATGGCGAAGTTGATGAAGTAGATACATTGGGCGCAATCGGCCTGGCTTCCCGTGAGAATTTAGATAATTTAACTTTCGTTGTTAACTGTAACTTGCAACGCCTTGATGGACCGGTCCGCGGAAACGGCAAGATTATTCAGGAACTTGAATCAACCTTCGGTGGTGCGGGTTGGAATGTTATTAAAGTTGTGTGGGGTCGCGAGTGGGATCCACTACTGGCGCAAGATCGCGAAGGCGCTCTTGTAAACATTATGAATACAACCCTCGATGGTGATTACCAGACATTTAAGGGCGAAAGCGGTGCCTACATCCGTGAAAACTTCTTCGGGCGCGATCCGCGCACTGCGGCAATGGTTTCAAGTTGGTCAGATGATCAAATCTGGAATCTAAAGCGCGGTGGACATGATTACCGCAAGTTATATGCCGCCTACTCTGCAGCAACGCAAGGAAATGGTCGCCCAACGGTAATTTTGGCTAAGACCGTTAAGGGTTGGACGCTTGGCTCACACTTCGAAGCGCGCAACTCAACGCACCAAATGAAGAAAATGACAGTTGAAGATCTCGTCGAATTCCGCGATCGCTTGGGAATTCCAATTGCAGATGACAAGTTAGATAAGTACACGCCTCCTTATTACAAGCCAGCTGAGGATTCTGCTGAAGCCAAGTACATGCAAGAACGTCGCATCGCACTCGGTGGCTCAATCCCTCGTCGTCGCAGCGTTTCTCGCCCTTTGGCACAACCAGCAGATGAAGCCTACGAATCAGTTCGTCGTGGTTCTGGACAACAAGAAGTTGCCACAACTATGGCATTTGTTCGCATGCTTAAGGATCTAATTAAAGATCCAGGGTTAGGGGCACGTCTTGTGCCGATCATCCCTGATGAAGCGCGCACATTCGGCTTGGATTCACTCTTCCCAACGTTGAAGATTTATTCACCGCATGGCCAACAGTACAAATCGGTGGATCGCGAACTAATGCTTTCTTATAAGGAATCAACATCAGGTGTGATCTTGCATGAAGGTATTAATGAAGCGGGATCGGTGGCCTCATTTACTGCAGTTGGTTCTTCTTATTCAACGCATGATGAACCGATGATTCCGATTTATATCTTCTATTCAATGTTCGGATTCCAACGCACAGGTGATGCGTTCTGGGCTGCAGCAGATCAATTGGTACGTGGCTTCGTGGTTGGAGCAACGGCTGGTCGCACAACGCTAAATGGAGAAGGTTTGCAACATGAAGATGGCCATTCACCACTTCTAGTTTCAACAAACCCGGCAGTGGTTGCATACGATCCAGCATTTGCCTACGAGCTAGGACATATTGTTAAAGATGGTCTGCGTCGTATGTATGGCGAAAATAGTGAGAATGTTTATTACTACCTAACCGTTTACAACGAGCCTTATACGCAACCTGCTGAACCAGATAACCTAGATGTTGAAGGTTTGTTGAAGGGAATTTATCTCTACCAAGGTGCTGGCAAGCAGCGTAAGAAGAATGCACAGATCTTGGCATCCGGTGTTGGTATGAACTGGGCACTTAAGGCAGCAAAGTTACTTGAATCCGATTGGGGCGTTAGCGCATCAGTCTGGTCAGTTACATCATGGAATGAACTTCGACGCGATGGATTGACTGTAGATCGCCACAACCTGCTCAATCCGGCAGACCAACGCACCGCATATATAACCAGCAAATTACGTGGTGCCGAAGGTCCAGTTATCGCAGTGAGTGATTACATGCGCGCAGTACAAGATCAAGTTGCTCCATGGGTGGAACAAGAATTTCTTTCACTCGGAACAGATGGCTTTGGTCTTTCAGATACTCGTGGAGCACTTCGTCGTCACTTCAAAGTTGATGCCGAATCAATAGTTATCGCAACACTGGCTTCCCTTGCTAAAGCAGGCGAAGTTAAGCAAAGTGTTGTGCAGGATGCTATCGATAAGTATCAGATCAATGACATTAATGCGGCAGACCCAGGTAATACAGAAGGCTCTGGCTAAGAGTTTTAATCTGCTTTTAGTACCCGAGCAAAAAAAGCGGCACAGACCAGCATCACGGCTGGAATAGTTAAAGCTATAGCTAGAGAGCCGCTGAATTGAGCGGTCCATGCAACACATGCTTTGAGAATAAAAATCGTTAAGTTATTTACAACACCAATCTGACCAACAACCACAGCGCTCGGCAAATTCGAACGTTTATTCCCAGCGGTATAAAAAGTTGGTGCCATCAGGGAAGAACCGGCTCCTGCAAGAGCAAATGCAACGCAAGTAGAGGCAAGTGCCCAATATTTATGTTGAGAGGGAATATTGACCGCAATTGCTAAGAAAATTAGGAAGCCGAATCCACCAAATAAAGCTAAGAATCTGACAGTATGATGAATACGAAAACGTTTGGTGATTCTGTTAGCGCCAAGTCTGCCCGTGATCATCGCAACCATAAAGAAGATGTATGGGAGAGCGGCAAGACTGGCAGTAACGCCAATTCGCTCTTTTGCAAATATGGCAGACCAATCACCTGTTGAGAACTCTAGGAACACCGCACAAACCAGCCCACCGCTAACTAACCAATCAACTCTGAAGGAAGTAATTAAGGTGCGAAGTGGCAGATGCTCTTCTTTCTCTTCATTTGCCCTAACCAAAACAGGAGATAATTTATAGACGGAAGCAAAAACTACCAACGCCATGGCAACCGTTATTCCGCCAATGTGTAGCGCTAAACCAATGTGATCAACAACTAGACCAGAAACAATCGCTGTACAAAGCGCACCTAAAGCCCAAATTCCGTGCAGGCGTGAAATTGTTAGATCTTTAACACGTTCCATTGAGTTAAAAGCCTGAGCATTTACTGCGATGTGATACCCCGAAATACCCCAACCCAATGCGATGTTAAATAAAAGAAAGAAAGATGGGGATTTAGTTTGAGTGATTCCAATAAATGATAGGGTGAGGAGCATTGTGTTAGATAGAATCACAACTTTGGCACCAAATTTATGGACTATATGTCCAGTTAAGAAAAGGCTTGCCAGTGCGCCCAATGTTCCTGTGCTAATCAAAGTACCAAATTGACCGTTGCTTAACCCCAAATTGGCCTTAACTTCCGGAAATCTTGGCACCCAAGCCATAATAAATATGGCAAATACAAAGAAGAGAATCTGTAATTGTCTAAATTCTGATTTTGGAGAAATAGTTCGCATCAAAACAGCGCATTTGCCAGCGCTGCTCGCGCCTTAATAACACGTGGATCTGCTGGATCTACCAGAGCAAAGAGTTCAAGTAGGCGATCTTTTGCGGCTTTTTGATCTGCGCCATCAAAGAGTTGAATAATGCGTAACAAGCGAGCAAAAGCTGGCTCTAGGTAACCACTAACAACTTCAATATCAGCACATTGCATCTGTAATTGCAGATCATCCGGCGAAGTAATCGCATCTTGCATAATCTTTGCGCCATCTAGGTCTTCGGTGCGAGCCAAGAGTTGTGTCTGAGCAAGTCCCAAAGTTGCAAATGAATCCCCTGGTTTGCGCGCTAACAATTTTTTATATGCAGCCTCTGCAGTTGCAAAATCTCCCGCGTCTAGCGCTGTGAGCGCTTCTTCTTCCTCGGGTTCGATTTTTTCAACTGGAGCATCGCCCACGCCTTGTTCTGCGGCAAGTACTAAGACTTTATTTATAACCAATCTGATCTGTTCTTCTGGGTATGCCTGCTCAAAAAGCGGAACCATTTGCTCATTAATAATTGCCACTGCAAATGGCACCGCCCGAACCTGCAACGCTTGGGCAACCTGAGGCTGCGCATCAACATCAACGCGCCCCAAAGTCCAAGATCCTTGATCGGCCAACGCTAGCTTTCCAAGGGTGGCTACAACTTCTTCGGATTCAACAGAACGCGGTGACCAACAAATCAGCACAACTGGTTTAGTTTTTGAGAGTGCTAAAAATTCGTTAGTTAAATTCTCAGGTGTGATTTCTATTCCTTGCATTGGCCCGGTTGCCTCAGGCTTTGGCTTTCCGAGAGAACTTAAATCAACTGTGCGCCCAAAGTTAGGAGGCAAGCTCATTTTCTGGCTCCCATATCTGATCCGGAATCACTTCTAAATGGCATCACATCATCGATATATGCCTGTGCTGCAAATGTTAGTCCAACATCGTGACCTTCACGCTCACTCAAATACCAGCGATGTTCGAGTACTTCATGGAAGAACTGTGCTTCTTCAATTCTTCCTTCTAAATTCTGGGGAATCATCTCAACAATTGGACGATAGGTTTCATTAAGCCAACGTCTTGCAGAATCAGCAATTGGGGGCTTTGGATTTTCTTCACGTCCACGGAAACGATCAAGGGATGCCAACAATCGTTTTGCTTGTAGCGCTTCAGTTTCCAATCCAGTTAATTCGCGTAAGCGATTACGGTGATACCCCGGTGCGACAAGTTTTGGCTGGAAGTAAAGCTTTTGAGATTCTCCATCCAGTGATACCGAAACTTCATCAACAGCAAAACCTAAATCATGTAACTGGCGCATCGCGCGTTCGACCGCATGGCGATCTTTTGGATCAAGGACTTGTCGCTCCTTAAGCGCTTTCCAAATTCGGTGATAACGCTTTATAACCGCTTCACTTGCCCGAATCGGATCCATACCTGGATATAGAACGCCAGACAGGGCTAAATCTTCTAGCTCTGCGGCCACGTTGAAATGGGCAATCTCTAAATCATGTTCGCGCTGTCCATCACTTAAAGATTTTTGAAACTCTCCAGTTTCAGCATCAACTAAATATGCCGCAAAGGCTTCGGCGTCTCGGCGGAATAAAGTATTTGAAAGTGAGCAGTCTCCCCACCAAAAGCCCAGCAAATGCAACTGCACCAGTAAAAGTGCAAGCGCATTTGCCATCATCGTGATGTCATTTGCTGTTACTTCTTTACCACTAAGCAGAACGCGATAGGGCAATGAGTAGGGTAGAAAACGAGTCACAAGCGCACATGGCAATTCTTCATTACCTTTATCTGTTCGCCCTTCGATTACAGCAATCGCCTGAACACTCGGCGCACCTAACTGTGCAAGCTCACGCAGCGCCTTGTATTCGCGATTGGCAAACTCCGAGACCGTTTCTTTAACTGCATAGACTTCCGAATCAGGATCATCAGTTGACCGGACAAGGCGCACAATGTGTCTGGAAATACCGCGCTTTTCCGCAAGGGCTGGTTCTTCCGGCCACTCTTCCAAATTTATTTGCCAAGGCAGCCCAGTAACTGCGGCGATTTCCTCGCCTAATCCCGTAATGCGCAACGCCATAAGACAAGGATATCGCTTTAGAATAGACCACATGGCTATGACTGATCGCATCAAAGGTAAACCTAAGGCAAAGAAAGCACCAACAGATTTTGGTATCCAAGGAAGTCCGATAGATAGATCACATCCTTTCTATTTTGGATTTGTTGCAACGCTAGGCGCGCTAGTCGCAATCGTCCTGATGCGCGCACTTGCCAGCACAAGCCAGATATTTGTCCTGATAATTGTCGCCTTATTCTTGGCAACAGGCTTGAATCCGGCAGTTGTTGCCATACAACGACGTGGTCTTTCTAGGGCAAATTCTGTTGCCATTATTTTTGTTTCGGTAATCCTCTTTACTGGATTCTTTATCGCTGTAGTTGTTCCACCGGTGCTATCTCAAGGGACGAATTTGATAAACAATGCGCCAACTTTGCTTGCAAATTTAGAAAATAATTCAACGATTGCGGATTTGAATGACCAATTTGGCGTATTAGATACTTTGCAGGCTAAATTGAAGGAAGTCACCTCTGATGGAACGCTGATCATCTCGGCCTTTGGCGGAGTAATTGGTGTTGGAAAATCCGTTCTTTCTGGGGCTTTTTCTGCACTAACAATTCTGATTCTGACTCTCTATTTCATCACTTCTCTTCCACAAATGGTCAAACTTGGCGTTCGCTTCGCACCAGCTAGCCGCAGAGAACGTATTTCACTACTGACCAATGCAGTGATTTCAAGAGTGGGTTCATTTGTGGGAAGCCAGATTGCAATCGCATTTATGGCAGCAACATTCGTATTTGCATTAGCCCTGGTCTTAGCGCTTCCATCACCGATAGCCATTGCAATGCTTGTTCTGGTCTGTGGCCTTATTCCGCTTATCGGCCATTTCATTGGGTGCTCAGTAGTAACCATAATCGCCCTAACCCAATCGGTTTCGATTGGGTTAGTAGCATTTCTTGCCTACGTTGTTTATGTGCAAGTTGAAAACTACGTAGTCACACCACGAATAATGAAGCGCACGCTTGCACTTCCTGGCGCTGTCACAATTATTTCCGCACTCATTGGATCATCGCTGCTTGGCCTTATCGGCGGCTTACTTGCCGTGCCAATAGCAGCATCAATTATCTTGATAATTGATGAAGTTGTTTTTCCGCGCGCAGATAACTCTTAACTACTCGCTAAAAACAGTTTGAATTAACCGTCGCGGCGCATCACGGCGTCAGTACAACCGAGAATTGCTTGGTTGATGTCTTTGCCTGAGTATGAGTAATACTTGCCGAATTGGGATGGTGTTACGAAATAGTCATCGCACCATGACATGGCCCATGATCTATATGCAAATGAACCATTGAAGACATTCTCATAGTTCAGATTCCACAAACGGCTATCTGAGTAGCTCATTAAAAGTTCGTAGGCATTGTCGTATGCGTATGGATTAGTGACAACGGGAGCCCAGCCTTTTCCAGCCCACATAAGAGAGCCACCAAAGTTCTTACATGTGTATGACTTTGATCCAACCTTAGCGATTTGTCCTTCTTTAGTGCATTTAACGCCGTTCTTAATTACTGCAGCATTTGCGGGAGCTACGTTTGCAGCCAAAAGAAGTGCCGCCAAAGCCGCCATCACATATTTTCTCTTCATTTCATCTACCCGCCTTTTCTTTTTTCATTGGTTAATTGTTACCTTATTTAATGCAATTGTCACTACTTGACTTTTATTTTCAGTGGATTACTTGCCCATGGCACATAACCTTCACCGCTTCCTTTAAGTAGAACCGTATAAGTGCCCTTCGCGCTAGCTGTAAAGGAGCCAGTAATTTTTCCTCCAACAATCTTTGCTGTGCCAACCTTCTTTGGAGAAGAAGTGGTTTGGGCCATTATCTGCACCGGCTGCGATACATCTTGCACATCCTGAGCAGAGCAAACAATTGAAACCTTTTGTTTGACCTTTGCGGTTAACGAAGCGGTACAAACAACTTGAGGTATAGAACCATCAGAATTCTTCTTTCCGGTTCCCGACGTTGCCGACTGTCGTTTAGGATCTGGAACGTGAACAATTCTTAGTGGCTCACTTACTCCAGCTTGAATCGCATCTAATTGATCATGATTTATACGCACATAAAGCTTTTCTGTTACTAAGACGCGCCCCATCGCCGATCCACTGGCGTCAAATGTTAGTTTTCCAGTATCAGTCCATGGTCCTCCAGAGGATGGACTTGTCTGTAGTGTTGCAACAATTGGTGGATCTAATCTAAATGGTGTTCTCGTTGTCATCGAAACAATCACCGCGACTGATTGCCCAAGGACAGCAGCCCCTTGTGTCGTTAGCGACCAAGTCGCCTCTGGCGCAACGTGAATTACTATTGAAGTTTGTCCCAATTTCCAATTTGAATCCAAAACGAAAATATTGATTAGGTTATCGCCTTCAGTTAGATTCGTCGGATCAATTGTCCAAGATAAATCTTTGATATTGGAAATTTTCCAGATTGCCGCCGAGCTTGGCAATCCGCTTGTCCCTGGACTAGCTGGAGTGCCAGGGAACTGTGGGGTGGCACTTCGATCAGAAATTGCAATCGCAGCGATTTCGGCTCCACTATCAATATTCGCTACTGCTTTAACGGAAAGCGTAAATTGTTCTCTTGAGACAATCGTCTTGACTGGAGAAACGAGAGTCAAAACAGGGGCGACAGCGGAGATTGTCAAACTAACTGATGCTGTAGTCCGGTTATCGCTGTCATCAAATGCTATGACTGTGATTGTTACTGGTCCATCTTTGAATGCATTGGGTTCACTTACCCATTCATAATTCTTGAAATCATCAACGCTCCAACATTTAAAGGTGCTGTCCACATCGCAGCCAATATTTTGTCCACCGAACTTTGGAGAGAACTTTTGACTATTAATCGCGATTTTTGTAATTTCTCCAGTTGTTGCCTGGTCTGCGGTTGCCAATACCTTTAATTGAATTAGTCCATTAATTGTTTGCCCATACGAAGGTGACAAAATCTTAACTACAGGAATTGACTTTTCAATATTAAATTCAACTTTAACCTCGGTAATATCTCCTTCTGAATCTTGTGCGGCAACCCAAATCTCTTTCTTCCCCTCGGTTTTTCTCGGATATTCAATAGTCCACGAGGCATCAAAGGCTGTTAATCCGGAAGGTATAGAAAAATCACTGTACGTACTAGGAAGCGAAGAACTAGAAGATCTGCCATCAAAAAGGGGCTTCGCTTCTGATTCTGATATTCCAATGTAAGCCAAAGTTCTATTGGCCAAACTTGGTGCGACGAAATAAGCTCTAACTGTAATTTTGCCCTTCAAATCCTGTCTGACTCCCGGAGTCAAAATTGTAATCATCGGTTTGACGCTTTTAACATCTAGCGTCAACGGTAGTGAAACTATCTGGTTGGCACGGTCAATAACTGAAATATATAAAGTTTGAAACTCTGGTTTCAATTTCGTAGTATCAATTGTCCACTTAAAACTTGTCTTCTCGCCCGCACTCCAAAGAACGCTCCCCTGAGGAATGCCAACAGCAGATGAGCTAGCCTGAGAAAAGTAACCAACAGGATTTGCTGAAGCTCCTGCGAGTCCAACAATAAGACTTCCAATTTTGGAGCTCATCTCAATTTCAACGCTAACAGTTCCAGCAACTGCCGTACCGGAATTAGGTGAAATAATCTTTAACGTTGGCACAGGATTGTTTACAGTGATAGGTCTACTGACTAATTCACTTTGCTTACCCGTTGAATCAATTACTTTTACCGTGAATGTGTGCAATCCGCTAGATAAAGAACTTGCATCAAACTGCCAACCAAATCCTGTGGCACCTCCGGTGGCGACATTCCAACACCTGGTGTTAGCATCATATGAATTAGAAGCTCTATAGGTATTTACCCATCCGTATGTCACTCCAGCGTAACTATTA
>Ga0164295_10004534_pt1 | contig 11051 bp, 8 predicted proteins | sample GEODES006metaG_FD_111798 | JGI IMG/M metagenome (GOLD analysis project Ga0164295, IMG submission 111798) | Oligotrophic lake water microbial communities from Sparkling Lake, Wisconsin, USA - GEODES006 metaG | ecosystem: Environmental > Aquatic > Freshwater > Lake | place: USA: Sparkling Lake...
CCGCGACCTTTTGCCCGACTGAGTTCCTCCAAGGCTCGATCAAGATCCTGGGCCTTTTTTGTCAACCGATAAATCTCGTATAATTCAACGATCCGGCAGGCTAAAATCCTCGAATCTTCAGGATACCTTTTCAGGCCATCATGGATAGCTCGCGAGGCCGCCGCGGGGCTTTTTTGAAGAACATATTCCAGCACATATCTCTCTGGAATTTCCACATCCTTTTCGTAAATCCACTGCAATGCGCGATCAGGTTGTGTACGCGCTAGAGCCTCGGCAAAAACCGGCCAGAATTCATGATCATGAGAAAGATCGTTCTCCACGGCCTGCAATCGTTCCACGGCCTGACGATCCTTGCCTTGTGTAAGTAGGTGCCTCCCCAACTCCAGCTGCTGCCGGGCATACTCCATCTGATGATCGGAGGTCCGACCGGCTTTCTTCTCAATCTCTGAAACCTCTACCTCGCCCAAGCCAAGGCGGGTGGCCTGAGTCGCAAGTTCTTTTCTTTTGGAAGGATCAATGATGCCTTCTCCCCGAAGGCGACGGAAAATCATTTCATACTCTTCCCGCGCGGAATGTTTCCCTTTTCGGACACAGCTTTGGCAAAGCATAGCTTCTTTATCGAAATGGTCGGCACAGACCGAGCCTCCGCATTGCGCGCATTTCCAACCAGAACCTGCACGGATTTCTCGACCACAGGTTCCGCAGGTTCCGGAAATAAGGTTTGTGCCGTAGTGCTTATGCTCAATGTTGACATGCTGGGTGACATCACCCGCCACCATGGCGTTCTGACCAAGATTTAGACCAGTTCCGCCCTTGTCATTAGGAGTCATGAATCCCCTCCTAAGCACGAGTGGTTCGAGGCAGCGAGACCGTTACTTTACAGTGAAAGTTAATAAGTAATTTATCCATAATTACCATGCCTTTGAAAAGGCCTATTTTTACCACTTAATACCTGTCAGGTTGCAACCCCGAAGGCACCAGTACCCCATATTGCCCAAACAAGCTGACAGAAGATATGACCAACGGCGCCTCTGGCGTGAAAGTATATCTGCCCCCAAGAGGAAGGTTACAGTTCTCGGGAACGAAGCGGCGCACCGCATTTTTCTCACCGCGACTTTCATCTGAACTCAGGTAGTTGCCTCCATTGCTGAATCGCAAAACAATGAACTTTCCCACAATCCTCAGACCGATCTTTTTTTCAGGAAAAACATCCGCGGGAGAGTAGAAGTCCTTCAGCTCAGCAAGCACCTCCTTGTTATCCTGAGATTTCCGCTTGGCCGGCAGGCCTCGTCCCCTGTTTTGTTCCGATCGAGAGCCCGATCCATCAGTTTGAGAAGTCGCATTAAGAATCAGACCTGGAACATCCACTGGACCCTTATCCGTCATAACCTGAAAGGAAGGAATCCGAACTTCCCCCGAATCCTCCAATCGAATTGAAAATAAAAGCTTCAGATCCGTGCGCCCCTGATGGAAGGAGTGGGATATTGTTGGTTGTCCAAGAATCTGGAGCTTAAGGACAGGGGGGAAACGCCATTGCTCGGTCGGCTTTACGCCGTAAAACACCAGTTCCAGCTGATGCGCTTTCCCTGGAAGGAGAGGGCCAGGATCAATCCACGCCACGGAGGAAAACGGAACAACACGAGGCACATTGTCGGAGGCGGACGATGTGGGCGAATCCAGTTGGACAGGGTTTTGTTCATTGGATTCGGAAGAAATAGCCATTCCAATATTTGTATTCGCAACTACCCCCACGCAGATCTTTTTCTCATACTTCCCTTTTTTCGTCTCGTATTGAAGGGATAGTTGAGCCCATTTCATCTCCGGCTCAGATCCGGCAGGAGGCTCGATCGTTCCCCCATATTCAACGGAGCGAATGAGAATAGGCTCATTTAGTCGCTCGTTCTCAAGTAGATCCAAAAGTTCTGCACGCGAAATCCTTTTTTGATAATACTCGATTGGACCGTCCGGCGTAAAAAAAGTGACAATCTCGGAAGGATCCTGTCTTTTGAGGGCTTCTTGATACCGGGTTATGAATCCACTGAAATCTGGAGTCTGATCTTTTGTCTGAAGTACACTCTCTTGTTTTAATGAAGCGGGGACCAATGATTTCGAGGTCTCCTTTCTCTTCTGCATGGGAAATATCTTCTCGGATGGATAGAGCAGCTCTTGATTCATGAATAGAGCTAAAAAGACACCGGAGCCGATAAGAACCAAGAAACAAGAAATCAGATATAGAGGCAGAGGCTTAAGATTTCGAATCCTTCCCGGCCTGGTTGGATTTTTCTCTTCCGCAACTACGGGGTGTTTCTCCCGCTTTACCAAGGGTTGTTTTGAATCGGGAATACTCAATGACTGAGGCTCCTCGGTTTTACGACCTAAGGCTTTTTTAAGTGTCATCATATCTCTGGGAGACAGTCTGAGAGAATCGATCAATGTTTCGGAGGCCCCACACAACTCCTCATACGTGAGAAGGTTTGACCGGACTAGCGCATGGACATGCCGTTCAAGACCTTGGCTCGTAAGAAATTCTACAAGCTTCACAGGCCTTTAATCAGGTCCGAATAAGTGCTTTTTTCCGATTCCATGGCGGATGGAAATGGTCAATCAGCATGCCTTCAAGCCCAATCCGCCGGATACGAAAGTGAGTGCCGGCAAAACGAACCCTGTGCGCCTGGAATTTCGAGCAAACCCAAACCTCCACCTGTCCACCTGCTCTTATTCGCTTTCTTAACCCAGCCCGAACTTTCCCCATGACTCGGTTATTATGATACTGGAACATGCGACTCGCCGTCCGAGTTTCGCCAACATAGAGAACGCTCGAGAGCGCGCTTTTCGTTTGGACCAATAGGTAAGTTTTCTCACCTGGACTGTAACGGCGCCAGATTTCACAACGGATTTTTCGACCACTCTTTAGGTATCTTCCACTTAACCGAAAACCGGCTTTTTTTAAAACCGCGTTGGCAACCCTTCCCCTGATCATACGTCATGATCCGCATTAAATTCCATTTCCACCGAGTCAAGGGGAGATGTATTGGCGCCGTGGTCAGTCGGAGCAAGCCGGGGATCAAGGGCCGGGGCCACCGTTTCGAGCAGCGATGAAAGGTCAGGGTATGCCCGAAAGGTATTCATCAGATCGAGCCGCAGGGGTTCGGCAAAATGCTCCCAACGGAAAAAAGCTTCCACCATGGAGCCAAGGTTTTCGATTGATTCTTTGATGGGCTTCCAGTTGAGGGCCCGGGCGCTTAGATTCAAGGCCCAACCGGATCCCCATTGCGCGGTATCACAGGGCTGGAGGTCTGCGTCTTCATCTATGCAGACCTCTCGATCCAATTCATGCTGTATCGACGGATCGTGACGGATCGCTCCTTTCTGGAACGGGGAAAACCCCGAAGAGGAACATAGTCCTAAATAACGCAGGCAGGTAATGAGTGCATCCGCCGGATCTTGAGGATGCATTAAAATGGGTTTCTCTTTGGAGAAACCCACCGGAAGCATAATTGTGTTTTTTCCGCTGAATTCGACTTTTTCTGCATGGTACGTGAGAACGGTGCTGTTGGTTAGATGCAGATTACCCTTGGAAAAGACCGGGCCGATCACTAAGCAGTTTTTTAAGTAGGCCTGCTGGGCGGCTTGCACAGATCCGACGACCAAAGAATTTTCCAAAAAGACGTATTCTGAAATCAGATCTCCACCGGAGAGGATTCGCTCCCCACCAGCACGGCAAACAGTCGTCTCAGCCGCTTTAAGGCCGGTTTCCTCCGTTTTGAGACTTCCCACGGAAATCAAGCCACCTCGGGCTTTTAAGGTGCTATCAATGCCTTGTAAAAGCGTCTCAGAACGAACGAAAATCGGTCCAAGCACTTCTCCTCGTCCGGTGATTTTCAGGTTTTTGGCATAAAGCCCTCCTTTGACATCAAAGTCCTTCCCCAGAATCAAGGTTCTCTCAAAGTCCACATCCTCAATCGGATAACAGGAACCCTCCATAAGCCCCTGAATGACGCGGTCACCATAGTCTGTCATGGAATCAGGCAGTTCCTTCGGCCTGGGTTTGAAATCCGTGTGCTTTGACTGAAAAATACAGAAATTCAGCATGACTTTCTGAAATCAACCCTCGCGTCTGAATTCGCTTCAGGGCCTCGACTACCTGAAACTTTTCCTCCTCCGTGGCAGATCTCCATCCGAAATCCGGGCGCTCAGAGGACGCCACTTCGCTTAAGGAGATACCTGACCCTGCATCTTCGCCGTAGTGAATCGCCGATATGTATTTGGCCGGTACCGTTGGATCGCAGGAGGCACAGTAAAGGCTCTCTAACTGAATCAGTCCATCCGAGAGCGTTAAACCAGCACCGGTTTGGGATCGACTATGGGCACGACTTTCGGTGTTGCGGATAAAGTCCGACCGTGCTTGCTGAAGTTTTTCTTGCGGAAGATCATCCAACCGTTCGCGACGCGCCAAATGGTCATAGGTGCTTTTTTTAAAGGAATTGCGGGTGTCCTCAACAAAGCCCTTGCTGAGCTCAAGCAGAGGGAAATATTCGTTCTCGATAAAACGGTAAATGGGCTCCCCTAGCTTGCGGATGTCCCGTTCAAAGGCCCTCATTACCTCTGCTTCCATCTGGCTATATTTCTCAAAGATGGCCCGCTGCCGTTTGACTGATTTTCCGAATATTTCGGCAATCTGCAACAGCGCGATTCGGACCGCTGTTTTCAGACCCTGAAGATCACCTAGATATTTGGAGAACTCGGTCTTAACGCCCATCTCAATGGATCTATGAACTTCCTGCTCCACAGCCTGGATGGCTTTAACTTCCAACAGCAGTTGACCAAGAAGCTCCACCTGCAAGACCTTGAGATCTCCTTGAATTTTTGAAAACCCGCCCTGAATGGATGCTGTTTGCCTTTGGACTTCCCCTGAAATGCGCTCTAAGTGAGTGTGTAATCGGTCGAGGCCTTGGGATATTTCTCTCCCTGCTGCACGCCCGATCGCATCCAAGTCTCCAGGAGATAAAGGCTGTACGGTTACATTCACACTTGTGGGATACCCTTCACTCATTTTATTGCGTTTTCCTCATTTGACTGTTCTGAGAGAACAGCTTTTGGGTTGGCAGGCTCATCAAGTCTCAAGATCTCGTTGTCCACCGGAATCCCGGTAAGAGTCTGCTGTCGCCGAAGCGAAGCGATCCGGATCTCATCCTCCAAACAACGCTCGAGCTTGTCAGAGGTGGTGAAAAAATATTGCGAGTCCTTGGATTCGAGCATTCCTTCGATCCGCCGAACTTCATTGGCATCCATGATGCGAAGCTCCTGGAGTTCTTGAAGGAGTCTTCGGGCACCACTTTGACTCCTTTCGCATCTCCTAATTTCTTCGTTGATCATATCCCGGAAATGCCGGAGTTCCTCGGTAAAGATTCTGGCTTCCTCACGGAGATCCTTGGCCTCTTCATTCAGATTGGCCCGAAGCTCAGCCTCCTTGTCGCGAATGATCCTCAGTTTTTCCTGCCTCCGCGAAGCCCAGAATGTATCCCACATGTCCCGCAAAAGGGTAAAGTTGATTTTACCCATGCTACTGGTTCCTAACTGGTTAAGATCCTCGATTTTCTCTTTCTTCCGCGTAAGAGAGCACTCCCAGATCCAATCCCTTTTAAAAGATTCTAGTTTTTTCAAAAGAGATCCACCCGGAGAAACACTGGAGTGGGTGGATGTTCCGTTTCCATCTGGGAGGTTGATGCGGTAAACGGCACTTAGATTCTGGTTCCTCGCCTGTCCGCCGAGTTCCTCTTGCGTGTCAGGGTGACGGACAAGCCGAAGAACCCTAGCTTTTCTTTCCGACAATTCTTCCTCCAAAGCTTTCTGCGCCTCTTCACTCAGCTTTTTCCTCCCCTCCGTGACCTCAGCTTGTAACGTCGCACATGCGCTTTCGACCAGATCCTGCAATATCTTTGTCTGACGGATAATTTCCGTAATCTTGTCGGAGTCCTTGGCTCGCTGGTAAGGATCCGTCCTAAGCCAGTCGGCCTTTTCTTCAAGAATTTCATCAGGGAGCAGGACAGGAGGTGGATTTAGCTCAGGCTTTAGAAAAACTCGGTTTTTGTCCGGAAAAGTCTGCATAATGCTTTCCACCTGCCGGCAGATGATCTGTTCCAAAGCCTCCTTCCGGTGAGCGCCAAAATGGGAAAACAAATCCCCAATTCGGTCTGTTAATTGCAAAATAAGCTCACGGGCCGAACAGCCTTGGTTTTTGCGGATCTTGGCGGCCTGCCTAGCGGCCTCCTCCACCGGTTCCAGACCGGAGATAACAGGGGCGACATCATGTGGGGCGGGACCATTGTTGCGACTATAAGATTGGGACTGCACAACGAGGTCAAAATACTCTTGAGAGACCTCCCCATAATGCAGCGGCACCAAGGCGGTATTCTTTAGAACCTCGCCGAGCGTTTCTGCCGTCGCACAGATTTTACGCTCCTCTCCCCAAGGCTTTCCAAGATCTTGCGGGTTGTCCTTTCCATCCAGACGGAGTAGGGGCGGCAAGCCTTTTTCCAGTTTTTCGATTTCGCTCTGTACCCGTTCAAGAGTGCAAGCCGTTTCCTCATTTAGATTAAGGATCTGTTTCCCCTTGTCTGAAGCGACTTTTTGTTTGAGATCCAAAAGAAACTTCTCGCCGTCAATGGATACTAGTGCGAAGCGTGAGTTGATTTTCGCGACTCGGGGCCAAGCCAAGGGGGGGACGGTCTCGAGCGCCTGTTTGGCTTGTTTCTGGTTATCATCCAATTCTTCCTGCAAGAGGTTGATTTCTCGATTCCATTCAGCAACTGTCTGCTGCCAGCGGACCCGTTTCCGCCAGCCCGCTAAAAAGAATCCCCCACCTATCCCAAGCAAAAGGAACGCAAAAAGCCAGAAACTTGTGAACGGAAGACAGGCGAGCCCCAAAAGAATGCCAACTCCCCCACAGACCAGAAAAGCTAAAGAAGGGTTGGCGGGTGACCCTAGGCTTTTAATGTGCTCGATTTTGTGATTTAGTTCTTTTTCTTTTTGGTCGAATTGGGCGCTTTTCTTAACAATCGCATGATAAGACTGGTCCGCATGTTCTCGGTTTCCGTAGGCAAGACCGAATGCGATTTGCTCCCACGAATCCAACGAAAATCCTCCCTTTTCAACGACCAAGGGAAGGATGTGAGTATGCTTCATTGGCTAGTAATCAGCGTTCGGTCTTTTTTATAATTGCCCATTTCCATGTCGTTGGTCAATCTTTCAATAGGATGGATTCTAAGTCTGACGATCCAGTCGTGGGTATCGGCAAAAACGCAATGGTCGCGGGAGATGTGCGAATCCACAACACCCACGTTCACGCCGAATCTCCCCACAAGTGCGACTCATGCGGGAAAATCTCAAAAGAAGGAATGTTTGAGTGCCCGGATTGCCGGCGGACCGTTTGTGATGCTCATTATAGACCGAAACCCAGACTGTGCGAGCGGTGCGCCGATCGGCGGTTTCGCGAGAACTCAGAAGCCCTTCGCAGCAAGGCTGGTAGTCACCCAAAGGACCTTCACGTACTACAAAAAGAGATCCAAAGAAGTGCCGAGTACTTGCAACCAACCCATGGCTTGCTTGAAATCCAACTTGAACAGACAAAACAGTCCATGCCCTCCAGGGATCGGAGCGGGCTCTCTGACCGGCTAAAACTGGCGGAAGCCCGATGGTCTGCTGGGCGCCGCCAGGACGCCATGAACCAGATTGAGCAGATTTGCAGGGATTTCGGGCCGGAAGATGAAACCATGAATCTTTTTACCCGGTTCAAGGGAGCCTTAGATCCTGCGGGGGCATTGGCATTCATAAGCAACTCGGATTGGACGACTCCGGCTCGTTTTCTTGCAGAGTACTCTTTAGAAAGTCGCGCCGAGGGCATCGATAGGCTGCTTGAGAAAGCCAGCTCCCTTTTTCCTGAAACTCCTGAAGTTATCGTGATGCAGGCTGCAGACGAACTGCTCAACGCTCTCGATTTACGGGAATCCGCACGACTGCAAAAAGCCCAAGACCACCTGCAGAAGCTGGACGCAGAGACTTGGTTACCGAACCGAAGGATGCTTGAGTCTCTCATTGAGTGGGTCAAGGACACCTCTCGACCCCCACCCCCATTGGATCCGGCCAATCTTCTGACGCCTAAATTACAAAAGGCCATTCACCAAGTCAGCCGATCCGGCATGAAATCCCTGCGCCTGCCCTCGCCCTCCCTCTTGGGAGAAGCTCCTGCAACGAGCCTTAACCAAGATCAGGCAACGAATGGAGCACAACCCCAGATACCCCAACAACCGGAAAATAATGAAAACCCATTTGAAGAGTCTGCGTCTTCAGAAACAACATCTCACGAGAATGATTTATTTCGCACGAGTTATATAGTTGAAGAATCTAAGCCCGTAATTCGTTTCCAGTTGCCCCAGGAACACTCCACCAACAGCCCTGCCCTCCATGAAACAAATGATGATAATGAAGGTCAAGATGACGTAGATCCCTTGCCCGGGACCCTGCAGAATCCTAACCGGAGGTATTGGAGCCGAAATATGCTTTTGGCATCTGGACTATCCGGAGTTGTGCTTATCGTACTTTTATCTTGGGCAGGTTTATCATCGAGAAGCTCAAACCTCCAAAAGAAGATAATTCACGATACTCAGGCCTCCTCGGAAAGAAAAGATTCCGAACTTCCATCAAAGGATGCCACGGCAACAGTCACTCCCCAATCAGACTCATTAGAAAGTCAGGGAAACAGAGCAACAGAAGATTTTAAAAGCACCGGACAGAAAGGCATCTCAAAAGAAAGCGATGCAGGAGGATCTTCCCCAGAGGTCTCAACCCCTGGAATAAATAAGGCTACTGCTCGTGAAGGCGATAAGGAAGATGTCAAATCAGCACGGAACACCGATGAATCGACAAGCGGATCTTCAGCAGGGTCGGCTCAAACCACATCCGAAGAAGCCGGCACGAACGAAAAGAAGAAACTCGATGCCAAAGACCAAGAAGGCAATGAAACGCCTTAAGGCTTAGGATTTGTGATAAATGCATCAACGATGGTTTTCATGTTAAGCTTTTTAAATCATTGATAAGAATGTGCTATCGGGAAGGTTTTCCCAACTAGCCCGAATGGCATACGATTTTCCTGCTTCTGCGCGAGTCGACGGAATTGATAGAACAGAATATAGTAGATGGATGCGAAGAGGCTTGTTTCTTGCGTGTATCTGGATGTTAGGGACAGGGTTGGCCTTTGCTGAGTTGGGCAAGTCGCTGACGGATCTTAAGATTTTAAAGAACCTCGCAGTTGTGCGGGAAACCCTGCTGTACAATCGGACCTTTGTTTTAGCCGTGGCGGAGGACAAGGCTACGACCGGGCGTCAGGCCCAGTACCTGTTTCTCACCGGAGAGTGCGTTCAGATCCGCTATTTCAGCGGAAAGAGCCCTTGGACCGAGACCAAGGCCCAATCTGTATGGCGGGAACAGTTTGGAGAGCTCTCCAACAAAAAAACGGAAGAGCAGAATCTTGTAATCTTTGCTGGAGCCAACGGCGAGGAGATGTTGATGGGGAAAGGCAAATACGCCCCTGCCCTGCTGATTCAGTCCCCTCGAATGACCAAAATCCGAAATCTTTGGATGGAAGGCCAGCCGGCTGAGTTTCAGACGCGAAGGGAGAATGATTTGGATTTTTCCCTTTGGGGATTTGGACCCTCCCCCTCAGACGATGACGCCAAATGAATTGTCCCTGATACGCGAACGGGGTGGGATTTGCGCCCCCGCAGACCTGCCCCCGCGCTAATCAAATATCGCCTCTGGCGAGTTGGAACTTACCCCGTCCTCGCAGACTCGGACGGGGTGGGATTTGAACCCACGGTAGGGTTTCCCCTACTCCTGATTTCGAGTCAGGTACATTAAACCGCTCTGCCACCCGTCCGTTTTCGATCATACGCCTTCAACCCAACCGCTCAAGCTTGGGCATTTGACCTTCATGCCGTTCCCGTCTTTAATCCTAGGACGATGTCGGATCCCCTTGCCAACACCCAACTTCCCTCCTCCGGAATCACTGAACATTTCACTCCGGAGGCCCGCGCTGCTTTGGCCGGGTATGGCGAGTTTGTTGCCGTGGAACCCCCTCACAACCTTGTGGATGAAGGCGCCCAACTCGGAAAAATGTACATCGTCGTCTCAGGCGAACTGTCGGTTCGTCGCCAAGGACAATCCTCCGAACTCGAACTCGCAAAACTAAAACCCGGCGACACGTTCGGGGAAATTTCCATTTTTGATCCCGGCCCCACCTCCGCCAGCATTTTCCCCACCCAATCCTCCGTCGTTTGGGGTATTTCCTGGCCCCAACTCGAGTTCCTCATGAACAACAACCACCCGATCAGCAGCATGTTCCTCGTTGGTCTGGGCACGGTCCTGAGTCGTCGACTTCGGGAAATGAATAAAAAGCTCGTCGACGCCGCCCGCGCTTGATTCCTCGTTTCCTTACCCTCTTTTTTTTCCTCCCCTTCCTGGCGGGAGCCAGTCCGGAACCCACCCCTTTGGTCGTCGGCATGGAACTCAATTACCCCCCCTTTGAAATGACGGATGCGGCAGGGAAACCCTGCGGTCTCAGCGTTGAACTAGCAGAGGCACTTTCCCAATCCATCCACCGCCCGCTGCGGATTGAAAATCTGGCGTTCGACGGACTCATCCCTGCCCTGCTCACGAAAAAGATCGATCTCGTCATTTCCTCTCTCACCATCACCCCGGAACGCTCCAAAGCCATCGCTTTCTCACGACCCTATGCCCATATCGGCCTCGCCCTCCTGACCCGCAAAGACCCCACAATCCAAAACGCCAAGGATCTCAATAAAATCGACCGAACCATCATCACAAAACGCGGAACCAGCGGGCACGTTGCCGCGGAAAAACTTTTCCCAAAGGCCAAGCACCTCGTGGTGGATCAGGACGCCGCAGCCTACCTCGAGGTCAGCCAAGGCAAGGCGGATGCATTTCTTTACGACCAACTTTCCGTGGCCCGGGCACAAGAGCGATACCCTCAAACC
>Ga0164295_10004535_pt1 | contig 11049 bp, 10 predicted proteins | sample GEODES006metaG_FD_111798 | JGI IMG/M metagenome (GOLD analysis project Ga0164295, IMG submission 111798) | Oligotrophic lake water microbial communities from Sparkling Lake, Wisconsin, USA - GEODES006 metaG | ecosystem: Environmental > Aquatic > Freshwater > Lake | place: USA: Sparkling Lake...
CCCGAACCCGGAAGCTAAGCCAGCCAGCGCCGATGATACTACCCAACAGGGTGGAAAAGTAGGACACCGCCGAACACACATCAAGGAACACCCCCCGAGAAATCGGGGGGTGTTTCCTATTGCTTAGGTAATGATGCTTAGGTAACTCGAATTCGATTATGGGTACGTCAGTCCTGCCCGTATCCTTTTTGCGATGGCTGACGACAGAAAAGGCGACGGTGGCCGGCGTCCGGGCCGTCCCGAACGAGGTCGTCCGGAACGCGGTCGTCCGGAACGGGGCCGCCCCGATGCTTCGGCGCGTGTCCGGTCCGGACCTGCCCGGCCTGCTCGACCGCAACAGTCGCGGCGACCATCCGACTCCGCGCCTCGGGAGTCCAGTGGGCCGCCCATCCCGGCGACCGTGGAGGCCAAACAACTCGCGCCGGAGATCCGTGCCGAACTATTCACGCTGGACAAGTCCACCGCCGATACCGTCGCCCGCCACCTCGTCGCCGCCGGCGAACTGCTCGACTCCGATCCGGAGGCCGCACTCGCTCACGCCCAGGCGGCCCGTACCCGCTCGGGGCGGATCGCGGCGATCCGGGAAGCGGTCGGGATCGCGGCCTATTACTGCGGCGACTGGGCCCAGGCCCTCGCCGAGTTCCGGGCTGCCCGGCGGATGGGATCCAAATCGCAACTGCTACCCCTGATCGCCGACTGCGAGCGGGGCGTGGGACGGCCGGAGAAGGCCATCGAACTGGCCCGCGGCCCGGAGGCTGCCGAACTCACCGGTGATGACGCCGACGAGATGCGTATTGTGGCCGCCGGCGCCCGAATCGACCTTGGGCATCTCGACCAGGCGCTCGCATTGCTGTCCAGCCCGTCGCTGGATCCGTCGCGAACCGGTTCCACAGCGGCCCGGCTGTTCTACGCCTACGCCGATGTTCTGCTGGCACTCGGTCGCTCCGATGATGCGTTGCAATGGTTCGTTCACGCCGCGGCGGCAGATCTCGACGGTGACACCGATGCCGAAGACCGGATCGACGAGCTGGCGCCCAATGAACAGACTCCCAGTGGACAGATTCCCAGTGAACAGACTCCCAGTGAGTTGGCCTGACGTGGGAACACTTGCGCAGCAGCATGATTGCCTGCTGCTCGACTTAGATGGCACGGTGTTCCGCGGCCACGCCCCGACCCCCGGGGCGGTTGAGACTCTGCAGGGTGTGCCGTGCCGGTCACTGTTCGTCACCAATAACGCCTCCCGCTCGGCCGATGAGGTCGCTGCGCATCTGGGTGAACTCGGTTTCGCCGCCACCACCGAGCAGGTGGTGACCAGTGCGCAGAGCGCGGCCCGGATGCTGGCCGAGCGACTGCCGGCCGGAGCGAAGGTGCTTGTCGTCGGAACCGAGGCATTGGCGGCGGAGGTCGAAGCCAGAGGGCTGGCGCCGGTGCGGCTGTTCGCCGACGAACCCGTGGCTGTCATCCAGGGCCTCTCGATGAGTCTCGGCTGGCCCGAACTGGCCGAAGCGGCCTTGGCGATCCGGGCCGGTGCGCTGTGGGTGACGGCCAACCTCGATGTGACCCTGCCCACCGAGCGTGGCCTGGTGCCCGGTAACGGATCGCTGGTCGCCGCCCTGCGAGCAGCAACCGGCACTGAACCACTGGTGGCGGGCAAGCCCGCCCCGGAGCTGATGCAGGATGCGCTGGCGCGCGGAGACTTTCGCACACCGCTGGTGGTCGGGGACCGGCTCGACACCGATATCGCCGGTGCCAATGCGGCCGGGCTGCCGAGTCTGATGGTGCTCACCGGGGTCAGCACCGCCGGTGATGCCCTCACCGCCGCGGCGGATCACCGTCCCACCTATCTCGGCGAGGATCTGCGGGCGCTCAACAACGGGGCGGACGCACTGCGGATCGCCGCGCATCCGGCGTGGCGGACCGAGGTCGGCCCGGATGCGGTGACCGTCACCGCGACTGGAGCAGATCCCGGTGACGATGATCTGTCAGTGGTGCGGGCCACCGCCAGGGCGCTCTGGGATGTCACCGGCACAGCAGACCGGTTGGGCGTGCGGGCTGGCGATGACACTGCCCGCGCCGCACTGGAACGCTGGGCGCTGCTGACGCCCGACGATCGGCTAGCGTGAGCGGTGATATGAACACCGATCCGCAGCAGATCCGCGCCCAGGTCGACGCCGTGCTGGCCGACCTGCCCCTGCTTGACCTGGACTTCCAAGCCAACACGGAATCCGAAGTAGCCGATATCGACGCCGTCGGGCGCCGTCTTGAAGAAGCGCATCAGATCCTGGTCGACGCGCTGGAATCGGTCGAGAAGGGCTGAGCTGCGCATGACGCGGCGTGCCCGGGTTGATGCTGAATTGGTCCGTCGCGGGCTGGCCCGCTCGCGTCAGCAGGCGGCCGAACTCATCGGCGCAGGCCGGGTCACCATCAACGGAATGCCGGCGGCCAAACCGGCCACCGCGGTCGAGGTGACGGCCGCACTCGCCGTCGAGGGCACTGATGAGCGGACCTGGGTATCCCGCGGTGCGCACAAGTTGATCGGCGCCCTGGATGATTTCGGAATCGACGTCACCGGTCGGCGGTGTCTGGATGCGGGTGCATCCACCGGTGGGTTCACTGAAGTGCTGCTGGAACGCGGGGCGGTCGAGGTGGTCGCGGTGGATGTGGGCTACGGCCAGCTCGCCTGGTCGCTACGCTCGGATGCCCGGGTGCGGGTGATCGAGCGCACCAACGTCCGCGAACTGACCCCGGACGCCATCGGTGGGGTAGTCGATCTGGTGGTCGCTGACCTGTCCTTTATCTCGTTGTCCACAGTGTTACCCGCACTGACCGCATGCGCGGCCCCGCACGCCGATATCGTTCCCATGGTGAAGCCGCAGTTCGAGGTCGGGCGCAATCAGGTTGGCCCGGGTGGTGTCGTGAGCGATCCGCAGTTGCGGGCCGCCGCAGTCCTGGGCGTGGCGCACCGGGCCGCCGGCCTGGGCTGGCATACCGTGGGCGTCACCGCCAGCCCGCTGCCGGGCCCGTCTGGCAATGTGGAGTACTTCCTGTGTCTTCGTGCCCAAATCGATGGTTCCCAAATTGGTGGTGCCCTCGACGGTGACGCCCTGGACACCGAGGTGCGTCGCGCCATTGCGGGGGGCCCCCAATGAGTGATATCCCAATGAGTGATATCCCAGTGACTGACAGAACCGTGCTGCTGGTCGTCAACCCCGGCCGCTACGAAGCCACCGAGACTGCCCGCAAAATCGGAAAAGCGTTGGAGGCCAACGGAATCAACCTGCGGGTGCTGGCGACCGAGGCGATCGAACTGGATACCGGCGTCAATGTGGTGGACGGTGATACACACGCTGCTGACGGCTGCGAACTCGTCCTGGTGCTCGGCGGCGACGGAACCTTCCTGCGGGCCGCCGAACTTGCCCGCAATGCCGAAATCCCGGTCCTGGGAATCAATCTTGGCCGGATCGGCTTCCTGGCCGAGGCTGAAGCCGAGGCTATCGACAGCATTCTCGAACACGTCGTCGCGCGGGACTATCGGGTTGAGAACCGGATGGCCCTCGATGTGGTGGTCAGCCTCGACGGTGAGGTGCTCTCCCGCGGCTGGGCGCTCAACGAGGCGAGTCTGGAGAAGGGCGGGCATCAGGGCGTGCTCGGTGTGATGGTCGCCATCGACGGCCGACCGGTATCGGCATTCGGCTGCGATGGTGTGCTGGTGTCCAGCCCAACGGGGTCGACGGCCTATGCGTTCTCCTCGGGCGGGCCGGTGGTGTGGCCGGATCTGGAGGCCATCATCGTGGTGCCCAACAATGCCCACGCTCTGTTCGCCCGGCCGATGGTCACCAATCCCAATGCGGTGATCACCGTCGATGTCGACGCCGACAACCCGGATGCGGTGGTGCTCTGTGACGGTCGGCGCGAAGCGGCGGTGCCGGCCGGTGCGCGGTTACAGGTGACCAAATGCCAGACCCCGCTGAAGTGGGTGCGGCTGGACAGCGCGCCATTCACCGATCGGCTGGTGCGCAAATTCCGGTTGCCGGTGACGAGCTGGCGCGAGCAGTAGATGCTGGCCGAGATTCGGATCGACGCACTCGGCGCGATCAGCGCGGCCACCGCGGAGTTCGACCGCGGACTGACCGTTCTGACCGGTGAGACCGGGACCGGCAAGACCATGGTGGTGACCGGTCTGCACCTACTGGGCGGGGCGCGGGCGGATGCCAACCGGGTGCGTTCGGGTGCCGCGCGTGCGGTGGTGGAGGGCCGGTTCAGCACCGCGGACCTCGACCCCGCCACGGCCGCGGCGATCGACGAGATCCTGGACTCCTCGGGCGCCGATCGCGATGACGACGGCAGCATCATCGCGCTGCGTTCGGTTGGCCGCGACGGCCCGTCGCGGGCCTATCTCGGCGGTCGCAGTGTGCCGGCGAAGACGCTGACCACCTTCACCACCGGACTGCTGACACTGCACGGTCAAAATGATCAGCTCCGGCTGATGCGTCCGGATGAGCAGCGTGGTGCTCTCGATCGGTATGCCGGTGTCGCCGCGTTGGTCGAGCGCTACCGCAAACTGCGCGATGAGTGGCTGATCGCGCGGCGCGATCTGGTCGACCGCACCAACCGTGCGCGCGAGATGGCCCAGGAGGCCGACCGGTTGAAGTTCGCGCTCACCGAGATCTCTGGTGTCGATCCTCGTCCCGGGGAAGATGTGTCGCTGGTTGCTGAGATCCGCCGGCTCTCCGAACTGGACTCCGTTCGGGAAGCCGCATCGGGTGCACGCGCCGCGCTGTACGGGGCCGAGGAGGACACCCCCGACCGCCAAACCCGTTCCGCCACCGACATTATTGACCACGCGATCACGTTGCTGGCCTCATCGGAGGACACCATGCTGGCCGCACTGGGTCATCAGCTCACCGATGCGCTCGCCGTGGTCGGCGAGGTCGGTCGTGAGCTCGGTGACTTTCTGGCGGCACTGCCCACCGATGCCAGCGCACTGGAAACCAAGCTCGCCCGCCAGGGCGAATTGCGCACCCTGATCCGCAAGTACGCCGCTGATGTCGACGGCGTACTGAGTTGGGCCGCAGAGTCGCGGCAGCGTTTGGCCGCACTCGATGTCTCCGAAGAGGCGCTGAGTGGTCTGGCCCGCCGGGTTGATGATCTCGCCAGCGCGGTCGCCACCTGCGCGGTAGAGCTGTCAACCAAGCGGACGAAAGCGGCCAAGGGACTGGCCAAGGCTGTCACCGCAGAACTGGCCGGACTGGCCATGGCCGATGCCGCCCTGACCGTCGCGGTGGCACGCCAGCCGGCGCGAGACGATGACAGCGCTCCGCTGCGGCTGCCATCCGGGGAACTGACACATGCCGGTGCCGACGGGGTGGACGTGGTGGAGTTCGGCTTCACCGCGCACCGCGGCGCTCAGGACACCGACTCGGTGCTGCCGCTGAACAAGAGCGCGTCGGGAGGCGAGCTGTCCCGGGTGATGTTGGCACTCGAGGTGGTGCTGGCCGCCTCCGCCGAGGGCACCACCATGGTGTTCGACGAGATCGACGCCGGCGTCGGCGGTCGGGCCGCAGTACAGATCGGGCGTCGGCTGGCCCGGCTGGCCCGGACCCACCAGGTCATCGTCGTCACCCACCTGCCGCAGGTGGCGGCCTACGCCGATACCCACCTGGTCGTCGATACCGGGGCGAGCGAGGGTGGCGCGGCCAGTGAGGTGCGCCACCTCAGTGATGAGGATCGGGTCGCTGAGCTGGCCCGGATGCTGGCCGGTCTGGGGGAATCCGATACCGGCCGGGCGCACGCCCGGGAACTGCTCGCCGCGGCCCAGCAGGACCGGGTCGCGCCGTAGTTACCGCGCGCCCGGGCTGCGTTACCGCTGTGACAGAATGTAACTTCTGGGGCTGATGTTACGGCGCGCCTACCCGCCTCCTGCGCCACATCCAGCCAAAATCAGGCGCATGAAGATGTCAGCGCTGCTCTCGCGTCATGCCAATGCTCGGCCGGGCGTCACCGGGACCGCTCGGGTTGATCGCGATATCGACCGCCTGCTCCGCCGCGTCGGAGCCGGCGATATCGCCGTCCTCGACATTCTCGACCTCGACCGGGTGACCGCCGATGCGCTCGTCGAGGCCGGTGTCGTGGGTGTGGTCAACGCCTCGCCGTCGATCTCCGGGCGTTACCCCAACCTCGGTCCCGAGGTGCTGGTGTCCAACAACATCACCCTGATCGACAATGCCGGTCCGGAGATCTTCAAGAAGATCAAGGACGGCGCCAAGGTGCGACTGCACGAGGCGGGCGTCTACGCCGGTGAGCGGCGACTGGCCCACGGTGTGGAGCGCACCGATGAGGAGATCGCCGACCTGATGCACGATGCCAAGACCGGCCTCGTCGCCCATCTGGAGGCCTTCGCCGGCAACACCATCGAGTTCATCCGCAGCGAGAGCCCGATGATGATCGACGGCATCGGCATCCCGAATATCGATGTCGACGTCTACCGCCGCCATGTCATCGTGGTGGCCGACGGAGTGGGTGCCGAGGATGACCTCAAGGCGCTCAAGCCGTTCATCAAGGAGTATCAGCCGGTGCTGGTGGGTGTGGGTGCCGGCGCAGATATCCTGCGCGACAACGGTTATCGCCCGCAGCTGATCGTCGGCAACCCGGATCAGATGAGCGCCGACGTACTCAAGTGCGGCGCCCAGGTGGTGCTGCCCGCACACGCCGACGGCCATGCCGACGGTCTCGAGCGCATCCAGGACCTCGGTATCGGGGCCATGACGTTCCCGGCTTCGGGTTCGGCCGCGGACCTGGCGCTGCTACTGGTCGACCACCATGGTGCGTCGCTGATCGTGACGGTGGGCCAGTCGGCGAGCATCGAGGAGTTCTTCGACCGGACCCGGGTGCAGAGCAACCCGTCGACTTTTCTGACCCGGCTCAAAATGGGCGAGAAACTGGTTGACGCGAAAGCTGTTGCGACGCTGTACCGCAACCACATCTCCGGCGGCACGATCGCCCTGCTGATCCTGGCCGTGCTCCTCGCCGTCATCGCCGCGCTCTGGGTATCGCGCGCCGACACCGTGGTGATCGACTGGATCACCACCTACTGGAACCAGTTCTCCATGTGGGTGCAGAGTTTGGTGACCTAGCGTGATCACGCTTCGCCATCATGTGATTTCACTGGCGGCGGTGTTCGTCGCTCTGGCAATCGGAGTGGTGCTCGGCTCGGGTACATTCTCCGGCACCACGGTGTCGGGCCTGCGTGGTGACAATGGCGATCTGGAGAAACAGATCAGCACACTCACCGACGAGAAGACCGCGCTCAACGAAAGACTCTCAGCGGCTGCTGAATTCGATGCCCAGATTTCCGGACGAGTCGTCCGCGGCGCACTGAACGGCAAGTCGGTGGTGCTGTTCAGCACACCGGACGCACAAGCCGATGACATCGATGCCGTGTCGAAGCTAATCGGTCAGGCGGGCGGCACCGTCACCGGCACGATCGCACTGACCACTGAATTTGTCGAGGCCAACTCCGCGGAGAAGTTGCGCGCCGTGGTGAACTCGCCGATCTTGCCGGCGGGCAGCCAATTGAGTACCACGCTCGTCGACCAGGGCTCCCAGGCCGGTGATCTGCTGGGTATCGCCCTGCTGATCAATCGTGACCCCAAGATCGTTCCGGTCGCCGATGAGCCCCGCGACGCGGTGCTGTCGGCACTGCGCGACACCGGTTTCCTGACCTACACCAAGCGCTTCGTGCCCTCCAACGCCGCCGTGATCGTCACCGGTGGTGCACTCGCCGACAACGCCGGTAATCAGGGCGCAACGATGGCCCGGTTCGCCGCAGCCATGGCCCCGCGGGGATCCGGCACCGTGCTGGCCGGCCGCGACGGGTCGGCAACCGGCGTCTCGGCGGTCGCGGTCACCCGATCCGAGGCGGCGATGGCCGATGCTGTGACCACGGTGGACGATATCGACGCCGAATCCGGCCGGATCACCAGCGTGCTGGCCCTGCAGGCGCTCATCGCCGGTGCGCCACCGGGCGCATTTGGCGTCGGGGCCGGTGCGGGTTCGGTCACCGTTCCGTAGTAGCCGCACGGGCGTGTCAGCGCCGAGGCATCGGCGTCGGTGTTAGGGTGAATTTCCGTGGGTCGGCAGGCCCCAACCAGACCTTTCGGCCTGGCAACCCAAAGTCCTGCGCCGTCGTCACGGAGGTCGCTCTTGCCCGCATTGCGGAAGCACCAGCAGGCTGCCACCAAGCACATTTTCGTCACCGGTGGCGTCGTCTCCTCGCTTGGTAAGGGTCTGACCGCCAGCAGCCTCGGACAGCTCCTGACCGCCCGCGGACTGCAGGTCACCATGCAGAAACTCGACCCGTATCTCAATGTCGATCCGGGCACCATGAACCCGTTCCAGCACGGCGAGGTGTTCGTCACCGAGGACGGTGCCGAGACCGATCTCGACGTCGGCCACTATGAGCGCTTCCTCGATCGTGATCTGTCCGGCTCGGCCAACGTCACCACCGGGCAGGTGTATTCGAAGGTGATCGCCCGGGAACGCCGCGGCGAGTATCTGGGCGACACCGTGCAGGTGATCCCGCATATCACCGATGAGATCAAGGCCCGCATCCTCGAGATGGCGCTGCCCGACGCCGACGGAAACCGGCCCGATGTGGTCATCACCGAGGTCGGCGGCACCGTGGGCGATATCGAATCCCAGCCGTTCCTGGAAGCCGCCCGCCAGGTACGCCACGAGGTCGGCCGGGAGAACTGCTTTTTCCTGCACGTCTCGCTGATCCCGTATCTGGCGCCGTCGGGGGAGTTGAAAACCAAACCCACCCAGCATTCGGTCGCCGCCCTGCGCAATATCGGCATCACACCGGATGCGCTGATCCTGCGGTGCGATCGCGATGTTCCCGAGGCGCTCAAAGAGAAGATCGCGCTGATGTGTGACGTCGATATCGACGGTGTGATCTCCACACCCGACGCACCGTCGATCTACGACATCCCCAAGGTGTTACATCGCGAGGAACTCGACGCCTATGTGGTGCGCAGGTTGAATCTGCCGTTCCGCGATGTCGATTGGACCACCTGGGACGATCTGCTGCGCCGGGTGCACGATCCTCAGGAAACGGTGCGAATTGCACTGGTGGGCAAGTACATCGATCTCTCCGACGCCTACCTGTCGGTGGCCGAGGCATTGCGGGCGGGCGGGTTCGCCCACCGCGCCAAGGTGGAGATGCGCTGGGTGGCCTCCGACGACTGTGAGACCGATAGTGGTGCGGCCGCCGCACTCGCCGATGTGCACGCGGTGCTGATTCCGGGCGGATTCGGGATCCGCGGTATCGAAGGCAAAATCGGTGCCATCCGTTACGCACGCCACCGTGGGCTTCCGGTACTGGGGCTGTGCCTGGGCCTGCAGTGCATCGTGATCGAGGCGGCGCGCACCGTGGGGCTGAGCGAGGCGAACTCCGCCGAGTTCGAACCCGACACACCCGACCCGGTGATTTCGACGATGGCCGACCAGCGTGAGGCCGTCGCCGGTGAAGCCGACCTCGGCGGGACCATGCGACTGGGCGCCTACCCGGCGGTCCTGGAGCCGGGATCCGTTGTGGCGGAGGCATATCAGGCCACCACGGTCTCGGAACGGCACCGGCACCGCTTTGAGGTGAACAATGCCTATCGCGACCGGATCGCCGAGAGCGGACTGCGGTTCTCCGGCACCTCACCGGACGGTCACCTGGTGGAGTTCGTTGAGTACCCGCGCGAGGTGCACCCCTTCCTGGTGGGCACCCAGGCACACCCCGAACTGAAGAGCCGGCCGACTCGGCCGCACCCGTTGTTCGTCGCGTTCGTCGGCGCGGCGATCGATTACAAGGCGGCCGAGCGCCTTCCGGTAGAAATCCCCGAACATTCCAACGGCCACGAACTGCCCGACGACGCCGGTGCGCAGCCGCTGTCGGAACAAGCCCGTGGCTGACCACGTTTTCGAGACCGTCTCTTCCGAAACCGTCTATAACGGAAAGATTCTCGCCCTGCGGACCGATGAGGTTCGGATGCCCGGTGGCGGGACTGCGGTCCGCGAGGTCGTCGAGCACTACGGGGCGGTCGCCGTCGCCGCCGTCGACGATGACGGCCGGCTGGTGATGGTGTATCAGTATCGGACCGCGTTGGGCCGCCGGCTGTGGGAGTTGCCTGCCGGACTGCTTGATGAACCGGGGGAGCAGCCGACCGTGGCGGCCGCGCGCGAACTGCGCGAGGAGACCGGTCTGGCGGCCCGCGACTGGCGGGTGCTGATCGATATCGCGCTGTCGCCGGGTTTCTGCGATGAGACCGTCCGGGTTTACCTGGCGCGTGGCCTGAGTGAGGTCGGCCGCCCCGATGCCGATCACGAGGAGGCTGATCTCACGGTGCACTGGGTGGATCTGGGAACAGCCGCCGAGCAGGTGCTGTCCGGTGAGATCGTGAACGCCACCGCCGCGGCGGGTGTGCTGGCCGCCTACGGCGCGATCAGCGGCGGTCGGTCCACCAGGCCGGCGGACGCACCCTGGCCGGACCGTCCAACGGCCTTCGCCGATCGGCACAAATCGTGACGGCCTCCGTCGGGCGGCGCGCATGACCACGGCTCAGACCACCGCGCTTGATGGACAGCTGCAGGGCTACCTCGACCACCTCGCCATCGAGCGCGGGGTGGCCGCCAACACCATCAGCTCCTACCGGCGCGATCTGCGTCGCTACGGCGAGCACCTGACCCTGCGCGGTATCGACGATCTGCGCGGCGTGACCGAGATCGATGTCAGTGACTTCCTGGTCGCGTTGCGTCGCGGTGATCCCGAAACCGGGGCCACACCGCTGTCGGCGGTATCGGCGGCGCGGGCGTTGATCGCGGTGCGCGGGCTGCACAAGTTCGCCTCGGCCGAAGGCATCATCGACCTGGATGTGGCCCGTGCGGTCAAGCCGCCCACTCCGAGCCGGCGGCTGCCCAAGAGCCTGAGCCTCGATGAGGTGCTGGCGCTGCTCGACGGCGCCGGGGGCGATGCTCCTCAGGACGGGCCGCTGACACTGCGCA
>Ga0164295_10004536_pt1 | contig 11049 bp, 7 predicted proteins | sample GEODES006metaG_FD_111798 | JGI IMG/M metagenome (GOLD analysis project Ga0164295, IMG submission 111798) | Oligotrophic lake water microbial communities from Sparkling Lake, Wisconsin, USA - GEODES006 metaG | ecosystem: Environmental > Aquatic > Freshwater > Lake | place: USA: Sparkling Lake...
CCAGCCGCCCGGCACCCGCAGCACCGCGATGCCCGATGTCGGGAACTTCATCTCGATTCGCCCGACCGCGTCTGCGTTACTCGCCGGGCGCGCGGCCAGTCCGAGGGCTGCCTGGCTCACCGTGGGTTCATGGCCGACGACCAGCAGGGTGGCGACGTCGTCATCGACCCGGTTGATCTGATCGAGCATCGCCCCGACGGTGGCGTCATAGAGCTGGTGCAGGTAACTCACCGGAGCGGCGATACCGGTTCGGTCCAGGGTCTGCCGGGTGCGCACCGCGGTCGAGCACAGCACCGCGTCGATCGCCGGCAGTGTCGAGCGCAGCCAATCGCCGGCCAGGGCGGCCTCCCGGATTCCGCGCGCGGCCAGCGGCCGGTCGTGGTCGGCCACGCCGGCCGGGTAGTCGGACTTTGCATGCCGCATCAGCACCAGGGTTCTCATTCGTCCCAGGTTAGGGCACTCGCCGGGCGAGGCTCCCGGAGTTGTCTGACCCCGGTCATACACTCGCGCCAGGGTTGCAGCATCAGGGGAGAAAGGGGTGGGGGAATGCGCTTTATTCACACGGCCGACTGGCAACTGGGGATGACCCGGCACTTCCTGGACGACGACGCCCAACCGCGGTATTCGGCTGCGCGGCGTGATGCGGTCGCGGGGTTGGGCGCGCTCGCGCAACGGACCGGCGCGGAGTTCGTCGTGGTGGCCGGCGATGTGTTCGACGCCAATCAGTTGGCGCCGAAGGTGATCAGCCAGTCGCTTGCAGCCATGGGTCGCATCGAGGTTCCGGTGTACCTGTTGCCCGGCAACCACGATCCGCTTGATGCCTCGTCGGTATACACCAGCAAGCAGTTCCGCACAGAGTGCCCGGACAACGTGGTGGTACTCGACCGCGCAGGTGTAGTCGGCGTGCGCCCAGGCCTGGAGATCGTGGCGGCCCCGTGGCGCTCGAAGCGGCCCACCACCGACTTGGCCGCCGAGGTGCTGGCTGACCTTCCCGCCGACGGCACGGCGCGGATTCTGCTGGCGCACGGCGCCGTCGACGTCCTCGATCCGGACCGCAACAACGTCGCTGCGATCCGGATGGCCGCGGTGACTGCGGCCCTCGAATGCTCGGCTGTGCACTATGTGGCACTGGGCGACAGGCACTCCCGCACCGAGGTTGGTGGTAGCGGTCGCGTCTGGTACTCCGGCTCGCCGGAGGTCACCAACTATGACCACCGCGAACTCGATTCCGGTCATGTACTGCTGATCGATATGGATCTTGATGACCCCGCGCATCCGGTCACCGTGGAACCCCACACCGTCGGCACGTGGCGCTTCCTCACCATCGCCGCAGATCTGAACAACGGCGGCGATATCGCCGCGCTCGACGCCAGACTCGAGGCACTGCCCGGCAAGGACCGCACCGTGGTGCAGTTGGCGCTCAAGGGCACGGTCACTGTCACCGAGCAGGCTGAGCTGGAACTCTGCATCGAGAAGTACTCGCGGCTCTTCGCCGGCTTGGATAACTGGGAGCGCCACACCGAGTTGGCAGTCATGCCCGCCGACGAGGAGTTCGACAATCTCGGCATCGGCGGATTCGCCGCCGACGCTGTCGCCGAACTGGTCGAGACCGCTCGTTCGGAGGGGTCTGACGCACCGACCGCGCGCGGAGCGTTGGCACTGCTGCTGCGGCTGTGGAAGGGCGTCGAGTGATCCTGCACCGGCTGCGGTTGAAAAACTTCCGCGGTATCGCCGACCGCGAGATCAACTTTCCCGACCGTGGGGTTGTGGTGGTGTGCGGACCCAACGAGATCGGCAAGTCGTCGATGCTCGAGGCGCTCGGCCTGCTGCTCGAGCAGAAGGATAGCTCGGCCAAGCAGACGGTCGTGGCGGTCAAGCCCGTCCATGGTGACGTCGGTACCGAGGTGAGCGCCGACATCAGCACCGGTCCCTACCGGTTCGTCTACCGCAAGCGTTTCCACAAAAAGCGCCTCACTGAACTCAGCATCACCGCGCCCAGCCATGAGCAGCTCACCGGTGACGAGGCGCACAATCGGGTCCGCGCCATCATTGACGAGACTGTCGACACTGCGCTGTGGGACGCCCAACGGGTACTGCAATCAGACTCCACCAACGCGGTCGATCTGTCGGGCTGCACAGCGTTGACAAACGCACTCGACGCTGCGGCCGGCGAGGCCACGACCGCGTCGGGCGCCGAAACCTTGCTGATCGACCGCATCGATGCCGAATTCGCACGCTACTTCACCGCCGCAACCGCAAAACCCACAAAGGAATACAAGGACGCCATCGCCCGGCTCAAAGCCGCCGCAGAGACGGCGAAAAGCTGTCGAGACGCCATCGCCGACATCGAGGAACGGGTAAACCGTCAGGAACGGCTGTGCGCGACCCGCGCTGAATTAGCCGACGCCCTCGCCCCAGCCGCAGCCCGGCGGGCAACAGCTGAACAGGCGCAGGTCGCACTGGGCGTACTCGCCGAAAAACTGGAGAAAGCGCGACCGATTGCGGCCGCCGCTATCGCCACCGCGACCGCCTCGGCAGCGGCGCAACAGCAGCGCTTGATGCAGATTGCCGACGTTGCGACGCGCACAACCGCCCTGTCCGACGCGCACGAGAAGCTGACCGCAGCTGAAAAAGAGGAGGCGGCCGCGCGTGAGCACGTCGGTACGGTCGCCGCGCAGTCGGCTTCTGTTACGGCCGCGCGCCAGGCGGCGCAGCTGCGTGTCGACGCCGCTGTGGCTGCTCAGAAGTCCTGCGCCGCAAGGCTGGAGGGCCGTCGGTTCACCGATCAGCTGGCCCAGATCGAGCGCATCCACGCCGAGCGCGCGCAGGTCACCGAGCAGCTTGCGGCCATCAGCTTGACCGCGGAACTGTTCGGCGAGATCGACGACAGTGCAGATTTAGTGGAACTCCTCGAGGCGCAACTGCGCGCCGACGCCGGTGCCGTCGAGTTCACCGCACCGACCGACTTGGCGGTCGTAGCCGGCGGCGAGCCGGTGACGCTGGCTGCAGGGCGACCCTGGACGCCCACGCCGTCGGCGCCGCTCACGGTCGAGGTTCCCGGCGTCATCACGGTGCGCATCGACCCCGGTGCCGGGGTTGCCGACATGCGGACCCGGCTCGATGTCGCGCAGCGCCGCCTTGCCGACGCGTTAAGCCTCGGCGAGGTATCCGACGTGGCGTCCGCGCGTGCCCTGGACAGCCGCCGGCGTGAACTCACCGCCACCGGCAACACGCTGACCGCCACCCGGGATGCGCTCTGCGTGGGCGTCGACATCGATGCGCTGCGCGTACGGGTGGCCGAGTTCCGTGCGGGTGACCCCGAACCCGAGACCGATCCCACAGCGGCTGCGGCGCAGGCCGAAGCGGAACTGAGGGTGGCCGGCGCGGCGCTCGAGGCCGCCGTGACCGCCGCCGAAGCCCAGGCCGCGGCGGCAGACGCGGCCGCGGAGGTGCTGAAGTCGAAGGCCGACGCCGCCAATATTCTGCGGGAGCGGGCGAAGGCCGCCGAGTCTGAGTTGGCGGATGCGCGTGGTCGACTCGCCCAGTCGCAGGCCGTCGGCTCCGATGAGCAGGTCGCCTCCGTCGCTGCCGCCGATGCCGCGGCGCGGGACACTGCCGACGAACAGCTGGCCGCGTTGACGGCGGAGTATCAAGCCGGCAACCCCGACGACGTAGCCGCCGAACTGGCTGCTGCAATCCGGGCGGAGAGGGATATCGCCGGCGAACTCGCAGCCGCCGACAAGGAGATCGACGCGCTGACCGCGCAGTGGGAGATCATTGGGGCGGAGGGCCGCCAGGGCCAGCTGGATGACGCCGAGGCCGCGCTGCGGCGTATCGGTGCCGAGCATGACGCTGTCCGCGATCGCGCCGAGGCCGCCAAATTCTTGCGGACGACCATGATCAAGCACCGCGAGAACATCCAACAGCGCTACGTGGAACCGTTTCGGACCGAACTGGAACGGCTGGGGCGCATCGTGTTTCAGAACGAGTCCGTCAAACTGGACATCAACCCCGACCTGTCCATCGAGTCGCGCACACTCGACGGGCGCACCGTGCCCTACGGCTCGCTGTCCACCGGCACCAGGGAACAACTGGCCATCATGGTGCGACTGACCGGTGCCGCGATGGTGGCGGACGCGGACACCGTCCCCGTGGTTATCGACGACGCACTCGGATTTGCCGACCCGGAGCGGCTGATCAGCATGGGCGAGGTATTCAACTCAGTCGGCGAGCGCGGTCAGGTGATCCTGCTGACCTGTCAGCCAGACCGCTACAGCGGTGTCCGAAACGCGACAGTCATCGAATTGCTGGCGTGAACTCGTTCCCGAGTTAGTCGGCTAGCGCCAGCACCTCGTCGAAGCCGGCGATCAGGCCGCCGCGGACGCCGGCCATGGATATAACGTTTCTGTTATGTTAGGCGGCATGGCTGCATACGGTGCTCAGTTGATCCGCGAGGCCCGGCAGCGTGCGGGCCTGACTCAAACCGAGCTGGCCAGCAGGGCTGGTCTGGCGCAGCCCGCTATCGCACGCTGGGAAGCGGGCCGCAGCGCGGTCAGTCTCGACGACGTCATCCGGATCGTTCGTTTGTGCGGATTGGATCTGGAGTTCCACATCGTCGAGCGCGATAGCAGCGACATGGCCCAGGCGGTCCGCCTGGTCACGCTGTCGGGCCAGCAGCGGCTGGATCGCCACGCCAAGGTGATCCGACAGCTTGGTGTGTTGCGCCGAGTGGGGCGGTCCTGACGTGGACCTTGATCTTGAGCGGCTGTTCGCGACCCTGTATCGCCACAGGGTGGTCTACGTACTGATCGGCGGGCTGGCCGCGGTGTTTCACGGGTCGCCTTTTCCCACGGAGGACGCTGACATCACGCCCGCTACCGACGGAGTCAATCTCACTCGGCTCGCGGCGGCGCTGTCTGAGCTCAACGCACGGATTCGGACCGAATCCGTGCCACCGGGCCTGCCGTTCGCGTGCGACGCTCAGGCATTGGCCGGCGCCCAGACATGGAACCTGGTGACCGACGCCGGCGATCTCGACATCGCCTTCCAGCCCTCCGGTACCCACGGCTACGCCGACTTACATCGGGGCGCCACCCGCACCGAGCTCTACGACAGCATCGTCGAGATCGCCTCCCTCGGCGATGTGATTCGCTCCAAACAGGCCGCCAACCGACCCAAGGATCAGCGGGTCCTACCCACGTTGCGCGAACTCCTGGCGAGGGGATGAACGAGCGCGGGACTGTCTTCCCTTGGCACAATCGGCAGATGACTCCGGCTGGTTCGATCGCCAACCGCCGCTACCGACAGCTGGCCGCACTACCGGGCGTCGCCTCGATCCGGCGGCCCGTGACGGCGGGCGCCGACGAGCGGTTCGACCTGCATTACGTACGCACCGGACCGGTGAGCCCGACGCCGTCGGTGATCATCCCCGGCGGCCCCGGCATGGCTTCCATCGGGCCCTATCAGGGCTTTCGGAGGCGAGCAGCCGAGAGGGGCCTCGATGTCATCATGGTTGAGCATCGAGGCGTCGGGATGTCACGGCGCGACGACTCCGGCGCCGACCTTCCGTCGGAGTCGTTGACCATCACTGCGGTCCTCGACGATATCGCCGCGGTGCTTGATGACACCGGTGTCGACACCGCCGTGGTCTACGGAGCCTCCTACGGAAGCTACCTGGCAGCCGGCATGGGGGTGCGGCACCGGGATCGGGTACACGCCATGGTGTTGGATTCCCCGCTGTTGAACCACAATGACTTTCAGGTCGTTCGGCATGCTTGCCGGGAACTACTGTGGCATGACGACTCGGCACTGGCGGCCAAGGTTCGGGCGCTGACCGAGGCCGGCGCGTTCGGGCCCGCGGACCTGACCATCGCGGCAGGTATCTACGGCATCGGTGGCGCCGATCTCCTCGGGCACCACCTCGAACTGCTCCTCGACGGACGGCGCCTGCTGTGGTCGGCGATGCGGCTCGTCACCGTGAGCGTTGCACACCGGAAAGTGTTGTTCCACAACGAATCCGACCTCGTCGCACCGATCGGATTTCGCGAACTGAACTTCGCCGGAATCCCGGACGGACTGCCGCTGGACACCACACTCACCTGGCGTGGGGTGCCTGCGGCCGCCATCGGGTTTGAGGCAGAGCCCTTCGACCTCGTCGCAGAGATGCCCGGGTTCGGGTGGCCCACGGTGATGGTGTCCGGCGGGCGCGACCTTGTCACGCCGACGACCGTGGCGCTGCGGATCGCTGAACTGGTGCCGGCGTCGACAATGGTGTCGTTGCCGACTGCCGCACACAGCATCCTGGACTCCCAGGATGAGGCCGCGCTGCGGATCCTCGCAGCTGTGGCGGGCGGTCGAGCGGAATCGCTGCCGGCGCAGGCGGATGCTCTCGATCGACTGCCGGCGGGCGCGTCGATTAGGTTGGCCAGGTCGGCATTGGCTGCAGCGGCCCGGCTGGCGGCCGCGCTACCGCGGTTCGGCGTAACGCGCGCTATTTCATGAAACCGATTGTGCTGTAATCCAAGTCGCCCACGCCGGATGGGCCGAAGTTGGCCAGCTTGCTCAGCACCGCCACATTGCCCGGCGACTGGTAGAGCGCAAGACTGAAGACCTCTTCCCAGAGCATCGTGTCCACATCGTTGGCCAGAGCGCGGGCCTTCGCCGGGTCCAGCTCGTCGAGCACCTCCTCGACCTTGGCGTCGATCGCCGGTGAGGAAATCTTGCCGAAGTTGCTCTCCGCGTCGGTGGTGAAAATCTGATTCAAACAGCACAGTGCGAATGCGTCACCCACCCAGGAGAACTGGGTGATATCGAAGTCGCCGACGTTGACGTAGTTGGTGAAGAACCCGTCGGCGGACTTGACATCCAGTTCCAACTTCACCCCGATCTGGGCGAGGTTGCTTTGCGCCACCTGCGCCACCTGCCGACCGGTCTGGGAGTCGTAGAGCACATCACGGATCACCAGTGTCTTACCGTCCTTCTCGCGGAACTGGCCGTTGAGCTTCCAGCCGAGGGCATCGAGTTCGGTTTTGGCCTTCTCCGGGTCGTAGGCGACGACGGCGCTGTTGTCCTGATAGCCCTCCTGGCCGGCGACGAAGACGTGGTTGCCCAGCGGTGTCGGGCTGTCCACCAGTCCACGCTGGGTCACGCTGACGATGGCCTGGCGGTCGATGCCTTTGGCGACTGCCTGCCGTAATGCCCTATCCGACAGGATCGCACCGGGCGCGCCGTTGAAGGTCATGTGATACCAGCTGGGGCCCGGGGCGCGCCGGATCGAGATCCCGTCGGTGCTGCGGGCGATCTGCAGCTCATCCAGTGACGAGATGCCGGTGGCGTCGATGGTCTTGTTCTGCAGCGCGGGGATCCGTGCGGCGTCATCGAGTGCCAAGAAGGTGAATGAGTCCAGTATCGGCGGGGTGCCCCACCATTTCGGGTTGCGGGTCAACGTGATTCGCTGTGCGGTGCGGTCGACATTCGACACCATGAACGGCCCCGCGGACGGTCCGGGCGCCTCAAGCTGTCCCTTGTTGAAGACGTCCGGGTTGGTGGTCATGCTCTTGGGCAGCAGCATGGTGTTACCGGCGAACATGCCGCGCCACTCCGGGTAATGCTGGGCGAAGGTCATCACGGCTTGCCGATCGTCGACGCCGCGGGTCACCGATGCCACCCGGTCGGAGCCGTTGGGGGAGGCGATCGCGAACGCCTTGTCCCTACCGCTGGTGGCGCTGATCTGGGCGGCGATGTCCTCCCAGGTGATCGGCGCGCCATCGGACCAGGTGGCCTTCGGATTGATGGTGTAGGTCACCACCTGCGGGTCGGTTGTGGTCAGCTCCACATTCGTGAAGTAGTCGTTGTTGACCTTCATCGACCCGTCGGGGGAGATGGCGAACGCCCGCGGCATGGTGGGCCGCAGCACGCCTGCGGTGTCGGCCTCATTTCCGTCGAGGTTGAGGGTGTTGAAGTTCGACGGCATCGCGCCGATGGCCAATCTCAGATTCCCGCCCTGAGCCAGGGTGGTCGGGTCCTGCGGGTTGGTATCGCTGGCCGATCCGAGTTCGGCGTTACCGCCCGCCGACGGCGCGGACTGCTGGCCGGATGAGCAACCGGCCACCACCAGCGTCGCCGCCATTCCTACCGCGAGCAGACGCAAACTCGTCCTCGTGCGCCGTATTGAGTGCGATTGTGTGTCTGTTCGCATGTTCACGGCACTGATGCTAGCGGCGATTCGGATCCGGCTGGGGGATAGCGGCGAGTAATGCCCGGGTATACGGGTGGCGCGGATCGGCGAACACCTGCTCGGCCTCGCCGTACTCCACGATCTTGCCGTGCTGCATCACCGCCACCCGGTGGGCCAGGTGCTTGACCACCGACAGGTCGTGAGAGACGAACAGATAGGTCAGGTCGAATTCGCGCTGCAGGTCCAGCAGCAGGTTGATGATGCCGGCCTGAATGGAGACGTCCAGAGCCGACACCGGCTCGTCGAGTGCGAGGATCTTCGGCTGCAGCGCCAATGCCCGGGCGATACCGATCCGCTGTTTCTGGCCGCCGGAGAAATCGCCCGGGTACCGGCTGGCGTCGGCGCGGGAGAGCCCGACGATCTCCAGCAACTCGGCGACGCGGGCATCGGTGGAACCTTTGTCGAAACCGTTGGCGCCCAACGGCTCCGCGAGAATATCGGACACCGGCAGCCGGGGATCCAGGGCCGCCACCGGGTCCTGGAACACCACCTGCAGATCGCGGCGCAGTTCCCGGCGGCGCTGGGTGCTCAGCGTCGCGACATCGGTACCCAGCACCTCGATTGAGCCGGACTGCGGGGCGCGCAGTTCCAGGATCTCGTGCAGTGTGGTGGATTTTCCCGACCCGGACTCGCCGACGATGCCGAGCGTCTGTCCGCGCGGCACCTCGAAGTCGATACCGTCGACCGCGCGAACCTCGCCGATCCGGCGGCGAAACACCACACCCTTGGTCAGGGCAAAGGTTTTGGACAGATCCTTGACCCGCACCACGATCTCGGTCGCGGTGTCGGAGTCGTCATCGACGATCTGCGCTCGGGTAGCCACCCCGAAGACCTCCGCGGCGCTGCGGGCGACCACCTGGTCGGTGCGGATGCAGGCCGCCGCATGCCCCGGTGCGACGGGTCTCAGTTCTGGCTCAGTGGTGCGGCACTCGTCGGCGGCCAACGGGCAGCGCGGCGCGAACGTGCACCCGGGCGGCAGTGTCACCAGCGACGGCGGCGCACCCGGGATCGGCACCAGCCGTTCGCCGCGGGCTGCGGCCAGCCGCGGCACCGAGCCCAGAAGTCCTGCGGTGTAGGGCATTCGGCGGTCTGCGTACAGATCCGCCACCAATGCCGTCTCGACCGCTCGGCCGGCGTTCATCACCAATGCCCGGTCGGCGAACTCGGCCACCACGCCCAGGTCGTGGGTGATGATCAGCACCCCGGCGCCGGTCACATCGCGGGCGGTTTTGAGTACCTCCAGGATCTGCGCCTGCACCGTGACGTCGAGGGCGGTGGTCGGCTCGTCGCAGATGATCAGGTCCGGGTCATTGGCGATGGCGATCGCGATCACCACCCGTTGCCGCTCACCGCCGGAGAGTTCGTGCGGAAAGGACCGCGCCCGCGTCTCGGCCGCGGTGATACCGACGAGGTCCAAGAGTTCGACGGCCCGTCGCCGCGCGTCAGCCCTACCCACCTCGGCGTGATGCACCGTGATCGCTTCGGCGATTTGATCACCCACGGTGTACACCGGGGTCAGTGCAGACATCGGGTCCTGGAACACCGTGCCGATACGCGCCCCGCGGATCGTCGACATGTCCGCATCGGAGCTACCCAGTAATTCCTTGTCGCCCAATCGGACCGAGCCGGACACCTCGGCGTAGGGCGGCAGCAAGCCGATCACCGCCATCGCCGCCGCCGACTTGCCCGACCCGGACTCACCGACCATCGCCACCACCTCCCCGGGCGCGATGTGATAGCTCAGGCCCCGAACGGCATACAGGTCACCGCCATCGGTGGGAAACGTGACCGCGAGGTTGTCGACCTCGAGCAGGGGAGTGCTCACGTCGGCTTCCCCGCGCGGCGGTGCCGCAGATTGACCCTCGTGCGGCGTTGCCGCAGATTGCTGCTGCCCGGGTCGAAGGCATCACGCAGACCATCACCGGCGAGGTTGGCGGACATCAGGATTGTCACCAGCACTCCGGCGGGGAACAGGAACACCCACGGGAAGGTGGTCGCCGACTTGGTGGCGTCGGCGATCAGGGTGCCCAGCGACACATCCGGCGGCTGCACGCCGAATCCCAGGAAGCTCAAACCTGTTTCGGCCAGGATCGCGCCACCCACATTCAGCGCGGTGTCGATGATGAGGATCGAGGCCACGTTGGGCAGGATGTGGCGAGCGATGATCTGTCGGTTCGGTACGCCCATATACCGCGCGGCTTGGACGTATTCGCGTTCGCGGAGGCTCATCGTCAGGCCGCGCACCATGCGGGACGAGATCATCCAACTGAATGCGGCCAGCAGCACGATCAGCAGTGCGACATTGGCCGAACTCTTGGTCCGAGGCGAGACGATCGCGATAAGGATGAAGCTGGGCACCACCAGCAGCAGATCCACGAACCACATCAGCGCCCGGTCACGCCAGCCGCCGAAATAGCCGGCGATCGACCCGACGGTCGCCGCGATCAGCGTCGAGATCACCGCCACACACAGACCGATCAGCATTGACTTCTGCATGCCCCGCAGGACCTGGGCCAGCACATCCTGGCCCAATGCGTTGGTGCCGAACCAGTGTGCCGGACTCGGTGGTGTCTGCAGCGCGTAGAAATCCAGATCGGTATAGGAATACGGCAGCAGTGGGGGTAACGCGTAGCACCCGATGAACAGCAGCACCAGCACCGCAGACGCGATGACAGCCCACCGATTTCGCGCGAACCGTCGTGCCACCAGGGTGCGCCGGGAGACGAACTCCGCGGGGTCGACGGGGGAGCTGTCGACGCCTGCGGTCACGGGGGTTTCGGGCACGGGGGTTTCAGTCGGGGCGGATTCGGTCA
>Ga0164295_10004537_pt1 | contig 11046 bp, 12 predicted proteins | sample GEODES006metaG_FD_111798 | JGI IMG/M metagenome (GOLD analysis project Ga0164295, IMG submission 111798) | Oligotrophic lake water microbial communities from Sparkling Lake, Wisconsin, USA - GEODES006 metaG | ecosystem: Environmental > Aquatic > Freshwater > Lake | place: USA: Sparkling Lake...
CCAGCTTTTTTAACTACACGAGGCCCCAGTCAAGGAGCAATTTCATCTTTGAACACTCATGAATTGGACCAACCAATTTCTAACTAACCAACTCCTATTATCTAGGGCAACGATCAACTGCGACCCAGTATTCACATTCCGGATCGACGACGATGTCATCTTCATGCAGTTCATACGTACTAATCCACCGGAGTTTAATGAATATTGGATCAAAAGATGCAGCACCGAGATCAGCAGCCCCCTCGACAGGAGGATCCTCTACAAACAAAGCACATTACCCGGCCACTATCGGCCTTTTCCAGCATTCAACTTCGAGCCAAATGAATTCATCGAAACTTGGATCGAATTTGAAATTCGTGGAGAAAAAGTTTTAGCACTCAAAGGAACCCAGGGAATCGACTTCAGCAATCTACGAGCCATTCCCGGAATAATTCCCATCATCACAGCTCCAAATGTACTTCTTTTCAACAAGTACATTGCTAGCCGCTTAACGGCAATTCAACGTGACTTTGAAACTAGGAAACAAGCTGAACTCAAATCGATCGTAGACTCCACGATCGACCAAGCAAACACAGACGTGGCCAAAGAACTAGACGACCTCAAATCATTACTTCAACTCCAAAAAAACGAAAATATCGCTTCGGCCAAAAAATTGTTAGAGCTAACCAACTCGAGCATTCGAGAAAAGAACGATCTTCAAGATCAAATTAAAATCCTTATTGATCAAAAGGAAGAAGTAACTAAGGAAAACGCTGCCAACCAAACAAAGATCCAAAATTCTGACAAGAAATATGAAGACATCAAAACGCGACTTGAAAACTTTGAAAAGGACTTGAAACGAGTACGTGAACAACGGAACAAATATGATGACGAAGTCCATGACAAGAATGAAGAACTTAGAAAACTTCGAGATCAACTTGCCAACAAATGGCCGAACAAACGCCCTCGAAACGATTTCAACCAACAAAACTACATTGGACCAAATAACGACCGGCCAAACTACAACCAAAATCCGCAGCAGAACAATCGGCCGAATGGATGGAATCCACCTAATAATGGTAACAGCAATTTCAACCAGCCTAAGAGTCACCAGCAAAACAACTGGGGCCAAAAACAGCCATCGACGCCCAACCACAATTCTCCCGATTTAGCACAAAGAGAGTTCAACATCAAGAACGAAGAACTCAACCTCAGGGAAAGAGAAATCGAAATGCGAAAAGCAACGCTCTACCAACGCAACAATTCATCCTCAACCGACCAAACAAAAGAGAGGGAATTTCTTTTGCAGATTGAAAAATTAGTAGCTAACCAGGGAATGGAACACCGCAATTTCCAACCTACTACTTCATATGCGAACCAACAGTAGATCAACAGTTTCGAATGAAATTATTTCTGTGTACTTGAATTAATTGTTCAATATACGGGTTGTTTCCTTCCAACGCATCTTTATCAATTCTTATCCGTAGCTCATATTGGCTTACATAGGATCACCTTTTCTACTCTGCCCACACAATTGAAAAAAATTTTTTTTGTCTCTTAATCACAACAGGTACCCGTTCAACAACGAAGTTATTCAGCTAGATATCCCTTTGGACTTTGATCGCCTACTACGAGCCAACAAAACTGAAGCCAAACAATGGGAAGTCTTATGTCGAGTATCCAAAGACTGTAGCGTCACTCAGTTTCCCTCTAGCTCAGTTTTTGAAAAAATCATATTCAAAGCTACAAATTCGGCCTCCAGAACAACTGAAATGTCGGGAGGCCACTACGTCCTTCCTAGGACCTCGGAGGAACTCGATCCTAAAAAAATTTGGGTCAAGATTAAATCAATTGCCGACGACACATACTTTGCAGCAGCCAAATCAGGGGGAGGAAACCTCCTCACCCTTAGCGAAGTAGAACCGGCGGAAGATGAACCAACTCTAGACGACCCAAATTCTGGTTTAGAACCTCAACAGCAGATTACCATGGAGCACTACGGAGCCACTAGTGACAACAGCGACCAACCAAAAGCTACTCAGCCTAACCAACAGTCGACTACCTTGAAACATCACGTACCTGAGAGCCACGTAGTCGAGCGGCCAATCCACGAGCCCTCCGTGGTACACGTTGGAACGTCTAAACAAACGGACAGGATTCAGAAGAGAGGACAAGACCTGAATCGAGAAACGGACAGAGAAACCCAGATGTCCTTCACTAAGCACACCTCGGAATTACTTAAGCAAACGCCATCCTTGGCAGTCATCAAAGAAAAGTCATCCACTATTCATTCCTACTACATAGCAACTACTGACCAGAGGTTCAACCCAAAAAGAGCAGTGGAATTTTTGCATTGCTCCAACGGCACAGTCTTCCCTCTTTACCGCTGCAAAATCTCACTTGTAGAATTATCTGGCCTATATGAAAAAATGCGCAGTACCAACAAGAAGCCTAAAATGTTTTGGAAGCCCTACCCGATGGATAATAGTTTCCAACTCTTCACTATGCCCTTATCCAGGAAGATGTCGAACCACATTCTCACCACGGTATTCTGTAACCAATAGCGACACCCTATGAGAACCTTGTTGTAAGAATTGAAATACAATTAGCTGAGTGGTTGAATCACCAGCCAAATCCATAAAACTGTTAATCAACTCTACCATGACTTCAACCTGCCTACAACTAGTAAACAAAGATCTACCGACATAATTATTCTTAAAAATTAATCATCACAGGAACACAACGGACACAGACGCTGTGCAACTGGACATTCTACTGAACTTGGATCACCTGGTACGCACAAGCCAAAATGGGCCCGACCAAAATGGAATCAGCCAAATGGATCACTTGGTTCGTGCGAGCTACGATACCTGCAACACTCAACTTGGTCCCAAGCCCGATGCATACAAAAAGATCTGCTTCATTTCAAAAGACCCTACTTCCGGCCAACCTACTCTGCTAGGAGGAAATTATTTTACTACCAAGCATCCACATGGATTCGACCTTCTGAAAGTTTGGGTCCAGATTACATCCACAGACGGCGAAAAATACTTTGCAGTAGCCAAAAACAGCGGCCCAGCTCAACTAGGAGAACACCAGATCAAAACGCTCAACGCCGAAGCAAAACTCAATGCTTGGGCCAAATATCTTCCAACTCACTTCATCAATAATAACCTATGGAATCATCTGTTATAATCCGATTCGATTATTAATTACTGAATAAACTTGCTTGGTTATAAATGACCAGCCAATAATATCATTTGGAATACTTCATATCTCAATTCTGTCCACTACATTATTAAACTACCGCCTGCTTTCTTAATGGGCCAAAAAATTCAACTCAAATAGTACTTTGGCAATAGCCAAGTAAAACTTCACACACAGGATACGTCTACAACCTACCCCCATAACCTGTGAGACTATTGGTCTGGCAGAGTTTGGCTGGACGGTGCTCTCGCCTATGGACTGCCATTGCACTGCCCTACGTGGTCGCGTGCTGGTTGGTTGAATTTATTTAGCCACTAGACGTGATCGCTGGCAAGGTATTCAAGCACTATGAGATCGCCGGCTCGGCCGACTCAGCTATTAGAACCTTAGCACTCTATCCCATCCTCCCCTGGTCGCGCGGCGCTCTGACGTTGGCTGCCGTGGTTGGATGTCTCTCCAACGGAGCCACTATTTATTCATTTTTTTATTCACGTTTAACGTTTTTTATGCATAAAACCTACCCAAACCCGGGCGATTAGTCCGGGAATTGGCTGTTGGTTACTTTGTGTAAAGGATGTCTGCCATCCGCACTGGCGTTGGAGCACGCCGATCTCAACATTTCGACATTTGTCAACTTTAAAATTAACACTCCCTTACTTTGCCTTTTCTACACGCTGTAGCCCAACGATGGAACCGATCAGCTACATCGTGAATGTACCAAAGAACTACGAGCCGCATATCTACCGACCAAAACGGCTCCTTGAAGATTTCCTGAAGGAAAAACACATCCTAAATAAATCTAGATACCAACCATCTCCTGAAGAGACGGAAATATTAGCACTTGACCTTAACTTCATCACTGGTCAAGCGACAGCTATAGAAGATTCTGAGAACGATCTATCTAAATTTATAAATAAACTGAATACGCAGATATACTTCAACAACTCGACGAGCCAAAATCTGAAAGGTTACATCAATCGCTTATTTAACGCACCATGGGAAGCGCCATACCAATCATGGCAAACAGATAAGAACATCTGTTACCATCTGGACCAACTAAACGACGCCTTAACAAAACAAATCAGCAACAACAATCTACCAGAGCCACTTATATTAGCTCTTGAGAGCCTACAGAAAAATTCAGCCTTCTACGTTTGCAAAGCAGACAAAGGTGGAGCCACCGTACTTTGGCCCAGAGATGAGTACCATCGTGAGGCTCTACGCCAACTTAACGACCAAGAAACCTATAGGGAAATACCAGCCAATATGAAACTGGCCACTATCAAGTCACTGACCTCCCTCAAAAACGAACTGGCAGAATGGCTCAATCACCTTAAATTAATAACAAATAGAGAAAAAGAAACAATTATAGATGCAGAAACCAAGTTTCCTTGCATCTATTTTCTACCAAAAATCCATAAAAAGGAGAATGAGATATCCAGGACCTTCCCTGGAAGACCAATCGTGGCAACCTTCAGTTGCGCTCTCCACTGGATTGACAAATACCTAACAGAAGTTACGAATCCAATTCACAAAGAAATACCCAACACTTTACTGGATACAACTGATCTTATTAACAAATTACCGACTGATCGCACCTCTACCGATCAGAAGGTACTCTCGGCGGATGTAGACGCATTATATCCTTCAATTGATTGGGAGGGAGGCGTATACGCAGCGACAGAGATCTTCACGATGAACCGACCAAAATTGGCTGAAGAAGCCCTGGCAACCAACAAACTTCCTCCCCCTACGCCTTATGTATTCCAAACATTACTGAGAGCTATTCTTGAGAATTCTTACATCGAATTCCAAGGGCAAACAATTTACCACCAAACAAAAGGCACAGCCATGGGAATGTGCATTTCAGTGTTCCTGGCAAGGTCCTACATGTACTTCACCTGCTTACCACTGCTAAAAAATCCTCCACAACATCTGGAAATGTTCGAAATCTACATCGACGACATCTTCATCATATCAACCGGCTCAATAGATCAAATTAACGATATGTTCTCAAAAATCTCTAATGAACACATCTCCTACACCTACTCGGCTCCTGATACTACCTGTGAGATGCTTGATCTTACTATCCATATCACTGATGATGGAATTATAACGAAACCGTTCACCAAACCAACCTCAAGTCCATTTTACTTGCACGCCAAATCTATGCACTCAAGAGCAACAATCCAAAGCATCCCCTACTCTCAGTTTCTACGACTCAGGCGCAATGCTACTCACACCAAAGATTTCTTAGCACCAGCCAAAAAACTGATGAAGACTTTGAAATTACGTGGCTACCCAGCCAAGATTTTAAAAGCTAGCTATGACAAAGCAATTCTGCTGCCAAGGATAGATCTACTCACTAAACGATCGCAAAAAGGATCCTTTGGCTCTAAGACTAAACTCATCGTACACTTCAACAACGGTACCAATTGGCCAAGAGTCTCTTCATGCCTCAATAGACTTCACAAGGAAATAACAAACCATTATTTCGGCCAGGACACCTTAAACACTCTGGTCAAAATTCAACCAGCCGTCGTCTACAAGAATATGAAGTCCATAGCAGCAACTTTCAGCCCCAGCTATAAAATTGGAGAAGAATAAATACTACGACTTTAACTGTATTCAATACAATGTCTTGACTTTGAAAACAACAATTGGCATCACAGTATTGAAAAATCATGTCTGAGTTTCCTTCAAAAAGAAATGAAATGGTAACAATCACATCCGTGTTAAAAATTGGTTCAACATTTCAAATAGACTGCTTAACGACAGATCAACGAAAGAACTCAGCGGCTTGTATTCTCAGCTTTTTTGTTCTCAGCCTCTCTCTTCTCAGCCTCCTTGCGCAGTCTCTTCCGCGCCAAATAGGCCGCCTTTCTTTGTCCTTTACTCAACTTTGGCTTGGGTATATTAGGCTTCCTGGCCTTTGGACCACTAGCTCGCTGCCGAGCCTCGTCCATGTTAAAAGCTTCATCTAATACAAAACACATGAAATAAAAGGGGAAATATTAATCCAAATGGATGGAAAAATTACCTTGTGGAAGTACTCTCTCCATTAATTGTGGATCCAGTCCAGGCGGCACCTCCGGGTACAAATCAGAACCTTGGGCGCTCTTATCTATAGCTTCCACCAATGGATTTGGATCTATCAGTACCTCTTGCTCCACAGCCTCGTCATTTAAGTCCACAGAGGCTTTGGCCGACAGCTCTTTGGCCGGCTCCCCCGATGCAGGAGAAAGAACCGAGCCATCATCTTCTAAACATCAAGTATTAAAACCAACAAAATTAACACACGCTACAGCGTATACAAAAAATACCTTGAATTAGAGTTAATGGCAATTCTTTATCCACGTTTAAATCCGACACATCCTTTGGTAACAACTCTTCAGCCAGGGTCTGCTCGTCTTCCGAACTGGAAGAATATATCGGGCACACTCTATTCTTCTGCTGTCTTCCCTTGGCAACGAGCTTTTTTCCTGTTTGCCGTTTATTCGTAAGCCTCTGGCCATTCACCGACTTGCTACCCTCATCCGTATCGGACATCGAGACAACTGACGGTTGGATCACTCTACTCGTCGACGCCCCGTCATTGATAGTACTAGCCAATAACAGCTTTGGCCTTTTTTTGGCTGGCAACTTGCCTCCATCGTGTGGACGCTTAGCATTGCCTGCTGTCGGCTTCCAATTTAAAGATTCTTCAGTGACAATAAAAGGGTCCAAGTCACCCATGTCTTCGCATAATTTGCCTCCTGCAGATCTTCGATCTTCTTCCATCCCATCCACAGCTTTGAACCAAAGTGGCCAATAGGATTCCAAGAACGTTTCCCTCTCTTTACCAAGCTTCTTCTCATAATTTGCCAATCTGAGGGCTAACTTTTCCTCAAAATCCGATCGCGCCTTTAGAAGGGCCTGTGCCTGCGCAAGATTCGAGCTTTCACTCTGGTAGTCCACATGAAACGGCATCCTCTTTTGTGGCACTGCCAATTGCAGTGCAGTTTTGTTCAAATTAAAAACTAGATCTCCCAAAAGCCTCAACTTTGTATCTAATTCATCGATCACTTTGGGCTTAGCTCGTTCGATTTCCTTCAGAAATTCCAACACATCTTTATGCTCCAAACCACTATCTGCTTCCACTATACCGACAATTTTCAACAATTTAACCCAGCGAGATAAAGACAATTTAGATCCATTTGCAGTGATAAACTCTGCACACCATTGCATCATACACTTCCTCAGGTCACCTGGCTGGACGCCAATACAACTCTTCAAGTGATTTACTCGACCTAAATCACTCATATACATTTTACAATGAGTACATCGCAGTCGATAATCTCTCCAAGTTAGCTTTTGCTCAATATCTCTGGAGAGATTTTTCTTCTGGCCCTTATCTTTCTTCCTCTGGCTCTTATCATTTGGCGGCTTCTTGTTTGGCTGCTTCTCGAGCCTAAAGATTTTCCCGTCTGTAGTCACAGCCACTGGAACTAGCTTTTTATTGTCAGCCTTCATCAAACCATAATGAATAGGCCCTTTGGCTGGATTAATTAGCACCATCGCTTTCACCTAAAAAAGAAATATATATCAGGAAAACTGACCAGCCAAAAACTAACTTTGTCTAAGTCCATGGACGACTACACAAACAAAAGACCCGAATAAATTTATACCCAGTTCCCCAGATTACATGTGGAACATGCTCCTTCTATAAAATTCGGGAAATTCCCGAAAATTCACGAAAATTCACGAAAATTCACGCACGCACATGGACGTGCCAAAAATAGAGAAAACTCTACTACGAAGTTTTAACCCAAGGGCTGCTAAAACACTTTATGTTTTCCCGCCCCAGTAACGATTTAAAAAAACTTTGGAAAATTCCCGCGTTCACCACTCACGAAATAAACCGCGCAACCTAAAACAAAATGTTTACCTACAGCCAAGGCAATCACTCCTCACCTATAAATAAAATATTTCCCTATGTATATCTCAAGAAAATCGACCGGCCAAAAACTAACTAGCCTAAAAACACTTTGTCAAGTTCCACCGATGATTTCACAAACAAAAGACCTGAACAAATTTATACCCAGCTCCCCAAAATACATTGGGAACATGCTCCTTAAAAAATTCGGGAAATTCACGACAATTCACGAAAATTCCCGAAAATTCACGCACGCTCACGAACGCCTCAAAAAATAAAGAATTCTCTATCTAAAAATTCTAACCCAAGGAATTTTCAAGCTAATCACGTTTTCACGTTCTAACAACGATTTGAAAACTTTGAAAAATTCCCGCGGTCACAACTCACGAAAAAAGACCGTGCATTGCACACGAACAAATCTACCTATAACTGAGGCAATCACTCTGGATAAAAATGGGAACCAATTTCAAAAAATTTTTTTTTACTATTAAATTACTAAAAATGACCAACCAAATATCAAGTAATGGCGCCCGCCATCTTCCTCAAATTAAAAATCAATGAAAAAATCTATGTCCTTCACCATGAATCCCTACGAATTTACATAAAAATATAGCAGCTAACTCACTGAACATATTCATGCAACACGGCGGTTAACCAAACACCAATTACACGACAATTAAGTGAAAAATATGGTGACTTACCAAAAAAACGCCTGCCAGCTGTCACTAATTTTAGCCAAGTGACGAAGAAGCAATTGGCAAAGAAGGACGTTGCCAGATTCACTTAAATGCACTCTGAGTGCGCTCAGGTCAAAAGTTCAAAAGAACAAAAAATGCACCAATTTCAACCATTTTTTTACCAAAATGTACAGAAAAATCAGACAAATCTTTTCACATCAATAGAATTTCCTGTGAAATGACAACAAAAAGTATAAACTTCAATTGAAAGTACCAGCCTAAAATACGTTCAGCCGTAATTGGCCGGTTGCAAAACCAATTTAACTAGCCTTTGGAACCAAACGAAACGTTCAATGGCCCCATAATCACCTTCTCTCAGTACAGCTTGACACTCCACAGGTGAACAATTGATCCTGCCAACATATTCTTCTCTTTGAATTGCACTGCAATTGCGCTCAGACTAAAAAGTTCAAAAAAGAACTAAAAATGTACCAAATTCGACCAATTTCTTTTAACTACACGGAAAGATCAGATAGATATGCCCACACCAATAGCTCTCTCTATGAAAAGATAAGAACAAGTTAATGTACCTTGTTGAAACGGCCAGCCTAAATCATATTCAGCCACAATTGGCCGGTTGCAAAAACATTCACTTGGCCACCTTGGGACCAAATAAAATGATCAACTTCCCTACAATTACCTTCCTAAATTATAGCGTGGCACTCCACGTGAAAACTTTAAAAATCCGGCCAGCATTTTTCATCCTAAATTGCACTCTAAAGTACGCCAAGCCAAAAGCCCAAACGTTTTAAAAGAATCTCAACAACGGGCCAACTATGACTACACTAACGACACCAAGCGATAAGGGCACTTACTACTTCAACCTACAGAAACAGTGTGTTTTCATCTACACTATGCCAAATTGAGCAACTTAAATCTATCGACCGGTAAAAGCCAACATCCGGCCTTGCTACATTCCGCATTATACACTAATAATTCTGAAAGTAAAAAGCTACAACACCTAGTAAACATCACTGACACTAGCGCCACCGCTGATCCGCCATTAAAATATGCCGGATGGATTACAACGTTGCCAGATATCTCGAGACCCCTATGTCGACCAGACGTTGCCACTTCCTAGCACCACGGGTTCACTGACCTACCAGCTGCCGACCTGTAAAGACGTCTCCGCTGTAGACTGCCGCAAACTTAGTAACGCTGCGTACGCTCCACTTCATCTCACTCATCACCAAGACCTTTCAACATCTACACAATGTAAGAAACTATTTAACTGTTTATACTCTACAATCGCTTAGATCTAAGCCCAAACTAGTTATTCATTATGTAAGAACTGCATTCGCTCCCCCGTTGGTCCACCTGTGGTAGTGTGAGCGCTCATTTCCATAGGAATTGAGCACGCACTGGCCCCTGTGCATTTTAAGAGTCGGAACAAGGGGCCGAAACTCTACGCTATCATAGATGGCAAATTTGCATACGTTCCCTGACGAACCACGTGGCTGACACTCCAATCAATGCAAATAACCTTAAGGAAATTAATATAAGACCCGGACCAACAAGAGGTCTCCGTGTTAGCAATTAAGATTTAATTTACTGGGCAAACCTAGATTAAGACTGGCCAAAATCGCCTTCAAGAGGCTCACCAACCAAATGGGCCACCTATTTTTACATCAAGTTGGACCGAAGAACAACTTGTTAGAATTAGGTTTGCACAAAACAAAAGGGCCGATGGAAGACATCAAAAGGTAAGAGCCTGCCCTGACGATCACCTCAGGGACACTCTAGCAAATGAGCTGACTGATTCGTCCTATGCCTGCTTTGCCGCAGAAGGCTCTATCCAGAGAGCATTTTTCATCTTTAAAAACGTACTAGCCAACTAGCTGCGGCCCAATCCGGTCGTCAACTACACTAGGTTCCAGCTGAAGAGCAGATTCATCTTTAAATATGTACAAATTGTACCAACCAATTTCCAACTACATAAAGCTCCCGCCAAGGAGCAAATTCATCTTTAATACTTACAAACTGCACCAGCCAACTTCTAACTATACAAGGCTCCAGCTGAGGAGTAAATTCATCTTTAATATCTACAAACTGCACCAGCCAATTTCTAACTACACGAGGCTCCAGCTGAGGAGAAAATTCAACTTTAATACTTGCGAATTGTACTAGCCAATTCTCCCTAACCAATGAGCAAATTCATCTTCAAACAGGTACTAAATGTACCAGCCAATTTCTAACTACACGAGGTTC
>Ga0164295_10004540_pt1 | contig 11037 bp, 14 predicted proteins | sample GEODES006metaG_FD_111798 | JGI IMG/M metagenome (GOLD analysis project Ga0164295, IMG submission 111798) | Oligotrophic lake water microbial communities from Sparkling Lake, Wisconsin, USA - GEODES006 metaG | ecosystem: Environmental > Aquatic > Freshwater > Lake | place: USA: Sparkling Lake...
CACCCCAAAAAAGATCTGCCGCTGCCAACGGTGCGCAGCATTTTGAAGCAAGCAGGCCTGTGAGGCCTTTTCATCCAAGGAGTTCGTTCATGTTGTACCCCGTTTATGTTCACGTTGGTGATGCGGATCACGCGCATGGCGTGACGTTTCCAGCCTTTCCGGGCTGCTTTTCTGCGGTGGACGATTGGAGCGACTTACCCGCTGCGGTGCAAGAGGCGGTGGAGGCGCATTTCAGCGGTGAGCCTGATGCAGTGCCACGGCCCACACCACTTGAGCTGTTGGTAGGCCAAGCTGATTACGCGGGTGGCGTTTGGATGTTGGTCGACTTGGACTTGAGCCGTATCGACACTCAGCCGGTGCGCCTGAATGTGAGCCTGCCCTCTAACTTGGTGCAGCAAATTGACGCTTGGGCCAAGGCGCACCATATGACCCGATCAGGCTTTCTGGCCAGCGCAGCAACACAAGCGATGGCGACGAGGTCTTAACACGCTGCCCAAACAGCTCACAACCGCACAGGTATCCCCCGCTCCCGCATCCTCTGTTTGGCCTGCTGCACGGTGTATTCACCGTAATGAAAGATGCTTGCCGCCAACACCGCATCCGCCCCGCCGAGGCTCACGCCATCGGCCAAGTGATCCAGATTACCTACGCCGCCGGAGGCGATCACGGGCACGCTCACGGCGTCGCTCACGGCGCGGGTCAGTTGCAAATCAAAGCCGCTCTTGGTGCCGTCGCGGTCCATGCTGGTCAGCAGGATTTCGCCCGCGCCGTACTCGGCCATTTGAGTGGCCCAAGCCACCGCGTCGAGGCCCACGTTTTTGCGGCCACCGTGGCTGTATACATCCCAGCCCGGACCCATGGGCAAACCATTCGTGCCGATGCGTTGCTCGTCATTTACGCTGCGACGTTTGGCGTCGATAGCCACCACGATGCACTGCGCGCCGTATTTGGCCGAGGCTTCGCGGATCACTTGCGGGTTGGCAATGGCTGCTGAGTTGAAGCTGGTTTTATCAGCGCCTGCGTTGAGTAACCTGCGGACGTCTTCGACGGTGCGCACACCACCACCCACGGTCAATGGAATGAACACCTGCGAGGCCACGGCTTCGATGATGTGCAAAATCACATCGCGCCCATCGCTGGTGGCGGTGATGTCCAAGAAAGTGAGTTCGTCTGCGCCTTGCTCGTTGTAGCGGGCCGCGATTTCCACCGGGTCACCGGCGTCGCGCAGATCGACAAAATTAACGCCCTTGACCACGCGACCACCGGTCACGTCCAAGCAAGGAATGATGCGTTTGGCCAGCATAGAAAATCCAGTGATTTAAGTGCGTTCTTGCGGACGGGAGTCTTGCAACACGGTGAACCTCTGCCAGCCTTGCCAAGTGGCTTGAGGCGAGACTTTCACCGGCGTATCCACCTGCGCCGCTTCGACGCACAGCATGTGCTGATAACCGTTGTCTGGCATATCGACCATGCGCGCGCTCAGCGCCGCGCCGGGGTTCCAGACCACATTGTTGAGCCACGTCGGGCTTTGCTCAATGTGCAATCGGTTGGCGCCGTCTTTCAGCAACAGGGGCCGCGCGGTGGCCTCATAGACGCGATCGAACTCGCCGTCAAAACGCAATTCAGGAGCAGCTTGGGTGTGGCTGTCGGTCAACGAGTCCCACTCGGCTTGACCTTGCAGGCCACGCAAAACCACTTGGGCAATATCGTCCACCGCCAGATAACTGTGCAAGGCACCGGTCATTTCCAAGGGCTGGGTATCGCGGTTCACGACTTTGAGCGTCATCATCAGACTGCGCGGCGTCAGCTCAATGCTGAACTGGGCTTCAAAGGCTTGCGGCCAATGGGCGCGGGTGGCCGGGCCGTCTGACAGCATCAGGGTCAGGCTCACGCCCTCGGCCGTGGGCGCGGTCGTTTTCAGCGCCCACGGCAGATTGCGTGCAAAGCCATGCTTGGGCAAAGGGCCGCGTTGATTGAATTGAGGAAAACACAACGGTACGCCGCCGCGGATGGCGGCGCGGCCGTCCATCACGCTGTCGGGGCTGAGGTACAGACGTTCGCGGCCTTGGGACACCCACGACAGCACATGGGCACCATGCAAAGCCACCCGCAATTCATCGCCGCAAGGCAGCGTCAATGTGTGGGTCGACAAACCCCGAAAAGTTTCAACCATTGAGTTCGTCAGCGCGGGCTTGTGCCAATGCAAAATCCAAATCGCCGGAATACACCGCGCGACCGCAAATCACGCCCTCGACGCCTTCATCTTCGACGGCACATAATTGCTCGATGTCGGCCATGTTGGACAAGCCGCCCGAAGCAATCACCGGAATCGTCAAGGCTTGTGCCAATTTCACGGTCGCCTCGATGTTGATGCCGCTGAGCATGCCGTCACGGCCGATGTCGGTATAGATGATGGATTCAACGCCCCAGTCTTGGAATTTTTTGGCCAAGTCCACCACTTCGTGGCCAGTGAGTTTGCTCCAACCGTCGGTCGCGACTTTGCCATCTTTGGCGTCCAGGCCGACAATAATGTGGCCACCAAAGGCCGAACAGGCGTCACGTAAAAAACCAGGATTTTTGACGGCTGCCGTACCGATGATCACGTAGCGCAAGCCACAGTCAATGTATTTTTCAATCGTATCCAAATCACGAATTCCGCCACCCAGTTGGACCGGGATGTCATCGCCCACGGCCTTGAGAATGGACTTGATGGCCGCAAAGTTCTGCGGCTTACCGGCAAACGCGCCGTTCAAGTCCACCAGATGCAAGCGACGCGCACCCTTTTCTAGCCAGCCTCGTGCCATGGCCGCAGGGTCTTCACCGAAGGTGGTGGCTTGGTCCATATCGCCCTGCTTGAGGCGAACACAGTGGCCATCTTTGAGGTCAATAGCGGGGATGAGAATCATGGCAATGTCAATGCAGTGAAAAGGAAACGGCAACTTTCAAAATGCTCAAGGCTGCCAGTGGAGGAAATTGCGGTACAAGGCCAAGCCTTGCGCCGCGCTTTTTTCAGGATGAAACTGGGTAGCAAAGATGTTATCGCGTGCCAGCGCCGATGCAAAGTGCCCACCGTAATCGGTTTCCCCAGCCGCGTGCAAGGGGTTAACGACCTTCGCATAAAAACTGTGCACAAAATAATACCAACTGCCATCTTCGATACCAGCCCACAAGGGATGCACAGTTTGTGATTGCCACACCTGATTCCAACCCATTTGCGGCACTTTAAAACGCGTGCCGTCCGGCTGCAGGCGACCGATTAAATCAAACTTGATCACATCGCCAGGAATCAAGCCCAGGCCTGGGGTATTGCCCTCGGCACTGTGGTCAAGCAACATTTGCATACCCACGCACACACCAAAAAGTGGTTTGCTGCGCGCAGCCTCCAGTACGGCTTGCCTCAAACCCGATTCACGCAATTCTCGCATGCAGTCCGGCATCGCGCCTTGGCCGGGCAATACGACCCTGTGTGCGTTGCGCACCACTTGGGGGTCGGAAGTGACCGTGACTTCGGCATGGTCCACGCTGGCGGCGGCATGAATCACCGCCTGAGCCACGGAGCGCAAGTTGCCCATGCCATAGTCGACGACAGCGACGCGGTTGACGCTCATCTTCAGAGTGATCCCTTTGTCGAAGGGATGACACCAGCCGAGCGCGGATCGAACTCCAGCGCCATGCGCACCGCACGCGCAAAGGCTTTGAAAATGGTTTCACACTGATGGTGCGCATTGACCCCCTTGAGGTTGTCAATATGCAAGGTCACCAAGGCATGGTTCACAAAGCCCTGAAAAAACTCATATACCAACTGCGTGTCCAAAGAACCCAACATACCCGAAGTGAAATGCACATCCATTTGAAGGCCGGGACGGCCCGAAAAGTCGACCACCACACGACTCAGTGCTTCATCAAGCGGGACATAGGCGTGGCCATATCGGCGAATGCCCTTCTTGTCACCAACCGCTAAGGCAACGGCTTGGCCCAAGGTGATGCCGATGTCCTCAACAGTGTGGTGACCATCGATGTGCAAATCGCCTTCACAGGCAATGTCCAAATCTATCAATCCATGCCGGGCAATTTGGTCGAGCATGTGGTCCAGAAAACCGATGCCTGTGTCCAACTTGGACAGCCCGGTGCCGTCCAGGTTCAGGGCGACGCGGATCTTCGTTTCGGCCGTTTGGCGAGTGACTTCAGCGGTGCGGGTCATAGTGCGTCCTTCAGAGCCAGCAAAAGTTGATTGTTTTCAGATTCTGTTCCCACGGTCAAGCGCAGACAATTGTTCAATAAGGGGTGTATTTTCGACACATTTTTGACCAAAATCCCCTGAGCTTTGAGCTTGTCAAAGGTTTGGGCTGCGTCTGCAACGCGCACCAGAATCATATTGGCTTCGCTTGGAAAGGGTTGCGCTCCAGGAAAAGCGGCCAACGCGCGTTGCAATGCTTCGCGCTGGCTGCACAACGCTTTGGCTTGATCGGCAAACACATCCGCATGAGACAACGCAAACAGACCGCACTCGCAATTGAGCACGCTGATGTTGTAAGGTGGGCGCACTTTGTCGATCTCGGCAATCAGGGCCTTGGGGCCTATCATGTAACCCAATCGCACGCCGGCCAAGCCAAATTTGCTCAAGGTGCGCATCAACAACACATGCGCGTGCTTGACCATGCGGTCCAGATAAGTTTGGCTGGCAAAGGGCTGGTAGGCTTCGTCCATCACCACCAGGCCACCTTGCGCCCCTTGAGCGATGATGATCTTTTCAATGCTCTTATCGTTCCACAAATTACCCGTCGGATTATTGGGGTAGGCGAGGTAGACGATGGAAGGTTTGTGCGCTGCAATGGCGTCCAGCATGGCCGCTTCATCGAGTTCAAAATCAACGGTCAAAGGCACACCATGAAAATCCAAACCCTGGAGATGTGCACTCATGGCGTACATCACAAAACCTGGTACGGGCGCCAAGACAGAGGCCCCCGGGACATCACAAGCCAATGCAAGCAGGGAAATCAATTCATCTGACCCATTACCCAGCATGATGTCGTAGCCCTCGGGCATACCGGCATGGGCTGCGAGTGCACTTCGCAGATCATTGACGCGGCCATCGGGGTAACGGTTCAGAGCCAAGGCACCCAAGCGTTCGCCCAAAGCTTTTTGCAAAGCTGGCGGCAAGCGGAACGGATTCTCCATCGCATCGAGCTTGACCATCCCGACCGAATCCTGAATGGCATAGGCGTGCATGGACTGTACGTCTTGCCGAATTCTGCGCATGATTTGGGGACTGACGGTCATGGGGCATCTCTTATAGGCGGCACAGGATTCAAGCGCAATTCGGCAGCACGCGCATGGGCTTGCAGGCCTTCGCCGTACGCCAATTCGGCGGCAATATGTCCCAAGGCTTGCGCGCCGGCCTCGCTGACTTCAATCAAGCTCGAGCGCTTTTGAAAGTCGTACACACCCAATGGTGACGAGAAACGCGCCGTGCCGCTGGTCGGCAGAACATGGTTGGGGCCCGCGCAATAGTCGCCCAGCGATTCGCTGGTGAAGGCGCCAAGAAAAATAGCACCGGCATGGCGCAACAGCGGCTCCCAGCGGTGCGGGTCGCGGCTTGAAACCTCCAAGTGCTCGGGCGCAATGCGGTTACTGATGGCGCAGGCCTCTTCCATGCTGCGGGTCAAAATCAGTGCGCCCCGGTCGTTCAGCGACTTGGCGATGATGGCCTTGCGCGGCATCTCGGGCAGCAGGCGGTCGATCGCCGCTTGCACAGCAGTGATGTACGCCGCATCAGGGCACAGCAAGATACTTTGCGCCAACTCGTCGTGTTCGGCCTGACTGAACAGGTCCATGGCCACCCAGTCGGCAGGTGTGCTGCCATCCGCCAAGACCAAGATCTCGCTCGGGCCAGCAATCATGTCGATGCCCACCGTACCAAAGACGCGTTTTTTGGCACTGGCCACATAGGCATTGCCGGGGCCGGTTATCTTGTCAACTTTGGGCACTGTCTCGGTTCCATAGGCCAGTGCCGCTATGGCCTGTGCGCCACCGATCGTGAAGGCACGACTGACGCCAGCCACATAGGCTGCGGCCAGAACCAAAGGATTTTTCGCGCCCTGCGGTGTTGGCACGACCATGATGATCTCTTGCACGCCTGCGACGTGCGCGGGGATCGCATTCATCAAGACCGATGAAGGATAAGCGGCCTTGCCACCGGGCACATAAATACCAACACGGTCCAAGGGAGTGACTTTTTGACCTAACAAGGTCCCGTCTTCTTCACGGTAACTCCAACTTTCTCCAGATGCTTTTTTTTGTGCTTCGTGGTAGGCGCGTACCCGGTGGGCTGCGGCTTGCAAAGCTTCGCGTTGCGCGGTGGGCAAAACATCAAATGCTATTTTCAACTCGGCTTGGGTCAATTCCAAAGCCTGCATTTCATCTGCAGCCAAGCCGTCAAAACGCTGCGTATACGCAAGCACTGCGGCATCGCCTCGCAGCTGGACATCTCGCAAAATATCCGCTACGCGCTGCTCAATCTCGTCATCTGTGTCGGATGACCAGTGCAATCGCAGCTTAAAGGCAGCCTCAAAACCTGCTTGCGAGGTGTTCAGTTGCACGGGCCTTGCAAGCAAGCTCATGCGGCGTCCTTTTTCACCGCACCCGCAAAGGCATCAATGATGGTGCGAATTTCATTTTGCTTGAGCTTGAGCGCCGCCTGATTCACCACCAGCCGTGAGCTGATCTCCATGATGCGCTCGACTTCAATCAGGTGATTGGCCTTGAGCGTGCTGCCGGTGGACACCAAATCGACGATGGCGTCAGCCAATCCAGTCAATGGCGCCAACTCCATGCTGCCGTAGAGTTTGATCAAATCGACGTGAACACCCTTTTGCGCAAAGAATTCGCGCGCAATGCTGGTGAATTTGGTGGCCACTTTCAAGCGCGAGCCTGAACGGACCGCACTGGCGTAATCAAAGTCTGCACGCACAGCAACGCTCATGCGGCATTTTGCGATGTTCAGATCGAGTGGCTGGTACAAGCCCATACCGCCATGTTCAATCAAGGTGTCTTTGCCCGTTACACCGATGTCAGCACCGCCGTATTCGACATACGTAGGCACATCGGTTGCGCGCACCAGCACCACACGCACATGGGCTTGGTTGGTCGTCAAAATTAATTTACGCGAAGTCTCTGGGTCTTCAAGCACCTCGATCCCTGCCGCCTTCAGCAAGGGCAAAGTTTCATCAAAGATCCGTCCTTTGGACAGGGCAAGCGTGATCAAATTAGTTCTCCAAGCCGCGCGTCACTTGACGCGCTCAATATCCGCACCGATGCTGCGCAACTTTTCTTCCATGCGATCGTAACCCCGGTCCAGGTGGTAGATCCGCTCCACGGTGGTCTCGCCTTCGGCAACCAATCCACCAATCACCAAGGATGCGGAGGCGCGCAAATCTGTGGCCATGACTGTCGCACCAGACAGACGCTGCACGCCCTGTATCACAGACACCTTGCCGTCAATCTGGATGTTTGCACCCAAACGCACCAATTCATTGACGTGCATAAATCGGTTTTCAAAAATGGTTTCAGTGACTTTGCTCGTCCCTTTGGCAATGCAGTTCAAGGCCATGAATTGCGCCTGCATATCGGTCGGAAAACCAGGGTACTCTGTTGTGCGAAAGCTCTGGGCTTTCAGCAGGCCACTAGAACGCACGCGTAAAAAGTTGTCACCGGCCTCGACGACGACGCCCGCATCACGCAGTTTGTCGATCACCGCATCGAGATGGTCTTCTCGGGCATGTCTCAAGACAACGTCTCCGCCGGTTGCAGCAACAGCACATAAAAAGGTGCCCGCTTCGATCCGGTCCGCCACCACTTGGTGGATGCAACCGTTCAAGCGTTGAACACCCTGGATGCGAATTTTACTGGTGCCGTGCCCCTCGATTTGGGCGCCCATTTGGATGAGCATTTCAGCCAAGTCTGGTATTTCCGGTTCTTGCGCCGCATTTTCTAAAATCGTTTCACCGTCAGCCAAGCTTGCGGCCATCAAAAAGTTTTCAGTACCCGTCACCGTCACCATGTCGGTGGTGATACGCGCGCCTCGCAGGCGTTTGAGGCCGGGCGCCAATTGCGCCAACATGTAACCATGCTCGACCTTGATCTCGGCTCCCATGGCCTGCATGCCTTTGATGTGTTGGTCCACAGGGCGTGAGCCGATGGCACAACCTCCCGGCAATGAGACCTTGGCATGACCGAAACGCGCCAACAAGGGCCCCAGTGCCAGAACCGAAGCGCGCATGGTCTTGACCAACTCATAAGGGGCCTCGGGATTGTTCAACGTCGCCGCCATGACCCGAACCGAACCGTCTTGGTCATGCTCACATGCCACGCCCATATTGCGAATCAGCTTGAGCATGGTTGACACATCCTGCAGCCGCGGCACATTGCGCAATGTGACCGATTGCTCGGTCAGCAAAGCCGCGCACAGCTCAGGCAAGGTGGCATTTTTGGCACCCGATATCGTCAACTCACCCTGCAGTTGCCGACCTCCGCGAATTTTCAGTTTGTCCATTTTTAAATCTGAATTGAAATCACCACATGGAGATCACCTCGCCACACTGGCCCATTCGGATGGCGTGTAGGTTTTCATCGACAGGGCATGTACCTCGTCTGTGTGCATTTTGGCCCCCAAGGTGGCGTAGACCCGTTGGTGACGCGCAATAGGGCGTTTGCCTTCAAACTCGGCCGACACCACCACGGCGCTCCAGTGGCGGCCGTCACCTTCGACGTTAAGGTGCGTACACACCAAACCGGAAGCTATAAAAGATTGAAGTTGTTCAGCAGTCATAAGTTCAGCTACGTATTTTGTAGCCCGTTTGAAGCAGTTTCACAGTCCCCGCACTCACCACCAGCAACGCAGAACCCACGACCGCCAAACTGATCCAGGGTGAGACATCGCTTTGGCCAAAAAAACCAAATCGGAAACCATCGATCATGTAGAAAAATGGGTTCAAGTGACTGAGTTGCTGCCAGAAGCTTGGCAAGGAATGAATGGAGTAAAAAACACCAGACAAAAAAGTCATGGGCATGATGACGAAGTTTTGAAAGGCGGCCAATTGATCGAATTTTTCAGCCCATAAACCGGCCACCAATCCAAGAGCACCCAACAAGGCCGCACCCAAAACCGCAAACACAATGATCCAAAGGGGGGCGACGTAATGCAATGGCGTGAACCACCCTGTTACCAAAAATACCCCCATGCCAACAGCCAAGCCGCGGGCCATGGACGAGGCCACATAAGCGAAAAACCAACTCCAGTGGGACAAAGGCGTGAGTAACACAAACACCAAATTGCCCATGATCTTGCTCTGAATCAGGCTGGAAGAACTGTTAGCAAAAGCGTTTTGCAATACGCTCATCATCACCAATCCAGGGACCAGAAAAGCGGTATAAGGCACGCTGTCATAGACTTTCACATGATTTTCAAGGACATGCCCAAAAATCAACATGTAAAGAACAGCTGTCAAGACCGGCGCCGCAATGGTTTGAAAGCTGACCTTCCAGAACCGAAGTATTTCTTTGTAAAACAGTGTTTGCCAACCGGTCATGCTGCCGCTCCCGACATCACCTGCAAGAACACATCCTCTAGATCAGCTTTGCGGATTTCAACATCCTCGGCCGTCAAGCCAGCCTGCCGAACTGCCGCCAGATACTGCTCAATTTCAATCGCATTTTGCGCTGGAAACTGCACAATTCGGCCCGTGATGCGGGCCTTGGCCGCCAGTTCGGCGGGGAGCTCAGCATCGACTTTGAATCGCAAAACATTGCTGGAAGCAGACTTGAGCAGTTCTGATGTTGTTTCCAATGCGACGACACTGCCCTGCTTGAGCATGGCCAAACGCCCACATAAAGCCTCGGCTTCTTCAAGGTAGTGGGTAGTGAGTAAGACCGTGTGCCCTTGCTTGTTCAATTTGGCAATGAATTGCCACAGTGTTTGGCGCAACTCCACGTCCACGCCTGCTGTCGGTTCGTCCAGTACGATGACCCGGGGTTTATGGACCAAGGCCTGTGCGACCAAAACACGGCGCTTCATGCCGCCAGAAAGTTGGCGCATGTTGGCGTTAGCCTTGTCGGTCAAGCCCAAACTGCTCAGCAACTCATCTATCCAGTCAGAATTGTGCTTGACACCGAAATAACCGGATTGGATTTGGAGGGCCTCACGGACCGAGAAAAAAGGGTCAAAAACGAGTTCTTGAGGCACAACGCCCAGCAGTCTGCGGGCTTGGGCGTAGTCGGCCTGAACATCGTGGCCATGCACCAACACACGACCGCTGCTGGCACGTGACAAACCCGCCAAGATACTGATCAGCGTTGTTTTACCTGCGCCATTTGGGCCCAGCAAACCAAAAAATTCGCCCTCTTCAATGTCAAAACTGACGCAGTCAAGCGCCTTCAATGAAACCCCAACCTGCGATTTGACAGGGTAGATTTTGGAGACGGATTGGAAAGATAAGGCGGGCATGGAAAAACGGCTATTTTACGTGCTGCCGGGCACAGATTAAGAAAACGCAAAAATCAATCTGCGCCTTCAGCGCTTTGCAGCAAGTCAGACACACCGTAGACGTGCGCCAGCTGCCGCAATTGATCAGGCATCTGGAACACGACAAAAGTCTTGTTTTTAGACAAAGCCTCTCGCCGGCAGGCCAGTAATACGGCCAAGGCTGACGAGTCAAAGCGCGTCAAACGAGATGCATCGACCGTGATTTGACGCCCGCCTTCCTGGCGCTGTGCAATGATCAAACTTTTAAGCCAATCCCGCGCACGCGCATGGGTCAACTCCATTGGCAATTGCAAATGCGCCATGGCTTTCATACTTATTTTTTGGCTGTGGACTTGTTGCGCTCAGCGAGGCTGCTGATAAGACCATCGATACCACCGGTATTGATTTCCTTTGCAAATTGGGATTTGTAGTTTTCAATCAGCCAAATACCCATCACATTCAAATCGTAAATCATCCATCCTGCTCCCTCACCAGGTGTTTTTTCCAGGCGGTAATCC
>Ga0164295_10004547_pt1 | contig 11031 bp, 9 predicted proteins | sample GEODES006metaG_FD_111798 | JGI IMG/M metagenome (GOLD analysis project Ga0164295, IMG submission 111798) | Oligotrophic lake water microbial communities from Sparkling Lake, Wisconsin, USA - GEODES006 metaG | ecosystem: Environmental > Aquatic > Freshwater > Lake | place: USA: Sparkling Lake...
CAGCACCACCAACGGTGTAGTTCGGATTGCCAGTGGCGTGTTCTCTGATGCAGCAGGCAACCTCAATGCAGATGGGTCCGATAGCAACAACACTGTCACCATGACAGTGAACACTATGCCGTCAGATACCGTTGCACCAAGCATTGCAATTGATTCCAGTGCCAAAAGCCTGAGCGGCACTCAAACTGCCACCGTGACATTTACTTTAAGTGAATCTTCTAGCAACTTTGCTGCAAGCGATGTCACAGTTTCAGGCGGTACGCTTTCTAACTTCAGTGGCAGCGGTACCAGCTACACAGCCTTATTCACCCCCACAGCCAACAGTACAACCAGCGGTGTAGTGCGCGTTGCAAGCGGCGTGTTCTCTGATGCAGCAGGCAACCTCAATGCAGATGGGTCCGATAGCAACAACACTGTCACCATGGCGGTTAACACGGTGCAAGCGGATACCACTGCGCCCACCATTGCAATTACCTCTAGCGCCACAAGTCTGAGCGCCTCGCAAACAGCAACCATCACCTTCACCTTGAGTGAATCTTCTAGCAACTTTGCTTCTAGCGATGTGACTGTTTCAGGTGGTACGCTTGCCTACTTTACTGGCAGTGGCACAAACTACACGGCCTTGTTCACCCCCACGGCCAACAGCACCACAAGCGGTGTAGTTCGGGTTGCCAGTGGTGTGTTCTCTGATGCAGCAGGCAACCTCAATGCAGATGGGTCCGATAGCAACAACACTGTCACCATGGCGGTTAACACGGCGCCAGCAGACAGCACAGCGCCCACGGTTACTGTAAGCAGCGACAAATCTAGCCTGGCGGCAGGCGGTTCTGCAACGCTCACTTTTGTGGTTAGCGAGGCCACAAGCAACTTCACGGTGTCTGACTTGCTTGTATTTGGCGGCAGCGTGTCCAATTTCACGGGCAGCGGCAGCACTTACACAGCCCTCTTTACACTTGCATCCAACAGCAGCATCAACGGATCTGTTAGCATCTTGAGTGGCATGTTTTCAGATGTGACAGGCAATCTCAATGCAGATGGCTCTGACACAAATAACACTGTTTACTTTGCAAGAGCGTCAACCCTTAGCAACGAAACGCACAACCTGTCTGTCATAGTAGACAAGAATGTGCTGGGTGCCTCAGCTACGCTTCTGAAAGATTTGACAGAGTACATTACGTATACGAATGGCTCTATTACCAAACATACCGTTCAATACGCTGGGCTTTCATTCGATTACGACCAGATTGACTCATTGCTCACCACAGTAACGCGCGACGGTGAATTTACAAGCGAGTTCAACAAAGAGATCAACGACTACTTGGGTACAGAGCTGAACATCGCCTATGCAACAGCGGTCAAACTGGTCGGCGCAACCAGCATTGACGCTGTGGTACTTACTGTGGCAGGTGCTGATGGTAACTATGTGGGGTGAAAGCGCTGAGGGGGCTTGTTAAGCTGGCCCCCATTATGGTTGTGCCGTCGCTATTTCTTAATTCAATTATTTTGCAGTCAGTGTGAATTTCATCAAATTCACACGAGCGCCAACTGCCGGAATTGCAGCACATGACCCAGCAGTGGGTGCAAATCTTTGCAGGTACGCCGTAAAGATACCCGAGTTTAAAGCGGTAATACCCAATGACAATCTATCGCCTGCACTGGCTTGTACAGGCGAGCCATAGTAGCTTTGTGAAATGTTGTTTTGAACAGCATTCAACGAACTGCTTACATACAAACCCGTAATGGACACTTCTCTGTTGCTGCTTAAGGTTAAACACTGACCCACATCATCTGAGGTCACAATATATGTGGGTGACTTGCTGACAACACCTTGTTTGCCATCGGTCGACGAGTACTTGTACTTGTCAATTACCTTGTCTACACAACCGGATGAATCCACCCATTGCGCAAGATCTGCAGATTGGTAATTTGTTTTATAAAACTTATTTAGATTTGCAGCAACAAGGTTGAAATTGGTTGATTTAAATGCAGCACAAAACAGGTCATGTGTACTTGTTGCATTTAATTGAGTGTAGGTTGTGGTTGCTGTAATTATGCTCTGAGTGCTGGTGGCATTCAAAATACCATCGTTGGTTAAATCGTTTTCTACTTCAGATAAAAACGTATTTAAGCTAACACCCAATTGCGTGACACGCATTACAACGCCCGACAAGGCTGCAAGAACTTGATCGCCAATTCGCTGCGCACTTAAATCTAATGTGGCAAAACTATTGGGCTGCTTTACGCCGTCCACCACTTTGCCGTTCAATAAATCCGTGTAGTTGTAAATGTAGAAATTTTGAAATAATTCTCTTTGCGCTTGTTGTCGTGCATCGTTGAAATTAAGTCTTGCGCCATTGCTAGCGTTCAAAAGACTCAGTGTTCTGTTCTTGGTAAAGCTTGACAAGATATTGACGTTAATTTTCTGATCTTGGTCAGTGTCGATGTTGCTTAAGCCACGTAAAAATACAATATCGTTTGAAGGTGAGCCAGTCAACTCATTGAAGTAGTAGCCTTGTGCCGTCGTTTGCAGATAAGGGGAGCTAAAGGGCACGTTGCTCGTGTTGAATGTGCCGAAGTTGTCTAAGGTTTGAAATGAATAGCTTTTGCCATTTTGTAAATATGTATTCCAAGAAAGCTCATTGATGGTTATGTCTGAGCCTTGCAACAAAGCACCCTTCTGCGCTACACCACTTTGAACTTGGTAACTAGATGCTGCGTCTGTGCCACCACCGCAACCTGTTAAAACAAATAAAACGGAAAGCGAGATTGAGACTAATCGAACAATATACATTTGGAGAGCAACTTAATAGATGTTGTTTGAGTGGACGCAAGGTTTGCGTTAAGTGCTGTGATGCTCCTACAGCCAACATCGCAATGTTAATAAATTTTATAAGCTGCAAGTTAAACTAGCAATCAATATTTGGCAATGTTGTAAAAGTGATCTCGCAATTCAAATCAATGCTTCATAACGGCATAGCGCTGTGCGTGATGGCGATGCCACTCTGCGCGCTTTTGTATGATCCAAATGTTATTTTTCCTTTTATTACATTAAAGGCTTTTGCTTTTCACAGTTTGTCGCTTTTAAGTTTGATACTTTGCAGTATTTTATTTTTTATAGATGAAAAACTTCGAATCAATTTATGGCTACTTTTTAGCAATAAACTTTTCCAATCCTATTTAATTTATTTTTCCTTCATTATTATTAGCGGAATATTTTCCGAAAATTATTTCGTATCATTGTGGGGCACCTCTGAAAGAGCAGATGGCATTTACTTGCAACTATTTTGCTTTTACTTAACCGTTGCTGCGTGTAGCGTTTTAAATACAAATCAATGGAAAATGGTATTCATTTCATTGATTTCAGTAAGTGTTGTCTTATTCATTTTTCAGATATTACAATTTGGTCGAAGTTATTACAGACCAGGATCCCTCCTTAATCAACCAACATTTTTAGCTTCTTTTTATGTAATCTCAATTGGAAGTTGTTTGTTGCTAAATTCGATAATTAATCACAGTAGATTTAATTTGGTTTACAAGTCCATTACTTACTCATTGATTATCGTTTTTATATTAGGAATAATTATTTCAGGAACAAGAGCTAGTTTTTTAGCAATTACGCTAGCACTTGCAGTAACTTATTTTTTTTATAAAAAAATAACTTTGAAACAAGCGCTCTTGATAGGTGCAATTAGCTTATTACTGATTTTGGGAGGCTTGTTAATTGCCATCAATCTGTTCAATTTAGATTTGAATAAGAGCATCACCAGAATATTCAATATTCAAGGTAATTTAGCAACACTCCATTCAAGATTGATCAATGTTTTAATTTCCCTGAATGCCATCAATCCAATTGAAGTGGGGTTTAAGAATTTTCTAATTGGATGGGGGTGGGGAAATTACTATTTGGCTTGGGATTACTCTTACATGCCAATGATCAATCAGTTTGATCCTGCCCCCTTTGACAAGGCCCACAATACTTATTTAGACATACTTGTATCTACTGGCTTAATTGGATTTTTTGCGTTCTATCATTTTATAAAGAAAATATTTCAATCAATCGCATCCATCAAGTACTTGATGCTTAAATTTTCAATGCTCTTTATTTTTACCTCAAAATTCATTGAGATATTTTTTACATTTGATTCAGTGACTGGATTGATTGCCAGCCAAATTATTTTTTCATATTTAATATTTATTGATTTAATCAATAAAGGAGATTTATGAAAACCAAGCATTACCTTGGGCTGACTATTGCAATCAATGTCGTCATTGGAACAATTTTATTTTCTCTTGGATCCTTATTGCCTTACTTGCAACTTTATGTCTACAGAGTTAATTTGCTTGAAAACAAACCACACAATTATTTTTCAATTAATTCTTCACTCCTTTTACATAATACCTCTGCCCTACACTATATTTGCAAAGATACTTTAAATAGAGTTTCGACAGATATTTCAGATCTAGAGGATTACAAAATAATCCTCAGTCAATGTGAAAAAGTATTTTCTGAAAGAAATGACTCTTTGACTTACGCTTTGTTAGGAAAAATCAATGCAATAAGCTGGCACAACTCAAAAGAAGTTCAATATTTGAATTCAGCGGAACATTATTTCAATCTAGCAAAACAAGCCTCTCCGAATAACGAAAAGGCAATGCTTATTCAACAGGACAGTGCACACTACATGCAAAATCCTTAGCCAAACTTTGGCTCTATCGACTTTGTATGGCCAAAGTCACCACCACATCGGCAAGTGGCACATCGGCAAAGCCCCTCGAAACGCCAGTAGGCTCGGATGCAATGGCGTCTACCAAATCCATCCCCTGCACCACTTTGCCAAACACGGCATAACCTGGGTTGGCTGCGTTTTTGTAATCTAGAGAGGTGTTGTCTACAAGGTTGATAAAAAACTCGGAGGTGGCCGAATTGGGCACATTGGTTCTGGCCATGGCCAGCGTGCCGCGCAGGTTTGACAATCCCTTGTTGCTCTCCAGTTCAATGGGTAAAGCAGAGGACGTGCGCTTGACCAAGCCAGTCGTGTAGCCCCCGCCCTGAACCACAAAGCCTGCAATGACCCTGTGAAACAGCGTGTCCTTGTAAAAGCCGCTGGCCACATAAGACAAGAAGTTGTTGGTAGAAATTGGCGCCTTTGCAGGGTCTAGCTCTAGCGTGATGGCGCCCTTGGCGGTAATCAAAGTCACCTGTGGGTTTGGTACAGACACGGTGCCAGAGTAGACCACCGCGCCCTCTGCCGATTTGATGGTCAAAGGAAAGTCCCCAGCCACCTTGGGCACACAATTGAGCACTAGCATGGCTGTGGTGCTGCTGGTGGCAAAGTCAGGACTTGCGCAAGCGCCGCCTGTGTCCACCACCAAGTTTGAGCGCAAGTCTTGGCCCCCTAAGTAGATAGTGGCCGTTCGCCCATAGCTGATGGTCTGCACCTTAACGCCCGTAATGACGGGGGAAAAGTCTGATGATCCGCCGCAGGCATTGAGCATTGCTGCCAAAGCCAAAGCAGGCAACAAAGTGGCTAAAAATTTAATAACTTTCATAACCGTTAATGTAACGTCATGCGCTTGCAACGCTACATGACTAAACTATTCACAATGGTGAGGGTCGATTTCCACCTAAACTCTGACAATGTTTCCTGAACTTAAGCCTTACTTAACCGCGCTAATTATTCCTCCGGCATTGTTGCTGATACTCATTCTTTTGGGTTCACTGTTCATTGCAAGTAGGCCCAAACTTGCCAGAAGAATCACCGTGCTTTCAGTATGCCTATTCTGGCTGCTCTCGACCAATGCATTTTCAGTCTGGCTTCATGACCAAGTCATTCCAGAATACTCTACGATCAGTGCCAAAGACCTGAAAGAAAAAAAGTCCAGGCCATCGTAGTTCTTAAGGGTGGGGTGGTGACTGGACCACTTGTAGGAGATCTGGATTAGGGTGGCTTCCAAATGCTAGCAATTTGTGGGTAAGCCAATCTGTCTTTCGTGAGCTCTTAGCTATTTTGGTACAGCGGTTCCGGCAATAGAGAGTTTTGGCTACATTCAACTAAAATGAATGAATTATTAAACCAGAAGGCTAGGTGCTATGAATATCATCCCTGTGGTCCTTTGTGGCGGCTCAGGTACGCGGCTTTGGCCTCTTAGCCGCAAAAGTTTTCCCAAACAATTTGTTCCCCTGATTGACAATAAAAGCCTGCTCCAACTAACGCTTGAAAGACTAGCGCCATTGTGCACAGGCATCACAGAAGCAGACAGCAGTCATCACATCATGTGTGTAGCTTCTGAAGAACATCGTTTTTTAGTCTCGGATGTTCTTGAAGCATCTTTCACCAATCAAACAAAGAAAACTGTATTGCTAGAACCTGTAGGTCGCAATACTGCGGCAGCCATGGCCATTGCTGCCTTGACGGTGCAGCAACAAATTAATGCTGGCGATGATCTTTTATTGTTTTGCCCTTCAGATCATCACATTCCTGATGCGTCGGCTTTCAAGCAATGCATTTTAAAAGGTGTCAAAGCAGCAGCTAATGGTTCGATTGTTACCTTTGGTGTTTCGCCTACTTTTCCAAGCACTGCATACGGCTATATTGAGCAGGGTGAATATAGGCCAGATGGCAGCAGACAAGTTTGTCGTTTTATTGAAAAGCCCAATGCTGAAGCTGCACAAGCTCTGCTTTTTTCTGGTGGCGTTTTGTGGAATGCTGGCATCTTTTTGGTCACAGTTGGTGCGTTGTTAAAAGCCCTAAAGTTACATGCGCCAGACATTTTGGCAGCTTGTCAAGAATCAATGGCGGCCCATGAGCTTGATACCATTCAAACTCACTCACTTTATTTACAAAGCATTGATTTTATAAAGCCCTCCATTAAAGCCTTCACTTCTTGTAGGTCAGAGAGCATTGACTACGCAGTCATGGAACACTTTAAAGAAGTTGCTGTTGTGCCATTTGAAGGCCAATGGAGCGATGTGGGAAGCTGGAATGCAGTAGCCGACCTTAGCCTAGCAGATGACCATGGCAATCGCGTACAAGGGCAAGGCCAACTGTTAAATGCATCCAATACGTTTGTGCATGCTCCTTATAGAACTGTGGTGGCACTAGGTACACAAAATCTGCTGATTATTGACACACCAGATGCTTTGCTGGTGGCGCACCGTGATCATGCCGAAAATGTGAAGGAAGTTGTTCAAATTTTGGACAAGGCCCAACTGCCCCAAGCTGTGATGCACCGCAAAGTCGCCCGGCCTTGGGGTTGGTATGACAGTGTCGATGCTGGAAATCGATTTCAAGTCAAACGAATTGGCGTCAAGCCAGGTGCCTCATTGAGCTTGCAAATGCATCACCACAGAGCAGAGCATTGGATTGTTGTAGTTGGCACGGCCAAGGTTACAAGGGGAAACGAAACTTTTTTGCTCTCTGAAAATCAATCAACTTACATTCCAATTGGTGAAGTCCACAGACTTAGCAATCCTGGCAAAGTAGACCTTGAAATGATTGAAGTTCAATCTGGCAATTATTTAGGAGAAGATGATATTGTCAGATTTGAAGACACCTATGGCAGGGCCACTTAAATGAAACTTGATGTTCAGCCAAGAATCTATATCGCTGGCCACAATGGAATGGTGGGCTCAGCCATTGTTCGACATCTCATAAGCCGTGGCATTGACGCCCAATACATCATAACTCGAAATCGTGAGGAACTCGACTTAACCAGTCAAAGCGATGTGCGCAACTTCTTTGAGGCCACAAAACCAGATCAGGTTTATTTGGCAGCAGCCAAGGTTGGCGGCATTCACGCCAACAACACATGGCCCGCAGACTTCATTTACGACAACTTAATGATTGAAGCCAATGTCATTGAATCGGCTTTTCGAAGTGGCGTTAAAAAGCTGCTTTTTTTAGGCTCAAGCTGTATTTATCCTCGCCTAGCAGCGCAACCCATGACTGAATCAGCCCTTTTAACCGGCCCCTTGGAGCCTACCAACGAGCCCTATGCCATTGCCAAAATAGCAGGCATTAAACTTTGCGAAAGCTACAACAGGCAGTATGGCCACAGCCACGGCATTGACTACCGAAGCGTCATGCCAACCAACCTTTTTGGCCCAGGCGATAACTATCACCCTGAAAACTCTCATGTGCTGCCAGCTCTCATTGGTAGGTTTCACAAGGCCAAAGTTGAACAATTGCCCACCGTCACTTTGTGGGGCACTGGGCAAGCCAAAAGAGAGTTTTTGTATGTCGATGACATGGCCTCGGCCAGTGTTCACGTCATGAATTTTTCGGCTGACCTGTATGCTCAAAATACAAGCCCCATGCAAAGCCACATCAATGTAGGTAGCGGCTCAGATATCAGCATTACGGATGTAGCGCAGTTGATTCAAAAAATAGTGGGCTACCAAGGCCACATTGTTTATGACACCAGCAAGCCCGATGGCGCCCCCCGCAAATGGATGGACAGTGAAAAGCTGCAGCGTTTGGGCTGGCGGCCCGCCTTCAGTTTGCTTGAAGGCCTTCAAATGGCCTATGATGATTTTCTAAAACATCCCACTTTAAGAAATAAATAATGAGCTCACAAGCCCAGCACAAAAGCCCAAAGGTTGCCCTCATTACCGGCATCACTGGCCAAGACGGATCTTATTTGGCTGAATTCTTGCTAGAAAAAGGATACTTCGTCCATGGCATCAAGCGTCGCTCTAGCCTGTTCAATACGCAGCGGGTAGATCACATTTATGAAGATCCCCACATTGAGAACGCTCGCTTCAAATTGCACTATGGCGACCTGACAGATACCAGCAACCTCATTCGGATTGTGCAAGAAACTCAGCCCGATGAGATTTACAACTTGGGCGCTCAATCGCATGTGGCCGTGAGCTTTGAGAGTCCTGAGTACACTGCCGACGTCGATGCCATGGGCACCTTAAGGCTGCTTGAAGCTGTCCGTATTTTGGGCCTCAATCAAAAAACCCGCTTCTATCAGGCATCCACCTCAGAGCTGTATGGCTTGGTTCAAGAAACACCCCAAAAAGAAACCACACCTTTTTACCCAAGAAGCCCCTACGCCGTAGCCAAAATGTATGCCTACTGGATCACGGTCAATTACCGTGAAGCCTATGGCATTTATGCATGTAACGGCATCTTGTTCAATCATGAAAGCCCACGCCGAGGCGAGACCTTTGTCACCCGCAAAATTACGCGTGGCTTGGCCAACATTGCGCAAGGCCTAGAAAGCTGCCTGTTTATGGGCAATCTAGATGCACTTAGAGACTGGGGCCATGCCAAAGACTATGTGCGCATGCAGTGGCTTATGCTGCAACAAGATCACCCTGAAGATTTTGTCATTGCAACAGGCGTTCAATACAGCGTAAGGCAGTTCATTGAATGGTCAGCCAAAGAGCTGGGCATTAGCTTGGAGTTTGTGGGCAGCGGCTTAAAAGAAAAAGCCGTCGTTCGGCACATTGAAGGCAACAAAGCACCTGCACTTTCGCCGGGCAGCGTGGTGGTCCAAATTGATCCGCGCTACTTTAGGCCTACCGAAGTAGAAACACTGCTGGGTGACCCCTCCAAGGCTAAACAAAAGCTGGGCTGGGTGCCAGAGATCACGGTTCAAGAAATGTGTGCCGAAATGGTTCAAGAAGACTTTGAGCAAGCTTCTAAGGCGGCATTGCTTCAAAAACATGGCTACAAAATATCTGTAAGCGCGGAGTAAATGGCGAGAAAACACCCATCAGCTGGGGTTAGTACACGCGGCTAAGTCATTCTTTTTTGTTCTACCTCTCACCCAATCAATGCGCCTAAACTGCATGGTTAGGTTAGGGTACGGTAGAGAGCAGGTCACCCCCTCAGAGCAGCCAAAGCACATTGCTATCCGCCATCTCTCCTTTAGCCACTCCAACAACCTGAATCAAAGGCTCATCCGAGCCCACGTGCAGGTAAGCACCTTCCTCCAAAGGAATCCAGCCAATGGACTCTGCTTGGATTTGGGCTAGTTCTAATTGAGATTTTTCTTCGATGATCATTATCATTATTTGGCTAGTAATTTAAGCAACATAATTTCCATCTGCGCCAGCAATATGGATGATCACGCGGAAAACAACGACAGTATCGTATCGGTAACGCTGCAATTTTAACGCTAGTGCAAGCACGTGCAAAGTGCCGTTTAGCCTTGAACCAATTTGCTACCGGTGAAGACCCATGCGAGGCCAAATCTCAAACCAAAGCCATCCCCACCTTCGCCACATTCATCGAAAAGCACTACCTCCCCTACGTTAAAAGCAACAAGCGCAGTTGGACATCTGATGTCAGCCTATTGAAGAACCACCTCCTGCCCCGTTTTGGCAGCAAGTACTTGGACGAGATCACACGCCAAGACATCGTGAAAATGCATTACGAACGCAAGGCTTCGGGCGCTGCGGCTGGCTCGGCTAACCGACTTCTCATCATGATGCGGTTCATCTTTAACTTGGCTGTAAGGTGGGAGCTTCCGGGCATCAAGGCAAATCCAACCAAGGGTGTGCCGCTGATGGAAGAGAACAACAAAAAGGAGCGATACCTGAGTGTAGAAGAGGCTCAGAGGCTTTATACGGCAGTCTGTGCCAGCGAGAATCCAATGCTCCAGTACATCGTGCCTATGCTCATTTTGACCGGCGCTAGGAAACGTGAGGTGCTGGATGCCAAGTGGCAGGACTTTGATTTCCTAAGACGCATCTGGCGCATTCCAACGCCCAAGACGGGCAAGGCTAGACACGTACCTTTGTCTGATGGTGTTATCAGCCTTCTCAGCGCCATGCCAAAGGAAAAGGGTTGTGACTGGGCATTTGCCAACCCAAACACAGGCAAGCCTTATGTGAGCATCTTCTGGGCATGGGATGCGGCTCGGAACAAAGCTGATTTAGCTGATGTGAGGGTCCACGATTTAAGGCATTCAACAGCCAGTTTCCTAGTGAACGCTGGTAGGACACTTTACGAGGTGCAGCATATCCTTGGGCACACACAGGTCAAGACAACTCAGAGATATGCACAGCTGAGCCAC
>Ga0164295_10004548_pt1 | contig 11030 bp, 4 predicted proteins | sample GEODES006metaG_FD_111798 | JGI IMG/M metagenome (GOLD analysis project Ga0164295, IMG submission 111798) | Oligotrophic lake water microbial communities from Sparkling Lake, Wisconsin, USA - GEODES006 metaG | ecosystem: Environmental > Aquatic > Freshwater > Lake | place: USA: Sparkling Lake...
CGCGCTCGAGACTGCAAAGGCATCATCTGTGGTCACATCCACAGTCCCGCCAATAAGATGGTCGGCGACACCCATTATTTAAACTCCGGAGATTGGGTCGAGTCCATGACAGCCATTTTAGAATACGATAATGGAGATTTTGAGGTCATCTCTTATGACGACTTTTGCGCACGCACGAACCGGCAGCCCAAGGGAGGCATTAAAAGTGTGAGTGTGACAAACGAGGTGAAATTAAGTGTCGAAAATGCCACCCCGCATTTGTAAAGTGACCTAGAACGACTCGACACGAGATGCACGACCATATATTGACTTCTTTTAACGCTGCCCTGACGAATCTTCGTGAGCAGGTATTGATCATGGCCAGCATGGCCCGGAAAAATCTAGCCAGTGCTATGCGCGGCCTCGTCGAGCGTGATACAGATCTCTGCAATGCTGCCATCGCAGCCGATCAGGATGTCAATGATCTGGAGAAAAGTATCGACCGTCTGGGCATGCAGATTTTGCTCAAATTTCAGCCTACAGCGCATGATCTACGTCAGGTCATGGGAACGATCCGCGTAGCCAACAACCTTGAACGTATTTCCGATCAGGCCTGTGGGATTGCTAAGCGTGCACGCAACATCAATAATCTTCCTGAGATTGCCGAACTGAAGCTCATTGAGCCCGTCTATCATCTCTGTGTTCGGAATCTGGAAGGCAGCATCCAAGCCTTTACTTCAGGAGATTCTGAAGCAGCGGGCCAGGCACGTTTACTGGACAAGGAGCTAGATGCTGCCGAAAAGGCCTTCGACCGTTCCCTGCTGGTCATCATGGAAGAGCGCAAATCGCCTCTCGAAGGCTACCTACACCTGATTTTTGTAGCGCGTTTCCTTGAACGAGTGGGCGACCACGCCAAGAACATTTGCGAAGACACCATTTTCATTGAAAAGGCGGAAGACATTCGATTTGAAAAGAAAAAATGATCGTCGATGCCACGCAGGTGAGAAATCAGGGCATGGCATTGAATTCATCCAACTTAAATGGGGAACAAAAGTGTTCTGGCAGTTGTTTATAGCCTGATCTGCCTTGTACGCCCCGGGTTATTCCCGCTGAATGGAGAACTTGATTCTGGGGTCGAGGTTTTGAGGTATAGAGACTGAATCCCTCAGCCTGTTTGATTGGGTAAATTTCAGAGATCCTTACCTTCTTCTCCGTTTATTTAAGATTTGTTGATTAATTAACTGGCAATTAGTTATAATTATCATACTCTATGAAATTATAAAATATCCAATGCGCGGCAGGCGACCAACTCCATGTGGCATCTTTGGTGTCATTAACAGTCTGACGAAACGATCGTTTCGTCAGAATTGGGCGAGATTATGTCTCGTTCGGGCGGCGTGTTGGCTGGTTTTGGTCATCTCAGTGAGAGCGGAGGCGAGTGACGAAATTAGACGGGAACAAGCTCGGCCAGCGAAGGAGAATTATTTGGGTAGCTTTGCGCACTGGCAGACTAAAAACACGCTCAATGGAAACAATGGGGCGCTTGAGAATCCTGATGGCGATGCGTTTTCTAACTTGGTAGAATTTACCCTTGGGCAGCCTGCGGATTCCGGCATGACCTCTGCTTCTGCGGTCTTACCCAAGCTGATTTACAACCCGATCAGGGCCAAGTTTGACTTTGAATATCAGCGACGAAAAAATTTGCCGACCTATTTGAAGATCACTTTGCTGATGACAGGGTATGATGGCTATGAAGAGCCAACAAGCCTTGTGCCAGTGGTAAGTGAGGCAGAAGGTGGCTTTGAAAAAGTGGTCTATTCTGATCTGGAAAGTGATCCTTTTTTTCAAGGGCAGACGATGGGAAAGGTTCGGCTTCAGGTGAGCTTAGATGCTGAAACCGAGCATCGTGTTGATAGTAAGACGGCGTTATGGTGCTGGCGGCGACATCCTGTTACAGCAGGCGGTTCCCGTAGCTTTGCCATGCCTCTGGTAAGGCAAGAAGTGTATCGCGGCCGCATCGCAGGCATGAGTGCCAGCGTTATGAAAATTAGCGGTTTCGTGGGCGAAGGAGGCGGTTTTGCGTCTGCATTACTGACTGGAGAGAGCTATTATGTGGAGGTCATGGAGGGCCCCCTGGAAGGACAGCGTTGGGAGGTGGATGAGCCTTCCTGCACTGCTGGTGGGATCGCTTTAGACCTTACTTCAAGCCGCAACACAGGAGTTAAGATGCCTGATTTCAAGGGTATGATCATCGCAGTGCGTCCGCATCAGACTGTGGGCAACGTCATTAGGACGGATCGCCTTTTGTCGGCAACCCGTTTCGCTGAGGCCGATCGAGTTCAATTTTGGAACCGAGAGCAGGGCCATTACACCGAATACTGGTTGTCTCTACGTGCAAGCAATGTTCGGCAATGGGTGCTTGTGGGTGATTTGAATGTTGCGGATGCAGGATCACGCGTCTTACTTCCGGATGAAGGACTTTTTATCAAGTGTGGCCGTGTGTCGGCATCGCTGCCACTGGTTGGCCTGTGCCGCGAGGCCGATTTAATCATTGCGTTGGAAAAAGGCACCCACTTTCTCGGCACCGGCTGGATTGACGCCGCGACACCCGGGCAGATGGACATGTTGGGCAAACGAATCTTCAGTGCTAGCTCAAGCAACCATCAGGCGGACCGATTTAGAATTTGGAACAATCAAAGCCGCGTCTCATCGACTTTAGCAGGCTACTATTTGAGAGCTTCAAGCGAAGGAGACCACGAATGGGTTCGGGAAGGTGATGCTGATCTGATTGGTCAAAATCAGGCAAGTCTGCTCAATGCCTTTGAAGCGTTTTTCATCATCCATCCAGGAGCGCCAGTTCAGTGGCGTCAACCAAGCCAAGCATTGTCTAACGAATCTCTTCATTAATCATGAAACTCCAACTTCTTATCGTTGCTATCTTGACCAGCCTTGCCTGGCCAGTGTCAGCGCGGACTATTTCCTGGTTTAATGCCCAAGGGGATCTTCTCGTCTCTTCAGGAGGTCTTAGCACCTTGGATGCCACTTTCTCCTTTGAGATTGGCACCTTTGGCACGTTCACCCCGACAGATCTGAATCTGGATCAGTGGGCTGCACATTGGAAGGTTTTTGATCGTGCCGTGAACGGTGATGGCTGGAATGGCACGATTGATTATTATACCAGAAGCGTCGACTTTCTTAGTTCTGGGTTATCTAGCCGTGGCATTAGTTCTGTCACCTTTGTAGCTGGCGAAACGGCATATCTCTGGGTCTATAACTCATTGGATCTCGTCCCGACGTCCGAGTGGGCCTTGGTGCGTGATGCCACGAATGATGCATCCATCGCCTGGGACATTCCGACGGCAGATGCAGACAATCCGAATTCGCTCGACTGGGATCTGCTCGAGGCAAACAGCGCCGTCTTCGGGCTGGTGAATGGAGCCGTGGGTGGTGGAAGTTTTACTCCCATGGGTGATCCGGGTGGCGGGGTCGCCTGGCTACAGACGGCGCCAGTTCCTGAGCCTGGAAGCGCTTTGATGGTATTGATCGCCAGTGTCGTCTGGGTGCGCTACCGCCGTCGTGAAGCGGTTTTGTAGGGCGCGGTGACCAAGGGTTAAGGCCGTAAATTTGAAGGCTCTGGAGCGGGCCTGGAGCAGATTTCAGTCTCAAAAATAGGGTTGACGCAACCTGAGGGTCTCTATTTTCGGAGAGAGAATCAACGAGAACTATTTCAGGCGTATCTCAGACTACCTGATTTCAAAACAAACACGCTCCGCCGAGTCATGTCTGCGCCACACGATGGCCGTTTTAAGATGAAAAGGCTGAATAGAACGGGGGAGATGAAAAAAGCTGTCGTGAAAGCGGCAACGAGGAAGACTTCTCATTTTGAAGGCTTGGCTATGTCAGGTCTTAGAAGAATCAGGTTTTAATATCTGTATTTATTATAATAATTAGATATAAAATTTGATATTTTATAATTTTCATACTTTAGTCTGCCTGTAGACGAGAATGGCAACGAACGGAACCACCACGTCGGCTTTGGGACCTTAATCATCACACACAGCATGCATACCAACCGAAGCGTACTTTTTGTGCTGCTGATAATCGCACATCCCAGCTTGGCGAGCACAATCAACTGGTTCAGTGATGTATATTCAACGCTCGTGACAAGCAGCCATGTGGAGTTGGGCACTAGATTCTCGTTCGAGATTGGCAGTTTCGAGCTTGGGTTCGTGCCGACCTTTCACAATACAAACCAATGGGCGGATAAATGGATGGTTTTTGATCGTGCCTTTGATCCGACTCCGGAAAACGAAGCGGATGGAGATCCTCGGGGATGGAACACGAACGAGAACTTTTTTGTCGGTGCGGCGGAGCATTTAATGACGGGCGCTTCCGATTCAGCATCCGCGGGTTCTGGAAATGTTTTCACTCAGGGGATGGTGGCATACCTTTGGGTGTACAATTCCAAAAGCATCGTTCCAAGCAGCGAGTGGGCTCTTGTCACGGATAATTCGGCGATGGGGGACACTGGCAATGATTGGATTTTTCCCGATCCGTTCGACCCGCCCGGAACCTCCTATGAATGGAAACTTGGAGATGCTGATTTGGCAGTTGTCGGGGCAGTCAATGGTAACCGAGGTGAAGGTACGTTCACAGTCCACCCTGGAACCTATCATATCCAAACTCATGTCGTGCCGGAGCCTAGCTCGTTACTTTTGGTCGCGCTGGTCTTAGTCGGCGGTGCCGTGCGCCGGAAGCGAAACTGAATCCAGGCTTTTGATCAAACTCTGAATGAGCGGCAAGTCACCAGTAAGTCAGCCAACGAAGCGATTCCTATCTGAGATAGGCCATGGGAGCTCAATGTCCTGGCTTAGCGCCTTGCTGATGCTGCAAACCGGGGGGCTATTTGCCCAGACCTTAGACTTTGGTGACCATAGTCTGCTGGCAAGTGCCTCAAGCACGGCGAACAGCACCCTAAGACTTGGGGCCTCTGTGGATGCGGAAAACGCTGCCACCGTGAACTTCACTGCCACGGGAGACGACATTACAGGAATGGACGATGAGAACGGAGTGACTCTGCCCGCCAACCAGATACAGGGGGTAGCAGGTAGCATGACCATCAATATCACCAACACGCGTGGCTCCTCTGCCTACCTAAATGTTTGGATCGATTGGAACAACAACGGTGTGTTGACCGACGCAGGTGAACAGTTGGCGGTAAACACCGCAATCGTCAACGGCACGTCGAACTCAAACCGAACTGTCAGCTTCACGGCCCCTGCGGGGGCCACTGTGGGAAATGTCGGCGTGCGTGTGCGACTCACCAGCGTAACATCTCCCGGACCTGACGGCGCAGACGGCGTCGGGGAGGTAGAGGATAATCTCCTGGCGATCATCCTGCCGCCCACGCTAGGTGTCGGCAATCTCGTCTGGACAGACAGCAACGACAACGGGCGCTTTGACACGGGGGAAGGAGTCAGCGGAGTGCTGGTGCAGTTGGTGAACACCTCCAATACCGTCATCACCAGTGCCACCACCGATGGAGCAGGCCTTTACCAGCTCACTACCACAACCCCCGGAACCTACTACGCCAGAATCCCGGCTCATGAGTTTGCTAGCGGCAAGTCTTTGTTTGGCGAGTTTTCACTCGTCGGCAGTGGGGCAGCCAACGGCAAAGACGATGATTGGGATGAGAACGGCATGGATGATGCCGCACCTGCCACCAACGGCATACGCTCGCCAAATTTCACGCTGGCGGTCGGGGCCGAACCCACCACGAGCGAAATAGGTACAGACAGCAGTTGGGACAATGGAACAACAGGACGCCCAGCCGATGCGAATGCGGACCTAACCATCGACTTCGGCTTTGGCATCTGCCTCCAGACCAATTTGATCACCAATGGCAGCTTTGAAACGGCAACCTCTAGCACGCTTACATTTCCAGATGTGTTTCCAAGCGGTGGCTCAGCCATCGCCAAGACTCGCACCACTTCCAGCAATACCGATGTCGCTCATTGGAGCTTCGATGCTGGTTCGTATATCAATGATCCCACCCACACCACGGACGGGTCTAGAATGATCCATCTCAACAGCAGCGGTGCCTGCGCCGGACAGCAATTCGCCGTGGGGTCCGCCATTTCCGGACTGACTCAATTGACGGCGGGTCAGGTCTATACCTTGACCTTTGATTGGGCACCTTTTGACCCAAGCGCGCCCAATACACCGCCAGCAGGGAACAACACTCAAGTTTACGCTGATTTTTACTTTACCAATTCCGGCTGGACGAACTCCACCTTCATCAATTCCTTCGCGGACTTCTACGAACCGAAGACCAACGACTTCCTTACCAATCCGCGTCCGTTGTCCAGTTGGGCGGCGCTCGACTGGCGGCGCTGCCGCTACAAGTTCACAGTGCCGCCAGCGCCTTCCGGGCAAAACTACCTCACCTTGTTTCTCACCGCCGGTGGCAGCACTGGCAGGCTGTTGATTGATAATGTCGCGCTCACCACCTCCTGTGAGCAGGCCACTGGCACTATCGGCAACTTGATCTTCAACGACGCCAACGGCAACAGGGCCAAAGATGCGACTGAATCTGGCATCGATAAAGTCCTCGTTCAACTCTATCGCCGGCCAACCTCGGGTTTGGCCGTCTGGGTCGGCTCGACTTACTCCACGCAGGGTGGTCGATACCTGTTCTCCGGCATGCAGCCGGGCAATCATTATGTCTGGGTGGATTCTGCCAACTTTGCCGCCACCACACCCTCTTGGTGGCAGGGGGGATCGATCGCTGGTCCGCTTTTCAACAAGCTCTCGTCTTCCAGCAATGCAAACCCCAACGTCAACGCAGCATCTGCCAGTGATGATGACGTCAGCGAGAAGGGCGTGGACAATGCTACGCCAATCACGAACGGCATCTTCAGCCCTGACTTTGTCCTAGGAATCGGTTCAGAGCCCGTTTCCTCGGTCGGTGGCAAAGAAACCGGTGCCTTTAATGTCCTGGATGACTCGGTGGACTCCCATGGCGACTTGACGATCGACTTCGGCTTTGTGTCCACGACGGCGGCTGCCGATTACGGTGATTACAGTCTATTCCCTCCGGCAAGCAGTGCCACGAAAACGACGCTGCGAATGGGAGCTGTGGTGACAGATGCCGAAACGATCCCCACGACCACGGCGGACGCCACCGGGGATGACACTACGGGCACGGATGACGAAGACGGCGTGACACTGCCAAGTTCGCTCATGCAGGGGGCCAGCAGTTCCCTGAGCGTGAATGTCACCAACACAACCGGTTCCTCCGCTTATTTGAATGTGTGGATCGACTTCAACCGCAATGGCGTGCTGACTGACTCGGGTGAGCAGGTGGCGGTGAATACCCTCATTGCCACGGGCGCTTCAGCAGCCAATCGCACGGTAAGTTTCACGGTGCCTGCAAGCGCGAGTCTCGGCGCCGCTGGGGTGCGCGTTCGGCTTACCACCACCAGCAGTCCAGGCTCCACCGGCGCGAGCGGCAATGGTGAAGTCGAAGACTACATCGTGACTCTTGCTACCAGCCTGAGCATCGGTAATTTGATGTGGAACGATGCCGATGAGAATGGCCTTTTTGACCCTGAGGAAAGCGGTATCAACAACGTGCTGGTGGAACTGTGGACATCTGGGGCCGACAATGCCATCGGCGGTGCCGGAGGCAATGCGGATACAAAGGTGACCTCCACGAACACCGCCGGCGGAGGCCTGTACAACTTCTCGGGACTCCCCGCAGGCTATTACTTTGTGAAGGTGCCCACGCCACCGTTGTCCCGCACGAGCATCGTTTCAGACCCGGCAGACAACGGCCAGGACGGTGACAACAACGCTAGCCAGCCCGGTGGCTCGGCCACGGCCGCCTTCAGTCCGGTGATTCAGCTAGTCGGTGGGATGGAACCCGGGTCGACCGGCACCGGGAACATCGACAACAGTGTCGATTTCGGCTTCGCCTCAAACATTGGTTCACCCTTCGTTTGTGACAATCGCTTCTACATCTTGCAGAACGCCGAGACGAGCCCTGGTTCTGGTATTTGGGATGCGACGCTCTATTACATCGGCTCGGGTCAGACTCTGGTGCCCATTTTCATTTTCACTGGTTACAAGCTCAACGGACTGGCTGCTTATGGCGGTTATCTTTACTGTGTGGACCAAAATGGCAGCAACCTCTACCGGATCAATTCTCAAGGCGTGCTGGTGGACATGGGCATCATTGCCGGACTGCCTAACCCTGGATCATCCGCCCAGTGGTCTGGAGCCACAGCCCTTACTACTGGGCGCATGATTCTAAACCTTTGGAATATCAACCAGGCGACGACAGTTTTGTACACCATTGATCTGGCATCGGCCACGCTGATCGGAGGAGGCGTTAACTGCACCTATTCCACAGGCGGAAACATGTCCGGAAACATGGGGGACATCGTTTGGGATCCACTGACCAATCGAGTTTATGGCTACAACACGATCGATACGAGCAACATCGGTCTGTTTGAGATCAATCTTACTACGGGTGTCTGTACCCGCGTAGCTGCGGCGGTGCCAGGCGCATGGGGATCGATGGTGATTGATGCCAATGGATTGGCCTATGGTTACGGCAGTGCAGGAGCCACAGGCAACCAAAACACACTTTATGTCTTTAATCGCACCAATGGCGTGCTGAATGGCAGCGTCACCGCCGTTGGCAGTGGACCGGCGGTGTCGAACTCCGACGGGGCCGCCTGTCCTGGTTCACCACCTTCGATGAAGATTGGAAATCTGGTCTGGAATGATGGGAACAACAACGGCCTCAAGGATACCGGTGAAAATGGTATCGACGGCGTCGGCGTGCAGCTTTTCCTTGGTGGCCAGAATTCACTCACGGCCGCACCAGCGGGCACCGTCATCACGGCTGGGGGAGGTGTATTTACGTTTAACCATCTCTCACCCGGTCAGTATTTCCTTAACATCCCCACACCTCCTGCGTCCTTCCCTTTGAGCAGCGCGGGGACAGACACGGCGGACAATGGTCAGAACAATGATGACAACGGAATCCAGATCGCCCAGGGCCAGGCAGTGCGGAGTCCACTCATCGCCCTCACTGCTGGATCAGAGTCGGTCAATGATGGAGACACAGACTTTAACACTGATTTGACCATCGACTTCGGCTTTGTGGCCTGCCCGGTTATCACGGTGAATCCGACGGCACTATTGAACGGTAGTGTCGGCACGGTCTATTCGCAGACCGTCAGCGCGGCAGGCGGCAGCGGAGTTTACACTTTTGCTGTGAGCAGTGGGGTGCTTCCAGCATGGGCTTCGCTTGACATCCATAGCGGTCTGATCAGCGGCACGCCAACAGTTAGCAATGGCTCTGGAGTGAGCATCACTGTGCGTGCCACGGATGCAACGGCCTGCTTTGGAGAGCGTGTTTACACCTTAAAAATATGCCCTGTTATCACGGTCAATCCCGCGATAATGCCCGCGGCGGTGTTGGGCGCAGCCTACAGCCAAACTGTCAGTGCCGCTGACGGCAGTGGTGTTTACACCTTTGCGATCACCGTCGGAGCCTTGCCAATCTGGGCTACGCTGAACACAACGACTGGAGTGATCACTGGAACGCCTAACAGCAACACTGCGGCCACGTTCACCATCCGTGCCACGGATGCAAACGGTTGCGCAGCGACGCGAAGTTACACCCTGACGCCCGTTTGTCCGAGCATCCTTGTGGTGCCATTGACCTTGCCTGTGGCAACGGTGGGATCGCCTTATTCGCAGACCTTGGCTCCTTCAGGTGGAACGGCATCTTACAGTGCCTTCACGGTGACAGCGGGCATGTTACCAGCGGGTCTAACATTAAGCAGTAATGGTTTATTGAGTGGCACACCAACAGTCTCCAATGGCGCAGGTGTGAGTCTGACCATCCGTGCTACGGATGCTAATGGTTGCCAAGGCGCACAGACGATTGCCTTGAAAGTCTGTTCTGTCATTGGTTTAACACCGGCTGGACTGACCGTGCCAACAGTGGGAGCCGCTTACGCACAATCTATCACCGGCATGGGCGGTGCCGCGCCATATGTGTATGCGCTTACGGTAGGTGCTATGCCAGCCTGGGCTGCCTTCAACGCTTCGACAGGTGCCCTCACCGGCACGCCAAACAGCACCGCGAGCGCTGTCTTTATCATCCGCGCTACTGATGCCAATGGTTGCACAGGCACCCGCAGCTACAGCATGACCCCGATCTGCCCGCCAATTACAATCGCTCCGACGGTTCATAGCGCCTACCTTTCCACAGCTTACTCTCAGACACTGACGGCAACCGGCGGCACGGCACCTTACAGCGGTTGGGTTGTAACGAGCGGCACGTTGCCATCTGGGTTTACTCTTAATAGTGCTGGATTGCTGAGTGGATTCTCTTCGGTCATAAGCACCACAACTCTGACGGTCCGGGCTACGGATGCCAATGGTTGCCAAGGATCACAAAGCATCACGCTCACGGTTAAGGGCATGAGTCTGGGTAATCAAGTTTGGCAGGACAACAACAATAATGGCTCTCGTGATGCGGGCGAGCCAAACGTCGCCGGTGCACAGGTCATGCTTATGAATCCAGGGGCAGACAACGTGATCGGTGGTAGCAGTACTGATGTTCAAGCTGGTTTGATTGTTACCACGACATCAACAGGTCTCTACAGCTTTACCAATTTGGTGCCAGGCAATTATTATGTGCGTGTCATCCCTCCAACTGGTTATGTCCTCGCGAGTGGCACGCCTGCAACGAGCGATAATAACCTGAATGATAACAATGATGGTGCTCAACCTGGTGGTGCAGGAACGGACCTCTTTAGTCCAGTCGTTAATCTTGCTCCAGGGGCTGAATCGATCACAGATGGCGATAGCGATGCAGACACGAATCTGACGATCGACTTTGGTCTCTGGGCCGCTCTCGGCGTTGGTAACTTGGTGTTTATCGATCTGAATGGAAATGGCAAATACGATAGCAGTGAAGGAATCGAAAATGTCTATGTCCAAATTTTTGCGCAAGGAGCAAATGTGAC
>Ga0164295_10004550_pt1 | contig 11029 bp, 5 predicted proteins | sample GEODES006metaG_FD_111798 | JGI IMG/M metagenome (GOLD analysis project Ga0164295, IMG submission 111798) | Oligotrophic lake water microbial communities from Sparkling Lake, Wisconsin, USA - GEODES006 metaG | ecosystem: Environmental > Aquatic > Freshwater > Lake | place: USA: Sparkling Lake...
AAGCCGAGTAGATCAAGCAACTGCGACGTCGTCAGAATCATGCCGACTCTATGTTACGGGGTAAATCTATTCCACTGCTTTGGCATATGACAATCGACATCACGCGGACTTTCTCCTTGCCACTGGTGAGGACCGCCCAAGATAGCTAGGACAAGCTGTACGTCAGTACGTGTATTGACTTCGCACGCACGACGCACGCACCATCTACGCACTACATGTATCCAACCCCTCACCTCAGTGCATGGCCGCCGGCGTGTGCACTGTCGCCGGCGCCATGGCCGGCGCCGGGTGTGGCTCCCCGCTCCCGTCCCAGAGGCGCAGAGGGCCGGGCCGGCCGCAGAGGTTAGACGGATTCCGAGGCTCGAATAACGCATGACCCAGGCGCTTGTTCTCATAGACATAGTCTTATACCGGATCTTCGTGCGTTTGAAGGACACCCGCTTTGACCTTTGTGCGCCGGTCAGGCGGCTCAGGTCCGCCCTTCATGTCGATCAGGATGAGAGCGGGAGAGATCGTGCGACTGAAGGACAAGCGGTGAAGCGGGAGGGCGGACGGAAAAGAACGAGTGCTATGTGGTGCTATGTGAGGTCCTACACGCGCCCACAGCTCTAAGCGGATCGGATCTCGCATCTCCGCTCTGGACTCTGCGGCGCAGACAGTCCGCAGTCCGCACCGCACTCGTTCTACCCGCGCCCCGCGGCGCCAATTCGGCACTTCTAATGTACATGTACTGTGCAGTGACCCAGTGTAGTAGACTCTACTTTATGCACCCCGTTGTTGAACCGGGCGCACGGCGAGGACACGGTAGAATGCGTGTGCATGACTAGATTACGGATGAAGGCGCAAGAGATCTCGCCATCTACTTCCCGCCGGGCTCAGCCTCCTTGAGAAAGACGGACGTCTTCATTACCTTGATCAGGCCCATCATCCCTTTTGGCTGGTAGAAGGCCAGCCTAGCTTCCTTCCGTTTGTATCGCTTCAATGCTCGGAAGGCGCGCTGGACAATTAATGCTGCAAAGAGTTCTTTACCGCTCGCGCTTGCACTCGTCAATTTCAACAGTGGCATCTCGACGCGCACAGGAGGCAGAACTTTGAGCAGTTTGAGCGCCGTGGCGTGTGTGTCGCACACCGGGTCGTCGGCCATAGTTGGCTTAGGTCTTGAGACGTCCTGTTTGACCTTGGAGACCTTCCCCGACATGTCCGGAGGAGCGACGGCAAAAAAGTCGACGGCACCGCCTTGAACCTTGCCCGAATCAGGTCTCCCTCGAGTCCCACTGAGTGTACCCTTGGAAGCCGGGTTGCTGAGCGTGTTTCGATTCGAGACATTTGCCCCCACTACCGAACCCCGCGTGCTCGCGGCTTTGGTCGCACCCGATGCCTTCTGGCCAGCAGTGCCATTCTTCGCAGTCGCAGCACCATTGTGCTCGCCGTCTGCAGCCGAGAGTCCAAGCGCATCGCAGAACGCCACCGGTAGGTGCGCGGCATCCGCACCAGCCTCGAGCAACCGCCTAGCCACTTGCTTCGACGGAGCGAGAGAGAGGGCCGAGCGCGATGACTTGTCCTTTGCGGTCACGTCCGCGCCTGCTATGAGCAGCGGCAGCATGGTCTCCTCGTGACCGGCCTTGGCAGAGTGCATTAGCGCATTCATGCCGTTCTCATCGGTAGCGCCGAGTTCGGCGTTTGCATTCAATAGCAGTCGAACGATGGCGTGCGAGCCCGACGCTGCCGCATCCATGAGCGCGGTCGTCCCTCCTGGCCGCGCGTGCCTCACATCCGCACGCTGTCGGAGCAGCTGCTGCACGGCAGGCGTGTGGCCATTGCGACAGGCGAACATGATTGCGTCCAAACCCATGCCATCACGCAGATTCACGCTTGCGCTCGCCTGGAGCAGCAGGCCGACGCAGTCGGCAGTGTAGGGATTGGACACTGCGGCCATAAGCGGAGTCGTGCCGTCCAATGGCGATTGAAGATCGATATGCGCGCCGCTCTGCAGCAGCGCCTCACAAGCTGCCTTGTGCCCCTGCAGTGCCGCGATCATGAGCGCGGTCCAGCCATTTTTCATGGGCAGGTCGATGGCAGCACCGAGGCGTACCAACTCCATCAACGTTGATGCGAAGCCATGGAATGCGGCCATGTGAATTGGGGCGAACTCGCCCGATTGCTTGTCCACGTTTGGCGGCGTGAAAGTGACGTTCGCGTCATCAGGCTTCTCGATTAGATCCTTCAGCACACCGACTGTTCCGCAATGCGCGGCTGTCATCAAGCAGCTCCAGCCATTGTCCAGCCTCGTGTTAACATCCGCACCGGCGATGATAAGATTCGTGGCCACTTCTGCGTGCCCGTATTCGATGGCGAGATGCAGAGCTGTGTAGCCACCCATACACTTCCGGTCAATCTGAGCTCGATGATGCAGCAGGATGTTGACTATGGGGATGTTTCCAGCGGCTGCGGCCATCATGAGCGCAGTGCATCCTCGCCTCGATATCTTCAGCTGTGACGCCCCCCTCTCCATGAGGATGCGCGTGCATAACAATGCATCCTCTGCGTCCGAGTGTGCTGCAAACATGAGAGGCGTGACCTCGTCTTTGTTGGGCATGTCCACGAAACCGTTCATCTCACCGATTTTGCCAGTCGCGGACTCGATCACTTTCTTCATACGTTCCTTGTCGCCTGCGATGGCAAACTTGAGCAGATCTCTGACCAAGTCCTTGTCTTGCTGGTTGCCACCGAGCGCTGACGACGGCGTATCCTGACCCTCCAAGTCCAGGTCTACCGCACCTGGATTGAGAACAGTCGCGACTGCGCGGTTGCTGCTGCGCAAGGCGAGATCCCATGGTGTAAGGCCGTCTGCGTTCGGCAGCGTCATGTCAGCGCCGACCTTGAGCAGCAGCTTGCACACGTTTGCTTTGCCCTTCGCGACCGCCAGGTGCAAGGTGGAGTTGGCGCGCTCGTCGCTGTAGAGCATGCTCGCCTTTGCCTCGAGAAGCGTGCTGACCAGCGTCTCGTCTCCACTGCCCACTACCTCGTTGAATAGAGCACCGATCCCCGCGTCGACTGGATAAAGCAAGTGCTTAATGGAGCCCGCGCCACGCTCTTCATGACCATAGCGAACCATTCGTTCACTTCCCGACATGACCCCTTGCTGCCAGCGCTTCGTCTTCTCATTCCAGACGAGCACGTTGGTGTTGATCACCTTCTTCTGCCGATCAAGGTGCATGCGCATGAGTTCGCCCCATGCTACGTGACCAGCAGGCGTGAGCCTGGAGAGGAGCGTGGCAATCAGAGGTGGCCAAGGCTGAGCGGCTCCCAAGCTGAAGAAGTACAAGGCCGCCTCCAAAATGAAATGTACTGGGGATGAGAACATCTTCTTCACATCCGAGGGCTTGATCACTGTCATGGCCTGGTTCGTCTTCTTGCTGACGGCCACCTTCTCCGCCCACTCGATGTCCCGACCGAGTTCTTCGGGAAGGTTCGTTATCTCTGCGTTTAGCCCAGACTTCTTGAAAGCGAGCTTCGCGAGCTCGATTGCAGCCTCAATTTCGCCCGTCTGCGCCTGCAGTGCTATCACGCCGATCATGCGGTTGAAGGCGTCCTTACCGCTCGTGTCGGCCCAATTCGACGCGGCGCTCAGTTGGCGCAAGACGCGCTGGTGCACTTGGAGCGCAGTTGCTGTGTACTCAACGTATGTGTCTGGGAGGTTGTACTGTGAGCTGCGCTCCTCGGCCTTGCGATCCAATTGCAAGCACGCGAGTGGCAGGAGCGAAGGCTCGGGAGCACCGGCCGCCTTGAGCTCATCGAGCATAATGTCCACCAGATCCACATGCATTGCCTTCATCCTGCCAATAGTCTGTGTAGTCGTGCGTGCTGGATGGCTGCGGCGCGCACGCACGTCGGCAATGATGACTCCGTCGGCGTCGTCCTCATAGAAGCTAACTACCTCGAGAGTCGTCAGCGGCGCGAAGACAATCTCGCCCTCAGCGGGGACTTGTGAAGCGAACGACACATCGCCAGCGTGATCGAAAGGCACTACCCTCAAGCGCATGAGGACGGTCCTCTTTTCCGGTTCAGCAGCAACCTTGGCTGCCTTGGCGACGCCCGTGAGTGATGGGCGCTTTCCGGCGGGTGCTAGCTTGTGAACACGGGTCTCGGAAAGCCGCAACGCGACATTCCGACTGCTCGTCGTGGACAGGAAGCCCACCTCAAAGCCACAGCAGGAGCCACTCTCATCTATGGCGAACACCTGGTCGATGGGCTTGGTGATCGTCATAAGCCGATACACTGTGGCCGCATGCTGCAGCGTCGAAAGCTTGACGATTGCTGAGTTGATAGTGTGGATGGTAGCCGTGAACTCATCCTTGCGCCTGTCGCGCAGCGAATAATTGTACCACTCGCTCATGGGCCCAGTGTAAAGGCGGATTGCAATTACCTCCTCAAGCGTGAGGGAGGCGCGGCGCGCCGTGTCGCACAGCACAAAATCTTGCAGTCGCCAACCCACGCGCTCCGGTGTGCAGTCATGGACACGGTCTGGTCGCGACCCGACCTCTTCAAAGAGCACGTACATCCACTCTGAACGCGGCGTGGTGCTATCGATGCTGAACGAACTGAAAAGCGTTTCGGAGGCGTGCTCGCGCTCCATTGCGTTGAAGACGAGAGCAGGCGGTATGCCCACGATCCGCTCGAGACGTCCCTGACTGATATCTGCATCGCGCCCTTTGCTTGGCACAAACGTCGAGGCAGCCATCATGTATCGGCTCGCTCTCGTAGGCACGCGCTTCTTTAGCTCCGTCTCACTGTCCGCTGTGCTGGGCTCAGTCTTGTTCTTCGCGGCCATGCGCGCAGCGAGTGCAAGCTGGCCCATACTCTTTTTCTCATTCGCCTTCTGCTTCGAGCGCCCGGCTGCTTCTTTGTCGTTCGTCGTCCCCCGCGGCTGCCTCCGTCGGCGGCGTTCCTCCTTCCACTCCCGATACATGGCCTGGATGACGCGCACAGCCAGCAGCCGACGGTGTTCTTCCAGGTCGTGCAGCCGCATCTTCTCCACCGTGGGAGCCAGGATGACTGGCCTCAAGGTAGTCGCCGCCACTTGATCTGTGTGGCTTACGGCGGAGCGACGCAGAATCGCACTCTGCTCCGCCTCGATGGCTGCTATCGATGAGCCGGTAACTACGTATGCTTGCATCTCCGGCGTCATCGGCATCGGTGATGCTAGGCTAATCGATTTTGACTGCGTGCTGCTTGACTTGGTCGTCGACTCGCACTTCGCCAGCACTGTTCGAAGTTCGTGCACCTCCATCCTCAGCCTGGCGTTCTCGGCCTCGAGCCCCCGGGACGGCTGGCGATCGTCGGCGGCATTGAACGTGGTGGTGAGGGAGGGGGCGCCGATGGCGGTGGCGGTGGTAGAGATGGAGAGGGTGGAGGCGGGGACGGTGGTGGCAGGGGAGGCGGTAACGGTGGTGGAGGCGAGGATAGGTCTTTGCAGGAGCAGCTGATACTCACGTGCGAGATGCTCACTGCTCAGAATCGCTTGGATGCTGGGCAAGGCGACTTGGGTGACGTCGCTAGCGGATGGCTCGCTTGCATCTGTCTTTAAGGCTACCTGGCCCGGGGCCTCCGGCGGCGTCTCGCCTGCAATTGCTGTCACGGGCACTTCTGGGGGGGGGCTGATTGCTCGCTGCTCGTTGACTTCTGTGATTGTGTCCAGCGGCATTGTGCGCCTGAGCATGCTCATCGGCGACGATGCTGAAGAGGACGCGATCAGCTGGCGCCTCAAGGGTGAGCCTGGGGGAGGCAGCACCGATGTGCGGTCCATGGTCTGTTGCTCAGGCGACGCCGCATTCCCGAACATGCGATTGCGAATCGCTGATGCGTTCTCAATCAAGAACGCTTCGGGTGACTGTGAGGCTCGCGAGCCAGCTCTGGACGGCGCGAGGCAGCTCTCCTTAGGAGCCGGTTGCCCAGTTGCAACTGTGAGCGTGGCTCTGACGCTGAAGTCTGAGCGGCTCGGGCTCTTCGTTGACTGCGACGTGGTTGACCGCTGCGATACATGCAGAGCTGATGCTAGTGGTTGGCCGGATTCTGGACGAGGATATACGGTGCGGGAGACGGCGACGGGGCGGCCACCGTCGACCTGATAACCAATGTGATGTGCGTCGATGTTGTGGGAGACAACCGCCGTTGGCGCTAGCGGCGCTGCTATGGCGACCACAGTGGCGATCGCCGGAGCGCCGGCAACCGCTGTGGCAAAGACTGTCGTGGGAGGAGCAGCGCTGGCGAGTACGGTTGTGGGAGGAAGCGACGGAGCCGTGGCCAATGTCGGTTGCCGTTCAGCTGCGCCCCCGTCATCTGGGCCAATGCTGCTTCGTCGAGGGTTGCGTGGCTGCGGCTGCGGCGCGCCTCGATAACTAGACAGTCCAGCACCTCGGTAGCTTGATTGCGTTGGGGTTTGACTGCGATGAGACTCGCGCCCCATGTTGGTAGCTTTTGCCGTCGGAGGCCGTGGCCGCATGCCGCGATGAGACTGATTGCTGCTGCTGCTGCTCGCTGTGCTGGAGTGCTGGCGCTCACTCATCGCGGAAGGCCTCGCTGCAGATTTTGGCAGCGGCTTCATAGTTGCGCGAGCAAGCGCACGGGCATCCTCCGCCTGCGCACTGAGACGCTGCGACTCAGCATGCGGTCGGACTTGAGATTCGGAGCTGGGCACAAAGTCCAGCGGGCTCACGTCTCGTAGCTGCGGCATCGCTGACCGAACAGCCATGCACAATTGGACAGGCCAAAGCCCCTTTCGAGTGGCCGCTCGCGCCGCGCCGCGTGCGTACCGCGTTTCGTCGAATCACTTTTCATTCTATGAAAATGTTTCCACAATTAGGAGTGACCCCTTTGGCCGCCCTTTGGCCGCGCTGCGCGCATACAAACTTGACTTGATTTCACTTATAATGTGAATCGCGTTTCGTCGCCAACCATTTTAGTCCTCCATGTTTCTTGGCTGGCAGCCTGGCACCGTCATGGCTCATGGGCGAGGAGTCAGCACGCAGGACGCCCAGACGAGGGAGCAGGAAGCAGGTGTTAGGAATGGCGGGTAGCGTCGAAGCATCGTCGTCGCCGCGGGTCACAGCGACACCTCGCAGCAGCAGAGCGGTGCCTGCTGAGCAACTCCACCGACTGGACCCAAAACAGAAGCTTGCTCTTGCTGAGCAGCGTGCCACACGAAAGGCAAGAGTGACCTATCCAGACTACAAGCTGTCGAGCTTCAACGTCGAAGAACTCGTAGTTGATGGTTGGAGCAAGAGTCCTGCGCCCGGAGAAGCCCCTACCGCAGACGCGAAGTCGTCCAGTGTCGCCTTCAAGTCCGTCAGGTCACGCTTCACTCAGGGGCCAACTGAACGGGATGGCACGGCAGCGCACGTCGGGCCTGGGTCATACGATGACGTGCACGACACAATGAGCTCCACGATATCTGACAAAGCCCGCACTCCGCCTTTTGCCTATGGTTGGAGCAGTCCGAGGGAAGAAGCGAGCGTGACCGCAGCACAGATGGCCTACGAGGTTAAGGGCGAGCAGTTTCTGCAAGACATCGAGAAGCATCCGGATGGATGGCTACGCTCTGACTATCATCGCTGGATACTCGCGGCAGCCAACCGTACCGAGTACAAGTTTCACAGAGAGCAGGTTGAGCTCGCGAGGCAGCTCAAAAAAGACGACGACAGAGCTTATCGTGAGAATGCCGCTCGTATCGTCGCAACGCAGATGGCCACACGCCAGAATGCGGCAAATGAGGTCAAGGCACTCAGGGAATGCCGCGCACAAGCTGTGCGACTCGACAAGCGCGATTCTGGGTGCCGATCTCGGTTGATCAAGGCTCGGACAGAGGCTTGGCAGGAGTACGCTGCAACGTGTGTCGAGGAGGCCAAGCAACTTCACGAGAGCGCGCGCCGCGCGAAGAGCCTCGAGGAGATGAAGCGCGCGCGCATTGCCAGTGAAATGCGGACTTTTCAGAAGCAGCAGGAGCTCGAGAAGCGCGAGGAGGACAACCGAAGGGTAGAGGAGGTGCGCGCGGCGAGGGAAGCGAGCAAGAGCGGAGGAGGAAGATCGTTGGATTGGCGCGCCGCCGATATTCGCCACAGTGCCACCTTTAAGGCGCTAACGCCAGAGCAGAAGGTGGCAGTGGATGAAGCCAACGCCGAGACGGCAGCGGCGAGGAAACGAGCCAATGAGCGGGCGAAGTTGGCGCGGAAGAGAGAGAAAGAAGCCCAGGAAGCAAGGGCGCCAGGAAGGGTAAGCAAGAACCTGACTGAGCTCGTCAAGGAAAGTGCGATCAGGCGCGCAGCGGAGCTTAAGGAACTCGCGCGATTGGATGCTGAGCGAAAAGCCGAGCGCGCTGCCGCTGCCGCTGCTCTTCAGGTTGCGGAAGAGGTGGCAGCCGCCGACGCGATGCGCAAGGCTGAGGAGGCAGCAGCAGCGGCAATCGCAATGGCTTCTGAGGCGGCCGAGATGGCGCGCAAGACGCAAGAGAAGCGCGAACGGGCGGCGGCGAAGCAGAAGCAGGCCGCGCCTAAGGTGGGCGGCAAGGCGGCGGTCGAGTTGCAGCTGCCTCCACCTGCTCCACCTCCGCCAGGACCTCCTGTCACCAGCGTTGCCGCCGATGGATCCGGTTAGGTAGGGGAGAGGCGAGAAGCCGGCAAGCCGCTCCCGCTTAGCGGGCTTAGGACGAGTATGACCGATAGTACCGATCCGGCCGCTAGTAGCAGTAGCGGCGGCCGCGGCCGCGCGCGCGCGCGCAGTCCGCAGACCACGCGCCAGAGCGCCCTCGGGGCGCCGCCGCGCCGCCAGCTGCTCCCTGCCAGCAGTGAACCAGAAGCGTAACCCGTCTCGGCCTTGCCCTCGGCGCGCGCGTGCGCCCCCCCGCACCCGCCTGCAGCCGAAGGCTCGCAGCAGCCGCAACGGCCGCGCGCTTCGCGCGGGCGGCGTCGCGCATCCTCTCGCTGAAATGTCGATGCCCCCTGATGCGGGCGGACCCCGGTCCACCGGTCGCCGTGGAGCTCACATTCGGAGCTCAGCCGAGAAGCGCCTCACGGTTCGCGGCATCCTGCCCGCAACGATCAGCTTTCTGTGGTGCGTCCATACCGGCCACGGCAGCCCGACGTACCCGCGCGGCATCGGCGGACGGCGCGAAACGCTCGCCACGGCGCTTCTTCGCACTTTTTATTCTTTTTCCAATGTCACGCCCAGGTCCAGCTTTTGTCTCGGGCGGTACCGTCACATGGTCGGAGGTGGAAGCGGCCCGTCAACATGACGCGCTGGTGGCGGCCGACTTTGGGCGCACCAAAGCGGGCCTCGGCTCTTGCGCCACCACCGAGGGTGAGGCGGTCGCAGCCAGCGCTGTGGCCTCGCACTACAACTCGCTGCCCGACCGCCACCGTACGCTCGAGAGCGGCAGCGAAATTTTGCGCGTGCGCAACTTTAACAATTGGATAAAGTCGGTGCTCATCGCCAAGCACCTGCCCCGAGGTCGTGGTGGTTATGGCCATGCTGTGCTCGACCTCGCGTGCGGCAAGGGTGGCGACATGCTCAAGTTCAAGGCGGGCAATTGCGCGATGTACGTGGGCGTCGACATCGCAGCGCAGTCGGTGAGCGACGCTGTCGAACGCTATAATGGTGCGCACAACCGGCCGGGTATGCCGTTCGCGGCGACCTTCATGGTGGGCGACTTTGGAGCGGACTCCCTCGACCCTCACCTGCCGGGCGGGCTGCGCTTCGCACTCGCCTCGTGCCAGTTCGCGCTGCACTATTCGTTCGCGTCGGAGGCGCGCGCGCGCATGCTGCTGAGCAACGCGGCCTCACGCCTCGCCGCGGGCGGCACCTTTGTCGCAACGGTGCCGGACGCGAATGTGCTCGTTCGGCGGCTTCGCGCGAGCGTCAACCTGAGTTTCGGCAACTCGCTGTACTCGGTGGCTTTTGATGATGCGCACGCGTCGAAGCGCTTCGATCCGGCCGCGCGCGTCTTCGGGATCGCGTACCGATTCACTCTCAAGGAGGCAGTCGAGGACTGCGTGGAGTACCTGGTGCACCTGCCCACTCTCGAACGGCTCGCCGCCGAGGCAGGTCTCGAAATGCTCTACGCGCGCAACTTCACCGACTTTTTCGCCGATGAGTGTGCGGCGAATACAGAGCTGCTCGAGCGCATGAAGGTGCTCCCGCCTGATGAGGGCGGCCGGCTCACCGAGGAGGAGTGGGAGGTCGCGCACACGTACACGTGCGTCGCCTTTCGCAAGAAGCCAACGGCTACGGACGCGCTCGCGCAACCGGTGAAGAATGCGGGGCATCGCAAGCTGGACCCGCAGGAAATCATCGTGCTTGGAGCCGGGGCGAGTGGCAGCAGTGCGGCTGGCAGTAGCAGTGCCGGCGGCGGCAAGCGCGCGCGAGAGACCACTGAGCAGCAGTGGGGAGAGAGCGACGAGCATGGCGACGAGAAGAAGGTGAAGCTAGCCGTGAAGCGAGAGAGTTCTGAGAGTGGATGACTGGCCGATGAGCTCCGTTGCATGTCTTTGAATCAGGTTCGTCTCGGAAGGGTGAGCATGGCGTCTGCAGTAGCAGACGCCCTCCCGCGCCTCCCACGGGGCCGGCGGTTGTGCGTGTGAACCGATCGTGTCGGGATCGCGATTGTCCGGTCTCGGACCGGTCCCTGCGCTCCGGGAGCGGGACGCGGACGGCTGGACGCTCTGCACGCTCGGGGACTTAAATCTGGACTGAAAGAAGCAAGAACCAGGACTGCCGCTTGAGACCCAATAGTCTCAAGCGGCCGTGACTTGCAAAACCGACAAACTAGAACGAAAAGTTGTCTTCTGTCTCACCTCGACCGTTCCTGAACGAGGCGGGCGACTTAACGCGGCGTCCCCGTCCCCGGCGAGGCCGGAGGGCGGGCGGGCGAGCCGGGCGACCGATCACCCCATGCACCAGATCCAGGGCGGCGTTGAGCCCCCCCTTGGCAGGGCGGTTCGTTTTCCAACCCCCCTTCGAGTCACCCCCACAAGTATAA
>Ga0164295_10004557_pt1 | contig 11023 bp, 11 predicted proteins | sample GEODES006metaG_FD_111798 | JGI IMG/M metagenome (GOLD analysis project Ga0164295, IMG submission 111798) | Oligotrophic lake water microbial communities from Sparkling Lake, Wisconsin, USA - GEODES006 metaG | ecosystem: Environmental > Aquatic > Freshwater > Lake | place: USA: Sparkling Lake...
AAGTTCTTAAAGAGTTTATTTTCATAGGAACTGTGGTTGATGAACCCCTCCTGCACGATCTTCATCCACGCTTGGATCTACTTGCCTTTGCTTATAAATTATACCCCAGTCGATTATCACATTTTTCAGGTAGATGTTCGAGTTCACCAGGTCAGATCCATTCTCCACGGACACACTGTTGTTGAACTGTTTGCTGATCTAAAACAGACCAGAATAAGCCTTGCTTATCTCCATTAAACTCTTCTAAACTCCGTCCAGGTCCAGAAATAACTAGTTCAAATGTTTCTTCAGACTTACATTATACGATATACCTTTTCATCACCACAAGGCTCCCTTCAGTGTAAATCTGCAGTTTATCAGCGTAGTTCAATACACTGTTGTTCAAAGACAAACTTAATAAACAATTTTATATTAATTAACAAATCACAATAAATAATAGAAATTATGCATTTATAAAGGATTATATCATATATTTACAAAGGAAAATATTGTATATTAAAAAGGACATTATTTATTATTTTTAAAAGAAAATATCATAAATTAATGAAATTTTTATATATAATTTACTTTTGAACCCCTGTCAGAGATTAAGTACTTTATAAATCTGTCTTTGCACTCTTTAATGCCTCCTATTTCAATAAATTCGTACATTAAATTTTATCTTAAGCATATTTCCATCCTTCAAATGCAAAAAATCTAAAAAAATCTACTAATTCCTCAATACGGGTGATGCCAATATATCATTAAGGAATTTCTATTTATTAAAGGAAAATCTATTTTTTTACCTATAAAGAATATTTTCTCCTCCGCAACTGGTAGTCATCTAACTTTTAGACCTTGATTTTCTTCTTCTACAAATTGGGAATGTAAAGCCCCAAGCAAGTAGCTTACAAAGCCTCCCTCAACTAATAAAATTCTGAAAATCTCCTCTTGACCTCCCAATTGATCTCCTCCACGACGACAGTGAAAACATAGTAGTTTTTCTCCAGCAAGCTGCCCTTGACCTCCTCATATCTAAAAATATCCCATAATTTCTACCCCATAACCTTTATATTTATCTTCTGTATATTCTTTTCCAACACAAGCGGACTGACCACCTAGCAGGATAACTACTCGCTGTAACTACTGTCTCTCGGTACCACCACCGACTAAAAACTTATATATTTTATTCAAAAATAACCTTTAATTATTCCCTTTGAGACCCCTGCTGCTAGTTCTGGAACTCTAAAACAATCTTCATTAATATATACTACATCATAAATCTCCTTCAGCGTCCAATTATCAATGTTAGACCCCTCTGGCTTCAAAGAAGAAATATAACTCTTAAATTCATCCCCATTATAATTCTTGTTCAGAATTTCCTCTTTTAAAAATCGTTATTTCTCCAGTCTATCCTAATTTATATCGATCATTACTCAATTTTTATAATTGTTATAAATTATCATAAAATAAATATAAAATCACAAAAATATAAAGTCAAAAACACATTAGACAGTGTCTATAGCAAAATACAAGAAATTCTTAAAAAATCCAGTCTTCAAAAACACAATTAAAATAATCATACATAAAACAGTGCCCTCTGTCCATGGCTTAAAATAATGAATAATTATGAATATATTAGTTAAAATGCTATTCTGCCTTACAATTTCGATGACTCATTTTTACTCAGAGGTTATTCGCTTATCCCTTCCCCTTCAAGCTATATTTATAAATTAATAATAAAATAATAATATTATGACAGACTAGAATTATGACTATGAAAAAGAGTAATTCATGGAACTGATCCTTCCGTACACCGTGCACTTCGACGAACAGTGGAAACGCTTCTTCTTCTACAACACCCTTAACCACGACTCGGTCTGGGAACTCCCCACCGACATCCAGGAGAAAATTAAGAACTACTACGAAGAAATGAAAAAGCAGAAGGAAATACTCAGCCAGAAGGTCATGACAGACTTCATCCCCGCGGAAAAGATCAGGCAGAACCAATTAGGTAACCATTACTAATCTAGTGACCGTCACCTCCAATCCACACATGAATAGACTCGCCAGGAAATAGGTGGAGAAAAGCCTCGCAGAAGAATGTGCTTACAAAGAGGGGGACCAGGAATACAACATATGGTACGATAAATTCCTCACAGACGCAAATATCAAAGATCGCGAGGTACCTCATGTAATTATAGGCCGCCCCCACAAGATGCGATCCAGAAATAGATTCAGGCATCACCATGGCAGACTACAAATAAAATGCAAATTTCTGCATACATTTCGCTCGCGGCTGTTGCGCTTGGGGACATCTCTGCAATTTCTACCACCGAGTACCCTCCATCCAGGAATGCGAACAAATCCCCCAGAGTCAAGACATCTTCGGTATTTCCCCATTTATAATTCTATATTTACCTCTAAATTTCAAGGAAGATCGAGACACGCACGCTTTCGAGACGACATGGCCGGCATAGGTAGTTTCATGAAAGAGACCCGCACCCTATACCTAAGCGAATTCTGCATGCCCCACGGAGACCAGGCAGTTAGCGTAATGTACGAAGTCCTCTGGAGGTTCTTTAACGTCTTTGGCGAAATCGAGGTACACATTAATTTCAGATACTAATTATTTAGATTTTAAAATGAAATGATAATTTTTATAATGGATTATTTTTATAATGGATTATTTTTATAAAGAATAATTTTTATAATAGGATGTAAACTTGTGTCCCGGCAAAGACATGGCCTTCATAAGGTTTAGACACAGGTGCTTCGCAGAGTTCGCAAAGGAGGCCATGCAGAATAGAAACCTAGACAGCAATGACATACTCATGATCAAGTGGGCTGTAGAAGACCCGAATCCAGCCGCTAAATAAAGGGAGGAAATCGAAAACAAACAGAAAATCAATAAGACACTCACTCAGAAATAAATCAAAGACAATGAAAGATAAGCGAATTTGGAGAAAAGGTAGATATATTATAGCTAATAGGAAGGATGAGGAAAAACAGTACGAAATTTAGAAAATTAAGAAAGTGAAGATGGTAGAAAGACAACAACAGACTTTAGACAACTGTTCCAGGATGAATGAGATATTATCTCGTATCCCAGATACCGACGGCTACAGTTCAGATTGAATAATATTTTACATACCCCAAATCAGAATTTATAATATATCTCAAAAATAGAATATTATTTACATGCCCCAAATTAGAATAGATTTATAATATATCTCAAAAATAGAATATTATTTACATGCCCAAATCAGAATATATATATAATATATCTCAAAAATAGAATATTATTTATATACCCCAAATCAGAATAGATTTATAATATATCTCAAATATGGATACCATGTTACTTCACAGGTCCATGATCAAAAACCACGTTCATTCCCGTATTCAAATCCACAACACTTCTATGCACCTGAGAACTCCTGACCACCCTTTACACCGGCTGCACGACATCCTATGTCGAAACGTGCTAAGTCGTCCCCAAATAATTTCCGAATTCATCCACCTGTTGTCTCGAATGTGTGGTCATGTCTTAACCCACAACCCTGTGCTCAGTGACTAAAATACACAAAAAATATACCTATGTTGTCATGGTGGATCACGTTGTGTCGAATCCCCTTTGCAGCTGCTATTTAAGGGTTAATCAACCCCACACTCTCAGGAGCCACGTTTGTCATAAGTCCATGCACACTATGTCCTCTCCTCACCTAATGGGGCACAACCTATTATGCAACAGGCACAACCTATTATACAACAGGCACAACCTATTATACAACAGGCAAAACCTATTATGCAACAGGCACAACCTATTATGCAACAGGCACAACCTATTATGCAACGGGCACTCCCATTCTCTGAATCCCCACAAAGGGAGATGCGATAAACCCAGGACCTGCCCCGAAATTATGAGACACTGTATACGGTCGCACCATAGCCTAAGGAAGCGGCAGAATTAAAAGACCTTTTTTCCCTTAAATTATATAAAATCTCAAATAAAGTTAATATAATACTTTCTAAATTCATGACACATGTGATTACAGCCACTAGTTTCAAAATCATCTTTATAAATATAATTAAATATTATATATTAATTATAAATAATTAAATAAGCATTGCCAATCTATAAATTTCTAAACAATTTCTTGATTAAATTATTTAAAAGATATCAATGCTCTACAACGTCAACAGCTACTATTACAGACAATTTATAGTGTCCTCCAAGTAATATAAAATCTAAAAGGAAATCCAAAAACCAGAACCTGAATGTAGCCCCCCAGACACAGAAAATTGAAAACCAGGGCTCTAAAGCCGCGATCAAACCCACTTCCGCATGACCATGAATATAATAAACAAAACAAATATAATATATATAATTTATAATAAGATTTATGTATTTTTTAATTATTCTTGTAGCCGTGCATATATTCCCCTCCTCACAATTCGAGGGTAAGCACAGACTCAAATGTCCTGTACCTAACTTATATTTAGCAACTGACCATCGACAAATACAACAAGCTCACCCCACAATGCAATTCTCAATTCCCGAATTTCGAATCATGCCACCAAATCAACGACTGTGATAAATGCCAGAAGACCCTAGACTGCGGATGGTGCTTAGACAAATGTCTTCCAGGCAATAAGTCAAATGCCCTTTGCCAACTCAATTAGTACCCCTGCATCCTTGAAAACTGGGTCTACAACCAACAGAACTGCCACAACCCCCCCAACCAAAGAGTAAACCAATTTTAAACTTAAGGGGTTCTTCCAAAGAGAATACTACCTCCCCTCACCAGACCACACAGACGTGTCTAGACAACAGTTCCTCAACTATAAAAAATTTCAAAGATGGCAAGAAAGCAACTACTGACCAAGTCTGAAAATATAGCCATAAATAACCATAAAATATTATATTACAACCAAATCCATCTCAATAACTCCGCTCTCCCCAAAAGCATATTATCTAAGTAAAGACTTCTTGCCTCCCCATATATAATTATGCCTCCTCCACATAAACCCAAATGAGAATTGCAACTCCATTCCCCCCTTTAAATAACAGTCAATTAAACCCGGCGATTCAAAACCAAACCTTGCCCCCATATTTTATAACCAATTAGATCCTTAATTTTAAATTAAAATAACACAATGAATCAATATAGACAGACTGCGAACATGGACAGACTGGAAACAGGTACCCAATATTTACAAAGACGATAGCATAAACCAACTCCTCGCTGGCAAAAGCTCAAATTAACCCAAGAAACCCCCTATCTACTCGCAAACGGACCTGCAGAGCGAACGCAGAGCCCAAGAGGAAATCAGGAGACTCTAAGAAGAAGAAGATAACTACTTCGGAAAACCCACCCCCCAATCCCAATAAGAATTGATCCAGAAGTCCAAATCACAGAATAACTTCAACCGCAAAAGCCAAGTCGAGAACTATCTTGACATCATCGACGAAAAAGAAGATGAGTCTCACCCCAAAAGACAAACCCATCAAGACTTTAATAGAGACACAAATGCCTTCTTCGATCAGGTATACACCGTATTTCCTTTAGGATCTCCTTGACGATGTCTAAGACAACAGCTATTAAGTCTCCAGCAATTAGAACAAACCCAGAAGAGATATCAACCTTTAAAAAACACTCTTCGGAGCCGGAAAACAGAAATCCCCACTAAAGCAAAACGAATCCTTAGAATCTGAAATTAATTTCACTTCCCAAAGACGAGGCATATAAAAGTAAAACCCCTTAATTTAAAATAAATCCAGACCCCCTCTCGCAGTGGCGGATGAACAGCCAGACGGCGGAATACAAGTCATGAATCTCCGTGCAAGTCGCAGACCCACAACAAGACCCACTTCCTCTCAAACCCAATTGCAGGAAAAGAAAAAATCACACGATTTCGTGGAGGAAAAAGCCATTGAACAGTCGGTCATCTCTGAAAAAACGAACTAAATCTTCGACTTCCCGGAGCTGAAACAGCATACCCGTGAAGTCAAACGCGAGATCACCTTCCAAGGCCTAGGTAATTTCCCTAATGTGCAGAGCCACCGGAATTAAAATAGCCTGCCCCGACCCGCAACCAGACAGATCTAACTTCGCATACGGACCAGGTCAAAAGGATATACGAAGAACAAATCCTTTCCATAAAACAGAACCAGACCCAAGAACTGGTGCACGAACAGGGCCTGCGCAAACTCCAATACGAAGTACCCCTTCTAATGTATAAGCAATTCCAGAGCCAACTTTCAGAAGAGAAACAGAGACTGACTCAAATGCACGACCTCCAGGTGCAGAAGATCTCCGAACTCCACCAGTTTTAACAAGACCAGCTCCGACGCAGTCTGGAAGCGGAAATACACTCCCTCAAACAGAGTCTCCAACAGCAGGTGCAGTTCAAACACATGCAAGAAGTATAATGTAAATACGAAGGAACTCGCCAAAAACACACAACAAATTGACTCCCTCAAAGGACAGATGACCCAAAAAGTATTGGATGACATCAAGGACAAGGCGGGAGACCTCTTCGCAAGAGAAACCGTCTTAACTGAAAAGGAGAAGAAAATCGAGTACGACCGACAGTTCGTAGAACAAGAACGCAATAGGCTCGAAAAAATCAGGTAGGAGTTCCAAAACACACAGCAAATATCACAGGAGTCCATCTTACAGGAGAAAATGGCCTTGAAAAACGAGTACTCCCGTCTCACGAACTTGCAATACAAGCTCGAATCAATTGAAGACAAAAAACTGCAAGACTTACAAGGTCTCCAATATTTCCCTTTAAAAAGTAATTAAAATTAAAGACGCCAAAAAGAAAACCGACCTCAAGGAACACCAGTTAGAGACGGACAGACTGCAACTGCTTTCCGAATACGAACAGAAGTACCGGGACCTAGAACTCACAGTAAAACTAAATTAAAACAGCTTTTGAACGTGCAAAAACAACGGCAACAATACCAGGAGGAACACAGGCAGATGGAGGCCCATCGTCGGAACACTCAGAGCGAACTGGACAGCCTCAAGACCAGACTCTCCTCACAAGAGGCAGATCTAATGCACCGCAGAAGACAGTTCGACGCACACGAGACAGAGATGAAGAAGTTCTTTGAACAGTACAACCAATAGGTTTCCCCCCTTATTTTAGACCGAAATCATTAAGGCTGATAAGCAGAGACTCTAAAACGACACCGAGAACTTCCAGAAGATATACACCGCCACATAGCAGCAACAGGATCTCATCGACAGATAAAAGAGAACATTCGAAAATGAACACTTAGAAATCGGTTTTCAAATCTTATCAAAGACAGGAAAAAAAAGGAAATCGACACACAAATTCACATACTCAATAGGACTAAATAAGAAATTGAAAAGGAAAAACAAGATTTATTAAGGAAATAAAATGTTTTTGATGATTTGAGGACAAAGGCCCTTAATCAAATGCAAATAAACCCCTTTGCCATGAACCAGTTTTATCAAAACGTTATTTCATTTTATCTAAGTAAATTAATGTCATTACCTAATTAGAGTATAATAACACAAACCAAGCTTAAAACAACCAAAACTCAAATTATGTTTAAAATAAATACAACCTATCAATAATACATATAAATTTATTAAATTAAATCAACTTTTATTAAATCTTATAAAATTTAATCAAATTTAATAACATTTAATTAAATTTTATATAATTTAGTTAAATTATATAAAATTTTATAAATAAAATATATTTAATAGAATTTAAAAAAATTTCATAAAATTTGATAAAACTTGATAAAATTTAAAATAATTTATAGTATATAAAAACTTAAAATATTTATCTGAATTTAATAAAATTTAATCGAATTTAATTAAATTTAATAAAATTTAATCAAATTTGATAAAATTTAAAAAATTTATCTGAATTTAATAAAATTTAATAAAATTTGATATAATTTAATAAAATTTGATATAATATAATAAAATTGATATAATTAGAATTTTCTTGTAATATTTTTAGGTATATTAAAAGACGACTTAATAAAACTCTGAAGTTAAGGACTACTTTAATTATTTGGAGGATAAATACAGACAAGAAAAGCAGGTTAATTTTTAGACAAACCACTCGTTCAACATGAACAAACTCACAAAAGAAATAAACATTTACGACGACCAGTTCAAAGCCAACAAACAGTAAACCATTTCTATCTAGATTCCTGCAAAAGGCTAAGACGGACCAAGACAGCCGGCACTCCGCCCTCCAAGAAATACAGCAAAGCCTACACAACATCCCCAATGAAAACTGATTAATAACCTTAAATAAAAACTGATTAATTAATCAAATAATTCATTTGCACGTCTCTTTCCCTCTCTTGCTGCACAAAGTACTCTAAAACACCTTTTATTCCTTAAAAATCCCCTGATAACTCTTCTACTACTAAAACCTCTTAATTTCTATTGCCCTGAGCTAACACTGCTCGGACACACTAATCGACCGTGTCTACTTCTTATCCGTCACGTGAAACTCACCCCCTTTTTAATTAAAAACATACGCGTATCCTCCACCTTCTTCTAAACCAAATCCGCATCCTTGAAATTCTTAACCAAATTTCTCGGATGGAACGCCTAGTCCATCAAAATCCTAAATCAAATACAACCCTACATGTTGATGTCCTTATCCCCTAAGCCACCCACCTTCTTCCAAGTAATTTGTCTATTCCTGGCCTCTCCCACTTTTAACTCTTAATTAACCCTTCTCGGTTTGAACCCCTGAACAAGCACCTTCTCCCCTATCTACTGCATCTGACACTTCTCCTCCAATCTCTCCCGCTTCACCTGCAGGTGCTTCAAATGTCTTTCTATCAATTTTAAACATTTAAAATGATATATTAATTGCATACCCCGCAGTTTAAGATACTCCTCATCGATGCACTCGTCCTTGTATTCGCCTAAACCCGATAACAGCCTCTATTTGTACTAAAATATAAGGAAATACCTTATGATTTTCGAACCCCAAGAATCTATAGAGGTGCTCTAGGTTCTTAGACCGTCTCTCGTTGCACAACTTTAAATTATCACCCCCGAAAACATAGTCGTCGTTATAACTAGATATGTTGTCCAACAGCAACTGGAATTACTACAAATTTATCTTCTTTTCATATTTTGACACCTCAAAAAAGATCTTGAAAAGTCTAGAATACTTTCAGAAGGGAATATTACCTTAGGCTTATTATAGTTACTCTCTTTGAACCTCTAGCAGTAGTCCTAAAGCTAAAAACACCGGCAGAAATACACAAACCCTCGTAAATTCATCACTTCCACCCTCTCCGAAGCCTAGTCAAAACTAAAATTATTCACATCCATATTCTTCCTGTTGATAAACTAAAAAATATGTCTAATAATATCCGGTGCCCTCTCCTTTGCAACCCTATTCTACTCACTCTGAGTCTTCATCTAAAATCTCTTCACACTTAACTCCCCCTCCCTTATCAATTCCTGTACAAATGCCCTATTCCCCACCTATTTTTGACCTATTATAAACACCCCTACCCTAAAGCAACTTTCTATATCTTTACAACGTCTCCAACATCGCATTCAAAATCTCCTCATTACGCACATTTTAAGACTCCTCCAAACTAAAATTAATCACCCCTTAAATAGATGAATAATCCAGATTTATATTTATAGTGTTCCCCATATTCTATTTGTATTTATATTACATTATTCATTTCCATTTTATATTATAAAAATCAACTTATAAAAAGTAAACACCTATTTACCCATCCCTTATAAAAAACTTTTAAATTATTCCCACAAACCCCATCTAAATAACCCCAAAATTTAAACCCTAAATGAGCAATTTTATAATAATATTTATTAATTCAATAGCCCTCACTTTCCAAACTGCAGTACCTTATTCATCAAACACTTAACCAGGTCCTAAGTCAACAACTGAATGTCCTGTGCAGACCTGTCTAAATCCAACCCTTCCAATCCCTACAAAAAAACCTACGCCTTCTACAGTATTTCTATAAACCCCATGGCGAATATTCTCCTACAGGTGCCCACGTTCACTTGCTAGTTCTAAGCCTCGTCATAACATAGGTCATCTATCAAATTGCACCCTAAAATCCCTTTAAAATACCCTCAATTACACTCTGTTAGTCTTTGGAGCACAGAATGTCCTTCAAACTCTAAACTGCAAGTTCGTCCTCCAGAAACACGTTCACCAAACTCTATTGGTTCTTCAGCAACTCTCTCAGCACGAACGCACTCGCCAAAACCTAACCCATCTCCGTTTTGGCCTTCACATACATATGCGGCAGGGCAGAATGGAATACCCCCCTAACCAACATCTCCCGTCTCACCCCCTCACTCTCAACCAGAAATACCAACAGCAATATAGTTATCTGCACCCTGTCCACGTCCTTAATTCAACCATAACTACCTTATGCCTCAGATTTCTATCCAACGCTCTGCACACGTCCTTCTCAATTATCACCTTATATTAGGAATTCAACTAGCTCTCCTACTGCAGGAATCCGTCCTCCCCGTCCCTCACATCCTTCATGAACAAAATACTCAAATACATCGTGGCGATACTCCCGATACTCTTAGGCGACTGAGCCCAGGGGTGTTCCATCTCGATCGCCATCGCCGGACACTCATTGTTCTCCAAGTACCTTATCAGCACCTCCATGTCATTCCTCAACTTGGCCTCATAAATAAATAACCAATACTTACAAGAGCTCGCTTTGCATCCCGGCGGATGGGTGTGTAAAGTCAAGATTATTCATTATCTCCTGGTCGATATTCTTTATCATGTTTCGAGATTAAAACTACTCTGACCTGTGCATCTCGTAGTTTTTTAAATTACTGTTAAAAGCGCTCTGGCTCAGCGGTGAAGGCATAGACCCTCGAGACGTGCATAGACCACCCATACAATTATTATAAATTATTATATAAAGGAAATATTTATATTATTAATTCATGTACAGCACAATTATTGCTACAATTATTTAGAAATTAAAATCATTTTATTGCATTTTATT
>Ga0164295_10004558_pt1 | contig 11022 bp, 4 predicted proteins | sample GEODES006metaG_FD_111798 | JGI IMG/M metagenome (GOLD analysis project Ga0164295, IMG submission 111798) | Oligotrophic lake water microbial communities from Sparkling Lake, Wisconsin, USA - GEODES006 metaG | ecosystem: Environmental > Aquatic > Freshwater > Lake | place: USA: Sparkling Lake...
CCGCTGCCAACGCCGCTGATCCGTGGCCGTACTCGACGCTGCTCGGCAAGGTGCAGTCTGACGAGGTGGCCAAGGTGCGTGCTCCTCCGCATGCGCCACGCGCCTCACGCCCCATCGGACGCAGGCCGTGGGGAGGCATTCGGCATCGTCGCCAATTTTAGTCCCCCCATGTGCATTCATTCCGTGCCGGCGCCATCTCCCTGCCCCGCCACCACGCACTTTCGCGGCCCTCGGCCTCTCTCCCACCTTACCTAACCCTGCCACACTCCTCGCCCCCCCTCTCTGTGCGCTCCAGGTGGCCTTCAGCGACGACGGCACCAAGGTGGTCGCCTTCGACCAGGAGGGCCGCGACCACCAGGTCAACGTCTTCCCCGGTGGCGACGCCGAGCTGGTGACGGAGCTGCGCAAGCACAATGTGCAGTTCGCGGTCGTGCCGCCGCCCGAGGCCAACCCCGCCTTTCAGCTTCTCTCCGGCTTTGGCGGCCTGCTGATCAACTTCCTGCCTCTCTTCCTCCTCATCGGGCTCAACATCCTCGCGTCGCGCGGCCAGGGCGGCCCGATGGGTGGGCCGGGCGGGCCGATGGGTGTGGGCAAGTCGCAGTCCAAGATCCAGATGGAGCCGCAGACGGGCGTCACCTTCGAGGACGTTGCGGGTTGCGACGGCTCCAAGCAGGAGCTCACTGAGATTGTCGACTTCCTCAAGAACCCGGCCAAGTACTCGGCACTCGGCGCCAAGATCCCCAAGGGTGCGATCATGGAGGGGCCTCCGGGCACGGGCAAGACGCTGCTCGCGCGCGCGGTCGCGGGCGAGGCGGGCGTCCCCTTCGTCTCGGCCTCGGGCTCCGAGTTCGTCGAGATGTTCGTCGGCGTGGGCGCGAGCCGCGTGCGTGATCTCTTCGGTCAGGCGAAGAAGAACGCTCCGTGCATCGTCTTCATCGACGAGATCGATGCGATCGGCGGCGCGCGCGCGGGCGGCGCGGGCGGCGGCATGGGCGGCGGCGGCAACGACGAGCGCGAGCAGACGCTCAACCAGATCCTGACCGAGATGGACGGCTTCGACGGCAACTCGGGCGTCATCGTGCTCGCCGCCACCAACCGCGCCGATATGCTCGACAGCGCGCTCACGCGCCCGGGCCGCTTCGACAGGCGCATCCCCGTCGATCTGCCGGACGTCAAGGGGCGCCTCGCAATCCTCAAGGTGCACGCCAAGGGCAAGCCGCTCGCCGAGGGCTGCGACCTCGCCATCGTCGCCAAGCGCACAACGGGCTTCTCGGGCGCCTCCCTCGCCAACCTGATGAACGAGGCCGCCATCGTCGCCGCGCGTAACGACAAGGCGGAGATCTCGTACGACGAGATCGACTACGCCATTGACCGCGCGACGGTCGGCCTCCAGAAGACGACCGGCACCAACTTCCCCGAGCGTCAGCGCCTGGTCGCCTACCACGAGGCTGGCCACGCCGTTGCCGGCCTGCTGACGCCCGAGTATGACATGGTGACCAAGGTGACCATCATCCCGCGCACCAACGGCGCGGGCGGCTTCACGCTGTTCACACCCTCCGATGAGCGCGCCGAGAGCGGCATGTACTCCAAAAAGTACCTGCAGTCGCAGCTCGCCGTCGCTCTGGGCGGTCGCGTCGCTGAGGAGCTCATCTACGGCGAGGACGAGGTCACGACCGGCGCCTCGGGCGACCTGCAGCAGGTGCGCAACATTGCGCGGCGGATGGTGGCGCAGTGGGGGTTTGCCAACGATGCACTCGGCGACGCACCGGTCGCGTGGGAGGTGCCCGAGGGCAACGGCATCATGAACACGAAGGCGGCGTCGGCCGAGACGGAGGCGGAGATCGACGCGCAGGTGTCCAAAATCGTCCAGGGAGCTTACGAGGCATGCTACAAGATGCTCTCGGAGAACCGCTCGCTGTTGGACAAGATGGTCGAGAAGCTGCTGATCGACGAGACGATCGACTACGACGAGCTCACCCAGATGCGCGACGCCCACTACGCCGGCAAGACGATGCAGGCGGCGTGAACGGCGAGGTCGAGAAGACGGCGGGAGAAGCTGCCGGCGGTGGTTGTGGTGGAGACGCGCGCGCAGCATCGTTGGATGCGGGCGGGGGAGGCAAAATGTAGTTGTACTTTGGGGCCGCGGGGCCGCGAAGCGCGCACGCAACGCATGGGTCATGGGGCTGGCATGTCATGCCTTTGAGTGGAGTCGCCAGGGCAGGGCCATCTGAGAGCAAAGGGCCCTCGTTGGACTCTGGGGCGCCATGTTAGGCGAGTCAGCGAGAGTATCGCCGCGCCACTCGATGCACTCGATGAAGGTGTTATTTGAACAGAAACGCACCGAAACGGCGTCCTCTTGAGCACGTTTGCGGAATGGCCTTCCCCTGGCGGGAGTGGCGTACTGGCGACGAATCCCAGCTGGAAATACACATGGGAGCCAAAACGCTGGTGCGCTGCGAGGTCGGCCGCATCTGGGCGGCTAGCCGGCGCGCCGGCAGCGCGGGCGATGGCGTCGTCGCCACCATTGGCAACGCCATCCGCAGCTCCTCCAGAAAGCCAGCCATCGTTGTGTCCGCCTCGTTCAATGCGATCGGCGATGTGATGGTGACGCTTGACGCGCAGGGCGCGCTCGTCGCCTTCTTCCTGTACCAGAACAGGTACTCGGTCATTCCCCACGTCGGTGCCAAGGTCGTCGCCATCGCGTGCTCTGCGCTCAACCGCTCGGAGCTCTTCGTGGCGCTCGCTGACGGCTCGGTCGAATGTGTCAACCTCATCACCAAGACGGCGACGGGCTCGATGAAGGGCCATCTACACCCCGTCCGCTCGCTCGCGTGCCACCCGAGCCGCCCGCTCCTCGCCTCGATCGCCGCCGACGCTCTTCTCGTTTGGAACACCGGCGACTGCTCGCGCGTGCGCGCGATGCCCGCAGGCCGTCAGGCGATGCTAGAACAGGCGGTCTTCGTGCCCTCGGGGGAGGGGCTGCTGACGTGCGCCGAGCGCGCGATCACGCTCTGGCGGCTCGCCAACTTTGAGGCCGCGCACGTGCTGCGCCTGCCCGCTGGGCAGCCGACCGCCCTTCGCCTGCGCACTTGCGCCGCCACTGCGGACGGCACGCTCGCGGCGGGCGCGGGCGAGGGTGGGTGGCTCGCGCTGTGGTCCTTACGCACGGGCGCGCTGGTCAAGATGATCCTGCTGCCCGGGGCGGCGGCGGGCGTGCGCGACCTCTTGCCGCTCCCGCTCGCCCTCCCCGCAAGCGGCAGCGGTGCCCGCCCCGCGCCCTTGGCAACGTTCGTTCTGACGAGCGATGACGGACTGCTGCGGGTGGTAGATGCGGCGGCGCCGGCGCTCGTGCACACGCTCGCGCCACCCAAGGGCGCGGGCGTGCTGCTCAGCGCCGCGCTCGACCCCTCCTTGCGTTACCTGGGCGCGGTGGGCGGCGACGGCCAGCTGCGGCTGTACGAGGCGGGCGCGCTGCTGCCGCCGGTCGGCCTCTCGCCGCAGCCACTCCGCGCCGTTTCGTCAGGCCCCCTCTTTGCGGACGAGCCTCAGCAATACGAGGGCGCGGACGCGGCGCCCGAGGCAAGGGTCTTGGGAAGCCGACTGCCTGCGCCCGAGGCAGCGTCGCCGCTGACCAAAGTCTTTGGGCGTGACGTTGAGCAGTCGGGCAGGTCGATGGGGGCGTCGCTGCCTCTGGCGAGCACAGGCGGTCTGGGTCCGGCTTCGCCACTGCTGCACCCGGGCCACCTGCAGGCGATGCTGCGCACCTGCTGGGCATTCCCGAGCGCGCACCGGCTGTACGCGTGGCGCTTCGCGCTGCAACTTCCGCGTAATGAGCGAGCTCATCGGGCCCTCCTCGCCAAAGGCATCCACCCCGAATGCGCTGCGCTCATGCGCGCGCTGCCCGTCGCCGACCGGCGCACTGGGCAGCGCCTCGAGCGCCTGCTCTCTTGCCTGGCACACTGGTGCCCGCTGCTCGGCCAGCTGCGCGAGCTTCCGACTACGCTCTTTCCTTTGATGGACGCGTTCGGGGGCGACGACCTGGGGGCCTTTGAGGCGTGCGCGACGGTACTGCTCAACTGGGGTCAATCCTTCTACGAGTTCTATCCGCATCCGCCGGTCATGATCCTCGGGCAGGCAGAGGAGCTGCTCCAGGCTCATATGCCCCAGGTGCCTTTGGCTGGCCTCTGCAAAGCCTCTTGACAGCCTCTGGATTGCCTCTGGATTGCCTCTGGATTGCCTCTGGATTGCCTCTGGATTGCCTCTGACTCCAGATGTGTATGCCCCAGGTGTATGCCCACCTGCAGCACCTGTCCGTCGGCTCTGATGTGTGGGCTTGGCCGCTGCTCGCGTCGCTCTTCGCGCGGGTGCTCGATCGTGACGATTGGATGCAGCTGTGGGATCATCTGCTCTGCATGGCGCCGCAGTTCATCCTCCACGTCCTCGCCGCCTTCATTGGGAAGATCAGCGCGCCGCTGATGGCGGCGACGACGGCCGAGCAGGCGACGGCGGTGCTGCTGCGCCCGGCAGCCATCATGATGCGCGGCTGGCTGCAGTCGGCGTACGAGCTCTATGAGCGCCCTGGCGTGACGCTGCCGGCGTGGAAGAGCTTCGCCCCCCTCGCCGTGGGCGAGTCCTACCCGGCGAGCCTGCCCATGCCCACGGCGATCGTCAACCACGGCGCGGCCACGCTAGAGGCCATTCGGAAATCAGAGGCAGAGCTGGCGCGCCAACGGGCGCTCGCGACGGCGCTCGAGGAGGAGGAGAGCGTCGAGACGGCGCGGTTGCAGCAGTGGCACGCGCGTGAGGCTACGCTTGCTTTGGCCGAGGAGGCCTGCCGGAAGGAGCTGGCGCATCGCCGCACCGAGCTCGAGAAGCAGGCGGCACAGACCACGCTGGCGCTCAAGACTGCGCGGCTCAAGGGGATGGATGCGCGTGCGGAGCGGCTGCGGCTCGCTGTGGAAGCTCGCGAGCGCGAGCACGCGAGCACCATGTCGACGCTCCAGGAGCAGATTGAGAGCGCCGAGGCCACCGCCGAGATGCAGCTGCGCGTGCGCGCCGAGGAGCTCAAGCTGCTCAAGGACCAAGCGTCTCAATCGGAGAGCTTGCTGCGCGCGCAGCAAGCGGCGCAGGCGGCGGCGGCGCGGCGCGTGACCGAGGCAGCGGCCGCGTCGCGCGCGCAGCAGCTCAGCTTGCTCGACAAGCAGGAGGTCGCGCAGGTCGAGGCACGGCTCGAGGCAGCCCGACTGCGACGCGACGCTGAGGCCCATCGGCGCGAGTCGCTGCTCGACATCGCTGCGGGCGAGGCGCGGGAAGAGTCCGTCGAAGGTGCACTGCGCGAAGCCGAGTTTCGGCGAACGCTGCGCTCGGCGGAGCTCGTGCGCCAGGCTGAGCTCGAGGCTGTCCGCCAGGATGAGGAAGCCATCAGCCGTCACGCTGCCGATGTGGAGGCTCGTCGTCAGCGCGCCCTCGCCAACCAGGACGACGAGGCCGCCCAGGCGATGCTCGCCGAGCAGCGAGCGTGGATGGCGCGCCGCCAGGCGGAGCGCACTGCGATCCTCGACTACGAGCGGCGCCAAGCCCTCGCGCGCCTCGAGTCCGAAACGGCCGAGCTCGACGAGCTCGAGCGCTCGCAACGGCGCGCCGAGGCCGAGCGTCGCCTCGCAGAGGCATCTCAGCTGCACCTCGCTGCCGAGGCCGAGCATGAAGCGTCGCTGGGCTCCTCGCTGCAGCATCTGCATTCGGCGGCGCGCTCTGCGGCGCCCGAGCCGCTGCGCCGCGCCGTCGCGGGCGCCGAGGCTGCCTGGGAGCAGCGCGCCCAAGAGCAACGCGCCGCGATGAGCCGCGTCGATGCGGTGGCGCTCGAGGCGCGTGAGAAGATGGCCGCCGCCATCCCCGACGCACGCACGCCGCTGTACGGAGATGCGCGTGTGCCGCTCCGGACCACGCAAGCGGCTGCGTCGACGCCGGGAGTGCCCGGCTCGGTCGATCGAGCGGCCGCCTATGCTGCCGCCGCCGCGCTCCCCACCCCAGGACGCCCTGTCAGCGGCCGCGTCGGTGGCCCCGGCGGCGGCGGCTGCAGCTACGCGCCCGCGCCTTCGGACGCCGAGATACGGGCGGCCCTACTGGCGCGCGCCATCGAGGCGGGAGGAGGACCGGTACCGGTAGGCTCCCCCCCCAAGGCCCCGCCCAGCATGCAAGTGCTCACCACGGCGCCCCTCTCCTCCCCACAGGTACCGGTAGGAGCCCCCGCCGCGCCGCCGTCCCTCACTCCCGCGCAGGTCGCGCAGGCCGCTCTCCCCGGAGCAGCCTCCCGGCGTGCGCCTGTTATGGCCACCAAGGCACCAACGCCGCCGCCGATAGCGCCGCCCCCCTCGGCGGCGCTCCCGCCGCGCGCGGCGACGAGCTTCGCGCCGCCGCCGCCTCCATCCGAGCACCCGTCAGCCACGGCCGCATACGAGGAGCTGCGCAAGCGCTCCGAGGAGCTCGTGCCGACCAACGCGGAGCTGCGCACGCTCGAGATGCTCGGTTGCGACCCGGCGCTCCTCTCCGAGCTCCGCGCCGGGGCGGCCATTCTCGCGACGCCCGCAGCCCCAACGGCCGAGGTGAGCTTCGCGTGCGACGACATGGAGCGCGGCGCGGCGCGAGATCTGGCGTTCGCCTCGGGCGGTGCATACTATTCGGCCGGTGGGCTCGGGGGCGGTTCCGCGGCCGGGGGCATGGGGGCTGGCTCACGCAGGAGTAGCTCCCTCTCGTCGGGTGGTCTCGCCGGCGATGCGCTCGGGGGGTTGCGCCTTTCGGGCCTCGATACCGGCTTGAGGGAGCGACTACGCGCCGAGGCGCGCGACGGGCGTGACTCGGGCTTTGCGGCCGATCTGGGCTACAGCGCGCGAGGCTCGTCCCTGGGCTCGTTTGGACTGGCGGGCGAATCCCTCCTGCTTTCGGCCGACGCGGCCGAGCACGCCGCTCTCGTCAACCAATACCTGCGCGACCCATCGGCGGCCGGCCAGGCGCAGGCGGAAGTGGAAGCCTACATGGCCTCCGCACGCTCGTCCGGGGGGGCTCGTTCGTCGACGGGCTCTGCGGGCGGCGCGGCCTGTGACGAGGGCTCGTGCGCTACGTGTGACGAGATCCGCCAACGCTATGCTGAGCACGACGAGTGGATCGCGTCGCTCAAAGAATCCGCGGAGGCGGTGCTTGCCACCCACCAGCGCACGCGCGAAGCCCTCTCCGGGCTCATCCCCGACACGCCCGCCGGCCCCGACCAGTGCTGACGCGGGAGCTGCGGGGAGCTGCGGGCCCCGAGTTTGAGCCCGAGATTGGTCCCGAGATTGAGCCCGAGATTGGTCCCGAGATTAATCCCGAGACTGGGCGGCAGACTTAAAGCGGGCGGCGCGGCGCGCCTGTCGCCTGATCAAGGGGCGGGAAGTGGACGGGTGAACTTGGTTGAGGAGCGATGTGGTCACATGACGGACGCATGTGGCATGTGGGGCCTGGGACGACCGGAGGACGAGCAGGCCACATATCGGGCGTTGCTATCGATCAGAAACTCGTGCGTGACTGTGGCGGGGATCCAGGTGTGTGGGCGGGCGGCGTCGCAAGATCTAGTCTCCGACTTCAAGGCGGTGTCTGCGTGCTGTGTGCTCCGTAGGATGAGGTATGCCGGAGGCGAGCGTGACGCCCCGGCCCGCGCACTGCTCTCTGGGCCGTGACCCGTGTCGCGTGTGGTGTGTGGACCGACCGTGAACGCCCGACGAAACAATGTTACCACACCAAACAAGTAACCAAAAACGCTGCTCATTCACACCGACGTACAGACAATATATTGTACCCATGATTCGCCGGACGTCGTCGGCATCGTCGTCGGTGACGGGTGAGGTCGGTCCCACATCCGGGGATCGGCGCGAGCGTGCCGCGGCGCACCCTCCCGCCGTGCTTGCGCTTTCCTTGCATAGGCACATCACACAGCACGCGATGAGTACGCGTCGTCCGGCTGGCACCCCCAGCCTGCAACGAATCCTGTTTCACACTCCTGGCTTCTCGTTCCGCTGCCACATCCTCTGAGCTCTGTGCTCTGAGCGCTCGTGGTGCTGCGTTCAACCTTCAACGACTGACCGGCGCAGCGTCCGTGGGATTCCATGTGCCCACACCTGTGGGAAACCACGCACCTATGCTCGTCAACGACTGGACCTTGGCGTTGAAGCCGCGCGCGGCAGTCAGGTGCGTCATGGCGTTGTCAGGGCTGTAGGGCAAATGGGCGAAGAGCGCACGTGGCGCGACAGCGAGGCTGTCACTCGCATTCAAGCTGAACGGGAACAGCTGGTAACGGTGACTACCCTCCCTCCCAGCCCGCCCTCCTTTTTTCGAGAAGAATCCCTGCTTCGGCGCATTGGGCGCGGCCCACGGTACCGACAGCCGCCTCCAGTAGGAGCGCGCCATTGCCTGATGTTTGAGCTTCTCCCATTCCTTGGCATACGCAGAGCCCTCCCAGATTGTCTTCGCCTGGTGGTTGTACCCGTTCTTCGCCTCAAAGCGAGCAGTCGAACCGAGGAAGGTGCGCTTCCCGAGCACGGCCGAGACGATCGCGTCGTTGAGAATGGTCTGGTCGTCCGAGTTGGCGTAGTACGGCGGCTGGGCGTACGGCACCACCTTGCGCACGTACTCGGGCCAAAACTGGAACAGTTGCACTCTCCACGCCACATCCTCGAGCAGAGCGATCGCCGCCTTGCTGCCCGGGCGTGCGAAGACGACGCCCGCATTGGCGATCGGCCCATCGCCCATGACGACGACGCTCGAGCCGATCGACTTGAGCACTGGGAAGGGGTCGTGCACCCAAACCACGTCCGTATCCGTCTGTAGCACCGAGAAGCCCCACGAGACGAGCATCGCCATGTACCGCTTCTTGATGTGGTAGAATTTGAAGCGCCAGTCCCAGAACTTGTCGAGGGTGATGCTCATCGCCGGCTTGTTGCGCAGGGTCCTGCTGGTCCAGAAGCAGGGCGGTGCCAGCAGCGCCTCGCACGTCTCCCAAGAGTCGGCGATCACGAGGGTATGCTTCCGCAGCCCGATCGTCTCCAACGTGACGAGCGAGCTATTCAGCACGCGGACCGAGTTGGCGTCGTTACCGGTCACCATGAACACAAGCTCGTTGCGCTCGTTCGCCAGCATCCGGGCAGCCGCCAGCAGCGCGCCGGGAGCCTCAAGGTCATGGTGGCCCCCCTCAACAATGCTTTTTTCATCAGCGCTTAAGAGATGCTCAGCACTCAGCAGCGGCGGCTTGACGTCGAGGGTGAAGTAACTCTTGCCAGCGCCCGGCGGCTTGTATGGGATCTCTGTCTGGATTTGATCGCACGCCGAATACCACGAGCAGTCGCCGAATTCCCGTGAGAAAGACACGAAGCGGCACTTTGCACAGCCTCGGCATTTCTCTGCGCACGCGGGCATGCTTGTGATTCCCTCCCAGGCGCCTAGCCGGTCGAGCGCGCAGTCGCCTCCCACGACCGTTTGCTCGCAGTAGCCGACCCTCTTCATCGGCTTACTCATGTGGACATTTCCCGATTCGTTTCGCATCAAGCGTCAAGTTTGCGGGATGTATAGACCGCTTCGGACGATATTGGGATTGGTATTAAGTTTGATTACTTGATTGATTAGGGGTGGCGACGGTGTGCGCATCACAGCGGCTCAAACTGCGCGAACGATGCAGTCGCCGGAGCCCGAGAGCCCTAGCGGGGCGTCGCCATCGATGAGATCGAGGCGACCTTCGTCCATCGGCTCCTCGGTAGACTCCGATATCTCAAGCGAAAGTTCTTTTGGGGGTCCGGTGTGGATGGAGGACTCTTCGGCGCGCAAGCGACGCGCCTCAGTAGCTGTCACTCACACAGGCGCTGGTGGACCCGAGGATTGGCCCAACCGGCCGACCGATCGCTCGCCGCGCGAGGTGATCGCGATGTTCAATAACGCCAAGTCGGCCGACAGGGGAATCAAGGCGATGGTCGAGGCCGGTTACCTCGATGGCACCCCGGCCGACACGGCGCACTTCCTCATCGCCAACGACGGCAAGCTCAAGCTCGAGTACGTGGGTGACTACGTGGGCGGGGAGAAGGAACACCACAAGGAGACCTTGGCCGCCATCCTGGAGGTCATGGATTTCTCCGAAGTGCCGCTGGACTCGGCGCTGCGCCGCTTCATCGCGCTCATCAAGCTGCCCGGCGAGTCGCAGAAGATCGACCGTATCCTCACGATCTTCGCGACGCGGTACCTCGAATGCAATCCGACCGCGTTTGACCACGAGGACACGGTCATGATCCTCTGCTTTTCGCTCGTGATGCTCAATGTCGACGCGCACAACGACAACATCCCGAAGAACAAGAAGATGAATGCTCAGCAGTACGTTCGCAACCTCAAGGGGATCCAAAAGGACCAATCCTCGCCCGACGAGCAGATGCTGCGAGGATTCTATCAGCGCGTCTCGCGCTACGAGTGGGCCGTCGAGGAGCGCACGCACACGGCCGTCATGCACGAGGGATGGCTTTGCAAGGCGTCCACCAAAAAGGTGGGCGGCTCGGCGAAGCGCATGTACGGCTTGCTCTCGAGCCGTGCGCTCTACTTCTTTCGCGACGCGAAGGACAAGGAGCCCCAGGCGTTTATCAAGCTCGAGGGGCTGAGCGCGCGCCCGGCCACCAAGGGCTCAAATGCCGCCCTCTCGTTTGAGCTCTTTCCCACGGCGGAGAAGAAGAGCGACGAGCCCACGAAGGCGCACCTCAATGGTCACATGATCAAGCTGGAGGAGCAAAAGGACGGCGGTGCGCCCAAGAAGACGATCTCGCGCCACTCGTCATACGTGTTCACCGCCGAGTCGGAGCGCGAGGCGCGCGTCTGGCTGGCGGCCGTGCGTGCTTACACGCTCGACCTTGATCAGGTGCTACCGGTCGATTCGTGGTGCTATGGATCGAATAAGGATGGGGCGAAGGGGGAGGAGGACAACATGTCTGAGGCATCCACCACCACGAGCGACGCCTCGCGCGC
>Ga0164295_10004561_pt1 | contig 11019 bp, 7 predicted proteins | sample GEODES006metaG_FD_111798 | JGI IMG/M metagenome (GOLD analysis project Ga0164295, IMG submission 111798) | Oligotrophic lake water microbial communities from Sparkling Lake, Wisconsin, USA - GEODES006 metaG | ecosystem: Environmental > Aquatic > Freshwater > Lake | place: USA: Sparkling Lake...
CTCGAGCTTTTCGCGTCGGCCTCAGGCCGCCGCCGTCTCCATCATAGCAGCACTGAGCCCTTACTTCGCCCAGTGACTGCGCCCTTCTAGAGCGCCTAAAGAATGAGTCTAGCTTGAGCAGAGGCCCACAAGATTTCAGGTGCGGAACTGCACAATCTGGCATGGCCACGTTCGATCTGTGCTGAGCTAAGTGCTGAGCAAGTACGAGTAAAGCGCCACACGTAAACGCTAAACGAAGCGATGGAGGCATGGATGGAGGTTTTGCACATTGCAGTGCCAGTACGCAGTGGTCTCGACGAATACACAGCGTCCGGATGTTTCGAATAGTACATGAAGTACACAGTTTTATATACGATACTCATACAAACTCTACGTCTACGAACATGCAACTCGATTGCGTAGGAGTATACACGACGAACACACAGACGTCCACACGGAGCGAAACGCGGAGCAACATAACGCCGCGGACGATCGCCCCCGCCGCGCGGCGTGGCGGCGCCCTGCGCCCGCCCGGGGAGCGCCTGCTGTGCATGATCGTTCTTCGTTGTGACCGGGCTGACGCCAAAACGTAGATATACTTGTGATCGTCCGGACCGTAGTGCAGTCAGTGCAGCCCGACTGCTCGTGCCATGTGATGATGGATAGATGATGGATAAGGACGAGACTTTGACGACCTCCTGGACTCTCGCGTTTACCGCTTTACCCGCGCACTCTTACCGCGTCGGCAAGCATGTGCACCCTTCGTCAGCACGCCCGCACGGCCAGGATCTTGAACTTGCCGCAGCGCTCGCCCTCGCCACGGCACAGCATCTCGACGCGGAAGCGCTCACTCGAACGTGGCTTGATCGACCAGCCCGACACCCCGTACGCTAGGTCGAGTCGGCTGCCGTGGTACATGTGACCCACGTCCATGTCGAGGACAGCCGCCTGAGTCGCGTGCAGCCCATCAGTGCGCAGCCCATCGATGAGCTTGACGCGGTGACGGTTACGCTCCGAGTTGAACGAGACGGCGGCGCGCGCAAAGCCTTCGTATCCGAGAGTCCACATGAGCGTCAGCCGCGGTGCGAGGCCAAACTGGACGCCAAACTCGATGGCCGACCCGTTGGGTCCGGTGCTGATCCAACCCGGCTTGCCCGGACGGTCCTCATACCATCGCCAGCCGCTCTCGATGGTCACGTTGGGGTGGGGCGACGGGGAGGCGGCTGCGTGCAGGGTGGTGGGTGAGGCGCACACCGTGTGCTGAGCCAGCAGCTCGCGGTCGGTGAATGGAGGGGGCAGCGCCAACGAGACATCGCGTCGGCTCAGCAAGACGCCAGAGGCTCGTGAGGCTCGTGCCGTTGAATTGGCAACTCCATCTAGAAGCTCGGTGGCACTGAAGGCACGCCGCTGCTGCTCGCGCGCAATCCGTAGCAACTCGTCATTCCGCCACCACGAGGTCAGCAGCGCGACGAGAGCGTCGGCGACTAGCTGGTGGCCGCGCCCGTCTGGGTGCTTCCCATCGCTGAAGAGTGTGGGGAAGCTCGAATGCTCGCATTGCTTCTTGGGGCGGATGCATGCGCGGCACACGTCGTTGCCGGGCGGCAGTTTGGTCCAGAGAGTGCTCTGCGGGGCGATGTCGAGGCGGAGCGAATCAATGAAATCGAACGAAGGCACTCCGTAGTACCGCGCTACCCGTCGATGAGCTTCGTGGGTGCGCCGCGTCTGCGATCGCCAGCACGTGCCCTCGACGATCATGACCGCCGTCTGCGGCCGGTGCTCGAGGATGTAGCGCAACATGGCTTCAGTCGCTGCGGCCACCGAGCGATGGACTTGCTCCCCCAAGTCGAAGCGCTTGAGGTGCGTCTTGAGCTGTTGGTAAGTCCCCAAGTCCTCTCTCTTGCGCTGATTCGTCCACAGGGACTGAGGCTCGAAGTTGTCATTGATAGCGTAGTCTATGAGCAGCATCGACGCGCTCGCGCTGTCGTCGCTGTCCTCGGCACTCACGGGCAGCGACAGGGTTGGCAGCGAGAGCAGCGCGCCGCCGGTAGTCATTCCGCCGACTGCCCGGTTCTCAAAGAGGATGCGCGCCTGTGGATAGCTTTCTCGAAGATGTGCTGCGACACGAGCGGCGTATGCGCACGCATCCGTCTCGTTGGGTTCTTGTGTGCAGCCCTGACCGCGTGCCATGCTCCCTCCGATCATAACGAATGACACAATCTTGCCGCCACGGAGCGCATTGAGCACAGAAGCCCACGCTTTGCGCTGTGCGGTGCTCATGAACGCGACCGCGGAGGCGAGCACGGCCGAGGTGGTGTTGAGCGGCGAAAAGCTGTCCATAAGGAGGATCAATTGGTGACCCGTGCTGGCTACACTGTGGGCGTGTTTGTTCTCTTATCGCCTGCGCAATGCAGACTTTTGGCACACGCTAGGGTCGCTACAGTACAGCGTCGGCGGTTGCGCGGGCGTCTTCCACTTGAGCTACGTAAACCGGAAAACTTGTAACTTCATGTAACTTGACGACGTGCATGCACGTGTACTTTCCCACACAAAATGCGCCCAGTCGTCTGATGGTGTATCGTCTGGTTCGTACCCACTCCTAATTATATAATATTTCAAGGAGCTTAACGTTATGCGATAGGATAATCTGTGATACCTGCAATCTATGCCGGGTCGCTAGAAGAGTAGTACGTAGCACTGCCGCTCCGCGCGGCGTCACGACCCAGCCACCCGGCCCATCACCTTGGGCATCTTCTTGCCCGAGTCGTCGGCCACGTCGTTGGTCTTGTAGTAGTGGGGCGCGATCTCGACGAGCCACTCGGACTTGATCTCGACAATCTGGCGCATGAACTCTTTGGTGGTGAAGACGAGCTCGTGATACACGACCCAGCGCGGCTGCTGCCCATGGAGCGACGAGGAAGGGTGGATGTGCACGGTCTGCGGGTGCTTGATGGTGCGATAGTCGAGGGTCTTCTGCAGTTTGGCGGTGTGGTAGAAGAAGCCAGCGGTGATGGCCTTGCAGATGGCATCGGCCTCGCCTGCATTCGAGATCAGCTCGAGCTCGACCCGCTCCATGAGCCCCTCGATCTGCTCGCGGATGTCGCGCGCCTTGCGCAGCGAGCGCACCTGGATAAAGTTCTCGAAGCACCACTGCGTCGAGTACTGTGTCTCGGCCCACTGATTCCACACGTTGAGGAGCGTGAGGTGGTCACCACCCGGCCGATGGAAGTTGACGCGCGCATTGTCCGCATGCAGCTTGCGCTCCTTGGGGCAATAGAAGATGGACGAGCCGATCTGGAGCATTGCGGCGATCGAGAGGGCCTCGACGGAGCATCCGTACGAGGTGGAGACGATGAGCATCTTGGAGAGCATCGGGTCCATGGGGAACTCAGCCATACGCCGGCCGAGCTTCGTGAGCTCGCCCTTGTCGTTGAGCGCGCCGAGCGCATACAGTTGCTCGAGCGCGCGGATGAGCGTCTCGGCGGGCGGTGGGTCCATGAAGTCAAAATGGATGAGGTCGTTGATCCCAAGCGATTTGAGCATGAGGACCACGGCGCCCAGGTTGGTGCGCTGGATCTCGGGGATCGTGTTGTCCTCGAGCTCGTTGAGGTACGCCCACTTGGTGTACAACCGGAAGCACTTTCCCGGCGCCACGCGGCCCGCGCGGCCTGCGCGCTGATTGGCCGACGCCTTGGCCACGGGCGTCACGATCAGCGACTCCATGCCTGTGCGTGGGTTGTACGAGTTCTGCTTGGCGAAGCCCGGGTCGATGACGTACACAATATTGTCGATGGTGATCGAGGTCTCGGCGATGTTGGTCGCGAGCACCACCTTGCGCGCGCCGGGCGGCGTCGGCTCAAAGATCTTGGCTTGCATGTCGCTCGGCAGGTTGGCGTAGATTGGGAGCACGAGCAGCTCGGGGATCTTGGTGCCGAAGCCGCGTGTGCGTGTCTGCAGCGCCTCTTGCGCGGCCTCAATCTCCTCCTGGCCGGTGAAGAAGACGAGGATGTCGCCGTGCGGTTGCGTTATATGGATCTGCAGCACGGTGATCACGCACGCCTCGAGATAGTCAGCCTCGGGCGCCTTGGTATACAGGATGTCGACGGGGTAGCGCCGGCCCGGGATGTTGAACACCGGCGCGTCATCAAAGTACTCTGAGAACTTGGCAGCGTCCAGAGTGGCGGACGAGACGAGAAGCTTAAGGTCGGGCCGGAAGCGTGCAATATCCTTGAGCAGCCCGAAGAGGATGTCCGTGTGCAGCGTACGCTCGTGCGCCTCGTCGAGCATCATCGCCGCGTACGACGCCAAGTCAGGCTCCCCGAGGAATTCGCGCAGCAACATGCCGTCGGTCATATACTTGAGAGCGGTGCGATCGGATGTGCAGTCTTCGAAGCGGATCGAGTAGCCCACCTCGTTGCCCAGCTTGACGCCCATCTCGTCCGCCACGCGCTTGGCCACTGACATGGCCGCCACTCGGCGCGGCTGGGTGCAACCAACCTTGCGAGGCTTGCCATCCTCGCCGGGGGCGCATAGCCCTGCCTCGTACAAGTACTGAGGGATCTGCGTCGTCTTGCCGCTGCCCGTCTCGCCCACGATGATCAGCACCTGGTGCTCGCGCACCGCCGCGATGATCTCCTCGCGGTACGCATACACGGGCAACGTCTTGCGCACCTCAGCCAGAGCCATCTGCTCCCGTTCCTTGGCCTTGGCCGCCGTGTTGATCTCGCGGGCCTCGGCCCCACCGATCAGCTGTCCGGCGAGCATCTCCTCGGTGAGGAATTCAATCTGGTCCTCGAGGGTCGAGAGCAGCTCCGCGTATCTCGGGTCGACGCCCTCGCCGATCTGGCCGCCCCCAGATCCGTCGGCCGCCGCGCCGCCCGCCTTGCCCGTCACGCGCTTGATCTGCGTCGCATCCCACGCTTGAAACTCATTGAGATCCTCGGGCGCCTCCTCCTGGTAGCGTGCGAGGAGCCCCTCGAAGCGCTTGGCCTGGTCCACCTGCCCTTCGGCATCAAAGGCCGTCGGCATCATATACCGGTCCGCGTGCTCGCTCAGGTTGACACGCTTCTTCGCAAGCTCGTAGACCGTCTTCTTGTACTCACGCTCGCTTTTCTCGCGCTCGGTCAGCTCGTGCTCCGTGTCGCCAAAAAGGAACTCCTCGTCGCGCACGTCATCGCGCGCCGCCTCGAGTATCTTCGCCTCGCGCTGCTCCAGGTACTTGCGCCGCGAGACCTTTCGCGCCTCGGCGAGCGCCGCCGCCTTTTCCTCGGCAGTCCCCGCTGTGAGCAGTGCCTGCGCCTCTGCCTGACGCGCCGCGAGCGCCGCACCCGCCGCGCCGCCTCCCACGTGCTTCGTGCGCTCGAGGTCCTTCTGGCGCAGCCGCTCGGCGAACGCATCGCGCTCGCGCCGATCGGCGTCGCGCGCCGCCTCGTCGTCCACCTCGACCGCGCCTGTGATGTTGCTGTCGCCGCCGCCACCGCCTCCTTCAGAACTCTGGCCAGCGCCACCAGTGCTGCTCACCTTGACGCTGCTGCTCTCACGCTCATCGCGCTGGCGCTTTTTCTGGGCGCGCTGCCGCTCGCGCTCCTTTTCCTGCAGCGCACGCTGCACCGCCGCAGTGACCTCGTCCTCGCCGTCGTCGTCCTCGCCGTCGCTCACCATCGCGTACTGAGCGTTCTGCTTCATGATGCTGATGGTCTCTTTGCTCTGTGCACGTGCGGCAGCCTCGGCAGAGGCGGTCGCTGACGAGGCTGACTTGTGCTGCTGCTGCCGGGGCGCTCGCGAGTAGAGCTCCTCGGCAAAACGCTTGGCGCCGTCGCCCTTGGGCACGTCGGCTTCGTGCAGCTTTGAGAGCAGCGCCGCTGGCGACTTGGAAGAGCGTGCGAGCGAGACGATGTAGTCGACCACGTGGCCCTCGCTGTAGCCCATAAGCGTGTGCAGCTGGTCGCCGACCCACGAGAGGAGCACCTTTTCCGCCATACGTCTCTGTGAACACAGATCACTTTTCGATGTTTCATGATGATTCGCCCTCAAGAACGTCCTCGAACAAGGGTGTACGAATTGGTGAAAACAACCCCACGGGCGTTGTAGGGGCGGCGTTCAGAGAAATCGGACACATCGAGACCTCGTCCTGTACAAGTGAACACTGCACCGGCTGGCCACTAACGATCTGCATGCCCGGCTGCATCGGCATGCAAGTCGTCATCATCGCACGCGCGTGCCGTCGCCAATCAAGCAATCATGCCGCCCATCATCTGCTGCATCGCCAAGAACGGGTTATTGGTCATGTCGAGGTCTGCGGGATCCGGAAGGGTATCCTCGGGCGTGCGAACGAAGAAAACGACGTACTGAGTTGCCGCAAGGTCCCTCATCGTGACCAGCTCACAGCCCCAGATCAGACGGTCGTCGGAGAATCCGGAGACTATGGCGTTCAGATGGTCCGTCATTCTCTTCGGCGCCATCTCATTCTGCCAGTAATAGAAGCAACATGCGCCACCACAGAGTGCGAACAAACCCGCGCCGCAAATGACAGCCTCTTGGCACGAGATCTCGTTTCGCATTACCATCACAGCCTCATTGTTGAAGTGGTCCACGCGTTTTGCCCATTCTTGCGGCGACACCAGCCCATCCAGCTTCTGCGGAAGCGGGATCCTACCGCCAACGATTCCGGCGGGACGCCTGTCGCGCAGGGACATCGGGGTCGAAACCTTCACCCGAAAGTACACCATCTCCTCGATATCACTACATGTACCGGCGGCTGCTCTTGAAGGGGGCACAAGAAATCCGCATTTTCGCGAGGTCGCGGCGGAAACAAACTTCCAAAAACTTAATTACTCTTGTAACGAGCACAATTTTTGATCTACTTGTACAACGAAATTCTTAGGTAGCGTAAAACGAACGCCGCAGGCTTCTCGTGGTCTATCACTCAATAGTACAGTACGTGCGGTGATCTTCATCGGGTCATTGCTCGTCAACAGAATCAGGTTCAACGGACTTGTCAGCGGCCAAGCTGTCCAGCCCCTCGCCGAATCCCGTCTCGCGTTGGTAAGCGTTTCTGCCGGTCCTATCATAGGAGGGTCTCGGCCCAGATCCGGTCAGAATCGCCTGGAAAAGGCGATCCGCCGCAGCCTGCTGCTCCGGGGTCGGCGGGACCGACACGTGGTCGGGCCTCTCGTCTTTGATATCCGCCAACTTTGACCACTCCCTCATCGGAACTCCTGCCGCTTGCTGGCGTTGCCGCTCGCGAAACCTGCGGTATGCGGCCTCCCTGGGATCAGCATCCTTGCTGGGTGCAGGAGCACGTGTTGTCGCCTCGTCATGTTGCATGTGCATGAACACGTCCGATGTCGGCGCTAAGTCGCGTGTGGCGTCATCATACGACTGATGCTGCTGCTCCTGCCGCAATCGTGCAACCTCTGCCTGGAGTTCCGCGACGTAGGCGGCCATTGAGAACTCTGCCTGAAGTTCCACGATGGAGGTGACCAGCTCGCGTTGCGTCTCTTCGGACGAGTCGCGGGTGGCGTCTTCATCAGTCATAGTAATTATGGGGCGCGCCACATGTGCGTTACTGGTCGCACGCCACATAGAATGGACATGCGTGTGCCCCATAGGCGCATAGGCGAGCGCATAGGCGAGCGTTGCCTGAAGTAAGATAACCATCTCTGTCTCGAGATGTGTGTTTGCGCAAACGAGGCGAATCTCGGAAAGAGTTTCCCAAAGACATTCAAGGTCACCAAGGGTGTGAGCGACTGACCCCTCTGTAAAAAACGAATCCACAAAGCATGCAAAAGGTGGAATTTTTGGTGAACTATTGGCTGTGAATTCGAAAGTGAGCAGACACAAGCGATGGCCGACGCGCTCGCGGTGGATGACGGCGCCAATCTTTGGACGATTGGCCAGCCAGTAGAGGCCAGGTGGTTGGCGCAGAATGCCATACGGCTTCGAGGCGCGACAAAATGGTTCTCAGGTCGCATCGCCTCAGTGCCTGACGCCGAGGGCCGTTGCGACGTGATGTACGATGATGGAGACTTTGAGGCGCTCGTTCCAGGCCGCTTCCTGCGCGCGCCGCTGGCAGTTCCTGCTTGGAAACAACATTCGCGCCAGTCTCGCCCATCGACCAAAATAAGCACGCAGGCGAGCAATAGCTGGGCGGCGGCGGAAGCGGCGCTCGCGGCGGCCTTGCCAAGTGTGCCGGATCCATCATCTTCACCGGCTCCAAACCGAAAACGGCGCCCCGGCGCGGCGCAGCAACAGGGCACAGATCAATCGCCCAAGGATCCATACAAGCGTCCGCGCGGCCCGGTGCACAAGGGCGGCACCGGCGGCACGGGTGGCGCGGGCGGCAAGGGCGGCAAGGGCTCCATGGGCAGCAGCCGTCAATCAGATCCTGCTCCAGTTGTAGACAAGCTGAAGGCCGAATTGGCCAGGATGAAAGACCTCTTTGACAGTGGCCTCTTACCAGAGAATATCTATGAAGCCAAAATCAAGATGCTCCTCGACCTGCCTCTGGCGTGACCCAGGGCATGACCCGAGGGTGGTGAGAGGTGTTCGAGCGCACGGTGTCCGAGAACGGCGCAGAGGGAGGGGGAATGGCGAAAGGCGCGAGACACCGGGTTGATGAGCCAGGGAGCCATCAGTGGCGTCCAGACATCGACAAGCATCCAAGATCGTTGATCGAGGGCTGGGCAGCAGCCACGGAGGCGGTCAGAGGCAGAGCCACAGCCGAGCTGCCGTGCACGCGACCACGGGCGGGAGGTGCGCGCTCCACAAGGTGCACGCGCACTGCAGGGGTGTGCACGACCGTGGCGTGTAAATCCGGCCAGGGGCAATGCCAATCAGGCAAAGAGTTCAGCATAGAGTCATCCGTCATAGTGACACGACAGCAGGGCATTGTTTCCATGATTGTTTCGTGGTCGTGCGGCGCTCACGGATCCCGCCTGGCCATTGCCCGCTCCGGAAAAGCTACCCCCACCTGTTATGTTCTGGACGAGACCGGACGCGCCGGGACGATTCATACACGATTACGGGCGTCTCGAAAGCCGAGCGTAAAGAAAAACGAGCACCTTTTCCACCCGGGATACCGCGCTTCAAATCTTTTATCTGTCGCGTCGTCTAACGCGTGTCGGCAGCTTCACGTGCACGCACGAAGGAAAAGCGAAGCCCCTTGGAAATCCGACGAACGGAAAGCCCACGATCGTGGGCGCACGGCCACTCGACGCCTGGCGCCACGCCACAGAACGGAAGCACCAAACACGACATGGGCATGTGGCCTCCATGATTAACTCCATGAAGCACTCGCCACTCGCTTTTGGACGCACAAGGTGGCACAGGTCCATCGTCTCGTCCGACACCACATCTCCACGAGCTGCCAGTTCACTCGAGGCGCCCACCGCTCCGAGGACCAAACTGCACTCAACCTGGATCCATCTTCCACGCACGTCGAGTGCGCCACGCAAACCCTCGAGCATGCATCATGCGCCCCCGCCTCATCCGTCTCTGTGGCTTGCCCTCTGAACTCATCAGCGGATGACGACCCCGGCATTCAGGTAGTAGGCATCGGCGGAGACCACGTCAACGATCGGATTCGGCTTTGAGTTCATTTCAAAGCCGGCATGCCGGCGCAACCGTGAGGCGCGATCCGGCTGCCTGGCGGGGCCTCGTGCGCCTGGCATGGGCGCTGCGATCGCCCCCCGCTCGATCTCGATCAACACCGCGTCGAGTCGGCCCGCCGCCTCAGCCTCGGCGGCCTGCGCTGCTGCACGCGCCGCCGCCGCCTCTGTCTCGGCAGCCTGCGCGGCTGCACGCGCCGCATTGGCCGCCGCTACCGCCTCGGCCTCCCCAGCCTGTGCGGCCGCCCGCGCCGCCATGGCCACCTCGTAATCGCCCACGGCCACCTCGACTGCCAATTCCAGGCCAGACCAGCGCTCCTCCTCCAGCTGCGCGCGAACCTCCTGTTTGCGCCGGTTGAGTTCCTCTTCGTCAATGCGGTCGGCCGAGTATGCCTCGAGTAAAGGGCTCATCAGGGTGCGATACTTGGCGTCAGTGGCCGCGTTGCACATCGAGCGTGCGTTTGCCACGCGAGCCTCCATCGCAGTCGCCGGCTGCTGGGAAGGCGGCTGCCGGGCTGGCGGCTGCTGCGGCTGGGCCTGCTGGCGCGACGCGGCGCGGGCTTCACGCTGCACACTCCCATCAATGCCGCGAGCAGAGTCAAAGCGGGTATCCGCCGCGACGTCGGCGTACTGGGCCTGGGCTGGCGAGGGCTGAATCTGCGGCATCGGCTCCCGTGCGGGCTGCTGTGTGGGCTGCTGCATCTGCGGCATCGTCCGGGGATCCATAGTAAGGGCCTCCCCGACACCCTGAGACATTCCAACAGCATTGCCGGCGGCTTCCGAGGCCGACCAGCGGCTGACGCTCACATCCACATTCTCGACAAAACCAGCGGCGTTGTCCAAAAACTTCCACTTGCCCTTGATGTCGTAGGGCAGACCCGTGTTGCGATTCTTCGGACAGTAAGCGTAGCATCTGGAAAGCCCGAGTTCCGACTTCAGCCCAATACACCAGTCGCCGTTGGGCATGTACCAAAGCATTATATTCGGCTTCGTCGCGTGCACGTACGCGGGCTTTTTGTTGATGATGGCCGTCGTCCGTGAGAAAAGGCCGAGCGAGGCAGCAGCGTCGGGGTGTGCGTTGGCTGGTGGGCGCTGAGCGAGCTCAATGAGTACACCGTCCATGGATATGTCTTGTACCACATTCACCATGGTCGGGGACACAGCGCGCCAAGCCGCCGACGAATAGGGACGCGGCAGGGCGGTGTTGATGGCCGAAACCGCAGAGATGGAAAGAATGGTGGCCGCCCAAGTGCGCATGTCGCCACAATCTTCGATGTGATGAGACAGCTTCCATCCAACAGCTCGACCATCAGCCAACCATCTCAAAATGTCCGAGATCGTCCCACTCACAGACTTTGCGATGTACAAGAGACGCGCACCCTCTGTCGGCGTGCGGGGGGTCGTCGGCGAAGCGAAAGTGTGAAGTTCCCTTGAC
>Ga0164295_10004564_pt1 | contig 11012 bp, 9 predicted proteins | sample GEODES006metaG_FD_111798 | JGI IMG/M metagenome (GOLD analysis project Ga0164295, IMG submission 111798) | Oligotrophic lake water microbial communities from Sparkling Lake, Wisconsin, USA - GEODES006 metaG | ecosystem: Environmental > Aquatic > Freshwater > Lake | place: USA: Sparkling Lake...
AAAACCCCCACCAGCCTGTATCTGGCCATGCAGCATGGTCTTAAGGCTGCCAACTACCCCTTAATTCCGGAAGACTTTGAACGCAAGCAGTTACCCCCTGCATTGCTGCCGCATTGCAAGAAAATTTTTGGACTCTCGATTCAACCCGAGCGACTTTCAGAAATTCGGGCTGAACGACGACCGAACTCCAAGTACGCAAGCTTGATAAATTGCAAAATGGAAGTGTCCGAAGCCGAAACTATGATGCGGCGTTCTGGAATCCAATGGCTGTCAACCACGACAAAATCAATTGAAGAAATTGCAACCACAATCTTGCAAGAGATCAGGCCAGAGAGCCTTAGTTACTGAATCTTGATCAAGCCGACAAGGTATCCGCTATCCGTTGAGCGAGGCTGCGTGCTTGCACTGCTGTGCGCGCCTCGACCATTACCCGAAGCAAAGGCTCGGTACCACTGGCGCGAATCAGAACCCGTCCGTCATGACCCAGTTCATTCTCTACGGCTTTGATTTCAGACTTCAACAATGCGTTTGAAGACCAATCTTGCCCAGACTGCAAACGCACATTGATGAGAGTTTGCGGGAAAAGCGTAACACCGTCCAGCAATTGGGCCATGGTTTTATCGCCTGCCACGCATGCTTGAAGTACCTGCAGGGCACTGATCAAACCATCACCCGTGGTGTGTTTGTCCAAAGCCAACAAATGGCCCGAACCTTCACCGCCCAAAAGCCAGCCTTTTTCTGTCAAGACCTCCAGAACATAGCGGTCCCCCACTTTGGCCCGCACAAAATCAACCCCTTTGCGCTGGAGTGCCACCTCGACCGCCATGTTGGTCATCAAGGTGCCCACAACGCCCGGCACGACCTCGTCTCTTGACAATCGATCGGCAACGATCAAATAAAGCAACTCGTCACCGTTGTACAAACGCCCGTTACCGTCGACCAACAACAAACGATCCGCATCGCCATCCAATGCAACACCAAAATCAGCCTTGTGCTTTGAAACCGCTTGAATCAAGGCTTCGGGGTGTGTTGCCCCCACCTCTTTGTTGATGTTCAGACCATCCGGCGAACAGCCCACAGCAATCACATCTGCGCCGAGTTCGTGAAAAACTTTGGGCGCGATTTGGTAAGCAGCGCCATGCGCTGCATCCACCACAATTTTCAAGCCTTTGAGGGTCAAGTCGTTCGAAAAAGTACTTTTACAAAACTCAATGTAACGACCGGCAGCATCGTCGAGTCGACGGGTTTTCCCGATAGAAGCAGATGATGCCCAAACAGGCAATTGACCCAGAGCCTCTTCCACTTGGCGCTCCCATTCGTCACTGAGTTTGGTGCCAAAGGCGCTGAAAAATTTGATGCCGTTGTCATCAAAGGGGTTGTGACTTGCGCTGATCACCACCCCCAAAGATGCGCGCTGAGAACGGGTCAAATAAGCCACAGCAGGCGTCGGCACAGGTCCCAGCAAAACCACGTCCACACCTGCGGAATTGAAACCCGACTCCAGCGCACTTTCGAGCATATAGCCCGAAATCCGCGTGTCTTTGCCAATCAGCACCGTAGGGTGCGCCTCTTCGGATTTGAGTACACGTCCAACTGCATGGGCCAAACGCAAAATGAAATCAGGCGTAATGGGATATTGACCCACGGTGCCGCGGATGCCATCGGTGCCAAAATATTGACGGGTCATACTGCTTTCCTGCTCTTATTATTAGAAGGGTACTTTAAGCGCTGCCAGACATTCAAACAGATGCTGACTTGACCGCTTGCCAAACACAGATGGACTGTGCAGTTTCTTTGACATCATGAACTCGCAACACTTTAGCCCCTCGTTCTACCGCCAACACAGCAGCAGACACGCTGGCGGCCATGCGTTCATGGGGTTCTGTGGGATGCCCTGCCGCGTCGATCACACGCCCCAAAGCCGATTTACGGGACCAACCGGCTAACAAGGGATAACCCAAACTCATGATCTCTGATTGCCTCGCCAGTAAACTGAAATTCTGAGCCACTGTTTTACCAAACCCAATACCGGGGTCCAGGATCACCCGACTGGGCGAAACACCCAAGTCATTCAAAGCCAAGCAACGAGCTTGCAAAAATGCAATCACGTCGGGCAGGATGTCTCCTTCCATTGGCTGAATTTGCATGGTCTGCGGATCGCGATGCATGTGCATCAGGCAGATACCGCAATGGGGATGAGACGCTACAAGTTCCAGAGCACCAGGCTGCCGCAGAGCCCAGATGTCATTGACGATGTCCACCCCCAAATCAAGGGCGCTTTGCATGACGCCGCACTTATAGGTATCAATGGAAACCGGCACACCGAGTTTGAGCAATTCACGCAACACAGGAACCACGCGTGACAACTCTTCTTTCAGCGAGATAACAGGTGCGCCAGGTCGGGTTGATTCGCCCCCAACATCAAGAATATGTGCGCCGTCCTTGAGCATCTGCTCTGCTCGCACCATTGCGGATTGCACATTGTTATGAAGTCCCCCATCAGAAAATGAATCGGGCGTCATATTCACAATGCCCATGACTTTAGGCGCTGAAAGATCTATGGAAAAACGCGTGGTTTGCCACATCATGGAATATTCAAGCTTGGCCAAAAAATAAAAAAGGGGGCCTAAGCCCCCTAGAAATCAAGCCGCCGAAGGGGCTGGATCGGGATGGACTGCAGGTGGGGTCCCCCCTCCACCTGAAGGTGGAGTTCGGGGAGACCAGTCTTTAGAGGCTTGAGGCTCACGTCCGGCCATGATGGCATCCAACTGTTCAACGTCCAAGGTTTCCCATTCAAGCAGGGCTTTGGCCATAGCGTGCATTTTATCGCTGTTTTCTTCAATCAAACGACGCGCAAAAGTGTACTGTTCATCAATGATGCGGCGAACTTCAGCATCGACACGTTGCATCGTTGACTCAGACATGTTGGTGGTTTTGGTGACCGAGCGTCCCAAGAAAACTTCACCTTCATTTTCGGCATACACCATGGGGCCCAAAGCCGCAGTCATACCATAGCGCATCACCATGTCGCGAGCAATCGAAGTGGCACGTTCAAAATCATTGCTGGCACCTGTGGTCATTTGGTGCATAAAAACCTCTTCGGCAATGCGACCACCGAACAACATGCTGATTTGATTGAGCATGTACTCGCTGTCATAACTGTAGCGGTCTTTTTCAGGCAGACTCATGGTCACGCCCAAGGCACGGCCACGCGGGATGATGGTTACTTTGTGAACTGGATCGCATTTTGGAAGCAACTTACCAAGCAGGGCATGACCGGCTTCGTGGTAGGCAGTGTTGCGTCGCTCTTCTTCTGGCATGACCATGCTTTTACGCTCGGGGCCCATCAGGATCTTGTCCTTGGCCTTTTCAAAGTCCTGCATTTCAACCACGCGGGCATTGCGACGGGCAGCCATCAAAGCGGCTTCGTTGCACAGGTTTGCCAAGTCAGCGCCGCTCATGCCAGGAGTGCCGCGGGCAATAAGGGCCGGATTCATGTCTTGGCCAATCGGAATTTTGCGCATGTGCACGGCCAAAATCTGCTCACGGCCGCGAATGTCGGGCAAAGTCACGTACACCTGACGGTCAAAACGTCCTGGGCGAAGCAAGGCGGCATCTAAAATATCTGGCCGGTTGGTGGCCGCTACGACGATCACGCCGAGGTTGGTCTCAAAGCCGTCCATCTCCACCAGCATTTGGTTCAGGGTTTGCTCACGCTCGTCATTGCCACCGCCCAAACCTGCACCGCGCTGACGGCCCACAGCGTCTATCTCGTCAATGAAAATGATGCAGGGCGCGTTCTTTTTGGCGTTATCGAACATGTCACGCACGCGGGAGGCGCCGACGCCGACGAACATCTCGACAAAATCAGAACCGGAGATGCTGAAGAAAGGCACTTTGGCCTCACCTGCAATGCTTTTGGCAAGCAAGGTTTTACCGGTGCCGGGTGGACCAACTAGCAGCAAACCTCGCGGAATGCGACCGCCCAGTTTCTGAAATTTCTGAGGATCTTTAAGGAAGTCAACCACCTCTTTGACTTCTTCTTTGGCTTCATCGCAACCGGCCACGTCAGCAAAAGTCACCGGATTGGCGTTTTCATCCAGCAAACGCGCTTTGCTTTTACCGAAGCTGAAAGCACCGCCCTTGCCGCCGCCTTGCATCTGGCGCATGAAGTACACCCAAACGCCAATCAAAAGCAGCATGGGCCCCCAACTGACCAGCAGAGTCATGAGCAAAGAGCCTTCTTCGCGGGGTTTCACATCAAACTTGACGCCGTTGGCGATCAAGTCACCCACCAAACCGCGGTCCAGGTAAGTGGCGGTGGTACGCAGGCGACGGTCGTCGTTGGTGGTGGCCACAATCTCGGTACCGCCCTGACCTTCTTGGATGGTAGCGGTCTTGATCCGGTTGGCACGAACCTCTTCGAGAAAGTCGGAATAACCCACATAACCCGCACCGGATGCAGAGCGGGTGTCGAATTGTTTGAAAACGGTGAAGAGCACCATGCCAATCACCAGCCAAACAGCTATTTTAGAAAACCACTGGTTATTCAAGCAGGACTCCAGTCACAAAAGCTTCAAATTGATGGTCTATTTTAGGCTTCACACAAACCCTTGGGGCAACTGTTATCACGCTAAGCCTTAAAAACACAAGGAAATATCACAAAATACATACAACTTTCTTAGGTTCGATGGGTTTGACTTCAATCCCAACCAGAAAAGTTTCTGACGATTTGTCCCGCGAGGCCTTGGGTTTGATGGTTTTGACCACTTTGAAAGTCTCCTTGAACAACTCAACCAGGGGGCTGTAGCTTGCACCATGAAACAACTTCACGACCAGAGCCCCTTCTGGCTTCATGTGAGATTTAGAAAAATCCACAGCCAATTCGACCAAATGAGTGATTCGCGCCGAGTCAGCGGCGGCAATGCCCGATAGATTAGGCGCCATGTCTGACACGACCACATCGGCTTTTCGACCCGCCATAAGCTCTTCAAGTTGGTCGAGCAACTCCGACTCACGGAAATCACCCAGCAAAAATTGAACACCTTCTATCGGCTCCATGGGCAATAAATCAAGGGCAATGATGGTTCCGTTCAAGGTGCCAGAAGCAGCCCCAAGAGGTGAAAGCCGTCGTCGTACATACTGACTCCATGCGCCGGGCGTTGAGCCCAAATCCACGACCAAGTGCCCCGGTTTGATCAGCCCCAGGGTTTCGTCAATTTCTTTCAGTTTGTAGGCGGCACGGGCTCGAAAGCCTTCCCTTTGAGCCAACTTGACATAGGTGTCATTGACGTGGTCATTGAGCCATGACTTGTTGACTTTTTTACTTTTGGTTTTAACTTTCATATTCTCTCTTCCATGCTGGGATAATAGCGCTATGTCCCAAATTCAACTCACAATTGCTGCGCGCAAGGTTCACCGCGCAGATGCACACCACTTATCCCCCGTCGTGATGATCGGAAATGGCGGGCTCACACCCGCAGTGATCAAAGAGGCCGATGCCGCTTTGAATGCACATGGACTGATCAAAATTCGCGTCTTGGGGGACGACCGCGCCCTGCGTGAGGCCATGTACCTGGAACTTGCTGACAAACTCAGCGCAGCCCCCGTTCAGCACATTGGCAAGCTCTTTGTACTTTGGCGCCCTCAACCAGAAAAAAACAAAACCGTCGACGAAGACCGGATGGCTGGCCCTCGAGATTTCAAGGTCCTGAAATACAGCTCGCGTGGTGGCCAACGGCCTGAGGTCAAGACCCTGCGCGTTCTCGGGAACCAACGCCTGACGTCAGGAGGCCAAGTCAAACGCGCCAAGGTCAAACAAAAATCAATCAAAAAGCGCAACCAAGGCGCCTGAAATGCCGGGTGCAGTTGAGCCGTCCAAGCAGCGCCACATCATTTGCATGAAGTGGGGGACCAAATACGGTCCTGAATATGTGAACCGTTTGTACGCCATGGTCAGGCGCCATTTATTGGGAGATTTCCAGCTGGTGTGTCTGACCGATGATGCAAAAGGTATCGGTCCGAATGTGCTCTGTCTGCCGATTCCCCCCTTGGATCTTCCGGCTGGAATTCCCGAACGGGGTTGGACCAAGTTGGTGTCTTTTGCCGCCGACCTGCACGGTCTGAAAGGTACGGCGCTTTTTCTTGATGTGGATGTTGTGATCGTCGGCAGTCTGAATGTCTTCTTTGAGCAAGCCGGAGAATTCTTGATCATTCATGACTACAAACGTCCCTGGCGGGTCACCGGAAACTCTTCGGTCTACCGTTTTGAGCTTGGGGCCCACCCTGATGTATTGAGTTATTTTCGAACCCATGTGGACGAGATCCGGCACACCTTCCGCAACGAACAAGCCTATTTATCGGACTTTCTACATCGTCAAGGCAAGCTTCAATACTGGGATTCGGCTTGGTGCCCCAGCTTCAAATACCACGCTATTCCCAGATGGCCGACCAATTACTGGAAAGCGCCATTCATTCCGAAAGATGCACGCATCGTTATATTTCATGGCGAATGCAACCCTCCAGATGCACTGGCAGGCAAACGAAACCGCCGATGGCGGTTTATTCAACCTGCAAGCTGGGTCGCTGATCACTGGCGCGAATAATCCAAGCCGTCACGCTCACTCATATCGGATGGCCAAAATCTCATAAGTCTTGGCACCACCAGGCGCCTGAACGACGGCCAAATCGCCCTCTTCTTTGCCAATCAAAGCGCGTGCAATGGGGCTGCTGATATTGACCAAGCCCAACTTCAAATCGGCTTCGTCTTCACCCACAATCTGATAAGTGACGTTCTCGCCTGTACTTTCTTCTTGCAAATCGACGGTGGTACCAAACACTACCCGCCCACCGGCATCGACACTGGAAGGGTCAATCACCTGCGCGGCAGACAGCTTACCTTCTACTTCCTGTATTCGGCCCTCAATGAAACCTTGGCGATCCTTGGCGGCCTCATATTCAGCGTTTTCGCTCAAATCGCCTTGCGCGCGCGCCTCGGCAATCGCAGCTATGACCGAGGGGCGTTCGACGGTTTTAAGCCGATGCAACTCTGCCTTGAGCAATTCAGATCCACGCTTGGTGATTGGAATGGTAGCCATTGTTATTTCTCCAAAAAACAAACCACCGAGCATTACCTCTTGGCGGCAAAAACAAAGATTGCCATTCAACAAGCCATCTTTCAATGGCGCCATGGCTTTAGGCGGTCAATTGTGCGTGCATTTCTTGAACCGAAATCACATCCAACTGGTCCATGTATTTCATGCCTTCAACGGCAGCTTCCGCGCCAGCAATGGTCGTGAATGTCGTGACGCGGTTGAGCAAGGCTGAGGTTCGGATGTTCCGCGAATCGGCAATCGCATTGCGACGCTCCTCAACCGTATTGATCACCAAGACCACTTCATTGTTCTTAATCATGTCCACAATGTGCGGACGGCCTTCGGTCACTTTATTCACAGTAGCGCACGATACAGCAGCTTCATTGAGGGCCAAAGCCGTGCCCTTGGTGGCAATCAGCTTAAAGCCTTGCGCCACCAACTGCCGAGCCACCTCTATGGCTCGGGGTTTGTCATTGTTTTTGACCGATATGAACACTTTGCCCGATGGCGAACCATCCGCTTGAGTAGAACGAGGCAATTTGGTGCCTGCGCCCAATTGACTTTTGATGAAGGCTTCGCCAAATGTTTTGCCAACGCCCATCACTTCACCGGTAGATTTCATCTCGGGACCGAGGATGGTGTCGACGCCTGGGAACTTCACAAACGGGAACACAGCTTCTTTGACACAGAAATAAGGTGGATTCACCTCATGGGTGATACCCTGCGAAGCCAAAGTTTGACCTGCCATACAACGCGCAGCAACCTTGGCCAACTGTATGCCAGTCGCTTTGGAAACGTAGGGCACAGTGCGCGAGGCGCGTGGGTTCACTTCCAAGACATAGATGACATCTTTGCCATCCACATATTGAATGGCGAACTGCACGTTCATCAAACCCACCACGTTCAACGCGCCAGCCATAGCGGCCGATTGACGTTTGAGTTCGTTCACTGTCTCGGCAGACAAGGAGTAAGGAGGCAATGAACAGGCCGAGTCACCACTGTGAACACCCGCTTGTTCGATGTGCTCCATCACACCACCGATGAAGGTTTGTCCTTCGGGGTCGCGCAAGCAATCCACATCACATTCAATCGCATCATTCAAGAAACGGTCCAACAACACCGGTGAGTCGTGAGACACCTTGACCGCTTCGCGCATGTAGCGCTCCAAGTCGCGTTGCTCATGCACAATTTCCATGGCACGGCCACCCAGCACGTAACTGGGTCGGACTACCAGGGGGTAACCCAAGGCAGCTGCTTTTTCCAAGGCCTCTGGTTCGGTACGGGCCGTGGCATTAGGGGGTTGGCGCAGACCGAGTTTTTGCAATAATTTTTGGAACCGCTCGCGATCTTCCGCTGCATCGATCATGTCCGGGCTGGTGCCAATAATAGGAACGCCAGCAGCCTCTAAATCAAGGGCTAATTTCAAAGGTGTTTGACCACCGTATTGAACAATTACGCCCGTCGGTTTTTCTTTGTCAACAATTTCAAGCACATCTTCCAGCGTCACAGGCTCGAAGTACAAGCGGTCAGATGTGTCATAGTCGGTCGACACAGTCTCGGGGTTGCAGTTGACCATGATGGTTTCATAGCCATCTTCGCGCATAGCGAGGGCGGCGTGCACGCAACAGTAATCAAACTCAATGCCTTGCCCAATGCGGTTAGGTCCGCCGCCGAGCACCATGATCTTTTTGTTGTTGGTGGGTTCGGCTTCGCATTCACCAGCCCCCATGCCAAAGGCGTCTCCATTACCTTCATAGCATGAATACATGTAAGCCGTGTCGGTCGAGAACTCAGCAGCACAGGTGTCCACGCGTTTGTAGACAGGGCGAATGCTCAGAGCGTGACGACGGGCTCGCACCACATGCTCTGTGGTCTTGAGCAGCTTGGCCAAGCGGCGATCGGAGAAGCCTTTCTTCTTGAGCGCACGCAACTCGTCCGCGGTGATGGCTTCTAGCGAAGTAGTTTCGAGTTCCAGTTCGATCTTGACGATTTCTTCGATCTGGACCAGAAACCAGGGGTCGATCTTGGTCAAGGCAAACACCTCGTCCACACTCAAACCCATGGCAAATGCATCCCCCACATACCAAATGCGCTCGGGGCCGGGCTCGCCCAACTCTTTCTCTAGCACTTCACGGTCTTGTGTTTTTTCGTTCAACCCATCCACACCGACTTCAAGGCCACGCAAGGCTTTCTGGAAGGATTCTTGGAAGGTGCGACCCATTGCCATCACCTCGCCCACCGATTTCATCTGAGTTGTCAACCGGCTGTCGGCCGTAGGAAATTTCTCAAATGCAAAACGCGGTATCTTGGTGACCACATAGTCGATTGAGGGCTCAAAAGAAGCTGGTGTTGCGCCGCCTGTAATGTCGTTGCGTAATTCGTCGAGTGTGTAGCCGACAGCCAACTTTGCTGCCACTTTGGCGATCGGAAAACCTGTGGCCTTAGACGCCAAAGCAGATGAGCGCGAGACACGCGGATTCATCTCAATGACAATCATGCGGCCGTCTTTGGGGTTGATGGAGAACTGAACGTTGGAGCCCCCAGTGTCCACACCAATTTCGCGCAACACAGCCAAAGAGGCATTGCGCATAATTTGGTATTCCTTGTCGGTCAAGGTTTGCGCTGGGGCCACCGTGATGGAGTCACCCGTGTGGACACCCATGGGGTCCAAGTTCTCTATCGAACAAACAATGATGCAGTTGTCCGCTTTGTCGCGCACCACTTCCATCTCGTACTCTTTCCAGCCCAGCAAAGACTCTTCTATCAATAACTCTTTGGTGGGCGAGGCTTCCAGACCACGCTTGCAAATCGTTTCAAACTCTTCTGGGTTATAGGCAATCCCGCCTCCTGTGCCGCCCAATGTGAAACTGGGACGAATAACGGTTGGGAAACCCAAAGTCTTTTGGACATCCCACGCGGCCTCCATACTGTGTGCAATACCTGAGCGCGCAGAACCCAGACCAATTTTAGTCATGGCATCTTTGAACTTCAAACGGTCTTCTGCTTTGTCGATGGCCTCTGGTGTCGCACCAATCAACTCCACTTTGTATTTTCCCAGCACCCCGTTATGCCACAGGTCCAACGCGCAGTTCAGCGCAGTTTGCCCCCCCATGGTGGGCAGGATCGCGTCGGGACGTTCTTTGGCAATGATCTTTTCAACCGTTTGCCAAGTGATGGGCTCGATATAGGTGACGTCTGCCGTGGCAGGGTCGGTCATGATCGTGGCGGGATTGCTGTTGATCAAGATGACTTTGTAACCCTCTTCACGCAAGGCTTTACAAGCTTGCACGCCCGAGTAGTCGAACTCGCAGGCCTGACCAATGATGATCGGGCCTGCGCCAATGATGAGGATACTTTTGAGATCGGTACGCTTAGGCATGTTTGCTCTCGCAGGACAGCTCGAAGGGAGCAACGGCCCCCTCGCGGGGCAGAGAAACGGCGGAGCCGCGAACGTGAAAACTCATTACTTCGCCTCCATCAGTTGGATGAAGCGGTCAAAAAGGTAAGCAATGTCGTGGGGGCCAGGCGATGCTTCAGGGTGACCTTGGAAGCAGAACGCAGGTTTGTCAGTGCGCGCCAAACCCTGCAAGGTGCCGTCAAACAAAGACACGTGAGTGGCACGCAAGTTGGCGGGTAATGATTTTTCGTCCACCGCAAAACCATGGTTTTGGCTGGTAATGGACACGCGACAAGAGTCAAGATCTTTCACAGGATGGTTAGCGCCATGGTGGCCAAACTTCATCTTGAAGGTTTTAGCGCCGCTGGCCAAGGCCATGATCTGGTGACCCAGGCAAATGCCAAAAGTCGGGATGCCGGTTTCAATCAACTCGGCCGCAGCTGCAATCGCGTAATCGCAAGGCTGTGGATCGCCAGGACCGTTGGACAAGAAAATACCGTCAGGCTTGTGCTTGAGCACAT
>Ga0164295_10004565_pt1 | contig 11011 bp, 6 predicted proteins | sample GEODES006metaG_FD_111798 | JGI IMG/M metagenome (GOLD analysis project Ga0164295, IMG submission 111798) | Oligotrophic lake water microbial communities from Sparkling Lake, Wisconsin, USA - GEODES006 metaG | ecosystem: Environmental > Aquatic > Freshwater > Lake | place: USA: Sparkling Lake...
CGCCTCTGGCATGGCCATATCAAAAGGCGGGGCGGGACTGGCGAGATCAAGGTTGCACTGGTAGTAGGAACGGATCGTGCCGATGTCCTCCCAGTAGCCGTCGAAGGGGTGCAGTTGCACTTTCCTCGCCCGGATCGAGGCCGGAAAGACCTCTCTTCCAAAGTCCTGGTAATCGGTCTTGGTGAGAAGGTCGACGAGGCAGTCGCGGTCGAAGAGGTAAATCCCCATGCTCGCCATCAGAGTGCGGCCCCGGGCGGGGATCCCCTGCCGTTCGATCCACTCCGGATCGGTCCGCACCATATCGAGTTCGGCTGGTGTCTGCGGCTTTTCCAGAAATCCCTCGACCCGTCCCTGGCCGTCGACCCGCATGATCCCGAGTGCCGATGCCGCCTCGGCGTGCACGGGAATCCCCGCGATCGTGACATCGGCGCGGTTGGCCATGTGGGTGGCGAGCATGTCGGCATAGTTCATCCGGTAGAGCTGGTCGCCCGAGAGGATGAGCACGTGGCGGATGTCCGGCTGCTGCAGGTATCGAAGATTCTGGCGGACCGCATCGGCCGTGCCCTGATACCAGCCCGCGTTGTCGGTCGTCTGCTGGGCGGCCAGAATCTCCACGAAACCGCCGTTGAAGGGATCGAACGTGTAGGTCCTGCGGATGTGGCGGTGAAGGCTCACGGAGTTGAACTGCGTGAGCACGTAGATCCGCTGCACGCCGCTATTGATGCAGTTGGACAGCGGCACGTCGATGATGCGGTACTTGCCAGCCAGCGGCACGGCCGGCTTGGAACGGTCGCGTGTGAGGGGATAGAGCCGGGTTCCCCGACCTCCCCCGAGCACCAGGGCCAATACACGCTGCACGCTCATGATGAACACGTCCTTGCGAATGCCAGTGCCTGCCCGCCGGGGCCCATGCTACGGGAACCAGCGGAACTCGCCAAATAGCGACATTCTGCCGGCTCACTTCAGTACGAAATTTACGAGCCGACCGGGGACGGCGACCACCTTCGCGATCTCCTTGCCGGCGATCAGTTCCGCGATCTTCGGATCGGCTGCCGCGGCCGCCTTCATCGCCTCAGCATCGGCATCGGCCGGCACGGTGACGCGGCCGCGGAGTTTTCCCTGGATCTGCACCGGGATTTCGACCGTGTCATCTTTGAGCCACTGCGATGCGACAGCGGGCCAGGCCGCCAGGGACACTGGCGCCGGTCGACCGAGAATTTCCCAGAGTTCCTCGGCCAGATGGGGCGCGAAGGGCGCGAGCACCGTCACGAAAGGCTCGAGAATTGCCCGCGGCCGGCGGTTGAGCGGCGTGCAGAAATTGACGAATTCCATCATCCGCGCGATAGCCGTGTTGAAGGAGAGCGACTGGATGTCCTTCGTCACTTTGTCGACGGTGCGGTGGATTTCACGGAGTTGGTCGTCGGTCGGGGCATCGTCGCAGACCTGCGGAGCGAGCGTCACCGCGTCGGCCCGTTCGTCCACCACCAGCCGCCAGCAGCGATCCAGGAACCCACGAACGCCCCCCACGCCTGCCGTGCTCCACGGTTTGGTCGCCTCAAGCGGTCCCATGAACATTTCGTAGAGGCGCAGCGAATCGGCGCCGTGGTCACGAACAACGCTGTCTGGATTGACCACGTTGCCACGGCTTTTCGACATTTTGTAGGCCCGGCTCTCGACGCGGATCTTGGGCGCGTCGCGAAGCACGAAATGCTCCCCCTGCTTCTCCACCTGGTCGGCGGGCACCTTCACCGGGGAATCGCCCTCCGACTGCTGGCCCGCCATCACCCAGCCACCCTTCACGCTGCGGTATCCGGTGAACTCCATCTCGCCGAGGATCATTCCCTGGTTGACGAGTTTTCCGAACGGTTCGGGCTGCGAGACATGCCCCCGATCGAACAGCACCTTGTGCCAAAACCGGCTGTAGAGCAGATGGAGCACGGCATGCTCCGCGCCGCCCACGTAGAGGTCGACCGGCATCCAGGCCTTCTCGATCTCGGGGTCGAGAAAGCGGTCGGTGTTGTGGGGATCGAGAAAGCGGAGGTAGTACCAGCATGATCCCGCCCACTGGGGCATGGTGTTCGTCTCACGCCGATAGCGCTTGCCATCGCGTTCGACGAACAGCCAGTCGGCGGCCGAGCGGCCCAGCGGCGGTTCCGGTGTATTGCCCGGTTTGAAATCGGTGAGGTGCGGCAGAGGCACCGGCAGGTCACGCTCGTCGACCGCGCGGATCACGCCGGTGGGGCGACCATCGGCGTCGAGTTCGTGCAGGATCGGGAACGGCTCGCCCCAGAACCGCTGTCGGCTGAAGAGCCAGTCGCGGAGCTTGTAATTGACCGCCGGCCGGCCGAGTCCGGCGGTCTGGAGATCGTGCGACACCCGCGTGATGAACGTCCGTGTGTCGAGACCGGTGTAGGGGCCCGAGGCACGTGCCAGGCCGTAGCTCGTGAAGAGTTCGCCCGCCGACAGCGTGGTGGCATCGGCAGGTTCCACGACCGTGACCACATCGAGCCCAAACGTCCGGGCGAATTCGAAGTCGCGATCGTCGTGTGCCGGCACGGCCATGATCGCGCCGGTGCCGTAGGAGGCGAGCACGTAGTCGGCCACCCAAACGGGAACGGGCTTGCCCGAGAGGGGATGCACGACGCACGAGCCGGTGAAGACCCCCGACTTCTCGCGGGCCAGATCGGTGCGGTCGAGATCGCTCTTCCGTGAGGCCGCCTCGCAATACGTGCGGATCGCGTCACGCTGCCCGGGGGCGGTGAGTCGGTCGAGCAACGGATGCTCCGGCGCAATGACCATGAAGGTCGCGCCGTAGAGCGTGTCGGGCCGCGTCGTGTAGACGCGGAGGGCGTCTTCGGGAGTTCGCTCAGAAAAGCCAGTGTCAGCCCGCAGCTTTTTCCAGTGCTGGAAGGCGGCATCACCACCGTCGGTCGGTGCGATGAAAAAGTCGACCTCGGCGCCGGTGCTCCGACCGATCCAGTCGCGCTGGAGTTTTTTGATGCTCGCGGGCCAGTCGAGGCCTTCGAGTTCGCGGTCGAGTCGGTCGGCGTAGGCGGTGATCCGCAGCATCCATTGCCTTAGCGGAATGCGGACGACCGGATGGCCGCCCCGCTCACTGACGCCGCCGATCACCTCCTCGTTGGCCAGCACCGTGCCCAGCGCCGGGCACCAGTTCACCGGTGCCTCCGACTGGTAGGCGAGCCGGTGGGCGTCACGATAGGCGGCGGTGGCGGCCTCGCCCTCACGGGCAGTGTCGGCTGGGATCGGCAGTTCTGCGATCGGCCGGCCTTTCTGGAGTGCCGTGTCGAACCAGGTGTCGAAGAGCTGCAGAAAGATCCACTGCGTCCAGCGGACATACTCCGGATCGGTCGTCGCCAGGGCACGGTTCCAGTCGTAGCTGAAGCCGAGCATCTTCAACTGGCGGCGGAAGGTGTCGATGTTCCGCTCCGTGCTTTCCCGCGGCGGTGTGCCGGTGCGAATCGCATGCTCCTCGGCCGGCAGGCCGAAGGCGTCGAACCCCATCGGGTGCATCACACTCGTGCCCCGCATCCGTTCAAACCGGGTGACGATATCGGTGGCGGTATAGCCCTCGGGGTGGCCGACGTGCAGGCCGTCGCCGCTGGGGTAGGGGAACATGTCCAGCACATATTTCTTCCCCGCCCCAGGCATCCGCGGCGTGGCAAAGGTGCCGTGCGCGTCCCACCAGGCCTGCCACTTGGGTTCGATCTGGGACGGCTGATAACGGGGCATCACGTGGGGTCCGGGGGGGCTGTGCACGGATCCGTGCACGAATCAGAAACAGGCAGAAAGCGGGCTGAACTGGTCAGCCCGGGTGGGGCCGATTCTAATGGCTTCCGGGGGACGGGCAACGAGCCCGCCCATAACCGCACTCCGGACCCACTCATGCCCACCGCGACCGAACAACCGATGGCTTTGCAGCGACTGCTGCTGCGGGCGTGCCGCAGTGCCGGCAACCGGCTCAAGATGGCCGACTCTCTTGGCACACGGCTGACTGGCCGGGAAACACTGACACGCATCTTGGCCGCGAAGAGCGTGCTCGATCGCGTGCTGGAGCCGGACGAAAAGATGGTGGGCGTGCTGCTGCCGCCCACGGCAGGTGCGGCGATTGTGAATGCGGCCTTGGCGCTCTCAGGCCGGGTAGCAGTCAACCTCAACTACACGGCGTCGCAGGCGATCGTGGATCTCTGCATCGAGCGTGCCGGACTGAAACACGTCATCTCGAGCCCCGCGTTTCTCAGCAGGGTCAAACTCGATACGGGCTCAAAACTGCTCGACGCCGGCGATCTGCGGAAGCGGCTCAACGTATTCGACAAGGTGAAGGCATTCGTCCACGCCACCATCACACCCGTGGCGGTGCTCGATAAACTGTTCAAACTTGACCGGATCAGGCCCGACGACCTGCTCACCGTGATCTTCACCTCCGGTTCTACGGGTGACCCGAAGGGGGTCATGCTCTCAGTCGAGAACGTCGGTTCGCAGGTGCGAGCGATCAACAGAGTCCTCCATCTCTCTCCGGCCGACGTGGCGCTGGGCGTGCTCCCCTTCTTCCACGTCTATGGCTACACGACTACCCTCTGGACTCCGCTGGCCCTCGATCCCGCCGTGGTCTACCACACTGACCCGCGTGAGGCGCAGACGGTTGGCCGGCTGGCGCGTGAATATCACGCCACGCTCTTGATGGCTACGCCTACCTTCCTGCGGTACTACACCCGCCGCACGCCGGCCGAGGATTTCTCGACGCTCGAGGCTGTCTTCGGCTCTGCCGAGAAGCTTCCTAAAGAAGTCTCCGACGCCTTCGAGAAGCGGTTCGGCGTACGGCCCAGTGAGGCCTACGGCGCGACCGAACTCTCGCCATTGGTGTCGCTCAATGTGCCTGCGTCACGGCACGTGCCGGGGCGACCGGTCGATGCGCGGGAGGGCACCGTGGGCCAGCCAATCCCCGGCTGCCGCGCACGGATCACCGAGCGGGACAGCCGGAAGGAACTGCCGATCGGCGAGGACGGCATGCTCTGGATCAGCGGGCCCAACGTGATGCAGGGCTATCTCAACCGGCCCGACCTGACGGCGACGGTGGTGCACGACGGCTGGTATTGCACGGGCGACATTGCCAAACTCGACGCCGACGGTTTCATCACGATCACCGGTCGCCAGAGCCGGTTCTCGAAGATCGGCGGCGAGATGGTGCCGCATCTCACCATCGAGGAGGCGGTGAACGAGACGCTCGGTGCCGCCGAAGGGGAGTTGCTGGCGGTGGTGACGTCCGTGCCCGACGTTGCCAAGGGCGAACGGCTGATTGTGTTTCACCTCCCAACTTCCCGTGATCCAGAAGAGGTGGTGAAGACGCTGATCCAAAGAGGCCTGCCAAAACTCTGGGTGCCTTCAGCAGATAGCTTCGCCGAGATCGAAGAGCTGCCGATACTGGGGTCTGGAAAGCTTGACCTGAGGCATATGGGCGACATGGCCAGGCAGCGGTTTGCCGCCGGGAATGACCAGTGATGCTGCACGGCCCAGCGGCGCCGCTGGCGATCCTGGCTGGTCGGGCCGACGACATGCGGGCCGAGATCATGGTGCAGGTTGCCTGTGGTGACGCCGGCATTGGCGAGCGACTGCAAGTGACTGGCACGCTCGTTGGCCCTCGCCGTGGCCGCGACATGACGCTGCCGACGACGGTGAAACTCGTCGACGTCACGGGCGATCGTGCGGCAGCCGGCAACGCGGGGCAGGCCCTCGCGCGGGCGGTCTTTACCGAGCCAGCCTACTGGACGCCCGAGCTCCCCAATCTCTATCGGCTGCACGCGGAGGTTCAACGTGGCGATCAAACCGCCGCCGTCGTCGACCGGATGGTCGGCCTCCGGCGGCTGGGCGTGCGTGGCAGGTCGCTGTGGCTCGAAGGCAGGCGCTGGGTGCCCCGAGGCGTGACGATGCCGACAACGGGGTTCGATCCACAGTCGCTGCGGAGCCTGTCTATGGCCGCCGTGATTGACGATCCGTCCGACGAGATCTGTGCGGCCGCCAATCAGGCGGGCGTGGCCATCATCGCCGTGCTCAGGGGGGCCGACGACCAGCCGTTCGATCGCAACACGGCGGCCAGCCGTATCGCGGCGTGGGCATTGCATCCGTCGGTCGTGCTTGCGGTGGTGCCGCGGCTGGAGTCCGCCGACCGGGCCGGGGCGGTTGTAGCCGCCGTCCGGCCGCTCAAAGGCACGATGCTCGTGGGAGTAGAGGTCGATGGCACGCAGCCCCCGGATGCGGTGCCGTCGGCAGCCATCGGCGGGTTGGATTGCCTGATCGTCTCGCTGCCCTGCGAGGGCCTGCCTCACGAGGAGTGGCGGTCATGGCCCGCGGACAAGCCGCTGGTAGCTTGGCGTGCTACGAATCTGGTTCAGGGTACGCCGGCGGAGCATCGGCAGGAGTGTGATCGGCTGCAGGCGGCACTTGCCGCCTGGGGGTGCGGTCAGGGAGCCTCGCACCTGCACTGGGATTGGGCCGGGTATTCCGTTTTGGGGGTGTGAAGTAGTCCCTTGAAACCATGAACGCGATGCCCGGCCGTAAAAAAATTGGCGTGCTGACGTTTCACCGCTGCATCAACTACGGTGCCTATTGGCAGGCCCGTTGCCTGGTGGAAGGCGTGCGGGCCATGGGGCACGATGCCGTGATCCTCGATCATCACTCCTGGCGTGTCGCCATGCGGGAATTGACGTGGGGGCTGTGGCCGGTCTCGCCCGACTTCATTCCGCCGCGGGACTACCTGCGGTACGCCCGCAAGGAATGGGCATTCTGTCGAGCGATCTCGCGGCTGCCGCGATCGCGTTCTTTTTCTCTGGAACGGCCCGCCGGAATGGAGCACCACGACATGGTGCTGGTGGGAAGTGACGAAGTCTGGTCGCCGAAGCATGCCTAGTATGGAACGTGCCCGATTTTTTTTGGCGAGGGTGTGCGAACCGCGCGGCTCGCCGCCTACGCGACGAGTTTCGGCGGGCACCTCGCGTCCGAAGGGCTCGATGCCGTGAGGGCCGAACGGTTGCGGTCCTTCGACGCCATCTCGGTGCGGGACGAGAACTCGCGGACCATCGTGCGCGATGCGATCGGAAGAGACGTGCCAATTGTTCTCGACCCCTGCCTCCAATTTCCGATCGATGCTGCTCCCGTTCGCCATCTGCCGAGAGAGCCATATGTCGCCGTCTATGGCTACCGATTCAGCGCACCGTTTACCCGCGCCGTGCAGCAGTGGGCACGGGCGCATCGACTGCCGATCATCAGCATCGGCTACCGCAACGGCTGGGCTGACCAGAATTGGTTGACCGCCGGACCGGATGATTTCGCCCATTTTATGGCTGGCGCACTCGCCGTGGCGACCAACTTTTTTCACGGCTGTGTGTTCGCGCTCCGGCACGCCATCCCATTCGTCTGCGAGATGCTGACGGATCGTTCGATCAAGGTTCAGAACCTAATGACGAGCGTGAGGGCTGATCAACACCGCATGACACGGGAGTCGTCGATGGCGGCCTATGACGAGCGACTGAGCCAGCCGCTCGATACCGTCATCCAGTGTCGCCTCGACGCACTCCGCGTGGCGTCCGCCGCCTATCTCGAAAGCGTGCTGTCGTGAGCCCGGCGGCTCCACGGCGTGGTACCATCACGCAGATGACAGCCTTCGATCCCGATCGCTATTCCCGGCAGGTTCGCTTCGCTCCGCTCGGTGCCGATGGGCAGGTGCGGCTTGCCGATGCCCGCGTGGCCATCGTCGGCTGCGGGGCGCTTGGCAGCGTGGTGGCGATGACACTCGTGCGGGCGGGCGTGGGCTTCGTGCGGATCATCGACCGCGATGTGCCCGAACTCTCGAACCTGCCGCGGCAGGTGCTCTTCGATGAGGCTGACGTGGTCGCCGGCATTCCCAAGGCCGCGGCCGCGGCGGCTCATCTTCGCCGAATCAACTCCGCCGCCCAGATCGATCCGGTGGTCGCCGATCTCACGCCCATACATGCCGAGACTCTCCTCGGCGGCGTGGATGTGATCGTGGACGGCACGGACAACTTCGAGGCGCGGTTCATCGTCAATGAATATGCCTGCCGACACGGCATCCCGTGGGTGTATGGCGGCGCGATCGGCGCGGAGGGCCGCGTCATGACCGTGCTGCCGGGGAAGACCGCCTGCCTGCGGTGCCTCATTCCCGATCCGCCGGCTCCCGGCGTGATGCCGACATGTGACACGGCAGGCATCATCGGGCCAACTGCGATCGTGGTGGGAGCGATCGAAGCGGCCGAGGCGATCAAGCTGATTGTGGGTACGACCGACGGAGTGGGTAGTCGGCTGCTGGCGTGTGATCTCTGGGAAGGTGTCTGGCGGTCGATCGATCTCTCGTCGCTCGCCGAGTATGGCTGTGCCACCTGTCGCGGCGGCGATTTTCCTTGGCTGGAGGGACGACTGGGCACGCAGGCGGCTGCAATCTGCGGCCGCGATGCGGTGCAGGTCGCAGCACCGGCCGGCGTCACGGTCGATCTGGCCGCGCTGGCGGCGAGGCTCGCGGCCTTTGGGGCCGTGACTGCGAACCCATGGTTGGTGCGTGCTGAGGTCGAGCCGGGGATTCAGCTCTCCGTGTTTGCCGACGGCCGGGCGATCGTGGCCGGCACGCGGGAAGAGTCGAAGGCCCGCGCGATCGTCGCCCGCTACGTCGGGGCCTAAAAAGGGAAAATGGGGGTAAATGGGGACGGGAGCAATTTTGTGTCGGCCGAGGGCTATTCGGTCCTCACTCATGGAGGTCGCAAGGGTTTTGCACAAAAATCGCTCCCGTCCCAATTTTTCCGCTGGGAATAATACGCAAAAAACTTGCCGTACCAGAAATCGCGTCTAGATTCTATTTTGTAGCAGAGTAATTGCTCTCAATATTTTTTCTGAAAAGGCTTTTGCAATGATTCGCCACACCGGGTTTCGATCGGCTTTTCCTGTTCGCAAGCATGCCAACCGCGGGGCCAAGCGGGTCCAGAGGAAGTTCGATCTGGAGCAGCTTGAGCAGCGGACGGTGATGGCGGCGGACACCGTTGTTTTCCCCACGGAATACGCTTACACGCAGGCAGACCTGCGGCCGATGGACGTGATCAAGAGCCAGAATGGCGTGCTCGAGGCCAATGTGAGGATGGTCACGGCGGGCTTTGACTCCAATCCGATCCTCTACGGCGACCAAGAGGTCTACAGCAGCAAGGTGGTTGACAGCGAAACGGGCGAGGAAACCATTTCCTACGCCCAGGCCTATCAGTTCGACGCCTACGGCACGTCGTACTCGGCCGGCTTTCCGGGCACGATGCTGCAGATCAACAGCGGCGACACGCTCAAGCTTCGCCTCTTGAATGATCTTGCCGGGGACAACGATCCCTCCGATCCGGTCTTTACTTCCAATTTCCACTACCACGGCTCGCACGCGCCTAGCCTGAGCACGGCGGACAATGTCTACACCTCATTCGAGCCAGGCGAAACGGTAGACATCAATATCGAGATCTCCACCTACGAAAATAGCGTGGGCTACAACTGGTATCACCCGCACAAGCACCATGTGTCGAAGAAGCAGGTTGAGGCTGGCCTGGCCGGCGCGATCATGGTCGGCGACGTGCTTGAGCCGTGGCCACAGTACAAGGACGTGCTCAAGCAAGTGAACATGACCATCTCGGAGGTGAAAATCACCGAAGAGGGCCAGTTTCAGCATATGGTCGGGACGGATAGCAGCGATTATGCCGGTGCTGATTACACCGACGGATGGCAGAAGCGGATCAACGGCCAGATGAATCCGATCATCCGCGTCCGCCCCGGTGAGACGCAGGTCTGGAGCATGGGCCAGTTCGGGGCCCGCGGCGCCACGAACTTCGTTATTGCCGACGACAACCTGCAAAACCCCTGGACGGCCACGATCCTCGCCAGGGACGGTGCCAGCGCGTTTGTCCACCCCTACACCGTGGAACTCGGGGCCAGTGAACTGCGGATGAACGACATCTCCGCGCTCACCGTGATCAGCCCGGGCAACCGGATCACGATGGCGGTGACCGCCCCCACGACCCCGGGCACCTACTACTTCATGGACGGATGGGGCGGCGAAGAGGCGAGGGTCAACACGGACGGCGTAGGCTACTACTATGTGCTGGCCACCCTCGTCGTGGAAGGGGATGCCGTCACCACTGCAGCGCCGGTGTTTGCCCCGCAGGAGGCAGACCCGCTCTGGAAGGAGACGGCGGACGTCACTCGCACGTTCTCGCTGGAGCAGTTGCCCACCGTTGATGGTGTCGATCCCGACACCGGCGCGCCGATCATCAACATCGACAACTTCTACGTGAACGGCAAGAAGTTTGGCTATGGCGTTATGCCCCAGCTTGAGATCGGGACGGTCGAGGAGTGGACGATCCTCAATGCCGGCCCGCTCAATCATCCGTTCCACATCCACCAGGGTGTGTTCATCGTCACGAAGATCAACGGCTTCCCGATCGAGCCCGACAAGAAATTCCCGAATGCCAATGCCGCCAACTACGTCTCGCCACTCGACGTGATCATGGTGCCGGCGTTCGGCAGCGTGACCATCCGATTCCGGGCGCTCGACTTCCCGGGTAGGTATGTCTTCCATTGCCACATCCTCGAGCATGAAGACGAGGGGATGATGTCGCCGGTGTTCCAGTTCGGCAACACCGAGGGGCTGCGGTTGGCGCTGGGCACGACGGCTCAGTCGACTCTTGTCGTCAACGGCAAGGGCAACACGGTCGGCGAGATCAAGGCCTTCCCCAACTACCAGGGCCCCGTGGCGACCGCATCCGGCATCGGCACGTCCACAGAGCCGGCTCAGACGCCACCTTTCGGCGGGACTGCCGAGGAGATCAATGCCTACTTCAGGTCGAAATACACGAAGGAGACGATGGCCTTCGGCACCGGGTCAAAGGCTTCGTGGGTCAAGGTCTATGAGAACGGCGCGATCAAGCCCACCGCCACCTTCCGTGCCTTCGCGGGCAAGGCCGGC
>Ga0164295_10004566_pt1 | contig 11011 bp, 6 predicted proteins | sample GEODES006metaG_FD_111798 | JGI IMG/M metagenome (GOLD analysis project Ga0164295, IMG submission 111798) | Oligotrophic lake water microbial communities from Sparkling Lake, Wisconsin, USA - GEODES006 metaG | ecosystem: Environmental > Aquatic > Freshwater > Lake | place: USA: Sparkling Lake...
ATCATGTTTTCGAAGAGTGGCGCCTGACGTTGTTCTTCTTTGTGGGAAGTTATCAACTACATCTGGTTACATCACGAGCAATGGAATGGACAAGAAACCCCCTTCTTTGATTATATCACAATTATCTCTACACTGTCTAGTGCTGGCGATTTCTGCGTCTGTTCGGGCGTCGAAACAAGTTTCAACCACACACAATAGCAGCGGCGGAGGGGAGGACACTGGAAAACCAACCCCTTTTGGTTCTCCATCATATAATGGAGAACGAGTCCTTGACCTTGACGTTTTCTCTCGTTGGTTAATTTCAGCCATTGACGCTCATTTTTACCAGCTACAACGACTGGCTGCTTATGCAGAGGTAGACGTGCTAAGTGATGTGCAAGCGTGGGAAGGGCTTGTTGCTCTGCTTCCTAGAGACGGAACGTCTTTTGCAAAACCTCAAGATGCATTAGTGGATCAGTTGAATGACCTTGTTCCTGCTGGAGTCACTAGCGTCTCTGATGGAGATAACACTTCACTGTGTTTACTCGTCTCGTCAAGGATGATTGCGTATTGCTCCCTTCTTAGTATGTTTGCATCAGGTGGGCAGCAGCGGACTCGTCTGCTTAGAGCCTCTCCGGCATTGCCTATCTGCGAGTCGATCAGTTTTCCCATTGCAGCAGTATTGTCGCTGGCTGAACGACTTTTGGATGCAGGAGCTGGGCTGATTTCTGGAATTCACTCTTTACAGCCAGCCTTGGCTGAGACCGCTCTTGCTGACGGAAAATGGAAACATTGTTTAGAGGGCCTCGTTAGCGGCATTGTGAATGCAGCGTTATCATTGATTTTGTCGATCTCTAAGTCTGCGCCGCAAGTCTTGGTACACTTCCGCACCCATGTGTCTCGGATTTTGCTTCGAACGTTAATGCAATTGGCGCCTCCCAGCTCTGGTGGGCAGACACCCCTCGAACAACAGAGGGGGTTATTTCCTCCCTCAGTGAGCAGACACCGTGATTCACTCTTTGTATTAGCGATTCAAACGTGCCGAGCGTGGGTCCTGTGTGGAGGACTTGGGACGTTGCCCTCGCCTTCGTCATTTTCTTCACCAGAAGCGTATGCATTGCTGCTGCTATTAAGCTCTATTGCTGCTCAAGGAATACGATATTGGTCATCACCCATTTCTGCGGCTGTGCCTCCATTAAATCCGTCGTATGTACTTTCTCTTCGAGATAGCATTCAGCTTGCCGAGGCTTGCGTACTTTTTGGATGGTCATCACTTCCAGTTGGACGGCGATTCCTCGTTGAACAAGCAGCGCTTTCGTTATTCGCCGATGCCTGGCCCGGAGGCGCATTTAGTGCACCAAAGCTAGGGACATCGACTCGCGGACAACCTACAAGCGGCGCTTTGAAGCGATCCAGAGAGTACCTACTCAAGCAACAAAATCCGCAGCAAAACCAGCAACAACAACAGCAAAGCTCACAGAATTTGAGTAGCATGACATCTGTTTCTGCTATCTCAAGCATGAAGGACTCCTCCCGGGTTGCAGTCGCATTGGATTTTGGGGTTGTGTCAACATTCTCTGCAGAATTCTCGTCGTCCTTGTATCAAAGCAGAAAGTCTCAACCAATGTCATATCTAGTCCCACCATCATTTGCTGCTTCTCATTTTGCGCAATCACCGAACGGCTCATTTTCTGAGCTCTCGACTGGGCTCGCACTTGATCCAGAGACAAGATCTGCTGCGTTTTCTCTACTCTCGACGTGCTATGCGACTCGTTGGAGAAACGGCGCTACATCTCCTTTTCTTTCATTGTTTCGAGCAGTTCTTCTATCAGCAAGTGGAGCTGGTCACAGTTTGGGTGCAGCGGCATCAGTAGTGAATGCCGCCACTGCATCGCAAATTTTGCTGCAAACGTTGCCCTTCCCGCTGCATGAAGTACTAGAGGCAGAAAGAGAGGCCCTCGAATCGGATCTTGCAACTGCTTCATCTTTGACAACGACTGAAAAAGCCTCAGTTTCGTCTTTGGAATCATCGGTCATCCCAGAAACGGCTCCAGTGCCTTCTGTTGTTAATTCTGCTCCACTCTTGTCAACGCCGTTACTTGATCAAGCGCTACTACAGCCCCAGCCAAAGTGGTCGCCCCCTCCTTCTCAACCAAATTCTACGATTCTCTTGGCATCGTCCACTATTGATATTCATTCGAAAGATGAAGTCGTCATGGCAAAGTATGCGACAGACTATGCAAATGAGTTTCCAGATATCAATTGATGATTTCAATTTCAATTCAAATGTCTATTCAGATGGTGCTTCTATTGCATACAGACCTAGTGCGTTAATTTCATTTTAATTGCTATCGCTCGCCTCCTTAAAAGGTTGATGTTGGGTGCGAAAGAAGGACGAAGTGAGGCGCTGCTTGGCCCATGTAGCTTTTGCCATTTCAAGTGAGCAGCAGGCTTATGTGTAAACAGAGGGTTGTCTGAAAACAAGAATCCTTCGCTCTTGTCCACCTTGATTTTGATCGGTGAAGACGGTGAAAGGATGGGCACGCTCAACGCTAACGAGGCAAGTCTGTTGAAGTGCTTCTCAGCTGCCGTTTCGCCCTTGTCATGGATCGAAACGTCTGTGGATGTGTCGTCTATAAGAATATCTTCAAAGTTCAAGCTACGAATAAGTGGAAGTGTGTCTCCGGATGTACGAACATTCTTTGTTGGTGTAACAGGCGGTCGTCTTGAGTTGCGTTTCGTCTTGAACGACCGAGGGCTTGACTTCTGCTTCTTCTTCAACGTTGAGAAAAAGAGACACAGGAGGATCACAGGAAATGCGGTCTCGTCGATTGTAGATGGAATGGAATCGAAATTTGATGTGTCTCTGGACTGAAATTCTGCAATGAAGAACAAGAGGTCGTTTCCACCTTCTGGAAGAGAGAACGTGATCGATGACGGAGTTCGGTATTCATTACAGTCTTCGTTGAGAGTCAATACATACTGAGGAGTGCCAGTAGTGTCGAATTCAATCGAAACCATTTCACTGTCAAGGCTTATCTGGTCAATCTCAACGTTATTTTGGGAGAGAGTTGCTGTGCAGAGAGGATGAATAGGGCCACTGACGGTAAAGAACCCAACCATCGTAGAAGAAACTTCTGAAAAGACAGAGGAATAAAAGAAGACAGAAAATAAGAAAAGTATTTTGAACATTTTGTGTCGTTTCTGCTAGTGTGATTGTGTGCGGTTCGAGTGTCGTGTTTCAATTATTTATTCGTTAAATTCAGAAAGGGAAAGAAATTTGCTCTCTTGCTCATTCATCAACGCAAATGAATTCGTCAAAAACACTTCACGCTCCTGCAGCGATTACCATATCATCTGATGACCTTTTCAATATGCGTCGTTTAGCTGATGCTCCTGTGTGGACACGCAGTGTTGCAGAAGAGAAAGAAGCCAACTTGCGCGAAACTCGGCACCAGGCCTCGAAGGAGCGAGCGTCGCGATGGCCCAATACGCTCGACGGCTTAAGGAAGCGCAAGGACAAGGAGAGGCTTGACCGCGCAGTTGAGACTGAGGCCAGGTATCAAATCTTGGATGCTGAGGATGCTGCTAGGCGAGAGGCTGAGCGGCAGGCCATCCTTAACAAGGCCAGGGACTTTATGGAAGAGCAGAAGGAGAAAATAAAGGTCGTGAAAAACTATCGTCAAAAGAGCCATGACTTTGACATCCTCAGACAGCAAGCTGAACTGAAGGCTGAAATGTTAGCTGAGCAAAAGAAGATCGACGAAGAAGACTACAAGCGAATGCTACACGACTTGGCTCAAACAAATGCCGAAGAGGAGGGCAAGATTGAACGGCAGAGGCAAAAGGCAGCTGCGCTTCAAGCCGAGCGTAAGGAGACGCTGCGCCTTGTGATTCAGCGTAGGCTCGCGGAAATGTCTGAGACTGAAGAGTTCGGAAGAAAGCAAAACGCTGAAATTGTTCAACGGCAACACGAGTCCACCGCTGCTGCAGTTGCTAGAAAGGAGCTTGGCGCGCAAAAGAACAAGGAGTTCCAGGCAGAGAACCAGCGCCTCAAGGCAATGCGCGAAGAAATGAAGAAGGGCGAAGCAGAAACACTCATCTGGATTGCAGCACAAGCTGCAGCCAAGGAAGCTCAAGACAAGCTCATTAAGGACATTCTTCTTCGTGCTCGAGTAGAAGCTGAGAAGAAGGCGAAACAAATCTCAGACATTATGTCAAACGACTATTTGTCTCGACAGAACAATGAGGACACCAGGCTTGCCTCTCAAGTGGCTGAAGCCGACTCAAAGAACGCTGCTCGAGCTGCAGAAAAGGCGAGATTGCAGAAGGAGATGAAAGACTCAATTGCTGCAGATATTAAACGAGTGAAGGATCGCGTCTTGCAAGCCATCCGAGAACGCATGGCTGAGGACGAAAGGGAGGACAAGCTGTTTAGACAAAAACTTGCAGAAATGGAGGACAAGGAAAGGGAAGCGAGGAACAAGTCGAGGGACATGGCTACCAAGTACAAGTATGAGGCCCTTGAGTCTGTGGCTGAAAGAAAGAAGAAGGCAGACGATGCTAGAAACAAGGCAATCGCTGAAGAGCGTGCTGTTATAGCAAAGATCCAATCTGGCGACGACGACGCCGGATTTAGAGCCTTTGTTGACGAAGTCCGAGCCGAAGAAAAAGCAAAGGGCAATAGTCTTCAGCCCTTTGAACGCTTGATCTTCAAGACACTTAATCCTAAAACGACTGTCTAAATAAACGATTGTTACGTTGCAATAGCTTATTAGCTTGTTCGACTTCCACTTTCCCAAAGTGAGCAAAAGAAATGCTTCGACGAGTTGTAACCCTAAAATCTGTAGTTACTCGAGTAGGTGGAGGAGTTACTCGTTTCAACTCTCTTCAGTCTCGCTCGATTTTTGTTCCAAAAATGTCCTCGGCGGAATCACGAGAATTTGCTTCTTCCTCGAGTGCCGGCGGCGTTCGTGTTGAGTCAGACACGATGGGCAAGCTAGAGGTTGCGAATGACGTGTATTGGGGATGCCAGACTCAGCGCTCCCTTATGAACTTCAAGATTGGCGGAGCGTCTGCCCGCATGCCTATTGAGATTATTCACGCCTTTGGCATCCTCAAAAAGTGCGCCGCGAAGGTAAACATGAGCTACGGAGTCATGCCGAAGGACCTTGGATCAAAGATCGTAGAGGTCGGCGATGAGGTGATCTCTGGCAAGCTTGACGCTCACTTTCCGCTGGTGATTTTCCAAACAGGCTCAGGAACCCAAACAAACATGAACGTAAACGAGGTCATCTCTAACCGAGCGATTCAGCTCATGGGAGGAGCAATGGGAAGCAAGAAGCCGGTGCACCCGAACGACCACGTCAACATGGGCATGTCCTCTAATGACTCGTTCCCTACCGCGATGCACATTGCGTCTGCCCTAATGCTCACGCGCACCACGCTTCCGGGTCTTCGTCACCTAAAAGCGTCGCTAGAAAAGAAGCAGGCTGAGTTCAGCGATATCATCAAAATCGGACGCACACACACACAAGATGCAACGCCCATGACGCTTGGTCAGGAGTTCTCCGGTTACGTCACTCAGGTGGACTATAGCATTCAACGAATTGAAAGCTCCTTGCCCAGACTGATGATGCTAGCACAAGGAGGAACCGCGGTTGGAACAGGCTTAAACAGTGTAGAGGGTTTTGATAGTGCAATCGCTTCGGAGATTGCAAAGGAAACTGGCCTACCCTTTATCACTGCTCCAAATAAGTTTGAGGCATTAGCTGCCCACGATGCAATTGTTGAGGCACACGGAGCTCTCAACACCGTGGCTTGCAGTCTCATGAAGATCGCAAACGACATTCGCTTCCTTGGATCTGGTCCTCGCTCTGGACTTGGCGAGCTTCTCTTACCCGAGAACGAGCCTGGATCGTCAATCATGCCTGGCAAGGTCAATCCCACCCAGAGCGAAGCGTTGACAATGGTTGCTGCCCAAGTGATGGGCAACCAAGTTGCTGTTAGTGTTGGCGGATCTAATGGTCACTTTGAGCTAAACGTCTTTAAGCCAGTGATGGTTGCTAATCTGCTTCAGTCTGCTCGACTGATCGGCGACGCATCAGTCTCCTTTGCAGAGCACTGCGTTGATGGCATTGAACCAAACAGGAAGCGAATCGACGAGCTCCTTAAGAACTCGTTAATGCTTGTTACTGCGCTCAACCCGTACATTGGGTATGACAAGGCTGCTGCCTCTGCCAAGAAGGCCCACAAGGAAGGCTCTACCTTGAAGGAGGCAGTGCTCAAGCTGGGGTACTTGACCTCGGAGCAATTTGATGAATACGTCGTTCCATCCAAGATGCTTGGACCTAGCTCCCTAGAGAGCTTCAAGAAGGGCACCTAGACGATTTGTGTTGTTGTTGTTGAATAGTAGTTTCACTTCGTTTTCTCTCTTAATTGAGTCCCTTGTCTCAACAAAATTTCACAATGCCTATCGTACGCTCTCCAGCTTATAAGTTCGTTGCAAATGCAGTGATCGGGCAAGAAATCAAGGAGGTCTCCCTTTCCGGTTTAATTGAAGGCGGAAAGTGTTAGTTATTCGCGCCACGTGTGTCGACATGGACGTCTCCGCTAATGTTACGGATACGTGACTACAACATGTAATAACTAACATATAACATCCTTCCTTCTCTTTTCCCCTAATAGACCTCGTCGTTGTCTTTTACCCAGCCGATTGGACGTTTGTTTGCCCCACTGAGCTTGTTGGATACTCTGATGCTGCACCAAAGTTTGCTGAGCTAAAGGCCAACATTGTCGCTGTCTCCACTGACTCTGTTCACTCCCACATTGCGTGGATCAACACGCCCAAGAGCAAGGGAGGCCTAGGCCCAATGAACATCCCCGTTATTGAGGATCCTTCCCACGCCATCTCTAAACACTTCCAGGTTCTCGTCGAGGACCCAGCAGACGGAATGGTCGGCAAGGCCGTCCGCGGAACCTTCATCATTGACCCTAAGGGCATCATTCGCTCGGCCACTATCAATGACGACCAGATCGGACGAAGCGTTGACGAGACTCTTCGTCTGCTAGAGGCGTGCGTCTATGCAGACGAACACGGCGGAGAGGTTTGCCCGATGGGGTGGAAGAAGGGAGGCAAGACGATTGTGGCCGACCCTATCAAGAGCAAGGAGTACTTCGCTGCAGTGAATGCGTAAATGCACTTAGATTGTTGTGTAGAGATTGTTTGTAACGTAGATTTGTAAAAAGAGAGACTATTGCTTCCTCTTCATACTCGCCTTTTTCATGAACATCGCCTGCTGATCTTTATACTCTTTCATTCGCTTAGCTTGGAGTGCCTTCTTTTGCTGAATGTAGTGGAAAAAACTTGATTGAATGACGTGGCACGCGGCGTTTTTTCCGTATTCAGATAAGTCTGGATCTGACTCCCACATGTTGATGTCAAGCTTTTCCGACACTGCGTACCGGTTCTTTGGTTGATTCGCATGAGCTTGCGAATGGTCAATGCTAGAATTGTTGAGAGAATCTGTTAAGCTACCTCCGCCGTCGATTATTGCAGGCGCAGCGTTTCTTGTCATTGCCATGCGAACAGCCCGTCGCCTACGTTCTCTTGCCTTCTTTCGCTTGAAAAACGTACCAAAGGCTACTGCCTTCATTCGAATATGAATCGAATGTCGGCGAAGACGCTTGAGAAGAAGTGGAAGAGGAACCTCTAGCGCTGAAACAAGCCCAGAATCATCCTCAAGTTGAGAAATTATAGCCGAGATTGACGCTTCTCCGTTTCCATCGTCGCTTTTATTATTATTACTTCCTCCAGCCCCTGCGGGTGCATTGGATTTTGCAGCTATTCTATTTCTAGATATAATTGTTGCTGTATGAGATGAAGACAGTGATGCTTGCAGCACACATACCTCGCCGAATCTTGAAACCTTTACAGGCTCAGGAGCTGTCACGTCTGTGCCATCGCCAAGCGTGCCATCAGTGTTAAACCCCCACGTCCACATTCGGCCAGAAATATCTACAGCGGCACTGTGCCTAGCGCCAGCAGCGATTCGAGTCGCCAAGACTGGCCCGAAAATCGACGTAAAGACCTGGCGAGGGACTAGGACTCTTGTTTCGACAGTGACCTCGGCTTGAGAGCCCGAGTTCAAGTCTGTGCGTACAAACGGGGACGGTTTAAAGATTCGAGTGTTAATTCCGCATTGCCCAAACGCGTTGTCTCCGGCTGCGTATATTCGGCCTTCCACTGAAAGAAAGAGAGTGTGAGCCTCACCGCAAGCAATTGAAACGAGAGGAGGGAGGCCAAGAATCTGCGTAGGCTTTGTAACAGCAGTGGGAACATCAATCCCAAGTCCTAATCGTCCCTTTTCTGCAAATCCACAAACATAGGCTGTGCCATCAATCGCAAGAATGGCTGTGTGGTGCGCTCCAGCTGAAATGGCAAAGGCCTTTGCCTGTTGCAAATGAGCCGGTAAAGCAGAAGAAGAAGAAGAAGAGGAAGAGGAGGATTCCGCAATGCTTGCAAGCCGCTTAGAGTTGGATGGAGAGGATGAAGCTCCTCGCCCAGCTGCACTAGCTCCTCCGCTAACACTGACCGCTCCGTCACCAGTGTCGTTATTTCCGTCATTATCGCTTCCCCAGCCTCCATGCTCTCCGTCTCCTGCTGCTCGCCCACTGCTGCCAGATACGCGAAACGTGCCAGCAGGTCGTGCCCTTCTCGGTCGCAGCTTGAGCATTTTAGGAACCCACTGGTGCTCACCTGTGCCGTGGCCGCAAGCTCCTGATGTTCCTGCGCCCCACGTATAGACATTGCCATCGTTGGATAGGGCGACAATGTGTCCCTCTCCAGCAGCTACAGACACAATGCCCTCGTGATTTTGAAAAAATGAGCTCGGGATCTGCTTCGGAAGAGGAACTCGGTGCAGCTCACCGCCAGCTAGCCCGAGCGGGTGTCCCATAGACGGCTCGTCGCTGTTTGATGTCCTCTCAGGGGAAGTCCTAGTCGTCATTGCTGCGTGTTTATCAACTTTAATTGGGGATCCAATAGAGGTTACGTCCTTCCTGAACTTTTTTGCGTCAGTTGAGGCCTTTAGACTCATTAGGCCTAGATTCTCTCCCCACACAAACACGCCGCCCTCAACCGTGCAGCAAACCATAAACCCCTTTCCGCACGCTAGATCAATCACTTGACTGCTCCCTGATCCAATGCCTTGCACAAGCACCGGAATGTGAGACCGTTCTTTGATTCCGCGTCCGAGCCATCCGTCGCCTGCTGCCCATACCCTCCGTTGGTTGTCAACCACGCCTGTTACTGTAAATCCACAAGCGACCCGAATCGGCGTAAGCTTTGATCCAGACGATTGGAACTCGCCTTGGCCAGTCTCTGAGGGCAGATCGAGGCGCATAGGGCGACGAGCGCAAGGAACCGATGGCTTGCCGTCGTCTAGGCCGCACCCTAGCTGGCCAAACACGCCACTTCCCCACACATATAACCTCGTCGGCGCGGCCCACTCAGTAACTGACGCGCTCACGGGCTCGGCTGACACGTCTGGATGCGGTCTATTCGCATGAGGATCGCGACGAAGGGTTAGCGGCACCAGTTTTAGCTTATTGCTCGGCGAAGAAGAAATATCAGCGTCGTCCATATTGGATCTCAGCGGCGAGACTCTAGGCCCGCTGTGACGCCCTCCAGGCTTAGGATGAAGATGCGCTAGGTGAACATTGTGACGGTTGCTTCTTCCGCCGCCAAGAATAATATTATCGGCAGGATCGTCGTCGTCATTGTCGTTTTCATCATCGACTCTAGTGGACTTTCCCTTTGGCGAATTTCCCCCTTCGTCCAGCGCAGAGGCGCCCCAAGGCTCTTCGCTTCCGACGGGCCCTGGCTTGCCCGAATATCGAGCGATTCGAGTGCGCATAGCTCGAGCTTGCTTTGCAGGCGAAACGTGAGAGATAGAAAGGAGCGAATTCGAGTCTTCGTTCAAGAGCTTCTGGGCCAAGGCGCTTAAACGATTACGAGCATGCTTTGAAGCAACGCTAACGCCTCCGTTGCTATTTGTACTAGCATATACGTTTCTCTTTTTTCCATCAGCTGATACATACGATATCGGTTTTGATAGAGCCGCGGCAATGAATGCTTCAAACTGAGGATCCATTAAAGCGAGTAATGAGAGAAACAGAGATCAGCGAATAATTAGAGAAACAGAGACTTGAGAAACAGAGATATCCAGATCGAGATTGATTTGATCAAAAGAAGAAGAGAGGTTGTCAAGTTTCAGATGCACTGTTTATGTATATATATATAAAAACTTGTACCAATATAGTGTGGAGGTTACCCTTTTGTGCGATATCTTTTGAATTTTTGGTTCTGTCGAATCTCGATGACGTCTTTAGGCAGCCGAGGCGATCAAGAGCAAGAAGAGCAGCATTCAAGAGTGGTAGGAACACCTAAAGCTCCAGAAGAGCGAGCATTATTTGAGCACGAAGCTGGTTTAAAGGCTGCGCTCTCTAAGGAAGATTTTCGAAGAGTTGCAGATGTCAGAAGAAGCATATGGACAGGCTCGTTGATAGGCCTCGGCGTTGGTCTCGTCGGTTCATTTGTGGGAATAAAGCTGGTGTTTTCTCGTTTTATGAAACAACCCAAGTGGTGGAAAGGTCAGCACACAGGCGCCACGATCCTCGGACTCGGTGCACTTTGTAGCTTTCTTGGCGCGCTTAAACGAGGCGGCCCAGAGGTGGCGTCAATATCGGATGTGTTTGATCGTTACAGAATGCCCGATGAGGCAAAATTCCCATACGAACACAGACAACAAAAAGAACGATTAAAGAAAGAGGCGAAAGAAATCGAGATTCGTGATGCATTGATCACAAAGCTCGGTGAGAGGAGATGATTTTATGTTGCTACACTCTCATGCTGCGAGTTAGTCATAACGGAAACACACTATTACGTTTAACCTTAATCAAGTCACTAGTTATTTCTCAATCTAAAGTTACGATTCCTAGGCCCTGCAGGTGGCTCCGGTGTAAACACTGC
>Ga0164295_10004567_pt1 | contig 11010 bp, 18 predicted proteins | sample GEODES006metaG_FD_111798 | JGI IMG/M metagenome (GOLD analysis project Ga0164295, IMG submission 111798) | Oligotrophic lake water microbial communities from Sparkling Lake, Wisconsin, USA - GEODES006 metaG | ecosystem: Environmental > Aquatic > Freshwater > Lake | place: USA: Sparkling Lake...
GCCCAGACCGGCGGTGCTGTGGGTCGACTTCGCGTTGCTTATCAACCTAGACGCTGCGAGAAGCGCCTGCATTTCCTCCAAGCAGGGTTCTTCCCGTCTTCCCTGCAATGTCTTGTCAAGTCAAGTCAAGTCAAATCAAGTCATTTCTGGGACGAACCATCATCGCAGTTGGAGGTCACAGAACGCTTTGTTTTGTTAGGGCTATGTCTCAGGATGGCGAGCATGCGACTCACTCTTGGCCGTCCGACGACAAGATCTGCCACATTGTGCACGAGAGCTATGCACGGCTTCCCAAAACTGGCAAGCCGCAGCTTGGCGAATGGACGGTCCTGGCTGGGGTTGTGCTCTCCCGTCCCGGCGCCGTGCCCCAAGTGGTCGCCCTAGGCACGGGCACCAAGTGCCTCACTGCAGCACAGATAGCAGCTGACTGCGCTGGCGCGTGCTTGCACGACGCGCACGCTGAAGTGTGCGCACGGCGCGCCTTCCTAGTATTCTTACTCGCCGAAGTGCGAAGAGCTGCGAGCTGTGCAGATTCGCCTGTGGTCCAAGATAAAAAGGTCAGCAGTGGTGGCTTCGAGCTCAAGCCGGGGGTCGCGTTCCACTTTTACTCATCAGAGGCTCCGTGTGGTGATGCGGCCATCTTCCCGCTGTCACCCATGGCATCGGGTTCGTGCGAGTCCGATGAAACTCCAGCAAAGCGTTTCAAGATCACGGGAGCCCGCCCTGCCGATCCGAGTGCGCTCGTGGCCGAGGCAGCCTCCTGTGGCTCCGCATGTGCACTCGGCCTCGTGCGGACCAAGCCTGGTCGTGGAGAGCGCACGAGCTGCATGTCGTGCTCGGATAAGCTGGCACGTTGGCACAACCTTGGCGTGCAGGGGGCGCTTCTGTCACTGCTGCTCCCCGACCCAATCCGCTTTGCATCCGTCACAATCGGCGAGCCCAGCTGCCTCGAGGCCCTCAGCCGAGCACTGCGACGTGTCGAGGGAAACGTAGCGACATCAAGGACGTCTGCTGCGACTGACCGCATATTGCTGCCAGAGCAGCCTCGTCTGGGTCTAACAAGTCATCTGTTCGAGCACGCGGCGACGCGGACGGATTCGATACTGCCCCTTCACCCGTGCAGCAACTCGGTGATCTGGTCAGCACATGGTCTCAGCGAGGCGATCAACGGCACCAGTGGCAAGCGCCTTGGGTCCAACAAAAAGTCACCGTCGCCAAAGCATCGATCTCTGGTGTGCAAGGCGCTCTTGCTCGAGCGATTTCTGGACGTTGTGAATGCATGCCCTCGGTCCCAACTGCCAGTGACGATTCGGGAATTGCCTGACGCGCTCGCCGACTCGCTTGGCACCGATTCGAGCACCGAACCATCGTCACCGCCGCTACCCGCCAACTACGCAGCGCTCAAGGCACTCGCCATACCGTATCAGCTCCGAAAGGCACAGATGATGGCGGCGCCTCCCTTTTGCGACTGGGTCAAGGCGCCCAAGAGTAGCGAAACGTTCAGTCTCGTGCGGCTGTGGACGGCGACTTGCCACTGATCGACGTTGGCCTCACGTGCTGCCGTCCAATGACTGCCACGTGTCGAACGGGAGCCTGCTATTAGCGCGGTGGAGGGGGAAATTGTTACGTCACAGAACACCGCTGTGCACACCGACCATGGCGTGAGCATAAACCCTGGACCCTGCGCGTGGGGTGTGCACGGCCGGAATTCGTATCTTTCCCCGAAAGTATCGAGGACATACCGACGAGAAGAAACCTACGTAGTATGTCCGGCGGTTTTGGGTGTGCGGCCGTGAAACGGCACACAAATCACAATGCTGTATATTCGACTTATATATATTACATACGGATACCCGGTCGTGCGGTCTGTCCGGCGCGATCCGCCGTCCCGCGCGCGGGGTCGGTTCGAGCGCGCGACCGTGGCCCGGGCGTGTGGGACTTGGCGCGCAAATGGCGGGTTCGTGTGTCTTCATTTAAGTAAGTAAGTCGTGTGTATTTATAATTTCGAGAGTCCTGTACGCTGTTCACGTGTACATGTATCGTGTTGGTGTGAAGATGCGCCTTATTAAGGACGCGCTCAAGGCGACCGGGCGGGCTTTAAGCGTGCGGCCCGGCCCGGCGGAGGCCCGGCGGCGCATCGAAAGTATAAAGGGGGTCCAGGGGAACAGGGGTCCCCGAGCTAGTGGTAACCGCATCCGTATTTACGCCGGTCCGGTGTCTTGGGTGTCGAATTGTGTTGTGTGTTCATAGTGAATACACTATGGAAGGCCGTGTCGATGCGCGATGGCGGCCTCTCGATCAAGGAACACGATCTTGCTCGTGCAGTACAATCTGACGATTGGCTCGCGAACCTTCATGGAATTTGAGACACTAGCGGCTACTATGGACGAGATATGCGCGATCTTCGAACGAGAGCTCAAAGCTCTCAATCCGAGCCAAAGCAACATGACATATGACATTGCCGACCTCTATGCCTACATTGATCAGCTGTGCGACATTTCTTGCCTCGTGTACGTGTGTAGCACCAAGCTGTAGGTCGTTTTTCTACCGCTCATTCTCACCTTGACGCTGCGCGCAGGTACCAACAGCCAATACAGGCGTACCTTCCGAGGAACAAGGACTGGATCAAGAAACAAATGCTCTTGCATTTACGGGCGTCAACCACAGAAAGCTAGCTGCGCACCACAAGGCCCGCCGGAAAGAGCCTGCGCCGGTATGCTGTTCGCATTGGCGTGTGGTGACGAGCGGCCAGTTGCAGATGGTCGCTTCGAGGTCGCGCGTTTCCGGATCGATCCGAAGGCGAGGTTTTTTTATGTTTCAGCTCGCGGCCCGCGCCGCTTTGCCCGTTCGTTTAGACGCACACCGGCCGGGGAGCGTAGTATACGTTGTTGTGCGGTTGAAAAACGTGCAAACGTGCCAACGATCCTGTGGTCGTCAACTCTTGCATACAAATCCCAACTCGTGCGCGTGCATCGGTCCATGTGGTGAATCGCCCGCCGGGCGCTGCCCCTGCTGTGGCCATCGGCGCGTCTCGCACCGCTCGGGAGGGAGCGGACCAAGCTCCGGAGCAATGGTGCGGAGTCACGCACGTCGCGGACGCAGGACGGCTCCTCGCATTCGAAGACGTGCTCGCGAAATTCGGGCGAAGCATGCCACTTCGGGCTTCCCACGCCGACACCTCCTTCAAATCCCCCCACCGCAATTCAGGCGGGACTGGTAGGGTAGCTTGGTCGGTTACAAATCTCTCTTGCGCAAGGCGACCTCAGACGCGGCTAATTTGTGAACTGCGTGGCGAAGGGTCAGACGATGGTCATCAGCTAGCAAATAAAGAGAAAGTCATGGTCGGTTTCTCTGAGCCCCATGGCCATGCCCCGCGTACATCCTTTAGGTATTGATAACCCACTGTGCGCGCACGCTCGTTGACCTGGATCTTCATCTGTGAAATTTCCGAGTCAATCTCCTCCATGAACTGGACCACGAAATCGATGAGCTTATGCTTCCACATGGCCTCAAGATTGAAGTTGGTGAGCAGGAAGCTGACGTCATAACCCTGCAACGATGGGCAGAGACGGACCGTGTAGGCAGATGAAGTTGTGCACTTGCTTTGGAAACAGCTCACGTACCGGCATCGGCTTGCGTCGAAGCACGATGAAGTTGTCTGCTCGCTGCATGATCATCCGTGAGAACTTGTTTGCGAGGATTGCGTCCATTTCATCGATCTGTTTAACTTTGATGCTGATTCTCACTGAGTTGACTGCTGTCTCAATCATCACGTACTCGTTCTCTGAGCGGTGGATGACGATTGGGTTGAGCAGCAGCTCTCGGCTAGTACTGCGGAGGAAACGACTCGGGGCGCACGCACTCTTGGAGCACTCCTGGGAAATTCTGAAGCAGGTGGGAGAAAACATACCCGACCTCGATCTCAGGCTTGTTGTGGCGCTCGACAATCTGCGAGGCGAAGTTCTCGATGCACAGCGACGCGTGAAGCGTCGTCTTGATTGCGTCCAGGTACGGCTTGAGCGCGGAGTTCGACCCCATGTTGGGCGCGGGCACACGTCACAGTTCCCGCACGGCACGTCCGAGAGCGTGAAAGGAAGTTGCACGAATTTTGTTGATGAAATAACGAGCACTGATGGGCGTCTGATGGTGGAGCTTCGACGGTGCAGACTGACTTGGGCAAGTTGGTTTCGTTTCTTTTTCAGCTTCGAGCGCTCCACTTCCCGTTCCGCCGTCGCCAAGCGCTCCAGCAATGCCGGGCGACACGAACTACATCCACGAGCAAGAAATATGGAAGCAGCGGCTGAAGAACGAGACCGAGGGTGCCGCGCATTGGTACGACAACTGGGGCTTCCTTGCTGGCCGCGAGCCGCCCGAGCCACGAGGCTTCTCCACCAAGGTGGCCAAGTACTCCTATGGTGGGGGACAGTGGTCGGTCAAATCTGTGCGTGTGCCAGACAACACGGCCGAGGGCCTTGCTGCGGCAACCAGCGAGCAGAATGCGCGCACTTTTTTGTCATCGCTAACATATGAGACGAATGTCCCAAACGAGATGAAGCCGTGCAAAGACAAGGTGAGCCCGCTTCTCACCACCAAGTGGGCGTTACTAACGTCTCCATTACCGCCTCCCGTGTTGCGCTCTTTCACGGCATGGCGCTTCTGACCGGCTTCGCCTCTCGTGCCCGCAGGGCATCACTCTCGTGGCGAGTGAAACCTCTGGCCCCATAAACCGTGAGGCTGCTCTGCTCCTGCGTGCGCACAAATTCCAGTCGCTCGGTGATGCCTGCCGGACGGAGGGCGTCGACCCGAATGTCAAGTATAATACGCCAATCTTCATGTCACACGACTACGGCTGGAGGGTGTCGTCCACGAAAAACCCTCGAAAGAGCCTCGAGATGTTCGGCGTATCGCAATACGGAATTAAGGAAAAGGTCTCGAAGTTCTACTGAGAACAACAAGTCGCACACCGCCTCGACATGTACGGCGCTGGGGTCGGTTCTCATCACAGATGAAACGAAGGCATCAAATTCACATCACAACACAGCCCGCGCTGCGGCTCCGTGCCACAGCCCTCTCGTATGCAGTACTCGCGGAGGCGCCTCTCGTCTGAACGGAGCTCGTTTGCGCTACTCCGCGAAGGCGGTGAATCACCCCCAGCCGCCCGTCGGCGCGGGGCCGCAGGATCTATTGCGTACATTAGTGAAGAGCGATAATAAATGTAGATAAAGGCTGGGTACCAAAGGATGTCCATGGAAATTTACGCGGACCCGCGGGCGCGGCGCGACCACGGCCCGCACGCCGGGCGCGGGCCGACCCCGGCCACGTCGAATCCCCCCGCCGGGCTGTGGTCTGTGCAAACGTCTCTGCACGGAGCACGTTCCGCGCATTTGCGCTCTGAGAGACGGAGACAGGTCGCGTCCTTCGACGGCGACGCCGCGGGTGCCCGGGGCCACCTCTCGGTCGCCTCGTCCGTCGTCCCGCGGGGCGGGCGCGGGGCGGAGCGAGCAGATGCGGATCACATCACACACGTACATTCACAACCTGTCTGGGAACGACTATCCCCACCGCAGCATTGCATACGAGCAATCTCTGCGGCGCATCCGGCCACGACTTCATTGCCAGAGACCCTCGCACCTTGTTTCTGAGTCAGCCGAGCTGTTTCACCTGGTGATGATCCACGGAAATTGCTCATGATCTGCTCAAAGGACGCAGGGAGCGATGAATGGGCCCAGCAGCTACATGCACGCATCATGACATCATCGGCATCGCGCTCCGCCTGAGGTCATGTAGCTATGCCGAACGGCGAACCGTTTTAGAGGCTCGTCTCGACCCCTGCGCGGCCATATTTGGGTGTGCGGTGCAGCGGCCATCGCTGCTTGTTGGCTGATTTCCACGTCGCGCGTGCACCCTCCGTATGCACCCAGTCGGGTTCGGGCCAGCCTCGGAGTGACTGCTGAAAAATCTCGGACTGCTTGCCCCATGCCTTTGGCACAAGGATGTGCGGGTCGTACTGTCGCCAAGCGCTCTCACCATCAAATGATGTGATGCCGGTCGGCGAGACGTACCTCGTCTTGAGCGGCGTCGCGTGCGTCCAGCCCCCATCTGTGCCCGCCGTGGTGCCTTTGACCGCGAGGGGCGCCTTGTTAGCTGCGATCTCAGCAGCGACCGCCGTGCTCATGCTTGGAAGCCGCTGACGCCAAAAGGTCGCGCTCAAGTCTTCATGAGCAGAATTGGCCTTGAGTGCCGTTTCGCGTTTCGGCTTCGTCGCGAAGAGGGCATACAAGGACGTGCACCGGCCCCAAGTTCACTCTCAACTTTCTGATTTCACAGCTCATGGTTATAGTTCGAAACCTAATAATCTGGACCGGCGCGCATACCGGATACGGATGCGAATTTAACTTATCCGGTCGGTCCCCGTCCCGACCTCGAGTCCCGACCAACAGGGCCGCGGCGTGCCGGAACGGCTCCGCGGTCTGCATTTCGGTGATGATGCCGCCGGAGGAGTTCGGAGGAGACAAGAAACTGGCCACAGGCATGAGTTCAGCTCTGAATGCTGGTTTGTAAGGTTATGTATGTACGTTTAAAGTGGTGCATTCTGACATGTCGATTAAAATCGCTGTGATGACCGGCGGCGACCTGAGGACCCGGCGTGTGAGGCTGCGCGCAGCCCTTGCGCGCATGTTATGTATGTATCCCCGCGCGCTTGCCCGACCCAACTACAGACATGCCAGGGTCAAACCAGAGAGTACTTTTCACCTTGCCCGTCTTCGCGGCGTCTGGGGCTCAGTGTCGGAGAGGCATCGATCTTCAGCACCAGCGGAAGGCAGCAGGTGTGTCAACACCGCTCTTGCTCGTGAGGTTGTTCTTGATTCGCTTCTTTGCACGCTTGCTCGAGAACATCGGTACTATTTGCTCGGTCGTACGCAGCAGGCGTGCGACGCCTGGGTCCGCAGGTTCGTCCATTCCCACAGTCGTATCGCTCTGCAGTGTCAGATGGGCAGATGGCGCGTCGCCTCCGAAGCGCCCGAGCTTTGGTCGGTTCGCCCCCCACGCGGCGAAGCCAGATCCTTCAACCTTGCCGGAGCGGTAGTCGGGCTGCGACGACTGGAAGTCGTATTGCGGGATTTCGGCGTCTGGATCATTGCTGCGGAAGGCATTCTTGATGCGTTTGCCAGGCTGGATGAATCCCGAGAGAGCCTCTCGTATTTTCTGCTCCTTCTGCGTCTCACGCTTGCCGAGCTTAGTGGTTGGGTCGCTCAGCGTACGTTTCACAACCCCGCGTTTGACGGTGCGAAACCGCTTCTTCACTTTGCTCCGGAGGCTCTTTGCCATGGAAGGACGGGAACCGCGGACTGAAGCGACGACGTACTCTCTGACGCAGTCTTTCCTTTCTTGTAAAGTCAAGATCTCGTAACGACAATACATGTGCACTGGACACAACGCGTATGACGGCGGCACAAGGCCGTGAATCTCCAATCCATTTCACGTTTCACACAAATTCGTCACGTCATCGTCGCCGTGTTTGCGTCGTGGTCCAGAGCTGTTGGAAGGTGGGCGCGAGGCAACAGGCAAGATGAAGAAGCGCTGGCCATCGAACGCCGCGAAGCAGCAGTCCAGCAGTCGTCCAGTCAAGCAGCGATTGCGTGGCCTCGAGCGGCTTCTCAATAAGCCTGGGTTGCCCGACGAGATCCGGAAGGCTAAGGAAGTGGAGCGTGCCGCGTTGCAGGCTGATGCGAAGCGGCACAACCGGGTCCAGCGTGAGCGCCACTTTAGCAAAAAGTACCACGGCGTTAAATTCATCGAGCGTCGAAAGGTGGAACGGCGGATAGCGTCGCTGCGACGAGCGATGAGCGATGCGGGCGCCAACGATGATCTAGGGGCTGAGCTGCGCGAGGCAGAGAATGACCTCCTCTACATCAAGCACTTTCCTCGCTCGAAAAAGTACCTCGCACTCTTTCCAAGCGAAGGCGCGAATGACGAGTACATTGTCAAGCGCCGCTCGCAGATCCGCGCGAGGATTGTGCGCCGTGCGGAGGCTGGGCTGCTTCTCGGGCCGACGGACGAGGAAGACGGTGAGGAGGCTGCTGATCGTGATTTCGACAATGACCTTGAGGGAGACACGTTTTTTGCCCCTGGTGCTGCGATGGATGAGTCCGAAACTGTGATCAACGACTCTGTAGAGTTGCAGCCTGGCCCAAGGGATGCCTCCTTTCGCAAGTCAGCAAGGGCGGAGAGCGGCGAGCGGGGTGCTGCCTCACCAGCGGAGGCAGAAGGCTCCCGTGACCCTGGGAAGAAGTCGAGAAAGAAAAGAGCGGGAGGCAGCGAGCAGGCTTGACAATCGTCGCGAAGTGCAGGTGCTGGCTCACGCCGCCGCGGTACCGATGCGCGACGGGAGCTCTTGGTGTGTGCTGGCCGCGTGGGTAACGAAACGGGGGTGGGTTCAGGGGAGGCCCAGACCCCGCTGGCTGTTCAGGGATTGCTGCGTCGAGCGTCGCATGCTGACTAACCCCTCATTCACACGGACACGCACCCCATCATAGTTCTTCTTCCTGTCCGCAGCACACATTTTGATGTATGTAGTATGATCAATGATGACGACCCCCAACGCGTCACCCAGACACATGCCCACTCGGAGAATGGCGACGCTCACGTGACAGAAGTTATCATTCACAGACCGTGGCTACTTTTCACGACCTCGAAGTTGCCCCGCGAGCTTGTTGTCCTTGTTCGCGGTGATGCGGCGTGTTGCTCAACTGGGTGGTTTACCGAAAGCGGCCGCAGTTGCCTCGCGCGGCGGCGGCAAGCGGCCGAACGCTCTCAGCCCTCGCCTGCCGCGTACGAGCCGCGACGAGCTGCTCAGCTTGCTGAAGCGCAAGAGCTGGCAGGTGCGGGATGTCGATCGCCACCCGCTGGTGCTTGGCGTGCCGCTTGGTCAGGATGGCGGTACGATGCAGGGCGTGTCGGTCGACATTGGCCTGAAGAACATGGCGGTTGTGTCCATGTTTGAGCTCGCGAACGCGTCTCCCGAGTTCAAGCTTGCGATCGTGGAGAGCGCACTGGACCCAGCGCGCGGCGACCAGCGGCACGAGGACCTGCTGCGCCAGGCTGCGCCGGTGCCCATGGCGGTCATGACCAAGGAGGACATCATGAAGCTACCCGTCGCCGCAGCGGTGCATCCGCGCGCGCTCGAGCGTACTCTCTCCGAGGACAAGCGCAACCTGCTAAAAGACCCGTTCTTCCGTAACAATCCACCGTGCGATGAGCTGCAAGACCTCGTTGTGGAGGCCGTGCCCGGCGCGGACGCGAACGTCGAGGCCCGCGAGAACTTCAAGCGCGAGGAGCGCAATAGCAGGATTCGGAGCCGAGGATAAGAAAGGGTGAGGCGTGAGAGAGGGACTGACTGAGGTACGAGAATCGAGCACGCGGCAGCACGGCAGACGCACGAACACGCGCGTGTGCCGCACAGCCCGTCGTTCGCACGGGCGTTCGACAACTGTCTCCACCCAGTCTAAGTTGGCCTTAACATTTGCTAGGCTGTTTTTTCACAGTGTTTCGTGGCAACGTCGAGCGCGCAACGGCATCCGCGTGTCCGACTTCTTCAACGATCGACTATGGCCGGTTTGGATGCCTCGAATAAGCCGCAGATCATCGAGCATATCCACAAGTCGCTGAACCTAACCGTCTATGACACAAAGTGGGTGCCATGCTCTGCGCGCTTCATTGTGCTTGGCTCGCCCCCACGGCAGACGGGCAACATTCAGGTCTACAACCTCGTGCATGGTGACGCGGAGCTCGCGGCGGAGCTCGAGATGCCCAAGTCCTTCAAGTGCGGCACGTTTGGTCACTCTACGCTCGCCGATCGCCACCTTGCGACCGGCGACTTCGCTGGCCAAATGGCCATCTGGGACTTGGAGCGCCTGACCACGCCTATCTTCTCGGTGCCGGATGCGCATTCGACGATCATCAACTGCATCGACGGCTGCGGCGGGCTCAGGGGCGCGGGTGCGCCCGAGATCGTCACTGGTGGGCGTGACGGCTGCGTGCATGTGTGGGACCCTCGCCAGAAGGATCGGCCTGTCGCCAGCATGGAGCCGGAAGAAGGTGCGGTCGTGCGCGACTGCTGGAGTGTGAGCTTTGGCGACGCGCACTCGGCAGATGACCGCGTCGTGTGCGCGGGCTACGACAACGGCGACGTCAAGCTATTCGACCTGGCCGCCGGCAAGATTCGGTGGGAGACCAACGTGTCCAACGGCGTCTGCGGTGTCGAGTTCGATCGCAAGGACATCGCGATGAACAAGCTGGTCATCACGACGCTCGAGTCTCGCTACAGGCTGTACGACATGCGCACGCACCATCCAGTGCATGGCTACTCCTTCCTGTCGCAGGCGGCCCACGAGAGCACCGTGTGGGCCTGCCGCCATCTGCCGCAGAATCGCGACGTCTTCATGACCTGCGGAGGTAACGGCTCGCTCGAGTTGTGGAAGTACTCCTACCCGACGCAGAGGAAAATCAAAGAGAAGGATGGGCACGACAAGGGCGTGCTCGGCCAGGTCCAGCTGCTGCAGAAGAAAACTTTCTCGACACAGCCCGTCGCCTCCTTCGACTGGAATTCTGACAAGGAGGGCCTCTGCGTGATGGGCTGCCTGGACCAGACGGTCCGCGTACTCATCTGTACGAAGCTCAACCTTCTGTGAGCTCGACCACACGTAGGACAGGTGCATCATCGGTTCGAGGGCACGCCACGCTTTGATGATCCTCTTTCGCGCTGATGGGGCCAGGGTAAGCGCGCCCGCTCGTCTTCCACGGGTCCACGACACGCCGTCGCCGACAAAATCGACAAACCCGCGCAAAACCCGGTATCGGATGGGACTACGGAGTAGCGGACATCTGATGGCGATCGGACGCGTTCAGAGGCTTTCCTTTTGGCCGCGACTCGGCTCTGAGAGTCAAGAGAGTCAGCAGAGACCGCCGAGCACATCTCTGTAATTGTAGTGCATGTAGTACAGACAGATA
>Ga0164295_10004568_pt1 | contig 11009 bp, 6 predicted proteins | sample GEODES006metaG_FD_111798 | JGI IMG/M metagenome (GOLD analysis project Ga0164295, IMG submission 111798) | Oligotrophic lake water microbial communities from Sparkling Lake, Wisconsin, USA - GEODES006 metaG | ecosystem: Environmental > Aquatic > Freshwater > Lake | place: USA: Sparkling Lake...
GGCAAGCGGAGCTTCCCCACCGCTCGCCACTCCCTGGGATCGCCTGAATGGAATCATTACTACATCCGCGCCATCGACGGCGAGGTGCGGCTGTGGGTCAATGGCCACGAGGTGTCGGGAGGCACCGAATGCAAGCCGGCTGAGGGCTTTTTGTGCCTGGAGTCGGAGGGGGCGCCGGTGGAGTTCCGCCGCTTGAGGATCCGCCACCTGCCCTGAGCAAACCTCGACTGGCACCGATCGGGATTGCGACGATAATTCAAGGCTCCGCAATCCAAGAGGAGCCATCCCGTGCCGGTTCGTTCGCCCGTCTTCGCCCTGACCGTCCTCCTCGCCCTCCTCTCCGGGGCAGCGGCCCTCGCTGTTCCCGGCGGGCACCCGATCCCGGCTCCGAAGAAGCCGACCATCGCCGAAAAGTCGGATGAGCCGGTGACGGCGGCGGCGGCCTTCGGGATGCGGGAGGGGTTCGAGGCACGGCTGTTTGCCGCCGAGCCCGATGTCGCCAATCCGGTGGCATTCTCGGTCGACGAGAAGGGGCGCGTGTTCGTCTGTGAGACGTTCCGGCAGGGGCGGGCAGTCAACGACAACCGCGGCCACGATGACGCCTGGGTCAACGCCGATCTCGCCGCACAGTCGGTCGAGGATCGCGATGCGTTCTACCGCCGGCTCCTCGACGCAAAGACGGTCGCCGAGTGGGAGCTCGATGACGATCGAGTGAGGATGCTCGTCGATACCGACCGCGATGGCGTCGCCGACGAAGCGAGCGTCTATGCCGATGGCTTCAACGGCCTGATGGCAGGGACGGCAGCCGGGATCCTCGCTCGGCGCGGCGAGGTGTGGCTCGCCTGCATTCCGTCGTTCTACCGGCTCCGCGATCTCGATGGCGATGGCCGAATCGACGGGAGTGCCGGCGAACGGCAGGAGCTTTCCACCGGATATGGGATCCGGGTTGCCCTCCGCGGTCACGACCTCCATGGCCTCGTGATGGGGCCCGATGGACGGATCTACTTCTCGATCGGCGATCGTGGCTACAAGATCTCCCTCGACGGCCAGAAGTACCACGATCCCGGCAGTGGCGCCGTGTTTCGTTGCAATCCCGACGGCACCGGCTTCGAGATCTTCGCCACGAGCCTCCGCAATCCGCAGGAGCTCGCCTTCGACGATCTCGGCAACCTGTTCACCGTCGACAACAATTCCGACGGTGGCGATCAGGCACGGCTCGTCCACGTCCTTCCGGGGAGCGACTCGGGCTGGAACATGTCGTTTCAGTACATGGAGGACCGCGGCCCCTGGCACCGCGAGAAGCTCTGGCACACGGCCCACGACGGCCAGCCTGCCTGGATCATCCCGCCGCTGGCCCACATCGGCTCCGGGCCATCGGGGCTCTCGTTCTATCCCGGCACCGGGCTGGGGAGGCACTTCGACCAGCGCTTCCTCCTCTGCGATTTCCGCGGCGGCGCGGCCAACAGTTCAATCCGCACCTTCCGCGTCGGTCCCAAGGGCGCGAGCTTCGCACCGATCGACGAGGAGGAGACCTTCCGCAACGTCCTCGCCACCGATGCCGAGGTGGGCCCGGACGGTGCGCTGTGGGTGAGCGACTGGGTCCATGGTTGGGAAGGGGAGGGAAAGGGAAGGATCTGGCGCTTCGTGCCGAAGGTCCGATCGGCGGCCGAGCAGGGGATTGTGGACGAGGTGCAATCGCTGCTCGGCGGAGACTGGGAGCAACTCGAGGCTTCCCGGCTGGCGACACTCCTCGGGCATGTCGATCGTCGCGTGCGATTGGAGGCGCAGTGGGAGCTTGTCAGGCGCGGCGACGACGCGACGCTAGAGGGGGTGGCTGCCGAACCTGAGGCGAAACTGTTGGCCCGTGTCCATGCCATCCAAGGGCTTGCCCAGATGGCACGAGGTTCCTTGCTCAGGCCTTCCGTGGTCCTTCCGTTTGCCCCGCTGCTCGGCGATCCGGCGTGGGAGATCCGCATGGTGGCCGCCCGGGAGCTCGGTGATTCCGGAGTCGCAGTCGACGAGGCCAGCCGGTCGAAGCTCATCGGCTTGCTCCACGATCACGACCTCCAGGTCCGTTCGGCTGCGGCTATTGCGCTCGGCCGGATCGGCCGGCAAAGCAGCCCCGATCCGATTGTCGCGCGGGCGCTGGCTGCCGAAGCCGACGGCGCGGCGGCGGCCGATCCCCACTACCGCCACGCGATCGTGATGGGGCTTGCCGGTATGAGCGACCTCGTGGGCCTCGCTGCACTCTCCACCGATCCGTCGCCACGGGTCCGTCTGGTTGCGGTGGTCGCCCTGCGGCGTCTTGGCAGTGACGTCGTGGCTGGATTCTTGGACGATGCCGACCCGCGCGTGGCCACCGAAGCAGCTCGGGCGATCCACGATCTCCCTTTGGCTGGAGTTTGGAGCGAGCTTGCAAAGCGCGTTGCCACAGGGCCGCTTGACGAGGCATTTCTCCGCCGGGCGGTGGCTGCGGCCGAGGCATCGGGGACGAAGGCCGATGCCGAGGGCCTCGTGGCGCTCGCAGCCCGGTCCGACGCGCCGGTGGCGATCCGTGCGCTGGCCCTCGACGTCCTCCGGACCTGGAGCCAGCCTCCGGTGCGCAGTCGTGTCAACGGATCATGGCAGCCGATCGACCCGCGCGATGCCGTCCCGGCCCGGGAGGCGCTCGAGACTGCGCTTCCCGATCTCCTCGCCTCGAATCTCGACGACACGCTCCGCGCTGGCCTCCTCAAGGGGGCCGCGGAACTGGGGATCGCCTCCGTCGGCCCGCTCCTGGCCGACTGGGCCCGCGACGGCTCGCGGAGCCCCGCATCGCGGGCCGAGGCGCTCGTGACACTCGACGCGGCTGGCGACCCCTCGGCGATCGATCTCTCCGCGGCGCTCCTCAACGATGCGAGCCCGGCAGTGAGGTCGGCAGCGCGGAAAGTGCGGGCCGCCCGGTTACCCGCTGTGGAGACGGTGGCGGAGCTCGCGCGCGCCTCTGCCGCGGCCGATGTGGGGGAGCGGCAGACGGCGATCGACCTCCTCGGCAGGATCGATAAGCCGGCTGCCACGACCGCCGTCGCGGCGCTCGTCGACGGGCTCCGATCGCAGCGCGACGGGGCAACGGAGCTCGAGATCAACGAAGCCGCTGCCCGCCGCCTCGGCCAGGAGGTGGCTGATCGGCTCGCTGCCGAACGGGTCGCCACGGCTCTTCAAGGGGATTCCACCGCCGCGTGGCGCGACTGCCTCGACGGCGGGGATGCGGCAAGGGGACGGGCGATCTTCTTCGGCAAGGTGGCCGTGTCGTGCGTCCGCTGCCACCGCGCCGAAGGGGTCGGCGGCGACGTGGGGCCGAAGCTCGACGGAATCGCCAAGGAGAGAGATAGCCAGTATCTCCTCGAGGCGATCGTGGCCCCGGATGCGAAGGTCGCCGATGCGTTCCGCACCACGGTGATCATCACCGACGACGGACGGACGGTGGCCGGCATCGTCACGGGGGAGAAGGATGGCGTGCTGACCCTGAAAACAGCCGACGGCGGGATGGTCGAGGTGCCGCTCAATTCGCTTGAGGACCGGGCCAGCGGGCCGAGCTCGATGCCCGCCGATCTGGCCGGGAAACTCACGCGACGCGAGCTCCGCGATCTTGTCGCGTGGCTGTCGTCGTTGCGATAGGCTGATGGCTAGCAGGCTGTGGATAAAGTGCCGGCCCGACCGCACGAGGCGGTCGCGAGTGCGTAGCACTCGAGAAAACCGGAGGTTTTCCAAGTGGAAAAAGGTCAAGGATGACTTTTTCCACGTGCAGTTAGGGGCTGGACGATCTTTTTCTCCGATTTTTCTTTGGTCACTTTTTTCGTGGAGAGACTTTTCATGCGGATGCTCTCGAACTCCTGGATGACTCTGCTTGGCCGCGGTGCTTTCGCTACGGCGACGTTTTTGGCGATCGGCACAGGCCTTCGGGCCGAGGAGCCTGACTTCAAGGCGCTCTTCGACGGCAAGACGACGCAGGGCTGGCAGGGGGATGTCGGTGGCTACGAGGTGAAGGATGGCGAGCTCCACTGCCGCAAGGGGGCCGGTGGCAAGCTCCTCACGAAGGAGGAGTTTGCCGACTTCGATCTGAAGTTTGAGTTCCGCCTCACCCCCGGTGCCAACAACGGCCTCGGCATCCGCGCGCCGATCGAAGGCGATGCAGCCTTCGCTGGGATGGAGTTGCAGATCCTCGACGATGGCCATGAGAAGTACGCCGGGATCGCCCCTTATCAGTCGCACGGCTCGGTCTACGGCGTCCTCCCCGCCAAGCGCGGCGCTCTCAAACCCACGGGGGAATGGAACAGCCAGGAAGTGATCGCCGAGGGGTCGAAGATCAAGGTGATCCTCAATGGCACGACGATCGTCGATGGCGACATTGCCGAGTTCCGTGAGGGCAAGAAGACCCTCGACGGCCAGGCTCATCCCGGCCTCAAGCGGACCACCGGCCACATCGGCTTCCTCGGCCACGGTGACGAAGTCCACTTCCGCAACATCCGCGTCAAGCCGCTGGCAAAGTGACACGCTGCTCCCATGCCATGCTCCCCCCACCCGCGCGCCGTTGCCCGGATCCTGCTCCTCGCTGTCATGGCAGGGAGCGCGGCGATCGCCGGCAGCAGCGCCGCGGAGCCGGGGGGAGCCGGGCAGGGGGATGGCGGTGCGGTGGCGGAGCAGGTCCGCGCTCTCTTCTCCAGCCGCTGCCGCGAATGCCACGGGCCCGACTCCCAAGAGGGGGGGCTGCGCCTCGACCTCGATCCTCGCAAGCTGGATGAGACAGCCGCGGTCGTCGTGCCCGGCAGCCGGGGGGCAAGCGCGATCCATGAGCGGGTGACTTCGACCGATCCCGATCGGCGGATGCCGCCGCGGGGGAAGGCGCTCTCGGCGGAAGAAATCGAGCTGGTAGGGGCGTGGATCGATGCCGGCGCCGCGTGGCCCGAGGGGACGTGGCGCGATCCACGGCTCGACCACTGGGCCTGGCAACCGGTCGTCCGCCCCGACGTCCCCGGGAACGCCGTCGGCGCCGCCGCGATCGACGCCTTCGTCGCCGCGCGTCTCACGGAGAGCGGCCTCGCCCCGGCCCCGGAGGCCGATCGTCGAGCGCTCATCCGCCGGGCGGCGTTCGACCTCGTCGGCCTCCCTCCGACTCCTGACGAGGTGGCCGCCTTCGAGGCCGACCCCGCCCCCGACGCTTTCGAGCGGCTCGTCGATCGCCTCTTGGCGTCGCCTGCCCACGGGGAACGGTGGGCGCGGCACTGGCTCGATGTCGCCCACTACGCCGACAGCCATGGCTACGAGCGCGATCAGCTCCGTCCCCATGCCTGGCGCTACCGCGATTGGGTGATCGATGCGCTCAACGCCGACAAGCCGTACGACGCGTTTCTCAGCGAGCAGGTGGCCGGGGACGTGATCGCGCCAGACGACCCGGCAGCGGTGGTGGCCAGTGGGTTTCTCGTGGCCGGTCCCTGGGATTTCGTCGGACAGGTGGAGACACAAAGCGCCGCCCTCCGTCGGCAGGCCCGGGCCGATGATCTCGACGACATGCTCACGCAGGTGATGGCGGCCGCGTGTGGCGTGACGATCAACTGCGCCCGCTGCCATGACCACAAGCTCGATCCGATTCCGCAGCGTGACTACACGGCGCTTGCGGCCCTCCTCTCCGGCGTGACGCGCGGGAATCGGCCCGTCAGCCCGGCCGCGGTGGCGGCCCGGGATGCGCGGCGACGGGAGCTCGAGGCATCGCTCCGCACCGCCACGGCCGACGTTCATGCGCTCGCCGGGGCGCCGGTCGACCTAGCCGACATCGTCGGCGGCGGAGATGGCTCGGGGAACGGCGTGAAGGGGGCTGGCATCGATCCGCGCTCTGGCATCGCCCGCGACCCGACGCCGCTTTCGTTCCTCGAAGGGATCGAAGCGAATCGACCAGTCCCCGGGCCCTCGCCACTGGTGGCGGCGGTCCTCGTGCCCGATGGCAGCGGGCCGGTCCGCTTCACCGTCGATGGCGACCCGATCGATGGCATCCCGCCGACGGCCCGAGAGGGCTGGGATGCGATCCGTAACGGCCCGGTCAACGCCCAGGCCTCGACGACCACCGCCGGCATCGACTACGCCACCACCGGTCACGCGATCCTCGGGCTCCATGCCAATGCCGCGATCACCTTCGATCTGGTCGCGATCCGAGCCAAGCATCCGGCCACCAGCCGGCGCTTCCGCGCGGTGGTCGCCTATGGCGGCCGGGCCGAGACGGCAGGCGCCGAGTTCGCCGTCTATCTCGATGGCGTGCGAATGGCTCAGGGCCGGCTCGCTCAGGCGAGCCCCGGGGAGCCGCTCGATATCTTGTTGCCCGATGAGGCCCGCCACCTCACCCTCGTCGCCACCGACGGCGGGGATGGCATCGGCCATGATCAGGTCTGGTTTGGCGACCCGCGGATCGAGGGGACACCATCCCGCCCTGTCGACGAGCCTGCCCTCGCCGCCGCTCGCGGGCGGATCGAGACTGTGCGGCAGGAGCTCGCAGCCTTGCCGGAGACGGAAACGGTCTACGGGCCGGTCGTGCAGCCGCCGCCGCCGGTGCAGCTCCTCGGCCGTGGCGATCCGGAGAAGCCGTTGGGGGAGATTCCTCCGGGGCTGCCGGGATGGATCGCGGTGCCGGTGACGAATCCACTGGCCGATGCCGGCGATGGCCAGCGGCGGCGGGCCCTCGCCGAGTGGATCACCGATCGGGCCAACCCACTCACGCCGCGCGTGATCGTCAACCGCCTCTGGCATCATCACTTCGGCACCGGTCTTGTCGACACGCCGAGCGATTTCGGTACCGGCGGGGGGCGGCCATCGCACTCGGCGCTCCTCGACTGGCTCGCCGCGGAGCTTATCGATCATGATTGGTCGCTCAAGCACATTCACCGGCTCATCTGCACGAGCAAGACCTGGCGGCAGCGAAGCCATGGTGTGCCCGGCGCGGCGGCAGGCATGACGGTCGACTCTGGCAACCGTCTCCTTTGGCGGATGAGCCCGCGGCGCCTCGATGCCGAGTCGTACCGCGACGCGGTGCTGGCTGTCTCCGGTACGCTCGATCCCGCCCGCGGCGGGCCCGGCTTTCGCGACTTCCGCGTCACCGAGGCCTATGCCCCGATCTACGAGTCGATTCCCGTCGACCGCCCCGACCTGCGGCGCCGCAGCATCTACCGCTGCGTCGTTCGCGGTACGCCCGACGTCTTCCTGACGACGCTCGATTGCCCCAATCCCGCCAACCTCGCCCCGGTGAGGCCGCGAACGACGACGGCGCTGCAGTCGCTGGCGATCCTCAACAACGACTTCACGCTCCGCCATGCCGAGGCCTGGGCCGAACGGCTGCGGATGGAGGCTGGGGATCGCCCCGCCGATCAGGTGCGACTTGGTTTTCAGCTCGCCTTCGGCCGTGACCCCGACCGGGAGGAGGCCGCTGCCGGAGAATCGCTTGTCGTACAGGCTGGGCTCGTGCAGCTCTGCCGGATGATGCTCGCGGCGAACGAGTTCTCAGCGATCGACTGACAGGGTTTTTCAGTCCGCGGATGCTTCCGATGTTTTTTTCAGATCATCCCACGGGCCGCCGCTTCCGTTCGTCGGGCCGACGGGCGTTTCTCGGCGCCCTCGGCGGCGGGCTCGGCGCTCTCGGGCTCGACGTCGCCGTCGCGGCCGATGCAACTCGCTCCGGCCACGCACCACGCGGGGCCCTCGCGCCTCGGCCGCCGATGTTTCCCGCACGGGCGACGGCGGTGATCCAGATCTTCTGTCCGGGGGGGATGAGCCACGTCGACACGTTCGACTACAAGCCGGAGCTTGCCCGTCGTGCTGGCATGCCGTTTGACCCCGATGGGAAGCTCGAGTTCTTCGCCTCGCGGCCGGGGGAGTGCATGCCGTCGGCCTGGCCGTTCCGGCAGCACGGGGAGTGCGGTCGCTTCGTGAGCGATCTGTTCCCGGGCCTGGCCAAGCATGTCGACTCGATCGCCTTCCTCCATTCGATGCATGCCAAGTCGGCCCTCCATGGCCCGGCGATGTTCATGGCCAACAGCGGCTTCATCCTCCCCGGGTTCCCGTCGTTCGGTGCCTGGGCGACCTACGGCCTGGGGAGCGAGGCCGAGAATCTCCCGGCGTTCGTCGTCCTCCCCGACCCACGCGGCCTGCCGCCGGGGGGCACGGTCAACTGGGGCGCCGGGTTCCTGCCGGCCGTCCATCAGGGAACGGTCCTCCGCACTGCGGCCAACGTGCCGCCGATCGCCGATCTCTTTCCCCCGGCCGAACGGGCCGAGGTCCGGGCCGGCGAGTCGGTCGGGCTCGGCTTCCTCAACGCGATCAACCGCCGTCACCGGGACGCGCGCGGCGGGGATGCCGATCTCGATGCCCGGATCGAGGCTTTCGAACTGGCGGCCCGCCTCCAGCTCTCGGCTCCGGAAGTCGGCGACCTGTCGGGCGAATCAGCGCTGACGCTGGCGCGCTACCGGCTCGAGGACCCCGATCTCAGTCCCTTCGGCAGGCAGTGCCTCCTCGCCCGCCGCCTCGTCGAGCGTGGAGTCCGCTTCGTGCAGATCTACTGTGGCGCCGAGAACACGACGGCGCTCAAGATCCGCCCCAACTGGGATTCGCACGAGGACCTCGTCCGCGACCATGGCTACTGGGGGCCGATCCTCGATGCCGGGGCCAGCGCCCTCCTTGCCGATCTCAAGGACCGTGGTCTTCTCGACTCGACGCTCGTCATCGGCTCGACGGAGTTCGGCCGGCAGCCCGCGGCCCAGGGAAAGGGGCGCGATCACAACCCCGGTGCCTTCACAGCCTGGATGGCCGGCGGAGGGGTGAAGGGGGGCGTGGCCCACGGCTCGAGCGACGAGCTCGGCTTCAAGGCCGAAGTCGATCCGACGACGTGGCACGATCTCCATGCCACGGCGCTCCACCTCCTCGGCATCGATCACGAGCGGCTCACGATCTACAACAACGGCATCCCGCGCCGGCTCACCGATGTCCATGGCCGGGTGCTCGACGGGATCGTCGCGTGAATGCCGCTGCCCCGGCGGAGGTCTTTCCCGGCGGTGCGGCCGGTCAGCTGCTTGTCAGGCAGCCCAGTGCGCGGCGATCTTGCCTTTCAGGAAGGCGACGCTGCGGTGGAGCTGGTCGATCCCGTCGACGCCATCCTCGATGCTGATCCATCCCGAGAAGCCCTTGCTCTTGAGCTCCGAGAAGATGGCGTCGTAGTCGTTGAGCCCCTTGCCGATCTCGCCGTGGCGGAGCCGCTTCACGTAGCCGGCGCTCCCCCCCTCCTCGCGGCGCAGGTCCTCGAGCGTCCCCTCGATGAGGAAGCGATCGCTGGCATGCATCGTCACGACCCGGCTCGACACGCGCTTGAGCAATTCGAGCGGATCATCGCCGGCGATGTAGGCGTTGCTCGGGTCGTAGTTGACGCCGAAGTTGGGATCCCGGACGGCATCGACGAGCGCACAGAACAGATCCATCTTCTGGGCGAACTCGGGATACTCCCAAAAGTCGTCCTTGTAGTGATTCTCGATGATCAGCGTGACGCCGAGCTCGCGGGCTAGCGGCAGGCAGGCGCGGATCGACTCGGCGGCGAGGGCCACCCCCTCCTCAGGGCTCAGCTCAGGCCTCCGCTGCCCTGAGAGCGTCCGGCACCAGCCGGCGCCGAGCGCGTGGGCCATCCGGATCCAGGTCTTTTGTTTTTCGATCTCGCGCTGCCGGAAGGCGGGATCGGGGTGGGTGAAATCGGGGGAGCAGCAAAGCATCGGGATCACCATCCCGCGGGCCTCGACCGCCCGGCGGAAACCCAGCCAGGCCGATTCGTCTGCCATCTCGAGGAATCCCGCATACCACTCGAGGCCGTCGATGCCGAGCGTCGAAGCCAGCTCGATCCACTCGGCAACCTTCATGCTGCCATCCTTCACGAGCGCCTGCATGTAGGCCTTCGGGAAAGCAGCGAGGCGCGGGACGGCGGTGTGGGCGGTGGCAGGGAGCGCGGGCATGGCGGGGATCCGGAGCGGGTAGCGAGAGAGGGAGCGTGTAGCGAGAGAGGATGCGGGGAGCGAGAGACGGCGCGGGTAGCAGAGACGGAGGTTCAGGAGCCCTTCGCGGGCTGGATCGTCTTCGGCGGGTTGCGGCCGAGGAGCGGATACTGCTCGAGATCGCACACCTGGCCACTCACCGGGCCACACTCATCGGAGAGGAACGTGACGACGACGGCCGCGATCTCCTCCGGCGCGATGAGTCGGCCTGCGGGGGCGAACTGCGGCTCGACGCGGCCGGGCCAGTCGTCATCGAGCCCCTGCTGCCGCTTGCGGGCGATCTCGTTATCGGTGAGTACCCAGCCCGGATTCACCTGATTGACCCGCACACCATCCTCGCGGAAGAGCGTGTCGCCCAAGTTCCGCGTCGCTGCCTGAAGGGCCGCCTTGGAGAGGCTGTAGGAGAGGAGATTCGGCTCGCCGCAATGGGCGTTGACGCTGCCGATGTTGAGCACGCTGCCGCGCGTCTGCCGCAGGTGGGGCAGGGCGGCCCGCGTCAGCTCGAGTGGCACAAGGACATTCACCGCCATGATCCGCTCAAAGTGCTCGCGCGTGGTCGAGGCGAGATCCCCCGAGGCGACGATCGCGGCGTTGTTGACCAGCCCATCGAGGCGGCCAAACGTCTTCACTGCGAGGGCGACAAGCCGCTCGGCGCATCCGGGATTGGAAAGCTCCTCGACATGGACGACCGCTCGCCCTTGGCCATGGCGGGCCTCGATTTCCGCGGCGACATCGCTGGCCAGGTCGGTCTCGAGGCCGTGGATGACGACGCTCGCCCCCTCGGCCGCGGCCCGGCGGGCGATCGCCGCGCCGATCCCGGTGGCGCTGCCGGTGACGATCACGACCTTCTCAGCCAGACGCATGAAACATTCCTCTGGGGGTGCGGGAATTGTAGCGACTGTAGAAGCCCGTGTATCGATGGCTCGACGGGGGATCAGAAGGCTGTTTCGACTCCGCCGA
>Ga0164295_10004569_pt1 | contig 11007 bp, 8 predicted proteins | sample GEODES006metaG_FD_111798 | JGI IMG/M metagenome (GOLD analysis project Ga0164295, IMG submission 111798) | Oligotrophic lake water microbial communities from Sparkling Lake, Wisconsin, USA - GEODES006 metaG | ecosystem: Environmental > Aquatic > Freshwater > Lake | place: USA: Sparkling Lake...
AATTTGGCGAGAAGCGCAATAATAATTCTCCAAAACAAAAAACTTTCTTCATAGTAAGCAAATATATAAATCTAAGCGGATTCTTAACTACTTAGCCTCCCAGCCAAAATATTGATTCGCATTATTAAAACAAATGTCTTGAATAATTTTGCCTGTCCAAGCAATATCATTGGGAAGTTCGCCTTCTTCTATTTCATTTCCAAATAGATTACAAACTATTCTTCTGAAATATTCATGTCTAGGATAAGACAAGAAGCTTCTTGAATCGGTTAACATGCCTACAAATCTACTCAATAGGCCTAAACTACTTAAGGCATTGATTTGTCTTTCCATTCCATCTTTCTGATCTAAGAACCACCATGCACTTCCAAATTGAATTTTCCCGGCAACGCTCCCATCGTTAAAATTCCCAATCATCGTACCCATTAATTCATTGTCTGCAGGATTCAAATTGTAAATAATTGTCTTAGCTAATTTATTTCCACTATCCAGTTTATTTAAAAATTTAGCCAATGCAGCTGCTTGTGCAAAATCTCCAATACTATCCCATCCTGTATCTGGCCCTAGTTGTTGTAACATACGTGTGTTATTGTTACGCAAAGCCCCTAAATGATATTGTTGGATCCACCCTTTTTCCCAATCCCATTCAGCAAATTGCAATAACATACATGATTTAAACTTGCGTTGTTCTGTGATAGTTAATGCAATGCCTCCATTTGCTTTTACAAAAATGGCTTCGATTTCGGTATCTGAAAATTCCTCCGCATAAATTTCTTCTAATCCATGATCACTTACATTGCAACCCATTGTCCCAAAAAAATCATGTCTACTTTTCAATGCAGCAAGGTAGTCAGCGAAATGATGGATGGTTGTATTCGTCACTTCCTCCAATTTCCTAACATACAATTCAAAATTAGCAGCGTTGTTAACTTCCATGGCTTTATCTGGACGATAAGCTGGGAAAACTTGCACAGCAAAATTGCTGTCTTTAATTTGTTGGTGGTATTGCAATGTATCAATAGGATCATCTGTGGTACATATCACACGTACATTCATTTTTTGAATCAATCCCTGTATGGAATAACTTGGATCTTGCAACATAGCAGATGTGGCATCATAAATTCCTTTTGCAGTTGTTGGATTTAATATTTCATGGATGCCAAAATACCTTTGTAGTTCTAAATGTGTCCAATGATACAAAGGATTGCGCATGGTATAGGGAACAGTTTCTGCCCATTTTAAGAATTTTTCTTCGTCAGACTTATTGCCAGTACAATAGGATTCATCCACCCCATTGGTACGCATGGCTCTCCATTTATAATGATCCCCCGATAGCCAAGCGTCGGTGATATTTTTAAACTGCATATTTTCTGCAATTTGCTGCGGGGAAAGATGACAATGATAATCTATCAAAGGCATGCTTTTGGCATACTCATGATAGAGTTTTTGGGCTGTTTTTGTTTTTAATAAAAAGTTTTCGTCTAAGAAAGGTTTCATTATCATTTCAATTTTATACTGTTAATGTATTTTGCATTCCATTTTCTTTAATTGCTAGTACCCAATGATGCACAGCCGCTGCAAATGTACTATCCTTACAATAATCCTCTACCAATATCGCTTTTTGATGGGCTTGTTCCATATATACACAAAATGCTGCAAATCCCATACTCATATACTTTGCAGGCTCTGTATGGTTTTGTGCATATGTTTCCATTAAATAACTATTTCGCATTTTCATTTTTTCTTCAAAGTTCAGCGAAATGCTAATCCACTTATGTTCGATATATGGATTTGAAAAACGTTCTAAAACCTTATTCGAGAATTGAGTGGCTTCCTCTTTTGAAATAACTTCATTGACTACACAAGGAGCCAGCTCTTCATGGATTAAACTTTGTATACATTGCTTAAATGATGGGTCACGCATTGCTTCAATCACCGTTTCAAAACCTGCTAGAATAGCCATTGCACAAGTGAAAGTATGCGTGCCATTTAGTAATCTTAACTTAAGCTCTCTAAATTTTATAATACTAGGCGCTATCACAACGCTATCATCCATTTTCGCAAAAGAAAGTTTTTCAATCGTTGAAGCATTACTAGACTCAATCGCCCATAAAGCAAAAGGTTCACTAGAAATTAATAAATTGTCGGTATACCCTAATTGAGTTTGAAATTTTTTCATTTCTGCTTCATTCACTTTGCCAGGCACAATCCTGTCTACCAAAGTATTGCAAAAATCATTTGCACGATTCATCCATATTATAAACTCAGCTGGTAAATCTAAAATTGATGCCAACTGATTTACAAGGCTTTTTAATAAAATACCATTATCTGGTATTAGCTCGGTAGGCAGTATGACCCATCCTTTATTGATATCCCCATTAAAATGTTTCCAACGCTCAAATAATAATGCTAGTAATTTTCCTGGAAATGAATTTGGCGCATCATTTGAGATGGTATCCTTCAGGTCTAAAATCATTCCAGCCTCGGTCGTATTAGAAATAATAATTTCAATATCTACAGACTTTGCTAGATCCAAAATTTGATTCCATGCTGTTGTGGCAACTAATACACGACTTATGGAAGTATTAATGATACATTCGTCAATATTTTTTCCATTGTACACTCCACGAATACAATGCGTAAATAAAGCATCTTGTTCCGTAAATTCATCCACACCTCCAGTACTTGTAGATTTAATAATTACAACGCTACCATTAAAAATGTTTTGTTGATTGGCACGGTGGATAAAATAATCAGGCAATCCCCTTAATAATACACCCGTACCAAATTGAATGACTTTTTCAGTAGTTGGTATAATAAGGCCTGCCTCTTTTTTTGCAACTGTGTTATTTAGAACTGATGTACTCATATTTTATTGAATCTACTTTTAAATAATTGAATCATGCTAATTTGATAATGTCCAGTTAACTAATTGTTGCATGGCTTCAAAATTTTGAAAACTTTTAGGCAATTTCCTTCCATCTACATATTCATTATACAACCAAGGATCGCCAATTGCAATTACTTTTCCTTTGCCATACTTTGCAACGGCAGCAACAACTTGTTCATTTGCAACTGCGATTGCTTTTGCTATTCCTGTTAATTTTATTGCACTAATGTCCTTCACAAATATTTTAGTTCCAAACTTTAATACTTCATTTGGTTCAACCGGATAAGCTGCACCCATTTCGTATTCTACCCCTTTAACCATATTAATAGATTCATTCGTAAACTGAATGCCAAATTTTTCTGATAATATATTAAAATGAGCTAAATCACAATTCGCAGAGTCGTTGGCAAATAATACCAAAACGCCTCCCTTCTTTACCCAATTACTAATTACAGAAGCGTCTTTTGCATTCATATAAATAGGTGCGGGATTGTCTTTTAAATTATCAGGATCTACAATTAAATATACAGCTGCCTTATTCAGCGTTGTTGCTGTCGGTGCTGTCAAGCTTGTTTGTAATTGTGCTCCTTTGGACTCAAATTGTTTTCCAATCATGCCAAAACCACCATTTGAAATATCTTCCCAAGCATAGTGCCATCTGGAATCACGGCCATATGCATCTTTTTTAATTTCATTATTATAAAAGGCGTCCAATAAAACCACAGGAGGTTTTGCATCCGAGGAGCGCGTCAGTTTTTCTTGATTGAATTCTGCCTCTACTGTAGCTTGTAAAAATGCCCCCATCCCTTTTGGATCATTCACTATCACAGGCTCCTTAAAGTATTCGTCTAAGCTTCCATCTCTATAAGGATTGCCTCCAAGTCTAGATACACTTACTGTTCCCTTTAAATTAAGTTGACCCTTTTCGTTGGTTATAAAATTAGCTAGTAAACCTGTGTATGCTTTTTTTGCTTGATTTAAATAAGCTTGACTAATATAGCCCTTACGAATTGCTTTTAATAATGTAAGTGTAAACATACTTGAAGCAGATGCTTCTTTATAATTTCGAGGATCATTTGTCGCATCTAAAATGTCAAACCATAGGCCATCTTTAGGATCCTGTACTTTAAGAATTGCATTAGACCATCTTTGAAGGATCTGAATCAATACATCTTTTCCTGGATGATTCACAGGATAATAGTCCAATGCATCCACTAAAGCCATTCCATACCATCCCATTGCCCCTGCCCATATATGTGGAGATTTCCCCGTAATTGGATCTGCCCATTTTTGTTGTTTGCTTTCATCCCAGGCATGGTATAGTAATCCTGACTTCTCGTCTCTTGTGTGTTTTTCTACTAAAACAAATTGCCTAGTAATATCATTAAATGCAGCAGTATCATGAAATACAGATGCCCATTGTGCATAAAATGTAGCACCCATATACAATCCATCTAACCACATTTGATTAGGATAGATTTTTTTATGCCATAAGCCGCCTAAAGTATTTCTTGGGTGATTCAATAATTGATTGTGTAATTGATCAATTGCTTTTTTATATTTTTCTTTTCCAGTTACTTGATATAAAGTCAATAAAATTTTTCCATTGTTCAAGTGGTCTAAATCATAGTCTTCTTGTATATAATCATAAATAGATCCATCCTCTTTCACATAATAGTCCATTGCATGTTGCATATACTGAAAGTATTGTGCATCTCCTGTTGCATTCCATAGTTGATCGATGCCACGTAAAATCACAACCTGATCATCACTCCAACTTGCTTTATCCCCAGGCTTCACTGCAAAAGAATCAGGCCATATGTGCATTATTGTAGCAGCAATTTTTTTTGCAAAACTTGTTGGTATTGTATCCATCTCGTTTGCAATAGCAACAGCTATTTGAGTGGAGATGGTAACATTATTTAATAAGGCTGGCCATACATTGGAATTGGCATGAATATTAGTCACACCAAATAAGCAAGAAATACTTGCAATACAAGCAATTAGCGATTGTTTCATTGAATAATAAATTTAAATCAATATGTTCAATTGAGCTGATAAAAATTTAATGTGTGAAGCTCAATTTACGCAAACGATACCGGTCAATTTATATTCAAAAATTCTAAGCCTTTAGGGCTTGTCTAGCAAACAACCTCCAATGACCTTGCTCTTTTGAGAAAACTAGTAGGATGAATAATTTTACACTGCCAGGCTTGCCATTGTCATTGGTTACCGCATTTAAATAATGTCTTACTATTGCAGTTTTACCTTTGATATTGATTGTTTGATCTGTGACATCAATGGAAACAAAATCTGATTTCCCTGAAACTAATTTTTCAATAAATTCAGATTTTCCTTCAACATGTCCTCCAGAATGTCCATAACTCAATTGATCTGATGTAATCATTTCCAATTCGGCACGAACACCTGAAATCATTGCAGTTTTTAATTTATCAACTGCAACTTGTACAGTTTTTAGTTTTGTTGATTGAGCGACACAAGGATTGGTTGTAAATAAAAAAATATTCACTAATAAGAAGGAGACTATATATTTCATAAAGCAAGTAGTTAGTATAGCAATAATAGTTAAAATGTGCACTAAAAGTCACTTTTTGTTTGATGTTTACTGGCATTTTATATGCCTGGAATAAACTCAATGATCATAAATGGGTTAAAAAAATAATTCGATTTAAAATATTTATAAAAAATGCATTAATTTTCAAAAAATATTTATATTTACCATATAATTTATAAATCTATTTTATGAACTATACATTGCATCAGCTTAGAATTTACTTAAAAGTGACTGAAACTTTAAGCATCACAAAGACAGCAGAAAAGTTAAATTTAACGCAGCCTGCTATTTCTATCCAATTAAAGAATTTTCAGGACCAATTTGATTACCCATTGATTGAAATAATCAATAAAAAAATACAGGTAACAGGACTAGGCAAAGAAATTGCGATAGCAGCAGAAAGCATTATTAGCCAAATTGATAATATCAATTATAAATCGCATAACTATAAAAATAAACTTGCGGGGCATCTGAAAATTTCAATTGTGTCTACAGGAAAATATATTATGCCTTATTTTTTGGCAGACTACTTAAAACTAAACAGTGGGGTTGATTTGTCGATGGACGTGACAAATTATAGTAAAGTAATTAGTAGTTTATTACAATATGAAATAGATTTTGCATTGGTATCTCATGATCCAGACAATACCAAATTTGAAAAATTAGACTTAATTAATAATCAGCTATTCTTAGTTGGCGGAAATACAAAAAAAAATTCGTCAAATGAAAATAAAATAAAAATTGATAGTACTTTTTTATTTAGAGAGGAGGGTTCTAGAACAAGACTTATCATGGAAAATTTTATTTTAAAAAATAAAATTAAAATAAAAAAGAAGATCGAATTAACTTCTAACGAAGCGGTAAAACAAGCAGTCATGGCTGGTCTTGGACTATCCATTATACCAATCATTGGAATCAGAAATGAAATTGAAAGTGGATTGCTTACCATAATTCCAATGAAAGGATTGCCTATTGAGACTTCCTGGCGACTAATTTGGTTGAAAGAAAAAAAATTATCCCCTATTGCAGAATCCTACCTTAATTATCTTGCAAATGAAAAACAAAATATTATAAAAAATTATTTTTCCGTTCCCAAGCACAAATAAAGGGGTAAACTAGATACAATTTTAAATTTTTGTAAACCCAAAGCCAGCGGCATTGTTTATAATCAAACATCCATCTTTCACTTCAAAGCCTCCTGTTACTAAATCTTCCATCAGGTCAAAGCTGCCATCCAAGTCGATGTATTTTGTATTCGAACAAGCATATGCGATATGCAATGCAGCTGTGATGCTAATGATGCTTTCGTCATTGCAACCCCAAAATAAATCGATATTAGCATTTTGAGCAATATTGGCGATTTCCTTTGCACCAATCAAACCTCCACATTTCATTAGTTTAATATTGTAGATACCAAATGGTTGAATGCCTGCAGATAATTTTAATGCAGCTTGAGGATCTTTTAATGCTTCGTCTGCCGTTAAGCGTTTTCTTTGCTCGACGGATAAGTCCAATAAACTTTGCTCTTGACCAACTGGTAAAGGTTGCTCTATTAGTTCCAAAGGATAAGCAGCTGTTGCTTCTAAGAATAATTTCAATTGGTCTAAATCATAGCCTTGATTGGCATCTACACAAATTGTATAATCTCTTCCAAATGCAGCATACAATGCAGCGATGCGTTCTATATCTTCTTTCACATCCAGTCCCGTCTTTACTTTGAACACTTTAAAACCCATTACCGCATATTCCTTCGCTTCTTCGATTGTTTCATCGAGTCCTTTAATGCCGATGGTCATAGAAGTAGGCAATGCATTCATTTTTTGTCCATAAAAAGAAGCAACAGATACACCTAAGTATTTTCCAAAAGCATCATGCAAAGCAATATCAATTGCGGCCAATGTACCTGGTAAATGTGGAAATTGCAAATTGGATTCAAATATGATTTGTTGAAAATGGCAAATATCTCTGCCAACTAAATTTGCCACAAATGAAGTATTCAAATTAGCAACAGTCTGTTCGGTTGTTTCTCCTACAACTTCTTCTGCAGGACTACCAGAACCATAGCCTATCATGCCATTGGACAATTCTATTTCTAAAAATGCCAAAGACACATCCGAGAAAGTATTGTAGGCGATGGTATATGGCTTTTTTAAAGCCATTTTTTTCAAGTAAGCTCTTACTGCAACAATTTTCATAAGACTACTTTGTTAAGGCTTTAAGTATGGGGATGATCGGTGCCACACCTTCTTGTATCGGCAACAATACGGGTATGCCTAGGCTTGCAGTATATACTTTTTGATATGCAAAGGCTTCTTCGTCTGTGCAGTTTTCGGTATTGATTGCAACAGCAATGACGTTAGATCCAAGTTTTTGAATGAGCTCGATTTCAGATGCGACAGATTGAATCTCTCCCCAATGCACCTCATTGTCAAAATATTTTCGTTTAGGTGCAAAAATTAAAACCGCATTTTTTGCATTGCCTGAAATCAATAATTCTAATCCACAAGGACCGCTTGGATTTCTTAAGGAGGATTGACCTTCTAAAAATAAAATATCTGGATTGGTCTCCTTCCAACAACTTACAATAGCATGTTCTAATTCTCCAGAAACAAAATCATTTAAAGTAGAATCAAAAATAAAACCATATTTGCCGCCTTGCAACCAGCCTGTTTGTCCTGTATAAATCATTTCGGCTTTCATGCCTTCGGTCAAGCATGCTTGTTTTAACATGCGCGCTGTGGTTCTTTTTCCCATAGCACAGTCCATTCCAATTACAGCAATAATTGGCGCAGTCACATTAAAAATGGCGCCATCCCAAAAATGTAAGTCTGCCCTTGATTTTGGTTTTCTAACATCTATTAATGCTGCACCAGTACTTGCAGCTATAGCAACTAAATCGGCTTTATCATTTAAGTATTCATGCAATCCATTCACAACTGAAATTCCTTTTTTGACTGCGTCATAAATTAAGGCCAACATGTTTTTGGGCAAGACCCCTCCCACAGTTGCTACGCCAATGATTAAATAATCTACCTTTTCTAATTTTTCGATAGCAGATTCCATGGTGGCAAAAACAGGAATGCCTCTATGCTTGCCATCTAATAATTCCCCTGCGTCTCTGCCTGCATTCGCTTCGCCATCCACGAGTCCAATGATATGAAAGCGTTCAGTTCCTCTAATTAAACCATGCGCTGTCTTTGCGTCCGAAGTCATTAACAAGCCATCTGTTAATAAAATTGCATTTTTCATTCCGTAATTTTATTGCTTCTAAATTTCTACTTTATTGAAGTAGCTTTTTTTATTTTCTTTTAATTAATACGCCTGGCTGCTTGCCTGTTGATTGTTGTGCTTGATAAACAAGTGTTCCATTCACCCAAACCATGTCTATGCCAGTAGACAATGCTTTACTATTTTTAATATTTGCTTGATCTATGACTGTTGCTGGATCTAGCAAAACCAAATCTGCAAAATTTCCAACTGCAATACGACCTCTATTCTTGAATCCAAAAAAGTCTGCAGACTGTCCAGTCATTTTATAAATTGCTGTTTCTAGTGGCATGATTTTGTCTTCTCTCACATATTTTCCCAACACTCTTGTGAAAGCGCCATACCCTCTTGGATGTCCACCTGCATTGCCATCTGAACAGATAATGGCTTCTGGCCATGCCATAAATACTTTCACATCTTCCTCACTCATTGCCTTCCCTGCAATAGCTTCAACACTACCTGTGTAATTTGGATTTGCTTTGTTAAAGTCTTCTGCAATTTTAATCAAACTCATTAAGGCTTGTGCAGGGCTTTCATTTCTTTCCACACCAATGGCTGTAACCGATTTGCCTTTATAAGATGGAATTGGCGCAAACTGCATTAGGTAAGATTCATTTGGATCAAACAACTGCTTGGTCGCCATTTCTGCACTGGCTAAATTATCAAAATCCTTCCCAGGAAATAAGACCCTTAAAGTTGAATTCCAAAAAGTGTATGGATAGATATCTGCACTGATATTGATACCCGCTTTTCTTGCCTCGTCTAACTTCTTTAAAATTAAATTTGCAGTGCCCCAATTCAATTTATTAGCAATTTTAATATGCGAAATTTGAACAGGCATTCTTGTTTGTCTGCCAATTTCTATAATTTCTTCAAGTGCCTCATCCATATGTAAGTCCTCACTCCTAATATGACTCGTGTATAGTCCTTGATGCGCTGCAGTGACTTTTGCTAGATCAAGTACTTCTTGCTTACTAGAATAAAAGGCCGATTCATATTCTAATCCAGTAGATAAGCCAAATGAACCTTTTTCTAATTCTGTAGCTAAAACCGATTTCATTTGCGCTATTTCAGCATCTGTTGCCTTTCGATATAAATCATTTTCACCCATAGCAATTTCACGCAAGCTTGACTGGCCTGTATAAGTTGCCACATTGGACACCACTGGATTTGCTTGCATCCACTTTGTCAAACTATCCATTGGATAACCGTTTCCATCCTGTCCAATCACAATCGTTGTAATACCCTGACTTGAGGTAGATAAGCCTGCTCTGTTTTTATTGAGGTCTCCAAAATGATGGCTATGCGAATCGATAAATCCTGGTGCTAAAATTTTCCCCTTGCCGTCAATGAATTGATCCATTTTATTGGGCTTCAAATTGCCAATGGCCACAATCTTGTTACCCACTATTTTCACAGATGTATTAAAAGCAGGCTTGCCTGTTCCATCCACCAATTGGATATTTGTAATGATGGTTCCTGACTGCGCGAGTACCACTAGATTTAAACCAAAACCGAATAGGGTTAAAATCAATTGTTTAATTCGTAGCATACAGGTTGTATTTAGTTAATTTTATTTCAATACACAATTTTCATGCAATTGTATTTGTACTAAAGTTACTACTATAATGCGATGGCTGCAATGATATAATCTGCAATTAAAATCAAAATACAACTGACAACAACAGACTTTGTTCCAGTCTTACCAATTTCTAAAGCCCCACCTTTTACATAATACCCATAAAAGGAAGGAACAGTGCTAATAATAATTGCGAAAATAAACGATTTATAAAAACTAATATTGATATAATGCACCACAAAATCTTTCCGAATACCTGTGATAAAAACTTCGGCAGGTACCACATTGGACCAGCTTCCAACGATATAGCCACCCCAGATACCAGTGACTGCGGAGATCCCAACCAATAAAGGAACAGTCGTAATGGCGCCAAGTATTTTTGGAAGGATTAAATAGTTTTTAGTATTAATACCCATTATTTCCAATGCGTCAATTTGCTCACTCACGCGCATATTGCCTAATTCACTTGCAATTTTACTACCTACCACGCCTGCTAAAACAATACATAAAAAAGTAGGTGCAAATTCCAATAAAATACTATCTCTAACAATGATACCAATGGTAGACAATGGCACCAATGGACTTACCAATTGAGAAGCTGTTTGAACGGTGGTTACCGCACCTAAGAAAAAAGAAATAATGACTACAATGGGTAAAGACCCAATACCAATATCCACACATTGCCTGATATACTCC
>Ga0164295_10004572_pt1 | contig 11006 bp, 8 predicted proteins | sample GEODES006metaG_FD_111798 | JGI IMG/M metagenome (GOLD analysis project Ga0164295, IMG submission 111798) | Oligotrophic lake water microbial communities from Sparkling Lake, Wisconsin, USA - GEODES006 metaG | ecosystem: Environmental > Aquatic > Freshwater > Lake | place: USA: Sparkling Lake...
ATCATGGCCGACAGCCTCGACTTCATCGCCACGGAACTGGAGACGGCGACCGGCGGCGATCAGGCCAAACTGGCGGGCGCCGTCGAGAAACTCCTTCAAAAGATCGTCTCCGACCACAAGGCGGTGATCTTCAACGGCAACGGCTACTCCGAAGAGTGGCACAAGGAGGCGGCCAGGCGAGGCCTGCCCAACCTCAAGGCCACGCCTGAGGCGCTCGACGTGCTCGTGGCGCCAAAAAATCTGGCGATGTTCGAGAAGTATGGCGTGCTCTCGCAGCGCGAGATGCAGAGCCGCTACGAGATCTACATGGAGCGGTACTGCAAGGACATCAACACCGAGGCCCAGGCCGCGCTGCAGATCGCCAAGACGATGATCCTGCCGGCTGGCTACCGCTATCAGGGTGAACTCGTCGACATCGCCACCAAGCTGAAGAGCCTTGGCAACGCGCCCCACGTGGGCACGCTGGACAAGCTCACCAAACTCGTTGGCGAGTTCGAGGGGCGGATCGAGTCGCTCGAAAAGGTCCTCGCCCACGGCGGCGGTGACCTGCGTGCCGAGGTCAAGCACTTCCACGACGACGTGATCCCGGTGATGCTCTCGCTGCGGGAGACAGCCGACCAGATCGAGGTCATTCTGCCGGACGACCTCTGGCCGCTCCCGACGTATCGCGAAATGCTGTTCATCAAGTGAGCCACGACGACCTCGCGGCACGAATCGCGGCGGAGTGCGCTCGGCTCGGGATCGTCGTGCCTCCGGAAGCCATGCCCGGGCTGGCCGCGTACGCGGCCAGCCTCTGGGCGTGGAACGAGCGGCTGAACCTGACCCGACACACCGACGTTGAAAAGTTCGTCGCCCGCGACGTAGCCGATGCGGTCGCCATCGCCCCGCATCTCGCCCGCGGCGAAAGGCTGCTCGATGTCGGCACCGGGGGAGGTGTGCCTGGCGTCATCCTCGCGCTCCTCCGGCCAGACCTGCGGGTGGAACTCGTCGACAGCGTCGCCAAGAAGGCCCGTGCCGTGGGCGAGATCATCCGCGAGACGGGGCTTGCCGTGCCCGTGCACGAGGGGGCCGCGCAGGCCCTCGTCGCCCGCCGTCCGTCGGGACCAGACCGCTTCGACACGCTCGTGATCCGGGCGGTGGCGCCGCTGGCGAAACTCCTCAACTGGTTCGAGCCGATCTGCGGCGCGTACGGGCGGATGCTGGTCGTGAAGGGACCGCGGTGGGAGGAGGAGCGGGATGATGCCCGGTTCCGCGGCCTGACGAAGAGGGTCGTGATCCGCCGCCTCGCGTCGTGGCCGATCCCGGGCAGCGACAATGAGAGCGTGCTGCTCGAGATTCGGGGTCGGGGAACGGCTCGGTAAAAAGCCCCTTCCACACCAGCCTGCTCCAGGGCCGCAGGGTTTCTCCCTGCGATGATCTCCGCCAGGCGAGAGCCGCGAATCGATTGCGGTGGCTACAGGTTCATCCCCAGGTAGCCGCCGGCGGCGTCGCTGGCGGCCTGCTCCCGCGCGAGCCGCTCGAGCGCCCGAGAGAGGTCGCCGGCCGCGATGTAGCGGTCGAACTCGGTCTCTACGGCGTGCTTCGCCGTCAGTCGCAGCCACTCCACGGCCGGCTGCGTGAGCCAGTCGCACGTTTCCTGGTCGAGGACGATCTCGAGGTCGCTGCCGATCGTCTTGGCATCAGCCTCGTCGGTGAGCACCGTGCCCTCGAACCGAAATCGTACCCACCCCACGGCCGGATCGTTGGTAAAACGGAATGCGCAGCCACCGTCAGTCACGAAGTAGCTGTTGCGGGTGCCATGGCGGGCCACGGCCCGCTGCAGCCGCTCCAGCCGGGCCCGGTAGGCGGGCGAGGCATCGATCGGAATGTCGAGTCGGGGCACACTCCGTAGTGGCGTGCACTCAAAGTCGATGGCGACGGCAGGAGGCGGCGTGGCTTCACTCATGATTACGGCAGTGTATCGAGTGACGGCGGTCGCGGCACTGGCCACCGCCGGATGTGTCCCCGACGGCGGTGGCCGCCCTCCTGATGGAGCCTCACCGACGGTGCGGGTCAGCGACACGCGGCCGCTGATGGGCGTGGCCTGGACGATCACGGTGCATGCCAGCGATACCCACGCGGGCGAGGAAGCGATCGCCGCCGGTTTCGCGGAGGCCCACCGGCTGGAGCGGGTGCTCTCAGACTACGACGCCGACAGCGAGCTGAGCCGCCTCTCCGCCGCGGCCCCGACGCCACAGCCGGTGCCCGTGGGAGATGACCTCTGGAGGCTGCTCGTCCGCGCCGAGGAGATCCGGGGCCTGACCGACGGGGCGTTCGACATCACGGTCGGCCCGCTGACCACGCTCTGGCGGCAATCGCGGCGGTCGGGAAAGCTGCCGCGGCCCGACAAACTCGCGGCCGCCCGCGCGGCGGTCGGCGGCGATGCCCTGCGGCTCGATCCGAAGCTCCGCGGCGTGTCACTCCGGCGGCCGGGAATGCGGCTCGACCCGGGTGGGATCGGCATGGGGTACGCGGCCGATCGGGTGCTCGCGGTGCTCGCCGCTCTGGGTATCGACTCAGCCATGGTTGATGCGTCTGGTGACGTCGTGGTGTCGGCCCCGCCGCCTGGCACCGCCGGCTGGCGAATCGCGGTCGCCGGTCTCCCCGGCGACGATGCTCCCGACGCGAAGACGCTCGTCTTGTCGCAGGCGGCGGTCACCACCTCGGGCGACGCACGGCAGGCCGTGAATATCGACGGTCGCCGATACAGCCACATTGTCGATCCGCGGACAGGCATCGGTGTTTCCGGTCCCGCCGCAGTCACGGTAATCGCTGCCGACGGGGCCACGGCCGACGCCCTGGCGACGGCGGCCAGCGTGCTGGGGCCGGACGCAGCTGCCGACGTGATCGACGGAGTCCCCGGCTGCTCGGCGCGATTCGTCTGGCAGGCCGGCGACGGCATCGAGCACTGCACCACCGCGGGATGGCCCGCCGACTGACTAGAGCACATCAAGTTTATGTGTAGCGTCGTCGACTTAAGCAAGGGCGGGTAGGCGAGGGGGTCGGCGAACGCTCGAGGAGCCTTGGGCGTATCCTCGCCCGGCGACGAGACTTTTGCCGCCCCCGAGCCGGCGATACACGTACGTCGGATGCGCTCTAGCCGGCCTTCCAGGCCTGCTCGGTCTTCCCAGACCCCCATCCCGGCAGACGACCCTAACGATTATCCCAAGTTTGCGGGCCAAGCACGTCGATAACAGAAGTGCTGCCGCTGCGCCTTGGTGCATGCGGTGCGGACACGGAGTCGGGGGGCAACGTGTCGGGACCTTGCCGCTGCTATCAGTGGCGAAGTCCCCCCGGGCGCAGCGGCGGCATTTGAGACCGGTTTCGACCCTGAGACCGCCGGCCCCGTGCCGGCGCCCCCACCGTGACGCGACTCGCCCGACAACTCTGGGTAGCTCTCACGAGCCTGACGCTCGTCGCCAGCGGGTGCGCACCCCGGCAGCCGTTTTACTTCTTCGAGGACGGAGATCTCTCGCACTACGTAGGAGCGATCCAGAAGCTCGAGTATCCCGACGGCGACCAGCAACCGCTCGACGAGGCCGCCGGGGCGACCGAACCGCTCACGCTCTCGAATCCCAGCTTCGACAACATCTGGGAACTCTCGCTGGAGGAGGCGATCCGCACGGCGCTGGAAAACGGCAAGGTGCTGCGAAACCTCGGCGGGCGGTTTGGGAGCTTCGGCGGCCCCCGACCGCAGACCGGCGAGCCGCCTGTCTCGCTGCTGACCAACCCGCAGGCCACGCCGAGCATCTACGAGCCCGCGATCGTCGAGACCGACCCCTTCCGCGGCGTGGAAAGCGCCCTGGCCCTGTTCGACGCGCAGCTCTCCAGTTCGCTCACCTGGGATCGGCAGAACCGGCCTCAGAACGTCGGCGGCATCGGCACCCAGATCTTCCAGCAGCAGCTGCTCGGCGACACGGGGAATCTGACGACCGGCATCCAGAAGCGGACCGCGACGGGTGCCACGTGGGGCTTCTCGAACCAGACGCTCTACGACAACAACAACTCCCCGATCCGCCAGAAGGATCCTGTGACCGGTGAGATCATCGTCCCGTCGACCTGGCAGACCAACTACGACTTCACGTTCAACCAACCGCTGCTCCAGGGTGCCGGCGTCACCTACAACCGGATCGCCGGCCCCGACTCTTTCGAAAACCTCATCGGCCGCCCCGTCTTCCGAGGCGTGCTGCTGGCCCGGATCAACGCCGACATCTCGCTGGCCGACTTCGAGGCGGGGGTCCGCAACCTCGTCAGCGACACCGAGCAGTCGTACTGGGAACTCTACTTCGCCTACCGCAACCTCGAGGCCCGCAAGGCCGGTCGCGACAGTTCGCTCGAGGCCTGGCGGAAGGTCCACGCTCTGTATGTCGAACAGTCCCGCGGCGGCGAGGCCGACAAGGAAGCCCAGGCCCGCGAGCAGTACTTCTTCTTCCGCAGCGAGGTCGAGCAGGCACTCACCGACGTCTACCGCTGCGAAAACCGGCTGCGGTACATGATGGGGATCTCGGCGAGCGACGGGCGGCTGATCCGTCCCTCCGACGAACCCACCACGGCCCGGATCTCCTTTGACTGGCAGCAGTCGCTCGTGGAGGCCCTCTCGCGGTCGGCGGAGCTTCGCAAGCAGAAGTGGGTCATCAAGCAGCGGGAGCTGGAACTCGTCGCCGCCAAGAACCTGATCCTGCCCCGGCTCGACATGATCGGCCGCTACCGGTTCCTGGGCATGGGGCAGGATCTGCTCGGTGGTGGCGGCTACGAAGCCAACCCAGGCGATCCGCTGTTCGGCACCGGCGCCTACTCGTCGCTCTTCGGCGGCCAGTTTCAGGAGTGGCAGGCCGGAGCCCAGTTCCTCATGCCGCTCGGCTTCCGCCGCGAGTTGGCCACCGTCCGCCATCACCAGCTCCAGCTCGCCCGCGAGCGGGCCCGGCTCCAGGACGAGGAACTCGAGGCTTCCCATGCCCTGGTCGAGGCGGTACGGAATGTCGACACCAACTTCGCCCTGTCGCAGACCAACTTCAACCGCCGCGTCGCAGCGGAGCGGCAGGTCGAGGCGGTGCAGGCGGCCTATGACGCCAACACGGTCACGCTCGACCAGCTTCTCGATGCCCAGCGGCGGCGGGCCGAGGCCGAGAGTTCCTACTATCGCTCGGTGGTCGACTACACCCGCTCGATCTCCCAGTTGCACTTCCGCAAGGGTTCGCTGCTGGAATACAACGGCGTGTTCCTCGCCGAGGGTCCATGGCCCGGCAAGGCCTACTTCGACGCCCACCGGCGGGCCCGGCAGCGCGACGCCAGCCTGTATCTCGACTACGGCCACTCGCGGCCTGGTGTCTTCAGCCGCGGGGCGATCTCGCAAAACTTCGAGGAACTCGGGGCCGATGCCCGGGCCACCCAGCTCGAGCCCCGCGACCCTGCCACTCGCTTGGAGCCGATCTCGTCGCCCCTGCCCGCCGCGCCGGGAACGAAGCTCGAACCCGCCTCCCCCGAGCTCCTGCCGACGCCATCGCGGACCTGACGCGTGGCACGGGGATTGGTGTGGTCGGTCTCGGGCGAGCGGGGATCGCCCTGTGAGCATGCCTGGGCGCGGGCTACGGCGCAGCCTTCGGCGGCGGGGCAGGAGCGAGCACCCACTGGGCATAGGGCCGTTCGGCATCCGACACCTCGTCGATCGCTGCACCGGCGAGCACCTCGGCACAGCCCCCCAGCGGCACCGCGGTCGGTCCGAGGGTCGGGCTCTCACCCACGATCGCGCCCTCGTCCATGCCAGTGGCCGCGACCGCCTGCCGCCTGCCATCACCCCCGATCACGACGATCGGCATGCCCTCCAAACGTGACATCGCCGCCAGCAGGCTGGGGTGAGGCTCCTTGGCGGTGGCCAGCCGGATGATTCGCGCCACATCCCGGCGCGGCAGGCTCTTCGTCGCACCGGCAACGTCGTAGATCACGTGGTGCTCGTCGATCCCGAGCAGGCGGCCCCGAAGGTAGTCGCCGCCGATCATGCGAATCACGTGCGTCGGCGGCGCGGCCTGCTGCGTCCTTGGCACGGTGAGCAGGCGGGCCAGTTTCTGCTTGAGGATCGGCCGCACGGCGGCGGTCGAGAGTTCGATCGCCCTGATCTGGTCGACGGGGATCGCCCCGTCGCGACCATCGGCGAACCGCACCTCGATCTGTCGCTCGTCGGCAGCGATGACGGCACACCCAAACGCTTCACCCGAGCGGAGGTGGAGTGTCGTCGGCCCACGCCTCGCGTCGCCGGCGAGTGCAACCTGCAGGGCGACCGCACGATCGAGGGCGTCTTTGGCCGCAGCGCCTGCCAGGTCGTCGCATCCCGCCGCGTCGCGGACGAGGAGCACGTCCTCGCCAACCCCCGAGTCGCCCCGGACCCGCAGCCTCACGGTCGAACCAATCGGCCCGCGGAGAAGGGTGCGAATCGCATCGGCCTTCAGCGGCCCGGTCTCGACAGGGCTGCCCCAGTCACCCTCGGTGACCGCGTCGATCCGGTCGCCGGCCCGCAGTCGCCCGTCGCGGGCCGCCGGCCCGTTGACCTGCAGGTCGGCCACGGCCCACCCTCCGCCGCTCCCCTCGCGGGTTGGCACCACGCCCAGGCCACCGATCGCGTCGAGGCCGCGGTAGCTGATCCGCGCCGCTGGGCCGCGGCTTGCAAACCGCACCGGGCGGACTGCCCCGAACGGCTGCCAGCCGAGGCCCCCCTCGCAGGCCGTCAGGCAGCCGAGCATCCGGTCACCGCCCGACGTCAACAACCCCACGCGACCCGGCAGGCCGTGAAAGCGTGGCTCGGCCCGGGTCGATGTCTCCGCGCCGACACCCGTGCCATTGCCTGCGCGGGTCCCGACGATCGCGTCGGCATGAAACTCGACGGGGCGGGCGAACAACGCCGAGTCGACGACCACCGTCGTGGCGGTGGCGTCCGTGGCGGTGCGAAGGCGGCCGGCCAGCCGGCCGCCGCAGGGCAGTTCCAGCACCGCGGGGCCGTCCGCCGCTGCGGCCGGCAGACCGATCGCGATCGCGATCACCACCCACCGGCACGGCGGGATCATGGCGCTTTCGGCTCCAGAATGCCCTGCTGCTCGATCCATGACCGCATCGACCGGCCCTGATTCATCAGCAGGGCCAGCGTCTTCCACTGCCGGTCGCTCATCGCAGCCTTGAGCCCCTTGGTGTCAACGCCCGAGAGCACCATGTACACGAGGTTCAGCTGGAGGTGGGCATTTTCCTGCTCGGGAGTGAGTTCGTCGATCCGCAACGCCGGCGCTCGGGCGAGGAGAGCCTCCTTGATCAGGTCGTGCTGCTTCTGGTTCAGCCCGAGCATGTCGTCCATTTTGGCGACCGTCGAGATCACCATCGCCCGCCAGCGGAACGACCGCCGGGCGGTGACTTCAGCCTCGATGGCCGCAACCTGCCGGGCATCGAGCGTCGCGGGCAACACTCCGGCGAACAGCGAACCTGAATCGAAGAGGGTCCGCAGCTGCTGCCGGCACTGCTGAACATCCTGCTGGAACTGGTGCCACTTCTTCTGCCCTTCCGGATCGTTGAGATTCACGCGGACGCCGGCGTACGTGCCGCGCATCGTATCGATGGCCGCGGCGAACCGGCGGATATCCGACTCGACGGCCAGCCGCAGCGTGTGCCGCTGCTCCGCGGTGAGCTCGCAGGCATCGTCGATCCGCGCGAGCCGCTTCTCGGCCAGGGCCCGAGCCCGGGCGAAGGTGGGCGATTCTGGCGGCTGCTCCTCACCCTCCGCTGCGATCGGTCTCCCACGGTTCATGACCACCCGGCCGTTGATGATCAACCGCCCCTGGAGCTGCAAACCCACGTTGTTACCGCGAAGCACCCAGCCATTGCCCTGCTGCTCGAAGAGGTTGGCATCGAAGTTCGCGCCGAGGTCGATGAGGTTTTGCTGCTGCTCCGCCTCGGTCCGTGCAACCGCCGGCTCCTCGAGCACCCGGTCGTCCTCGCCGCGCACGATCGAACCCAGGGCCACGACCCACAGGCAGGCCCAGCCGCCGAGCAGCACGTGCTTCGGGATCTGGCTCACTTCGTCCACCAGTCGTCCTCCTGGTGCAGCCCCTGGCCGTCGAAGTTCCAGCCGGCGTGCACGCCGACCACCGCGATGCCCGCGGCCCGCCGCCACCGCTGCCACTCGGCCTTCTGCGACTCGTCGAGGTGGGGCTCAATGCAGCCATTGGCGTAGTCGGGGGCCGGCCGATAGTTGTTCATCACCACGCCCTGGTCGTCGAGTTCCCTTAACCAGGCGTCGTCCCAGCGCTGCTCGAGATCGGATTCGATCGCCCCCCGCTGGACCGCGGTCAGGTCGAGCTGGCGGTCGAGCTTCGCGACGATCGCCACGCGTGCCGCCTCCCCGCGTCGCTCGACCCGCAGCCGCTGCTCCCGCTGGTAGGCGGCGAACTCGGCGGCGGAGACCTTGGGCTCGACCTCCTTGGCCAGTGGCTCCTGAATGCTCCGGCGGGCGTCGAACGGCCGCCGCGGCTGTCCGCCGAGCATCTGCCGCGTGGCAAACTCCAGCGCCGTCTGCGTGACGGCCGCCTTACCGACGGCGAGCACCCGCTGCCGCGACTCCGGGGCGAGCGTCCCGCACGTCTGCCTGATCATCTCGAGCTCGGTCCGCAGCACCGGCTGAAAGAGCTGCTCCAGATGCTTGGCCTGCTGTCGGATCTGCTTCCGCTGCTGCCAGAGCTGCGCCTGCGCCGGATCCCTCGGCATTTCCCCATCTTCGGCCTCGTCGGCCGGGATCGGCGGCAGTGCCGGCTGCGGCACCGGCGCGATCGCGTCGAAGATGGCCCGCAGGCCCGCCCCGAACAGGCCCCGCTCGAGCACCGGAGGGCCCACGGGCCCGTTCTCTGGAACAGGTTCGACCATCACCTCGACTTCGGCTGCCTCCCACACCTCGACCGCTTCTTCCACGGCCGGGGCCTCGGCCGTCGGATCGGCCCACGCGGTCACCGCGGCGGTAGTGACCACGCTCACGACGATCCACTGCAGGATGAACGGCTGCGTCATCGTTCGTACACCGGGAGGAACTTGTAGTTGACGGCGAGCGACAACAGCGCGAGCGCGGTATCGACGGTGCCACCGAAGCCGCCGCCACGTCCAGCGAAGCCGGCGAAGCTGCCGTCCTTGGCCTGCATTCCCTTGAGCTCCTTGACGAGCCCGGCGTTCCACTTCTCCCAGACGTCGACGTCGCCCTGGAAGAGCGCCTGGGCCCGGTAGTAGCGGGTGTAGGTCGGGTAGCCCTCCATGCCTCCCTGCTCCACGGCCAGCGACCGGCCCCTGAGGTAGGCCAGCGACTTGCCGTACTGCGGCAGGCCCTTCTGCTGGGCGATCGAGTAGACGAGCACGCCGATGCTCGTGACGGCGTCGCTGCCGCCACCGGGTCCGCCCGAGTAGCCCAGCTGGCCGTTGGGTCCCGTCATCGTCGTGAAATACCTGATGGCCTTGTCGATGGTCTCGTCGGGAACCTCGATGCCCGCATTCCGCGCCGCCAGCAGCCCCATCAGCACCGCCCCGCTGACCGAGGTATCGGCGTCCTTCGCATCGGCCGAATACCGCCAGCCCCCAAGGGGATTATTCCGGGCGCTGGTCACCGCGCACCGCGTGGCCAGTTCGAGCGCCTGCCCGAGCGGGCGGCCCTGCTGACCGCCGGCCGATGCCTCGGTCCAGAGCATGCGGTCGTCGACGGCTCCGTAGGCCTCGGCCAGGGCGAGCATGCCGAAGCCGTGCTGGTACATGCTGTCTTGACCCTGCCCAGACCCGAGAAACCCGGTCTCGGCGTTCTGGGTGGCGATCATGCTCCGCAGCGCCTTGCGGATCGGCACGCGATAGGGTCCGTGGTTCGGATCTTCGCCCGAGGCGAGCAAGGCCATCACCGCCATGCCGGTCACGCCGGGGCCGGCCTGGCCATCCTTCCAGGCTCCGGAGTCGTCCTGGCTCTTGAGCAGGTACCGCAGGCCCGCGTCGTACATCTCGCGGACGTCACGGGGCACGGGATCGCCGTAGCGAACCAGGGGCCCGGCGGCGTGTGCCGTGGCAGCGACCAGCGCGGCCGCCGTCCAGAGACATGCCGGCCAGAGACATGCCTTCCACCGCGAGTGGTGCCTGCGAGGCGATTCCATCACCGCCGTTCCTTTTCGAACGAGTTGAAGTAGGCATCCAGACCCGCCCGAAACTCCTCCGGCAACACGCGACCGCTGCTGCCGGTGGCCTGCTCCTGTTCTCCGCCAGCGGCCCGCTCGGTGCGATTGCCGCGGCCCATCAGGGCAAGCGCGGCGCTGGTGGCCGAGCCGGTGCTGCCGCCGCCCGGGGTCATCCCGCCAGCACCGCCGCCACCGCCACCACCCCCCGAGTTTGAGCCCGCGGCCTGGGCGGCGAGGAGCAGTTCGATCGCCTCCGTCTCGGCGCCGATCGCCTTCGGACCGGTCTCCGGCGTGGCGAGGATGTCGGTTGCTTCCGCCATCACCTCCTCTACCTTCTCGAACAACTGGATCTCCTGACCGAACGACTGCTCCCCGGCGGGCTCCTCGAGGAGCCGGTCGACGACATCGACGACCCGCTCCGCCAGCGCATCCTGCCGATCGGCAAGCCGCTCGGCCTGAGCCAGAAACTCCTCCTCGGCCATCGCCGGGCGTGACTGCTGGGCCACGCGGGTCTCCTCGCGGAGATTGACCTCGTCGTCGAGGATCTTCATCACCTCGAGCACCACCTCCGGCGGCACGCTCTCACGGGGAGGCCCGCTCCCTTCCCCACCCCCGCCACCCTGCGGCGGCGGCACGAGGTCGTCGGCCAGTCGGTCGAACGTGTCTGACCAGAACTCTGCCTGAGCGATCGACATACCTGCTTCCTTGAGCACGTCGTCGGAGAGTTGCCGCAGGCTGCCGAGCGTGTCGAGGTCCTTCATCTCCTCGAGCACGGTACGGAAGGCCGGGAGCTGCCGG
>Ga0164295_10004573_pt1 | contig 11004 bp, 4 predicted proteins | sample GEODES006metaG_FD_111798 | JGI IMG/M metagenome (GOLD analysis project Ga0164295, IMG submission 111798) | Oligotrophic lake water microbial communities from Sparkling Lake, Wisconsin, USA - GEODES006 metaG | ecosystem: Environmental > Aquatic > Freshwater > Lake | place: USA: Sparkling Lake...
CGATTACGCCGGTGGATGACAACACGATCAAGGCCACGGTCTTCGTCCCGGACGACTACCCGCTCGGTGAGCAACTCCTCCAGATCCGCTGCAAGTCGGGGATTTCCGACTTCCGTTCCGTCCGCATCGGGGCCCTGCCGGTCGCCGACGAGAAGGAGCCCAACGGCTCGCTCCCGGAGGCCCAGACCCTCGACCTCAACGTCACCGTTCAGGGTGTCGTGGAAAACGAGGATGTCGATCTCTACGCGGTGAAGCTCGCCAAGGGGCAGCGGCTCGGGGTCGACGTCGAGGCCCTCCGCCTGGGGAGCTACCTCTTCGACCCGGCGGTCTCGATCCTCGATGCCAAGCGGTTCGAGGTGGCGACGGCCGACGATTCGCCCGTGGCGCAGCAGGATGGCGTCCTCAGTTTCGTCGCCCCCGGGGAGGGGACGTACTACGTGCAGGTGCGGGAGACGAGTTATGCCGGCGACGGCAACTGCCGCTACCGCCTCCATGTCGGCACGTTCCCGCGGCCGACGGCTGCGTATCCGGCGGGGGGCAAGGCGGGTGAGACGACCTCGGTCACCTTTCTCGGCGATGCCGCCGGCGGGATCGTTCAAGAAGTGGCCGTGCCGCCGACGGGAAGCGTTCTCCCCCTGTTCGCCGAGGACGCCCACGGGATCTGCCCCTCCTCGATCCCGTTCCGGATCACCGCGTTTGGCAACCTTCTCGAAGTCGAGCCGAACAACGCCCCGGCCGAGGCGACCACCGGCGAATCGACGCTTGCCTTCAATGGCATTGTTGGCACCGACGGCGACGTCGACTGCTTCGGGTTCAAGGCGACCAAGGGGCAGGTGTTCGAGGTCGAGTGCTTCGCGCGGCGGATCCGCAGTGGGCTCGATCCGGTGCTCAACATTCTCCGGGCGGATGGCACGGTGATCGCCGTCAATGACGATTCCCGTGGGCCCGACTCTTACCTCAGGTTCGAGGTCCCGGAGAACGGGCAGTACGTTATCCGCGTCACCGACCATCTGGGCCGCGGGCGCCCCGACTTCGTCTACCGGGTCGAACTCCAACCGGTGACGCCGTCGCTGACGCTCTCGATCCCCCGCGTCGATCGTTATTCCCAAACCCGTCAGCAGATCATGGTGCCGCGGGGCAACCGCTACGCGGTGCTCGTCAACGCGGTCCGCACGAACTTCGGCGGCGACCTGATTCTCGAGCCCGGCACGCTTCCCGCCGGAATGACGGCGGCGTTCCGCGAGATGCCGGGGGCGGTGTCACAGATGCCGGTCGTGTTCGAGGCGACCGCCGACGCGCCGATCGCCGGGGGGCTGGTGTCCCTCGAGGCCCGCCCCAAGGACGCCAACGTCAAGGTTCGGGGTGCGTTCGAGAACTTCGCCGACTTTGTGCTCGGACAGCCGAACAACGCCGTCTACTACGGGGCGAAGGTCGACAAGCTCGCGATGGCGGTTGTCGAGCCGCTGCCATTCCAACTCGAGATCCTGCAGCCGAAGGCGCCGCTGGCCCGCAACGGCACCATGAGTATCAAGGTCGTCGTCGAGCGCGGCGAGGGATTCGCGCAACCGATCACGGTCGAGTTCCCGTTTCGCGCGCCAGGAATCGGCGCCGGGCCGAGCATCACGATTCCGGCCGATCAGACCGAGGGCCTCTACACGCTCAACGCCGACGGCAAGGCCGCCCTGGGGACCTGGCCCATCTACTGCATCGCCCAGGCCGATGCCGGTGGGCCGGCGTGGGCGGCGTCGCAGTTGGCGACACTCGAGGTCGTCGACCCGTACACCGTCGCCACGCTCGCCCGCGCCTCGTGCGAGCAGGGGCAGGTGGCCGAGGTTGTCTGCACCTTGGAGCCGAAGGCGCCCTTCGAGGGAGAAGCCGTGGCCCGCCTCCAGGGGCTACCGCCGGAGACTTCGGCGGAGGAACTCACGTTTACGAAAGGCACAACAGAACTCGTGTTTCAGGTGAAGACCTCCGACAAGACGCCGGTCGGGAATCACAAGTCGCCTTTTGTCGAGATGGTGGCGACGGTGGCCGGGGAGCCGGTCACGATGCGCGGCGGTGGGGCGGAGATCCAGATTGCCGCGCCGACTGCCACCCCTCCGGCCACGCCGGAGCCGGTCCCCGCGCCCGACGCGTCGGCTCCGGCAACTCCCGCCGCCCCGCCCCCGGTGCCGGAGAAGCCGCTGTCGAGGCTCGAGAAACTCCGTCTCCAAGGCAAGCCGGCAGCGCCTGCTGCCAAGTGAAGACGCTCAACCAAGTGAAGACGCTCAAACAAGTGAAGACGCTCAAACAAGTGACACTGCCTCTGCCCCTTTCCGGCCAACGCCTTGCGGCCGGCGCCCCCTCCATCCTCTGAGGTCCATCGTGATCGGCTCAATACTCGTCCTGGTTCGCGGTCGGGTCATTCCGCTTCAGGGTATCACGCTCTTGGGGGCGCTGCTCCTCGGGGCGGCCTTCCCTGCCGTGCCCGGGCTCCAGGCCGAGGAGCCGGTGGCCCCGGTGGTGGCCGAAGAGACGCTCGCCGTCTGTCCGACCTCGGTCCACCTCACCACCTGCCGCGATCGGCAGTCGGTGATCGTCCAGGCGACATCGGCCGACGGCGTGACTCGCGATGTCACGGGGCAGGCGACGTTCATGATCGAGCACCCTGATCGCGTGACGGTGGAAGGGGGAATGCTCCGTCCCCTCGCCGATGGCGACACGACGCTCAAGGTGGCCGTCGGCGAGAAGTCGCTCACGGTTCCGGTGCATGTCGAGCGGGCCGGCGAGGAACCCCCCTTGAGCTTCCGACTCGACATCATGCCGGTGTTCATGCGCGCCGGCTGCAACACCGGGAGTTGTCACGGCGCCGCCCGGGGCAAGGACGGCTTCCGGCTGTCGCTGTTCGGATTTGATCCCGACGGCGATCACCACCGCCTCACGCGCGAGTTCTCCGGCCGCCGGCTCAATCTGGCCATTGCCGAGGAAAGCCTCTTGATAGAGAAGTCGATCAACGCCGTGCCCCACAGCGGCGGCGGGAAGATCAAGAAGGGGGACGAATACTACACCACGCTCGTCCGCTGGATCGAGGCGGGCGCGGCCACCGATTCCGGCCCGGTGCTGGCGGTCGTCAAGGTGGAGATCGATCCGCCGACAGCGGTTCTCGACGGCGAGGGAGCGACACAGAAGTTCATCGTCCGCGCCAAGTACGCTGACGGCACCGACCGCGACGTAACGAACCTCGCCATCTTCTCGAGCAACAACGACAACTCGGCGATCATCATCCAAGACGGCACGATGACGGCGAAGAACCGTGGCGAGGCATTCATCATGGCCCGCTACGACACGCACACCGTCGGCTCCCACGTCATCGTGCTGCCGAAGGGTCTCGTGTTTCAGTGGTCGAATCCGCCGGCTAACAACTACGTTGACCAGCTCGTCAACGCGAAGCTCCTCAAGCTCCGTATCAATCCGTCGGAGCTGTGCAGCGACGACGAGTTCATCCGTCGCGTCAGCCTCGATATCTGCGGCACGCTCCCCACGAGCGACGAACTGCAGGGGTTCCTCACGAGCCCCGATCCGGCCAAGCGGGAGCACCTCGTCGACTCGCTCCTGGAGCGAAAGGAGTTCGTCGAGATGTGGGTCATGAAGTGGTCGGAGCTGCTCATGATCCGCACCTCGCAGCAGATCAGCTACAAGGCGATGCTCCTGTATTACAACTGGCTCCAGCAGCAGATCCAGGGGAACGTCCCGATCGACCAGATGGTGCGAGATCTCCTCTCGGCCAAGGGGGGGACGTTTTCGAGTGCTGCCACGAACTACTACCAGAACGAGACCGACACCCTGAAGGTGTCGGAAAACGTCGCCCAGGTGTTCATGGGGATGCGGATCCAGTGCGCCCAGTGCCACAACCATCCGTTCGACCGCTGGACGATGGACGACTACTACGGATTCGCCAACTTCTTCGCCCAGATCGGGCGCAAGCCCGGGGAGGATCCCCGCGAGACGATCGTCTTCAATTCCGGCGGCGGGGATGTGAAGCATCCCGTCGGCGGCCGGGTGATCCCGCCGAAGTTCCTCGGCGGTGACACGCCCGACCTGGCCGGCAAGGATCGGCGCGAGGTGATGGCAGCCTGGCTGACCGGCCCCGACAACGCGTTCTTCTCACAGAATCTTGTGAACATCGTCTGGGCCCACTTCTTCGGCCCCGGGCTCATCAATGACGTCGACGATGTCCGCGTCAGCAATCCGCCGGTCAATAAGGAACTCCTCGAGGACCTCGCGCGGCGGTTCGTCGAATACAGGTACGACTTCAAGAAGCTCGTCCGCGATATCTGCACGTCGCGGACCTACCAGCTCTCCACGAAGACGAACGCATCGAACGCCACCGACGAGCGCAACTTCTCCCACGCGCTTCTGCGGCGGGTGCGAGCCGAGGTGCTCCTCGACATGGTGACGAGCGTCACCGACACCAAAAACAAGTTCTCCGGACTTCCAATCGGGGCGCGGGCGGTGCAGATCGCCGACGGCAACACATCGACCTACTTCCTCACCACTTTCGGCCGCGCCACCCGCGGGACGGTTTGCTCGTGCGAGGTGAAGATGGAGCCGAACCTCTCGCAGGCGCTCCACCTCCTCAACGGCGACACCATCCAGGGGAAGATCCAGCAGGGGAGCCTCATCAAGCGTCTCCTTGATGCCGGGCAGCCTCCCGAAGCGATCATCGATGAAATCTATCGACGGAGCCTCACCCGTCTGCCGACGGAGAAGGAGAAGGAGGCGATGCTGAATATCGTCCGCGAGGATGCGAACCCGCTGCAGGCCCTCGAAGACGGATTCTGGGCGATCCTCAATTCCCGAGAGTTCGTCTTCAACCACTGATCCGACACGTCTGGTGCCCCAAGACCCCAATCATGACCACTTCGCGTTTCCAGTTCGTCACGGCCGTCATCTTCGGGGCGGCATTCCTCCCCGGCCCGATCGTCGTGGCCGACGACGCCGTCACGTTCGATGACAACTTGCTGCCGGTCCTCCGCCAGCGCTGCGGGAGCTGCCACAACCCCGACAAGAAGGCGGGTGGGCTCGACATCACCACCTACACCGGGCTGATAGCCGGCGGCGGTTCCGGCGGCTCGATCGAGCCCGGGGACGCGTCAGCGAGCTACCTCTACTGTCTCGTCACGCAGGAGGACGAGCCGAAGATGCCCCCCAACTCCCCGCCGATTCCGGAGGAGGAGCAAGCCATTCTCAAGCGCTGGATCGACGGCGGGATCCTCGAAAACAAGGGGAGCAAGGCGGCGTCGCCGAAAAAGAAGAAGTTGAACCTCGCCATGGATACCGCGCCGACTGAGCGTCCGGCGACGGTGCCCCTCCCGGCCCACATCCCCCTCGAACCGGCGGTCCACACCCGCTCGCTCAACGCCTGCACGGCGATCGCCACGAGCCCATGGGCGCCCCTGGCGGCCGTCTGCGGCCAGAAGCAGGTGCTCCTCTATCGCACCGACACCCGCGAACTCGCCGGTGTCCTCCCCTTCCCCGAGGGGCAGCCGCAGGTTCTCCAGTTCAGCCGCAACGGAAGCCTCGTCCTCGCCGGCGGCGGCCGCGGAGGGGCCAGCGGCAAGGTGGTGGTGTGGAGCATCGACAGTGGCCGTCGCGTCATGGAGATCGGCGACGAACTCGATACCGTCCTCGCGGCCGACATCAGCTCCGACCATCGCCTCGTGGCTCTCGGTGGCCCGCAGAAGATCGTCCGGATCTACTCGACCGAGACCGGCGAGCGGCTCCACGAGATGAAGAAGCACACCGACTGGGTGACGGCCGCAGGGTACAGCCCCGACGGCGTCCTGCTGGCCACCGGCGATCGGAACGGTGGCGTGATGGTGTGGGAGTCGGGGACGGGGCGCGATTACCTCACCCTCGCCGGCCACACCGCGGCGATCACGGCCGTGTCGTGGCGGGGGGATTCGAACCTCCTCGCCACCGGCAGCGAAGACGGCACGATCCGACTCTGGGAGATGGAAAACGGTGGGCAGGTGAAGAGCTGGAATGCCCACGGGGGGGGCGTCGCCGCGCTCGAGTTCACCCGGGACGGCCGGATTGTCAGCATCGGCCGCGACAAGCAGCCGAAGATCTGGGCCCAGGACGGTAATCAGCAAAAAGCCTTTGAGTCTTGTGCCGATCTCGGCTTGGCCGTCTCTTTCTGTGACGAAACCGATTCGTTGATCGTCGGCGACTGGACGGGGGAGATCCGCGTCTGGAAGGCTGCCGATGGCATCCGTCTCGCCGGCATCACGAGCAATCCCGAGCCGATCGCCGCGCGGATCGCCGCGGCCGAGAAGGCCGTGGTCGAACGGTCCCCGGCCGTCGAGGCGGCGCAGGCCGCGGCGGCGGAGGTCGCGGGCGAACTCGCCGGCATGCAGCAGGCGTTCGATGGCCTGATGCAGGCGAAGGCTGCGGCCGACACACAACTGGCCGAAATACAAAAGGGGTTTGACGCGGCGATGGCGATGAAGACGGAGGCCGCCGCGGCCTACTCGATCGTGACCCTCGCCGCGGTCGCCGCAGCCCGCGACCTCGTGCCGCTCGTCGAGGCCCAAGCCAAGTCGCTCGCGGCGGTGGCACAGAATCCGGCCGATGAGGGGGCGAAGCAGTCGATGGCGCAGGTGGGGGAGCAACTCCGGCTCCAGCGCGAGGCGATCGCGGCCCGCGAGGCCGAATTGATGACTTCGGCCACCCGCATGGGCGACGGCGAGAAGAAGCTCGCCGAGACGGTCGCCCAGCGCGATCAGGCGCAGGCCGTCGCCGACCAGATGGCAGCCAAGGTCGCCGGGATGACGCCCGGCCTCGAGGCCCTGAAGACTTCGGCCGCGGCGGCGGCGACGAAGGTGGCGGAGCTCTCGACGCAACTCGACGCCGTCCGGACCGATCTCGCCCGCTGGCAGGGGGAGCAGGCGTTCGTCCAGCGATACGCCGAGCTCACCGGCGTGGTGGCCACGCGCGAGGAGGTCGTTCGCCAAGTGGAATCGAGAGGGGGCGAGGCCCGTGGCAAGATGGCCTCCGACGAACAGTCCCGCCGTGGGATCGAGACCCAAAAGGCCGAGCGCGTCAAGGCGATCGAGGCCCTCACGGCGGCGCTCGCCGCGGCGGCCGGCGAGCATGTGGGGCTCCTCGAGAAGATCGCCAAGCGTCAGCAGGAAATCGGCGCCCAGCAGGGAACGATCAACACGATCACGAAGGCCACCGGAATGCTCGAGCAGGCTGCCGTGCAGGTGAAGGCCGCCCTCGATGTCGTCGCCGGCGATGCCGAACTCACCGCTGCCCACCAACTCCTCGTCGACACTCTGGCCGCAAAGGCGGCCGAGGTGCAGGGGATGCGGGAGGGTATGGAGGCCCTGGCCGCCGAACGGGCCGGCTGGGAGAAGCAAGCGGCCGAGACGGTGGCGATGATGGAAAAGCGACAGGCCGAGATGCCGGCGCTCGTCGCCGCCGCAGCCGAGATGGACGGGCCACTGGCCGAAGCGGCGAAGGTGGTGGAGGCTTCGGCCGCTGCCGTGACCGCGGCCGAAGCCGAGGCGGCCGCCAAGCAAGCCGAGGTGGAGGCCGCTGTCTGCGATCTCCTCGCCCTCCAGGGAATTCAGGCCCCAGCACCGACGCCCTGACCTACAGGCGCTGGCCGGGCTGGGGGCTGGCAGCGGGGCTTCAGGCCCCGGCCGGCCGCACGAGGTCGCGGATGGGAAGATCCTCATCGAGAGTGTCACCGCTCGTTGTGGTTCGATTGAAGAGAAGGACTGGTGGTCTTCACTGCCCGTGGAAAAAGTCCTCCATGCACCTCTGGATTGAAGACAGTCCACTCGGTCGACCGGTGGAAAAGCTAAGGTTTTCCACAGTCGACGGGCATCGCATCCAGCGATGCGGCACTGTATCCACAGCCTGTTAACGGTCGGCAACTGCCTCGGGGTATTGTCTACGGTAATCTGCGAAGGCGGTCTGGATGGCTTCACGTTTCAAACCGACCATCTCGGGATGATGTTTCCAGCCGCCGGCGGGCCGTTCCCGGGAGATACTGAGCCATTCGGCCATCCGCTGTTCGGCGAGCGGGGACAATTCCTCACCGAGGAATTCGTAGATTCTGCGGACTGTGCCGAGGGGGTCGTCCACCAGTCCTGCGGAGGAGATGTCGCAAATAAATGACAGCTGATTGAGAGGTTGCAACCGCGACTCTCCCGATGGAACGGTCGCAGAATCGCCGGCTCAACGCTTACCAGCTAGAACGGCGGTGAAGAGGCCGCTGACAAAGCGAGTTGGCCACCTTTCGAGGTGCTCCCAGCGAGCGAGTGATTGGAGCAATCGCTCCCGGGCATCTGCTTCCCGACCCGCGACAAATCGAACCCTCCAGACAGCAATCACGCGAGGACGATGAATAATGGCCGTGGTCTGCAGCACCTCAAGGCCGCTGGACCGAAAGATGGTTGGCCAGCCGCCGGGGGCGGAGTGTGTTGCCGACTTGATAGGGCACCACCCCCAAGGCCAGACACACCCACAGCGGCGGCTGTGTGGACCAGCGACCGGGACTCCGGGCCACCGCTCGCGATCGGTCGGTCTGCCCAGGATGCATCGAGGGGGTTCCTGCCCGTGAGCCTGCCATTGTGCCGTACCCACGCTCACGGCGGCCAGTCGCCCTGTTCACGAATGCGGTCGCGGAGCCTGGCGTCTGCGGGCCATTCTCGGCCAAAGCGGATGCCAGTGGTCATCCGCGAGGCTTCATGCCACGCTCGTGAACGCATGGTCTAATCGGAGCCGGCGGCGGTGCTGCCCGCTGGCCGTCCGAATCCTCATGCTACCTCTTTTGGATCACACCTGTTCCATGATCGCGTCATCGATGCCCGCGCTGGTCGCGCTCACGCTGTTCGCCAACGCGGCCCTCATTTTTATGTTGGAACCGTTTGTCGGCAAGTGCCTGATGCCATGGTACGGCGGGTCGCCGGCAGTCTGGAACGCCTGCATGTTCTTCTTCCAGGGCGTGCTCCTGGCCGGCTATCTCTACGCGCACAGCCTGCAGCGGTTTTCATTATTGGTGCAGATCGGCCTGCATGGAGCGCTGCTGGCGGCCGCCTGTCTCACGCTGCCGGTGACGGTGGTGACCGCGGGCGTGCCGGGGCCGGCCGTGCACCCGTCGTGGAGCGTCGTGGTGGACCTGTCGCGGTCGATCGGCGTGGTGTTTTTCATGCTGTCGGCGACGTCGCCGCTCCTCCAGGCATGGTTTGCCCGCGCCGCGGCGGGGGGCAATCCCTATGGCCTGTTCGCCGCCAGCAATCTCGGCAGTCTCATCGGTCTTTTGGCCTTCCCGTTCGGCGTCGAGCCGAGGCTGACGCTCGCCGCACAGAGTCGGGGACTGACGGTGTTCGTGGGCGTGGTGACGGCGCTGGTGGCGGCCAGCGGGCTGGCGTGCTGGTTCCAATCGCGACACCGGGCTGCACCCGTCGACAGCATGCACACGCTGCCACGGGGTGACGGGGCGGCGACTTCCTGGCCGGGGATGTGGCTGCTGCTCTCGATGTGTCCGTGCATCCTCCTCATGGGTGTCACCTCACACCTCACGAGCGAGATCGCGCCGATGCCGCTGCTCTGGATCGTGCCGCTCGTCCTCTACCTTGCATCCTTCGTGGTCGCATTCTCCCGGTGGGGAGCCTTGCCGGCCGTCAGGAACGGTGCGGTGGTCGTCTTCATCGGGTGCGCGCTCGTCGTGGCTGTGCGGGTGTTTCTCAAACGGCATGAGGCGATCGACCTCGTGCTCCACAGCCTCCTCCTGGCGGCGGGAGCCACCGCACTCCACTGCCAGCTGGCGGAAGCCCGGCCGGCGACGGCATCACTCACGTGGTACTACACACTGATCTCTCTCGGGGGCCTCTTGGGCAGCGGCTTCTGCTCGCTTGTGGCGCCGGTGATCTTCAACTGGCAGGCGGAGTATCCGCTGGGCATCGCCATGGCAATGCTGCTGGTCGGCCGATCCGCGGCGGCGGGAGTGCGTGGCGGCGTCCGCCGTGATCGCATCGAGGATGTGGCGAGGCTGACGGTTGTGGGAATCGTGCTGCTGGGACTGACGTGGAACATCTACTTCTCCGAGCGGGCTGCCGCGGTGCTCGTGCGAAAGCGGACGTTTTTCGGCGATTTTCAGGTCGGTTTGGGTCGGACGGGTCAAACGCTCCAACTCGTTCACGGCCGCACCACCCACGGGGCCCAGCTGATTTCCGACGATCCGCGTGTCCGTCGGCCACCGCTGTGTTACTACTTCTTCACCGGCCCGGCCGGCCGCATCATGCTCGCCAATCGGGCCACTCCTGCCTCGCGGGACGTCGCCGTGGTCGGACTCGGCGTGGGTTCGCTTGCGGCCTATGCCGAGCGAGGCGACACCTACGACTTCTACGAGATCGACGAGGCGGTTCGACAGGTGGCGGACGACGGAGGGCCGTTTCGCTTTCTCGCCGACGCCCGTGAGCGGGGTGCGACGATGCGGGTGATCATCGGCGACGCACGACTGCGGCTTGCGGACGCGGCCCACTCGAGCTACGGAATGATCATCCTCGACGCCTTTTCGAACGACGCCATCCCGGTCCACCTGCTCACGGTGGAAGCGGTCGGAGAATATCTCGAGGCCCTGCGGGAGGACGGCATACTCGTCTTCCACATCTCGAACGTCTTCGTCGATTTCGAGCCTGTGCTGGCGAATCTGGCGACGGCGCTGGGACTCGAGGTCTTCGTCATGGACGATGTCGACATTCCCGCCGAGGAGGCCAAGCGGGGCCGAATGCCGTCCACCTGGGCGGTCGCGGCTCGCGCGCCTGGACTGCTGGCGAAGACGATCGGCTCCGGCGGCTGGCGACCATGCCGGCCACGGGAGGGGCTGCCGCTCTGGACCGATCAGTTCTCGAATGTGCCGGCCATCATGCGGCAGTGGGGCGACGGCGGACGGAACGCCGAACCGCTCCGCTAGAGCGAAGGATAGATCGGCCAATGGCACTTCGGCAA
>Ga0164295_10004575_pt1 | contig 10998 bp, 5 predicted proteins | sample GEODES006metaG_FD_111798 | JGI IMG/M metagenome (GOLD analysis project Ga0164295, IMG submission 111798) | Oligotrophic lake water microbial communities from Sparkling Lake, Wisconsin, USA - GEODES006 metaG | ecosystem: Environmental > Aquatic > Freshwater > Lake | place: USA: Sparkling Lake...
ATAAGGCATCGGGGCACAACAACGATCCAATAACTTTGATGGAATTAAAGGAATACAAATATTTTGCCACTTGAATGGCTGCAAAAGCGCTAGTGCAGCATGCACCGACGATGAGAGCACAGAAATTGAGTTACTAACAAATAAGATGCGCCGCTCACAGAGCATTGCGGAATATAAAAGAAGGATTGACTGTGGGTCAAGTCTAGTCAATAAAGGGGAAAGGGGGACATCAAACAGCTCCAATCCAATGTTCAATGGTAAGCGAAGTCGCTCGCGAGCCAGACCGAGCGAACCTGGGATCGATTTACTAGCTGACGCCAAACTGCGCAACGGGATCACGGATCCGGGCGGTGCTGTGCTAAAGGCTATTAGTTTTCGAGCTAGCTCTTCTGCTGATGCACCATTAACCAGTCTGGATGCATGTAAAAGTTGCAAACAGTGAGAAAAGAAGCGATGGTAAGGTCGTTCAGACAAGATACAAATGACCTGAAATGAAGGAGTCGTTTGCGCGCGACTCTTTCCTTCACTGTTTTCTTCATCTAGATTATTCGCGTTAAAAGTGGGTAAATCCAGCCTTCCATTGACATTATTTCCTCCTATTCGATATCGTCTACAGAATCCATAGAGAGACTTTAAAGCCTTTGGCGCAGGCGCGCTTCCTTGTTGAGTCAAGGAGGACGTCTTTTGCACAGACGAGATCACAAAGACGTATTCGTCCGCTAATGAATCATCTCGAGTAAAGGGAGAACGCCGGATCAACTCAATATCTGGGAAGCAAAACTGCGGCACTGCAGCTTCAACTCGAGCAGCGTATCCATCCGGAAGCACTAACGAAAAGATAGGCTCAGGGGGCTTCGGAGGAACAAACTGTTTCGACTCTACTTTGCGCGAAAATTGAAGAGGATAATGCAAATCAATTACGCATATACCTTCTATTAATGCTGGTGGGGTGGACATTTTGTCTTTTGAACAAACACCCCTGAAATTTAGATTTTTAGTCGGAGTCGGACTTCGATCCTAGTCCGAGCCGTTGTAACGCGACCTACACGAGTGTAACGACAGTGTAACGACAGTGTAACGACAGTGTAGAAAGACTGACAAACGTAATGGATCATTCGTGTACAGTCTGTGGCAAACACTACGCTGAACATGAAGTTGTTCGCTGTTCTCGTTGCGTAAGTGCTCAATACTGTTCGATCGTATGTAAAAAGAAGGCGCGACCTGTGCACAAAAAGCACTGTAAAGAGGCTGAGAAGCACAAGAAACAAACTGCAAATGGAGTAACAGAGTCAAGTCTGACCGCCAAGGCGTCAAGAGTGTCGAAAGAAGTAGTACACGCAGGTGCTCAATTAGCACTTGCTCTAGCCTACATGACTGGTGATGATGGTGTTGAGATGGATAAGTTCGAAGCCTTTAAATGGTTCAGACGTTCAGCGAAAGCGGGAGACGAAGTTGCCATGTTTCATCTAGGGATTTGTTACGAAAATGGTGAGGGATGCGAGCCATCTCAAGAGAAGGCCATGGATTGGTATGCTCGCTCTGCTGAGATGAATCACGATGGAGCAATGTTCAACCTTGGACACTGTTTCGATGTCTCTGACGATAAGATCTCCGCACACAAGTGGTGGAAGAAGTCTGCTCGCCTTGGACACATCGGCGCGATGTTTATCATCGGTCTCTTGAACTACATGGGTGCTGATGGAGTAGAAGTTAATCACTCAGAGGCACTACACTGGTTTGAGAGAGCAGCTGAAGAAGGAAATGATGCAGATGCAATGTTTTATGCAGGACTCCTGCACGACAACGATAGCGATGATTTTTTCGCTAACAAAAAAATTGCTTTCCAGTGGTATGCTCGCGCTTCCGAGCTGGGCCACTCAAATGCGTTGTTCAATCTCGCACATGCTTATGATACCGGCGAGGGGTGTGAAATCGATAAGAAAAAGGCGATCTCATTGTGGAAAGAAGCTGCAGAATCAGACCCCCCTCACCACGGCGCTGAGTTTGTGCTCGGCTTAGCTCACTTCTCAGGAGATGGTGTAGACATCGACAAAGTTGCAGCAGTTAGCTGGTTCACGAGGGCTGCAGAAGGCGGAGAAGTGAGTGCGATGCACTTCTTAGGGTGCGCGTTCGATACAGGCGAAGGCTGTAGTCGCGACAAGGGGCTTGCTTACAAGTGGTTTCGCAAAGCTGCAAAAAACGGAGACGCAGATTCGCAGTATTTTCTAGGCTCTGCGTACAACAGCGGAGACGGAGTTGAAGAGAACAAGTCTGAAGCGATTAAATGGTGGCAGCGCTCGGCTAAATCAAACCACGCAGGCTCCTGTTTCATGCTGGGATTGGCGCATAAGACTGGCATTGGATGTACTCTGGACAAAGCCGCTGCACTGTCTTGGTTCAAATTGGGAGCCGAGTTAGGAGACGTTGACGCGATTCTTGAATTAGGAAATGCATATCAAGCTGGGGACGGATGCACTGCTGCAGTAAAATGGTATAAAGTGGGCGCTGAACTGGATGATCCAGACTGTACCTTCTTATTAGCTCTATGCTATCAGTCGGGTTTTGGTGTTTTTGCTGACAAGAAGAAGGCGTTCGACTGGTTTACAGTTGCAGCTAGATCATCACATCAAGGTGCTATGTTTAGCTTAGGTTTAGCATTAGATAGTGGACAAGGATGTGAAGTTGACAAGGGGGAATCGATCAAGTGGATGAAAAAAGCTGCTGAAGCCAATCACGCTGGTGCAGCTCTTATTCTCGGTCTTCAGTATTCAAAAGGAGATGGCGTAGAAATCGATAAAACTGCCGCTTTCAATTTCTTCTTGAAGTCAGCAGAGCTTGGTGATGTTGACGGAATGTATCACCTAGCCCTCTGTTACGATAAGGGCGACGGGGTTCCATTGAATAGATTAAATGCTATACAATGGTATAAGAGGGCTAGTGGAGCAAAATCTGAAGATGGCTCTGAAGATGATTCAGATGAAGATGAAGAGGAGGATTCAGATGATGATGAAGACGAAGAAGATGATGACGAAGAAGAAGAGCGTGTAAAGCTTGAAGAGTGGAAATAGACAAAACTTAGAAACTCCTTGAATCGAGTTGAAATCTTTTCTATTACAACACTAAACACCTTCAACTTTGCCTTACCTTGACGAGAATATCGGCGAAGTCACTACTAGATTTCGTCTAGCGTCGGGGCTAAGCGGTGAAGCAACCTCTCTTGGCCAGCTCGACCCGTATACCTCTGCAGCATCCCGTCGAGAGGAGAGCCTTTGACTAGTAACAACTTGCTGTTTCTGCGTCACTGGAGAAACAAATAATGGCTTTTGACCATTAACGGTCGCATAAACTCCTGTCGTTGTAGCAAACGTTGCACGCAATGGCCCTCTGCTGGTGTGCGCTTGTGTATTTGCAAAGGCTTGCGGAGGAGGAGACTTAGAAGAATGTGTTTGACATCCCACTTGCTCTTGCACCTCTTTTGCTGCTGACACTCTTTGAAGGATGCTGCTAGAGCCTGTAGACAAGTCTTCCAACGCTTGAACGCGCATCACGAGGAGGTCCGACTCAGACCTCAGCGCGTCCATCGAATTTGCATGATCAACAAGAACCTCTTGGTACTCGCCAACCGTGCCTCGAGTTCGGTCGACAGATCCGCGAAGGTCTCCAAACTGCTGCTCCAAGTGCGTCTGCCGTTCCGTTAAATGCGCAACACTCTTTCGAAGCGCGCCTGATAGAGTAGCGGCAGAGAATCTGATGCCCGAACTGCTACTGCCCGATTCGTCTGAAGAATTGCGACCTCTTCCTTCAATAACTTCTATACTCCCAATATCCAGTAAATCAATTATTCCTTGAACTTCTCCAGCCAGTGTTTTTAAGTCATTTCGCGTCGACTCAAGCTCAGTCTTAAATCGACTGTTGCTGCTGCCGCCCAAGCCTGCCGAAGCACCTGTTTCAATAAAGGTAGCGTTGCTGCTACTACTGCTACTCGATAGAGATTGATTTTGCCGACCTTTTGTTTCATTTCCTGCTGCCAGATTATTGTTGCCAGAAGCAGCAAGTACTCTAGCAATGACTCCTTCTTGCTCTGCTTTCCACGTCGAAAACTCGGATTGAATGTGGAGGAGAACAGCATCCTGTTGTTTGTGTAGGTCAGGAGGCAAGGTAGGTGGAGAATTTACGCTGCCATTAGCAACTAGACCAAGAGTCGCAAATCGGCTAGTGACGTCGGCCCTTAAAGCAGCGATCGAAGCGCCTAGTTCTTCGCGCACTCGAATCGCTTCAGCGGATGCTGTCGATCTTGCTAGACCCACGCTAGAGTGCGCATCTAATAGTCGATCCTGAAGGCTACTTAATCCAGCAGAAAGGCCACTAACAGATGATAGATTGCCAGCAACTGCGTTCTCGAGAGCCTGCAGTCGATTGTTCACGAGACTGACCTGGGCCATCTCAGAAAACAGCGGTGGCGCTTGAACAGGCTGCGCTTTTGGCGCCGTCGCTGCAGACACGCGCAAGTGCGCCTCTTCCAGTAAGAGCTGCTGTTGTTGCTCCACTGCATGTAACCGACTCGAAACAGAGTGCATCCTTCGTTCTATTTCGTCAGTCGCGCCCCTAGCGCTAAGAGCCTTCTCGTCCGCCACCTTGACTGCCCTTTCGGCTTGCTCAACGCGTGTCGTGATTGGGCTTAAAGCATCAGGCAGCTTCGACGTAGATAGTTTCTTATGAAGGGCAGCAACGACTACACTTCGACCCACCTTGTCTTCAAGCGCCTCAGTCATTTCTGCCGAGTCGGCCTTGCTTGAGACATCAGCCCGAAGCGCAGACAACTCTGAGCGCAGTGTTTTTATCTCAAACATGGCTGCAGCGAGAGATTCTGCTGTGGCTGGGGGTTCCGCTAGAGCCAGCTCGAACTTGCTCAGCGCCTGCGACGCAACAGATCTCGCTTCGTTTGCTGCCTTGACTGACGCAATAATGGCCTTCTGCGCCTCCATTCTGAACTCGTAAAAGTCCTTTGCGATCTTTTCGACTCTTGCTTCAGCTTTTTCGGCTCGATCTGGAAGCTTTTCATACTCCTTCTCGCGTTTTAAGTGGTGTTGTTCTGCCCTGTCGACAGCATCTATTCGCTGATCAAGACGCTTGATATCAAGAGCAAGAGCTGTCTTTGAAGCTTGCAAAATCTCATTCTGTTTCTCTGCGTGTTCTGCAACACTATCGACGTGGGCTTTGCTCTTAACAGACGACTCGTCTGTGTGATCCAGCAAGGCTCGAAACGCAGAGCGAAGAACTAGAGGAACATTTTCCCACTGACCCGCTCCAGAGTCCAAATCACTCCATAACGAAGAGGTAAAGGAAGAAGAAACCGACGGAGTAGATCTAGATGGTTTCACGCTTGCCGTTACTCTATTATTTGAAGAAGGGCGCATGCTGGATTAAGTGGCCTTCCGGATCGACTATTTAGCAGTTGCAGTTACAACAAAAAAATAGCATAATCGAATCTAATTTCAAAACTTAAAATAAATATTTTGGTACTCAAAGCTCCACTACAAAGTTGGAGTACGTAAAACAATCTCGCTCTTCTTCTCCTTGTACACGGCCGCAGCTCTTTCAATTAGGACCTCTGACGTTTGCGCGCCAAGCTCTTTAACAAGGCTCTTGAAAATTCCGTCGCTGCCTTCAGCGCGAAGGAGTTCATGAGGATGGGCGTACTCTGCAACCTGCCCGTCAGCCATCGACAGGATCTTATCACACTCGATGATGGTGTTGATGCGGTGAGCGATCACAAGGATCGTCGCATCAGCAAAGGCCTCCTTGATGACGCTCTGCATAAGCGCGTCAGTGGCAAAGTCAACAGAGCTCGTCGCCTCATCCAGCAGCACAATCTTGCACTTTCTCAAAAGCACTCGCGCTAAACAGACAAGCTGGCGTTGACCTGCACTCAAACTGTCGCCAAACTCGGAAACGGTTGCGTCCAACCCGCCCTTAAGCCGCTCGACAGTTGCTCTCAGGCCGACCCGATCGAGCACCTGCCAGATCTGCGCATCATCCTTAGCCAGCTCAGTCGGATCGACGTTGCTGCGAAGCGTGCCAGAAAAGAGCACCGGCTCTTGCGGAATTATGGCTAGCGCTGAACGCAAAGAGTTGAGGCCAATGCCGTCAATATCCACGCCATCGATTAAGATCTGCCCTGAGTGACACTGATCTTCGATCAATCTGCACAAGGAAACCATCAAGCTGCTCTTGCCCGAGCCTGTTCGCCCAACAACGCCCACCTTTTCTCCCCCTCTGATTGTGAACGAAACTCCATGCAGGACTTCAGGCGTAGATTCGCGGTACTTCATCTTGTACTTGTTGAACTCGATGGAACCCTTTGCCGGCCAAACTGTCGGCACAATCTCCTCCTTCCTCGTTGCGCTTGGCTTCTCCATCGGCTCCTGGGCAACATTGTCCGTGTAAAAAGCCACACGCTCAACCGACGTTGCCTGCGCCTCCAGTTCCGCTGCAGTGCGAACGGTCCAGTTCAAAAGTCCAGTAATCGCCATAGCATATGAGAGGGAGAAGCCAGCAAGACCGGAGGCAGTGCCGTCGGCGCGACTATTTACAGAGGTTCCTACAGCAAGGAGGGCTGCCAAGAGAACTATGACCTGACCGAGGATTTCAAGTCGAACACTAAGCCATCGGTCGCATGCCTTGAGCGTGTACCAAGCTGATACGTTGCCAGAGACAAGCTTTTCATTCTGGATTGAGAAATCCTCAGCGAGACCGTAGGCTCTTATGACCGACAGTCCGCCGAGGGTTTCGGAAAAGAGGGCGTAAATCGGCGATCGCGTGGTGGAATCGAGCCTCTTGATTTCACGCATAACATTGCGGAAGTACTCCATCACGCGGACATAGACGATAATGACAGGGATGCACGCGATTGCAAACCACGGCGTGGCGAAGATAACCGCGGCAAAGGTTCCTGCAATGTTAAACACGCAGAACCAGAACATACCCAACTGCTGCGGCATCATCATGTCGAGAGAGTCCATGTCTTTCGAGAAGCGGGCGATGATTCTTCCGATCGGAGTCGTGTCAAAGAAGGCCATGGGAGCGTGCAAGATAGAGGTGAGCATGTTGTTGTGCAAGTTTCGAGATGCCACGACGCCAATCAACTGAAGAACAAGAACTCGAACAAACGAAGTAAGGGCAGCTGCTAACCCAAGGAGCGCAAAAATGCCAAAGTAGAAATCCTTGCCGTGGTCAACGTATGTCTTGTCCTTGACCCAATACGTGACCCACCACTGCGAGGCTAGCTGCGAGAACTGGTTCAAGACGAGCGAAATAAAGATGCACGAAATGACAAGAACCGTTGGACCACCAGCTCGGATGTAGCGCAGGTACACTTGTCCAGAAACTGCTCCTTCCGCTTTGTCTTCAACTGTCATCATCGTCTTTCCTGCATCGCTCTTGACAGCTACTGTGCTTACTTCAGAACCCTTGGTTGATGATGTCTTAGTTTTAGAATTGTCGTCCTTCTCGTCCTTCTGAGCCGACTTTTCAACTGCCTCTGTCTTGTGTCCAAATGCATCCATCATTGAAGCAAATGCAGGAACAGAGGACATGAGTTCCTTGAAAGAACCTGCGTGAGAGATGCGACCCACGCCGTCATCTCCCGCCTCGAGCCAGATGATGCCGTCGCACGCCTGCAAATACTGAAGAGCATTTGTGACCAAGATGCGTGTTTTACCAGCCAAATGCTTGCGGATGCATCCTTCAAAGATAGCCTTTCCAACTTCTGCATCAAGAGCAGAGAGGGGGTCATCAAAGAGAAAGACATCCGCATCCGAATAAGCAGCTCTAGCAATCGACACTCGCTGCTTTTGACCACCACTCAAGTTGATTCCGCGCTCTCCGATCTCAGTCTGGTCGCCAGAGGGCAGCTGTTCGAGGTCTTGTCGCAGCTGACAGACGTCGACGACTTTTTGGTACAGGGACTCCTTTTCATCAGCCGTCATTCCCTTGCCTACGCCGTGCGCCTCGCCTGCGAAAGTAGTATTTCGCTTTAGGCTTGCATTTAGGACCCAAGCAGACTGGGGAACATATGCAATGCGGCCATTAACAAGGACGCGTCCGCCGTTTGCAACCTTGCTGAGTTCCCCAAGAATCGACGAAACGAGGGCTGACTTTCCGCATCCGACTGACCCAACCACAGCCCAGAGCTGCCCTTTTGGGATCGCAAAGTCTATATCGGCAAGAGCCGGAGCCTGTGGCTTGTCACTTAGAGTTGACGGAGCCTTCTTTTCTGCTGACGCCACATCTCCTGACTTCTTGCCCTCTGCTGCAGACGCCGTTGGGTTAGTCGTGGTTGTCGTAGCAGAAGCGCCGCTCTTCTTTGCAGCAGCTGCAGCTGCTGCTGCCTTCTTTTTCTTCTCCTTTTCTTCTTCCTCTTCTTTGAATTTTAACCTCTCCCTTCTCTTGTCTGGGTTCTCCCAGAAGAACGTGGCACCTGTTACGCGCACGCCTACATCGCTGTCTGGCGTAGAAAAGGCCACCTGGGCAGACTCGGTCAATGCAGTAGTGCGAGTTTCCTTAGCATTGGCAACAGAAACGACAGTATTTCCAAGAGACTCTGCTAGCGCGTCAGCCTTTGCGTCGTCGCCCACCTCTTCAGCGTTGCAGAACTTGTTCAGACGGTCCAAGGACGTCTTTGAGTCGGCGATTTGGCTGATCACCATTGGGTAGAACATGAGAGGAAAACGAAGAGAGTTTAAAACAGCAATGGCGGTAAAGACAGTCGCAGACGAGAAGTCGCCACCAGTGCCAGCAAAGACCATGAGCGTAATGATAGAGACCAGAATTGGAGCCGTCGACATGAGCATGGAGTTATAAGAGCTTTGAACGCCGTATGCTCGAATGGCTTTAAGTTCCTCGTTCCTGATTCCAATAATTTTGTTGATGAAAAAATCCTCCCAGTTGTAGAGCTTGATTGCGCGAATTCCCTGTAGAGTCTCATTGGTCACCTTGACGCGGTTGTCGTATGCGGCAACAATGGATCGGCGGTACTTCATCATCAAGACCATGGCGTAGCCGTTGAGTGGAATAAGGATGAGAAGAGCAGCTAGACCAGACAGGGCAGACACGTTGAGGTAGTATATGAGAAGCGCCATGTACCCCAAGATCTGGTAAAGTCCGTCCCAACATACGTGGAACTGCAACATCATGCTATCAATACGGGTGGCATCAAGCTGCATCAGATTGATAATCTGGCCAGTTGGCGTGTCCTGTTTAGCAACAGGAGACAGGCGAAGAGATTTTCGATACACGGTTGTTGTGATTGCGTTTCGCATTTGATACCCGATTCGCACAACTCGGTGAAAGTAATTGTTCTCGGTCAGGGTTCGGCACGAAAGAACAACGAAGAGAACACATGCCCACATCCAGCCCTCCCATTGATTAATAGCTTTTCCATTTGCGGCATCGTCGACCCATCGGAGGAAAAAATTTAAAAGCACTGGAGGAACAAACTGAAGTGTGCTGTTTACAGCCTTTACTAAACCTGACCAAAAGATCTGTCCCCAGAACTGCTCCTTGAGGGCAGCGTAAACTGCATTCTTAGAGCCACCCTTCTGGTGCTTCTGAAGCAGCTCTTCAAACTTGCTAGAGACTCGAGATGGCTCGTCAATGTCGGATAATGGAAACAAGTCATCGGAGTTTAAAGGAGGCCTGCTTGCATCGTTGCCAGCAACAAAGAGAGGATTGACCCAGAGGAAAAGAAAGTGACTCAAGTAAGAAGATGTCCATTCAGGGGAGCGCTTAGGGGGAGACGGTGCTTTAATTACGGCCTGTTGAGTGACGTAAAGTCACGTGGTGGAGGAAATGTCAGAACTGATTCAACTTTGCGAATGGATAGGGATTTTTTTAACAATACTCACATCTTCATCTTCTGGCTTAGAAGCCATGATATTTTTAAGTTACTTAAAAATAGATTTTTTTCAGAGGAGAAATTTTCCTTCATCAATTAAATTCACTCTCTCAAACACTATATCCGACACCCTCACCATCACCACAGCAACAACAATACACCACACTATACAAGTTTTCTTGCATCTTCTGGTTCATTAGGATCATTTTCAGAAACACCTAGCGCATGCAGAATTTCCTTTTGAATTTTAATCGCGCCATCTTCGTCTCCCGCCGCACGCTTGCATTCAGCAAGATTGTTCTGTGCTGTGATTGTGTCTGGATGAGAAGGGCCGAGTTTCTCTCTCCGAATTTCGAGTGCTTCTGAATACGCCGCATCTGCTCTAGCAAAGTCCTTCATTTCCTTGAATAAAAAGCCGAGATTATTGATAGCAGTTGCAGTGGTTGTATTACGTGGACCTGCACTCGATCGCAGCAGTGCGATTGATTCATGTAAGAGAGATTCAGCCTCTTTAAACTTTCTCTGCAAGCGAAGTGCGCTAGCGAGCTGATACATGCTCACACCGACCATTGTGTGTGTCGCCCCTAATGTCTCTTTTCTAGCAGAGAGTGCTAGTTCGTGATACGCTCGACCTGCTTCTACGTGCGGAACCTTAGCAAGACCACTCTCGTTTTTCGCCAAGGTCAAGTGCAGCGTCCCAAGGTTTGAATAAGCAGTTGCTGTGCTTGCGTGTTTTTTTCCGTACCCTTGCAACTCTTCATACATTTGCGCAGCTTCTTCGAGCAAGGGAAGCGCAGCCTTCAAATTATCAGTAGATCCACTCGCTTTTAATACGAGCGCTACATTATTCAGAGCAGACGCACTAGCAGCGTGGCGAGGACCAAAATAGGCGACGGTTTGTTCTCTAGCTCGCTGCGCCAATTCCAACGCTTCAGAGACTCTACCGTGTGAAAGAGCATCCTTTGTTGCAACCTGGAGTTCTGCAATTTCTCGCTCAGCAGATTGAAGCTGCTGCTCAGGAGATTGAGTTGTATGGCGTCCGGTAGAGAAGGGGTGATGCGTCAATGAAGTGAGTACTGCGCCAGAAGAAACAATCGCGCGTG
>Ga0164295_10004577_pt1 | contig 10997 bp, 10 predicted proteins | sample GEODES006metaG_FD_111798 | JGI IMG/M metagenome (GOLD analysis project Ga0164295, IMG submission 111798) | Oligotrophic lake water microbial communities from Sparkling Lake, Wisconsin, USA - GEODES006 metaG | ecosystem: Environmental > Aquatic > Freshwater > Lake | place: USA: Sparkling Lake...
AACAGCTGGCTTGAAAAAGCTTGTTAAGGTCGATGGAAACAATTTGTGTCATGGCAATTGTTGTTATGTTTTGTTTAAATGATGAAACTAGTTTGCTAAATTGAAGTTTTAAGGTAATAGATAAAAATTAATTTCAAATCATTTTTTTATATTTTTATTGTCAATTTAAAAAAAACGACAAAAAATCAACTGCTATATGAATCAAAAATTACGGATGGGCATGCTTGGAGGCGGAAAAGATGCTTTTATTGGAGCTATTCATCGCCATGCAGCTTTTATGGACGGACTTATTGAACTTTGTTGTGGGGCGTTAAGTATCAACCCCGACATTGCTAAAGATTCTGCAAAATCATTGTTTCTACCTGAAAACAGAACATACCTTACGTATGAGGAAATGATTACCAATGAGGCAAAACTTCCTGCAAATGAAAGAATGCATTTTATCACTATTGTTACCCCCAATTTTGCACATTTTGCTCCGGCAATGATGGCGTTGGATCATGGTTTTCATGTGGTTATTGAAAAACCAATTGCTTTTACCTTAGATGAGGCGAAACAATTGAAACAAAAAGTGGCAGAAACTGGGTTAATGCTTTGCCTTACACATACGTATTCAGGTTATCCGATGGTGAAACAAGCCAAACAAATGGTTAAAAACGATGCTTTCGGAAAAATCAGAAAAGTATATGTAGAATATCCTCAAGGTTGGTTGAGTAAACTATCTGAGCGTGAAGGCAACGCACAAGCTGCATGGCGTACAGACCCTAAAAAAAGTGGCAAAAGTGGTTGTATGGGAGATATTGGTACCCATGCGGCACATTTAGCAGAATATATTACGGGTTTAAAAATTTCCAAAATTTGTGCCGACTTGAGTATTTTGGTAGAAGGTAGGATGTTGGATGATGATGGCAATGTATTATTAAAGATGGAAAACGGGGCTTCTGGCGTATTAATGGCTTCGCAAGTGGCTGCCGGCGAAGAAAACGCCCTTAAAATTAGGGTGTATGGCGAAAAAGGTGGCTTAGAATGGGCACAACACGAACCCAATACCCTTATTGTAAAATGGCTCGACCAACCCGCACAGATATATAGAGCTGGCGGTAATTATGCCGACAGACTTTCAAGTTTTGCCACTTCCAATTGCAGAACGCCAGGTGGGCACCCTGAGGGATATTTAGAAGCATTTGCCAATATCTACCGCAATTTTTCAAGAACTTTAATAGCCCACATTGATGGATTACAGCCTACTGAAGAAATGTTGGATTTCCCTTCTGTAGAAGATGGCATCAGGGGAATGGCGTTTATTGATAATGTAGTAGCATCAAGCCAATCTCAAACCAAATGGATCGATCATATTGTTTAAATAAAATACATTGTTTATTTTTAAATACGATTTAAAAATAAATGAAAAATTAGCTAAAACGATTAAGCAAATACATTAACTTCATTTTTTACATTTTTCAGCATGAAAACGATAAAAGGTCCAGCTATTTTTTTGGCTCAATTTATGGGAGAGCAACCTCCCTTTGATAATTTGTCTACCATTTGCGGATGGATGAAATCATTGGGATTTAAGGGTGTTCAATTGCCTACTTGGGATGCACGTTGTATTGATTTGCAAAAAGCAGCAGAAAGCAAAACCTATGCACATGAAATTAAAGGGATAGTGGAAGAAAATGGTTTGGTTATCACTGAATTAAGTACCCATTTACAAGGACAATTGGTGGCAGTACATCCTGCATACAATGATTTGTTTGATGGATTTGCGCCTGATGCGGTAAAAGGAAATCCTACAGCCCGCACTGCATGGGCAGTTCAACAATTGAAATATGCTGCCAAAGCATCGGAAAATTTGGGTTTAAATGCCCATGCCACTTTTAGCGGTGCCCTCCTTTGGCATACAGTATATCCTTGGCCACAACGTCCGGCAGGCTTGGTAGAAACTGGTTTTACTGAATTGGGTAAAAGATGGCTTCCAATACTTGACGCATTTGATGAAAGTGGCGTAGATCTTTGTTACGAAATACATCCTGGAGAAGATTTACACGATGGCATTAGTTATGAAATGTTTCTAGATAAAGTGAACCAACACAAAAGAGCTTGTTTGTTGTATGATCCAAGTCATTTTGTACTACAATGCTTAGATTACCTTGAATATATTGACATCTATCACGAAAGAATAAAAATGTTTCATGTAAAGGATGCAGAATTTAATCCTTCTGGTAGACAGGGTGTGTATGGTGGCTACCAAGATTGGGTGAACCGTGCCGGCCGATTCCGTTCATTAGGTGATGGACAAGTGGATTTTAAAGCAATATTTTCTAAGCTAACGCAATACGATTATAGTGGTTGGGCCGTTTTAGAATGGGAATGTGCGCTAAAACATCCTGAGGATGGTGCAAAAGAAGGGGCGAACTTTATTAAAGATCATATTATTCGGGTTACCGAAAGGGCTTTTGATGATTTTGCCGGAACCGGAAGCAATGAGGAATTGAATAAGAAAATACTGGGAATTAGTGGTTAGTTGTTAGTTGTTAGTTGTTAATGGTTAATGGTTAGTTGTTAATGGTTAATGGTTAGTTGTTAATGGTTAATGGTTAGTTGTTATTTTTTTGCTGATGAATTTGTGTATTGAGTGAAAGTGATTAAACAAATCTTAATAATTTTTTATGCATGAAAGCAGTTTAAAACAACAACAATTTTAATATTTATAAAATGTAGAATATCAATATTACTAAACAATTAATATAATATCAATGTATAACATTAACACAAATTAGAAAATTAAGAGGAAATATCTAATAATAACCAAAAGTCCTAGAAGTTAAAAAGAAAAATTTCAGATAAAATAAAAGAAAATGAAAAAGACAAGTATCGTGTTAGCAATTGCATTTTTGTGCTATGCATGTGGTGGAAATGAACAAGCCACAGAAACAAAACCTATTAGTGCGGCCACAGAAACGGAAGAGTCGCAAAAAGAGAAAACAACTGAAGTAAAAGAATTGCCAAAAGACGGAAAGGCATTGCTTGAAGCTTCGGATTGCAGAACTTGCCACAAAGACAAGGAAAAATTGATTGGTCCAGCTTATGCAGAGGTTGCAAAAAAGTATAAAAGCACAGAAGAGAATATCACCATGTTGGCATCTAAGGTAATTAACGGTGGAACGGGTGTTTGGGGGGATATTCCAATGTCGCCTCATAATGGGATTTCTCAAGAAGATGCTGAGGCTATGGTTACTTATATTTTGACAATCAAATAAATGCATAAGGGATTATTTTACAATGAAATAATCCCCATTTTTTGTTTCTATCTAAAGTCTTCTTAAATTAATACAATGAAAAAAATCCTGACGATTGCATCTTTTTGCTTCTTATTCACATTTTCAGCTTTAGCGGGAAATGTATTGTCTTTTTCTACGTCTTCAGATACTACCATTTTACTGAACCAACTTTCTAAAGCTGAAAAAGCACAAGGTTGGAAGTTGTTGTTTGATGGAAAATCAACTAAAGGTTGGCATATTTATCAGAATAAATCCGATGGCTCTGCTTGGAAAGTTGTAAATGGTGAATTAACATTTGTTGCTGGTGAAAAAGTTAACGGTAAAATTGTTGGAAGTGGTGATATGGTATCCGATTCTACTTACGAAAACTACCATTTTAGCGTAGAGTGGAAAGTTTCTGAAAAGGGAAATAGTGGTATCATCTTTAACGCTAGTGAAGATGCTAAATATGAATATGCTTTCCACACTGGTCCTGAAATGCAGGTTTTAGATAATGATGGTCATTCTGATGGCAAGTTATACCGCCATAGAGCAGGTGATTTGTATGACTTGGTTGCCGTAGCTAAAGAAAATGCTAAGGGACCTGGCGAATGGAATAAGGCTGAAATCATGCTAAAAAATAGAAAACTTGATTTATACCTTAATGGCTTGCATGTGGTTTCTACCGTTATGGGATCTCCAGAATGGGACAAAATGGTGGCAAAAAGCAAATTTAAATCGATGCCCGATTTTGGTAAAATCATAAAAGGACATCTTGTTTTACAAGATCATGGCAATCCTATTTGGTTTAGGAATATCAAGATTCGCAAATTATAAGATTATTGGTTAAAACTATAAAAGCACTGTAACAAGTGCTTTTATAGTTTTAAAGATTTATTTATCTGATTTATTTAGATAATTTATTTAGATAATTTTTAGCCTTAACATTTTCAGATTAACTTGTACATGAAGCAAACAACCATCCTATTCACTTTACTTTTTGGATCAATTCCATTATTTTCTCAAGAGATTCCAAAGGGATACTTGAATTTATTTGATGGGAATACCTTAACTGGTTGGCATCTTTTCAAAAAGCCGGGGGTTATTCCAGCATGGGATGTGCAAGATGGTTGCATTCATCTTGACCCAACTAAAAAAGAGGGAAGAGGTGATTTGGTTTCGAATCTGGAATTTGAGGATTTTGATCTCCTATTTGAATGGAAGATTGCCAATAAAGCCAGTAGTGGATTGCTTTTTATGGTGCAAGAAACCGAAAAGATTAAATTTAGTTGGTACACTGGGCCAGAATACAAAATTATTGACAACACCAATTTTCCTGGAACACTTCAACCTAAACAAATGGCAGGTTCTTTGAATGATTTAGTGGCCTGTCCGCCAGCTTATTGTAATCCTACAGGAGAGTGGAATACCGGTCAAATCAAGTTAAAAAAGAAAAAACTAACAATGTTTCTCAACGGAAAAAATGTAGTTAACATTGAAATAGGCAGCAGCGATTGGAATGCACTGGTGTATGTAAGTAAATATGCCGCATTAGATCAATTTGCTAAAAATCTATCTGGAAGAATTACATTGGTTGACCATGGTGGGGAAGTTTGGTTTAGGAATCTTTTTATAAAATCATTATAAAATCATTATAAATTTATCCATCAGATTATTTATAGTATTTATCTTCAACGATACATCTTCAACAAGGGTTAAATCCCTGCACATATAAAAATCATCATATGAGATTATTTTTTTCTATCATAACAGTAAGTCTGTTGTTGGTTAGTTTTCAGTCCTTTAGTATTGAAAAGGGTGGTAAACAGCCGCGCGTACTGGTTTTTTCTAAAACAGCGGCATTTAGGCATGGCAGCAGTATTGCCAAAGGAAAATTGGCTATTATTAAACTAGGCATGGAAAACGGATTTGTTGTAGACACTACAGAAAATGTTGCCTATATTAGTCCAGATTCATTAAAACAATATGGTGCTGTAGTTTTTTTAAGCACAACAGGTGATGTGTTGGATTATATTCAACAAGCTTCACTTGAGCGTTATGTACAAGCTGGTGGTGGTTTTATGGGTATTCACGCGGCCTCTGATTGTGAGTACAATTGGCCTTGGTACGGACAATTGGTGGGTGCTTACTTTAAAAGTCATCCTAAACAACAAATGGCAAAAATACTAGTAAAAGATTCGACACATATCAGTACCAAACATCTTCCTACCGTTTGGGAAAGATATGATGAGTGGTACAATTGGCGTATAACACCTTCGGATAAAGATGTTAAAATCCTATTAAGCATTGATGAAAAATCTTATACCGGCGGCGAAAATGGAGAAAATCACCCGATGGCTTGGTACCACGATTTTGATGGCGGTCGTTCATTTTACACCGAACTTGGTCATGTAGATGCCTCTTTTACAGAGGAAAATTTTTTAAAGCACATCCTTGGAGGTATTCAATACGCAATTGGCGAAAACAAACCACTTGATTTTTCGAAAAGCCATTCACAAATGCCTACTGAAGAAAACAGATTTAATAAAACAAATTTAGTTCAAGGCGTTTTTGATGAACCGTTAGAAATGGCCATACTTCCCAACTTGGATATCCTGGTAGTGCAACGTAAAGGTGAAGTGATGTTTTACAACAACCAAAAAAAGACCATAACCGAAGTTGCCAAAATCAATACCTATAAGAAGGCTACCGCCCCAGGCGTGAATGCAGAAGAAGGATTATTAGGTATTACCGCTGATCCCGATTTTGCAAAAAATAATTTTGTGTATCTTTTTTATGCAGCAGCGGATACTTCTACCAATAGATTGTCTCGTTTTGTATTTAAAAATGGTAAACTAGATACCTCATCAGAAAAACAAATCCTGCAATTTTATTCCCAACGTAATATTTGCTGTCATACTGGAGGTTCTTTAACCTTTGGTAAAAACAGAGAATTGTACATTTCTGCAGGAGATAATTCTACCCCATTTGATCAGCCTAATTCTACCTACAAACTCAATGGTTTTGGTCCGATGGATAACCGTGCAGGAATGGAGCAATATGATGCACGCAGAAGTTCTAGTAATACCAACGATTTAAGAGGTAAAATAAGCCGTATAAGGGTGAATGTAGATGGTACTTATTCTATCCCTGAAGGCAATTTATTCCCAGTTGGTACACCAAAAACACGACCTGAGATTTATGTAATGGGAAACCGTAATCCATATAGAATTTCCGTAGATAAAAAGAACGGTTTTGTTTATTGGGGAGAAGTGGGTCCTGATGCAGGTAATGATAGTTTAGAACGTCGCGGGCCACGTGGATATGACGAATTAAACCAAGCTAGAAAGGCTGGATATTTTGGATGGCCATTATTTGTAGGTAACAATTATCCTTACCATAGGTTTGATTATACAACAGGGCAAAGCGGAATTGCATTTGATCCGATGCACCCCATGAATGAATCTAAAAACAATACCGGTTTAGTAGAACTACCTCCTGTATCGCCAGCATTTATTTGGTATCCTTATGCAGTATCTCCAGATTTCCCTGAATTGGGAGCAGGTGGAAGAAATGCAATGGCGGGTCCAGTGTACTATCCTGAATTTTATCCAAAGGAAACGCGCATGGCGGATTATTATGCTGGTAAAATGTTTTTTTATGAGTGGATACGTGGTTGGGTAAAAGCATTAACCTTAAAACCCAATGGTGATTTAGAAAAAATGGAACCATTTATGCCTAACACCAAATGGAATTCGTTGATGGATTTAGAAATGGGTCCTGATGGTAAAATGTATGCATTAGAATATGGGTCTGGTTGGTTTAATAAAAATGCAGATGCTGCTTTATCAAGAATTGATTATTTTCCTGGCAATAGACCACCTGTAGCTATGGTTGCTGTAGATAAAACTTCTGGAAGTATTCCATTTACCGTTACAGCTAATGCAGAGGGTTCAAAAGATGCTGATAAAGATGCCATTACCTATACTTGGCATTTTGGAAAAATCGTTAAACAAACAACCACTCCAAAAGCTAATTTTACCTTTACGATTGCTGGTGATTATGATATTTCTGTAGATGTAAAAGACAGCAAGGGTGCCATTACAAAATCTGCCATCCAATCTGTTTACGCAGGTAATGAAGTACCCTCTGTAAAAATTGAAATTGCTGAAAATGCCGAATTTTATACTCCCGGTAAACCCATTCAATACAAAGTAACCGTAAAAGACAAAGAAGACGGAACGGTAATTGACCCTGCCAATTTATTGGTAAAAGTGAATTACGTAAAATCGTCCGATAAAGCACAGGTGATTGGCCACCAAGTGGTTAGTGCACCAGCGGAAGGCAAAGTGTTGATACAAAGTTTAGATTGTAAAGCTTGTCATAAAGCAGAAGAGAAATCTATCGGACCATCTTATACCATGGTGGCTGACAAATATGCAAAAGACAACAGGGCGGTAGATTATTTAAGCAACAAAATCATCAAAGGTGGTGGTGGCGTTTGGGGCGAAGTAGCAATGGCTGCACATCCAGATTTAAAACCTCAAGATGCTGTTAAAATTGTAAATTGGATCCTTTCCTTAAAACAAGATGCGGAAAAATCATTGCCTGCTAATGGGGCTATAACCGCAACTGAAAAAGAAGCAAAAGGTGGCAGATTAATGCAAATTACCGCTACTTATACCGATAAAGGCAGTAAAAAAGCAAAACCATTAACTGGTGGAGATGTGATTGCATTAAAATATAAGCAATAAGATAGCAAGGATCAATGAAAATAAAAGCATCCAAATAAAAAGCCAGACAATCATATCGTTGATTGTCTGGCTTTTTTTATTGAAATTTCATTGAGATTATTGAGCAAAAAATAAACCACTTCAGCTAAATATTTTCGCTTTAAGCAATTTCGGAAGCTGCTTGTTTTTTTCCTTTTAAATAATTTAAGAACATTACTGTAATTAAAATAATCAACCCGCCAAATTCACGGGTTTCTTCAATCCATGGCTGTTCTGCTTTCATGGTAGATGCAATATTTTCAGCTTGGTGTTTTGTTGCCCATGACACTACGCCGTCTGCATCGAAAAACAATAACAATGCATAAGTGATATACATCAAGATACCTATAATATTCATTATCGGATAAAACTTGTTGCGGTAAGCCATGATGCAAATGATCGTTGCATATAAATAAATGGATATCCACAAAACCGGATCAGGATCATTGTATTGAAGGCCTGCAAAAAGAATAAACAAAAATGCAAAAATGGCATTCGCTGTTTTACCCATAAAATGTATTTAATTATTGATTACGTATACCATAAAAGTATAACATTCTATACTTACATTATGGATTTCATGATATTAATCATGCATCTATTAATGATCAACAGGTTTTACTATGTCCATTCATACTACAATAACGGAAATTTATCCAATGGGCAGCAACAATACAAACAACCCCAGGAACTAAAAAGTACAACATCCATTGATGAAACAGTTGTTTTCCTACCAATAACAAAATACCAACTGAAAATAAATAAACAGGTAATTTTTTGTGGTGATGTTTCTTGTAACCATGCTGCAAAGAATATAGCCCAATAACAAAAGCGAAGAATATCATAGCATATTCTAACCAAACATTATTAATAATATTTATACCAAATAATGGTAGTGAGGTAATAACTATAGGTAAAACAGCACAATGTATAGCACAGGCAATTGAAGCAACTATCCCTAACACATCAAAATTTATCTTTCTAAACTTCATCTAATGTAAAGTTATATTATTGCAACAAAGTTGCAATAAAAATAAAGTCAAAACCAAAAAAACGTTTTTCAATTTTAACCTAAAGGTGTTTACTAAAGGAATAACTTTGCAAATGTTATGAGTAAAAAATTTATTTTGTATTCGGTCTTTTTTATATTGTTGTTTCTTGCCTTTTATGGCGTAATCACTCATTATACAGATTTTGCCACCCCAAAGCTGCCGTCAATTAATACGGTAAGGGAATTTACGTTTACAAGGCAGGATGGAAAACAAATAACAGAAAAAGAGGTTGTAGGCAAAACGTATATAGCCGCTTATTTTTTTACTACTTGTAAAGGAATCTGCCCTAAAATGAACCACAACATGCAAAAACTCTATCAACAATTCAATAGTGATAGCCATTTCATGATTTTATCCCATACTGTGGATCCAGAAAAAGATTCAGTGCCTGTGCTTAACCATTATGCCGATTCGCTTCATGCCGATATTAACAAATGGTGGTTTTTAACGGGTTCAAAAGCTAGTTTGTACAAAACAGCAAGAGAAAGTTATCTGCTCGATGATCCCAAAAACAGCAGTAAAAACATCAATGAACAATTTTTACATACGCAATTTTTTGCTTTGGTAGATAAAGACGGCATTGTACGGGGTATTTATGATGGCTTAAAACAAGATGAACTCAAACAACTGGTTACTGACACCCAATTCTTACTTAGCAAATATTAAAAGCAGTTTTTGCCGCTGTAAAATTTTAACAACCGATGACAACCAATAGTCTTTCCGCCTTTTTAAAACAATACGATTTAAGCAATACCGATAGCCGGAGGGCTATTTTGGAGTTATTTTTAGCATCCTCCAGTGCCTTATCGCATTATGATATTGAAAAAAATACGGATGATAAGTTTGATAGGGTTACGGTATACAGAACTTTACAAGTTTTTATTGAAAAAGGAATTATTCATACAATACCCACTACCGATAATACGGTAATATATGCACTTTGTAGGGATGAATGTTCACCGGGTGTGCATCAACACAACCACATTCACTTTATTTGTGCAGTTTGTGAAAAAACAACTTGTATTGATGAAAGCAGTATTCCATTTATCCCATTGCCAGAGGGGTATATCTCCAAGCAAGTGCATGTGATTGTAAACGGTACTTGCAAAACTTGTTTATAAGTACCGTTTACAATGTGTGGTGGTTAATCGAGTTGATGTAATTCATCCCTAACCATATCCATCAATACTTTTATTCGCTCGGGAGAAAAATCGAATGGTAAGCCGGCAGCGGCATAAAGATCGGGCAATGAACAAGTGCCACCAAGGCTTAATGCTTTTGTATAATTTTCTAGTGCTTGTTGTTTGTTTTCTTTGAATTGTTTCCACATACCGATGGCACCCAATTGAGCAATGCCGTATTCGATATAATAAAAAGGCACTTCAAACAAATGCAATTGCCTTTGCCAGCTGATGTTTCGGTAAGGCATCAAGCCGCTAAAATCAATTGTGTTAGAAGAAAATGTATTCAGAATATTCATCCATTCTTTTGTACGTTCTTCAATAGTATGGTTTGGATGTTCATACAACCAATGTTGAAAACTATCTATTGTTGAAATCCAAGGGAAAATGGTAATTACTCGCTCTAATTGATGTCTTTTCGCACGTTTTAAGTCTGCTTCATTATCGAAAAACACCTCCCAATAATCCATTGTAAACAATTCCATCGCCATGCTGGCAACTTCTGCCATTTCGGTGGGATATTCTTTAAAGGCGGTTAACTCCAATGGATGTGCCAAAAAAGAATGGATAGCATGACCACTTTCGTGTACCATAGTCGTTACATCACTCATTTGGCCGGCGGCATTCATAAAAATAAAGGGTGCACCACTTTCTGCTAAAGGCATATTGTAACCACCGGGGGCTTTTCCAATTCTACTATCTAAATCAAGGTGATTCAGCGATTCCATTTTC
>Ga0164295_10004579_pt1 | contig 10994 bp, 6 predicted proteins | sample GEODES006metaG_FD_111798 | JGI IMG/M metagenome (GOLD analysis project Ga0164295, IMG submission 111798) | Oligotrophic lake water microbial communities from Sparkling Lake, Wisconsin, USA - GEODES006 metaG | ecosystem: Environmental > Aquatic > Freshwater > Lake | place: USA: Sparkling Lake...
ACGGCCGACACCGCACCGATCGCCGAATGGACGGAAAGCATGCCGGCGGCCGTGGGCACATCCGCTGCGAACCGCGTGATGACGCGGGCCAATTCCTGCATGGTGCAGCCCGTGCCGCCAAACCGCTCCGGCACAAGTAGTCCCCAGAATCCGGTCGCTCCGAGCGCCGCCTCCGCCTCCTGCGAGAACTTTCCAACGGGCGCGGCAGGAGCATCCTCGAGTGGAGCCGATGACCATGCGGAGGCGCGTTCAGGAGTCACGTCGTCGTACAGACGCGACTGGTTTCGGAACTCTGCGATGACGCGACCGGCTCGCTCAACGACATCGGCGATGGCAGCACGTGGGGGCTCGGCTGCCTGTGCAGCCGCCAGCGAGAAACCGGACGGGGCCTTGGCATCCGCCCGCGACCCACTCCAGACGCTCGAGGCTGCCCAACTGCTGCGAGTCGTCATGTCCCGTTCTCCAAAGCTGGCGGTGGCATCGGCGTGCTGCAGCCCGTCCGGTGGGCCGGCTGACACCACCGCGATCCATGACGGCGGCACCGGCTCGGCCGCCGCGGCAAGCTCCCTGGCGAAGTGTGCCGCGATCGCCGTCCTCCGCAGCTTCAGCGACTCGGTCGCCTCGCCGTGCGCGGCATCGAATGCCCGGCCGATGAGCACCGCCCGCCGCACGCGAAAGCCCCGGGGGAGTTGCCGCTGGCGACGCGCGAGTCGCCGCCCCAACCAGCGTACTACCCGAGGGTGCCGCAGGGCGGCCTGACGGCTCAGGACCCTCACGCCCATCCGCCGCAGCGCCGCTCTCAGCAGGGCCGGTTCGGGTACAACGAGCGCCACCGGCGACGTGAGCCCGTCACCCACCACGCAGACCTGTGCCACGACGGCGTCCTCGGCGAGGGCCGCTTCCACCTCGGCGGGAGGCACCTTCGTTCCACCCGACAGCACGAGCGTGTCGACGATTCGGCCCGTGATCCGTACGTGGCCGTCGGCATCGATCGCAGCCAGGTCGCCGGTCTCGAGCCATTCGGGCTCGAGACGTTCGGCTTGGACATGCTGCTCGCCCGACCGGTGCAGCAGCATCTGGCCGGGGTGCCCCGCAGGTTCGTCGCCAATCACGCCAAGCGCGCGTCCGGGCGTCCGTACGAGCAACTGCCCAAGCGTGGCGGGGCGGGTGTCGAGCTTCAGTTCGACACCATCGAGCGGCGGTCCCACGGTGCCGAGCCGCACGATCCGGGGATTGGCGATCGTGACCACCGGTCCCGCCTCGGCGAGACCGTATCCTTGCACCAATGGCAGGCCGCGTGAGGAAAACGCCACTGCCGTCCGATCCCGCAGTGCGGCACCGCCCGATACGCACACTCGCACTCGGCCCCCAAACGCTGCGGGTAGGTCGGGGATGTGCCCGGACTCCGTGGCGCGTTCCAACCGCTCGAAGAAAGCGGGCACGCCGAGCACGACAGTCGGAGGCAGCACCCGACAGGCATCGAGCACCCGGCGGCGGTCGGTGACGACATTCAGGCAGCCGCCCCGCACCAGTGCCGTGACAAGGTCGCCCGTACGAGCCAGCGAGTGGCTCAGCGGTAGCCACGAGAGCCGCACGTCATCTGGCTCGTCGAGGAAGACGTTGGTGGCCGCGACTGCGTTGGCGACCACCGCCCGCTGGGAGTGCAGCACGCCCTTCGGCCGGCCGGTCGTGCCGGAGGAGAGCAGGATCGTGCTGCACGCGTCGGGGTCGCATTCCGCGACGCAGCGGGCGACGTCATCACGAAGCGCCGCGCGATCGGTGTGCCGCCTCTGCCAGCAGGCGGACTTCAGCACGCCAGCATCGGGCAGGCCAGCATCCCCCCCACGGTCTGAGAAGCGGTGGTGAGGCGGTCGGTGGCCAGTCCGCAGATCGATGACGATCGGGATGTCGACTCCACCGCTTTCTCGCCGGCAACAGCCACTCCATACGATGCCCTGTGGTGCAAGCCATGCCAGTTGCGCCGCGTGCTCCGCGGCAGTCGCATCGGCATGCAGTGGCACGTGCACGACACCCGCCAACTGACACGCCAGATCGATGACGATCCAGTCGGGCGAGTGTGAGCCCAGGTGCGCGAGCCGATGGCCACGGCGAAGGCCCAGCGTGTCGAATTGGCTGGCGAGTTCGACGGCGGCGGCGATCAGCTCCCCCCAGGTCCACGTCCGGCCTTGATCCAGAGCATCGCAGACCGCGGGCCTGTCATACGACGCGTCGAGCCGCGCATGCATGAGCGCCACCATCGATGCGGCAGCAGGGACGGGAACTGCGTCCGGCCTCTCGCCTCCGGGAGTCGCTCGCGGACGGGCACTGGAACTGGACATGGCTGCGGTAGGCATGAGGGGACGTCAGTCGATCCTTTCGAAGAGCACGGCGATGCCCTGACCGAGGCCGATGCACATGGTCGCCAGGCCCACCTTCGCGCCGGTGTCGCGCATCGTGTGGAGCAGCGTGGTCGCAATCCGGGCGCCGCTGGCACCCAGCGGATGGCCGATGGCAAGCGACCCGCCGCGGACGTTGACCCGGGCCGGGTCGAGAGCGAGGGCTTCGATGCAGTGGATCGCCTGCGACGCAAAGGCTTCGTTGAGTTCGACGAGGTCGATGTCGCGGATCGCGATACCGGTGCGTTCCAAGAGCCTGCGTGTGGCGGCCACCGGACCGGTGCCCATCATCGCCGGCGGCACGCCTACCACGGCGGTGCCGATGATCCGAGCGAGTGGCTCGAGCCCCTGCCGCCGCGCCTCCGCGAGCGACATGACGATGATCGCGGCGGCGCCATCGCTGAGCGGGGCGCTCGTGGCCGCAGTGATCGTGCCGATTTTCGGCAGAAATGCCGGCTCAAGTGCCGCCAGCTGCTCGGGGGTGGTGTCGCGGCGGACCGACTGGTCGTCGACCACTTCCATCACGCCCCCGGCCTCGTCGTGTCCGATCACGGGCACCACTTCGTCCTCGAACAAGCCGGCGTCCCCAGCCCGCACCGCCTTCGCATGGCTTTCGAGGGCGTAGGCCTCCTGTCGCCGTCGCGAGATGCCATGCGTGGCCGCGAGGTGTTCTGCCGTCAGGCCCATCGAGAGCATGCCCCGGCTCGACCGGACGAAGATCCGCGGATGGACATCGATGGCCGAATCCATCGGCAGGTGCTGCATGTGCTCGACACCCCCGACCACCTGCACGTTCACCGCCTCGGCCGTGATCGCATGGCACGCCTGCGCCAGAGCCTGGAGCGACGATCCACAGAGCCGGTTGACCGTGGTGCCCGCCACGGAGAAGGGAAGTCCGGCCAGCAACGCCACGCATCGCGCCACATTGCCGCCCAACTCGCCCCGCTGTTGGGTCGCGCCCAGCACCACGTCGTCGATCGTGTCGGGTTCTACGCCGCTGCGAGCCACCACTGCCTGCACGACCGCCGCGGCCAGTTCGTCGCCACGCACCCTGCGGAAGACGCCACGGTCGGCATGGGCCCTCCCGATCGCAGTGCGGCAGCAGTCAACAACGACGGGCGTTGTGGCGGGATCGGTGGCTGGTGATGGAGGCATGGTGTCGCTGGTGGTGTCGTGCCGTGAAAACTCAGGCGGTGAAAGGCTTACCCGCGGCGGCCATGGCCCGCAGCCGGAGGGTGGGGTGCATGCGGATGCCTAGATCGGAGAGCGGCTCGAGCCGGTGGACCACCTCCGCCGCGCCCAGCGTGTTGCCCCAGGCGAGCAGCCCGCCCCGGAAGGCCGGGAAACCGAGGGCGTGGATCACCGCCAGGTCGATGTCGCGACCGTCGCGGACGATCCCCTCGTCGAGCACGCGGAGCGCCTCGAGCAGCATCGGCAGCAGCAGCCTGTCGCAGATGATCGCGTCGGTGGTCTCTCGCGCGGGCAGCGCATAGGGGCGGACGAGCTTGGCCACGCCTGCATCAGGGCGTTCGATTCGGGAGCGTTGCCCACCCGTGCCATAGTGATAGAACCCGGCGCCGGTCTTGCGGCCAAGCCGCCCCGATTTCACCAGTGCGGGAATCAGAGGCGATGCCTCGATGCGATCGCCGTAGGCAGCGCTCAGCACGAGCCCCGCATAGAAGGCCGTGTCGAGACCGATCATGTCGTAGAGTTCGAGCGGCCCCATCGGCATCCCAAATGAGCGGGCAACCCGGTCGATCCGCTGTGGTTCGATCCCCTCGCGGAGCATCTCGACCGACTCGTGGAGGTAGGGCATCAGCACGCGGTTGACGAGAAAGCCGGGGCTGTCTCGCACGACGATCGGGCACTTGCCCAGACGTTTGACATGGGCCACGGCGGTGGCGACGGTCGCATCGCTCGTGGCCGGTCCGCGAATCACCTCCACCAGCGTCATGCGGCGGACCGGATTAAAAAAGTGGATGCCGCAGAACCGCGTCGGGTCGCTGAGAGGCTCCGCCAGGTGTGCGATCGGATTGGTCGAGGTGTTGGTGGCGATCACCGTTCCGGGGCCCACCGTCCGTTCGATCTCGACCAGTACCTGCCGCTTGATGTCGGCACGTTCGAGCACGCTCTCGATGACGAGATCGCACTCGGCGATCGCCGCCATCCGCGTCGCGGTGTGGAGCCTGCCCGACAGGGCGATCGCCCGGGTGGGATCGGTCCGTTTGGTGCCGCGATCCCAGGCGGCCTCGTCGAGGATGCCGGCGACACAGGTCGCCAGGGTGTCAGCCTGCACGTCGACGAGCGTCACCGCGAAGCCCGCCCTCAGATGGCTGGCCGCGATCCCCGCCCCCATGATGCCGGCACCAATGACAGCCGGACGGTCTCGCGCTGGCGGATCAACCGCTGCAGTGCGAGGTGTCGGTTGGCCGCCAGGGTCAGCGGTGGTCGATCGATCGTCGGGGCCCTGGAGGTCGAGTCCGGTGTCGCGGCGGTTACGTTCGCCGAGCCGAAACACCCGAATGAGTTGCCGGGACACGTCAGACTTCGCCAGGGTGGCGAAGGTAGCGGCTTCGACGCGTGCCGCCTCATCGGCAGGTACGGCGGCACCGGCGAGGATCGTCTCCAGAATCGCTAGTGGCGCCGGATACTGGCCGCCGCTGCGGCCGAGAATCACGGCGGCCGACATCGCCTCGAGAAAGTCTCGCTCCTCAGCGACGAGCGTCACCGGCCCGGCCTGCTGCCGCCGTCGATCCAGGTGGCTCTGTCGAGCCGACGCGATCTCGGCCAGTCGACAGGCCGACGTCAGGGCCTGATCGGGCGGGACGCAGGCGTCGACCAGGCCAAGTCGAGCAGCAGTGGGCCCGTCGACGGTTTCACCCGCGGCCGCCAGTTCCACCGCGGCGCCGGGGCCAATCAGCCGGGCGAGCCGCACCGTGCCGCCCCAGCCAGGGAGCAGGCCGAGCTTCACCTCGGGGAATCCGAGTTGGGTATGGCCGGCGTCAGTGGCAACCCGCAGATCGCAGGCGAGGGCGAGTTCGAGGCCGCCGCCGAGGCAGAGGCCATCGATGATCGCGACGCTCGGCCAGGCCCGGGAGGAGAGCCTCGCAAAGATTCCGCGGCCGGCACCGCACAGTCCTTCGATCTCGGCCGGGCTCAGGTCATGCAGTCGCTCGAGGCGGGCCATGTCGGCGCCGGCAAAAAACGAGCCCTCCCGGGTGGAGCGGATCACGACTGCCGCCGGTGCTGGCCCGGTTTCCAGGCTGTCGAGCACCGCCGCCAGTTCGCTCACGGCCTGGGATGTGAGCACGTTCTGGGCATGGTCAGGGACGAAAAAAGACACGATCTCGACGCCGTTGTCCCTCCGCTCGACCGTGAGGGTGCGATAGGGGCGGGCTGCTTCCGGTGGCTGCATCGGCATGGCTATGGTCCCGCCAGGGCCGGGAGGCAATGGTTTTCGCTTGCTCGAAACCCGAAAACCGTTAGTGTATCGGGCGATCCGAGGCGGTGTTCAATCCACCGTATCAATACACCCCGTTTGGGAGCTACGGCTGTCCATGGAAACCTCTTCGAACTCCCGACCCTCGTTCGCCATGCTCTGCGGGGTTTGGTTCGTTCTCGTGGCCGTATCGGTGGTAGGTCGGCTCTGGTGGCAGCCGGCCTACGGCGTCACTCCCCTGGCTGGGGCTGCCCTCGCCGCCGGGGCGGCTTTCCCCAGCCCCCTCGTGGCTGTGACAGTGCCGCTGGCGGCCCTGACCATCAGCAACCTTGTTCTGCCGAGCTACGACAGCCTCGTCATGACGGCCGTCGTCTACGCGGCTTTTGCCTGGCCGGTGCTGTTGGGTGGTATGGTGCGAAATGGCCGGTTGCTCACCATCATGGGGGGCGCGTTGGCCAGTTCGCTGGTATTTTTCGTGACGACCAATTTTGCCTACTGGTGCCTGAGCAACGACTACCCCCACACGCTGCCAGGACTCCTCGCCTGCTTTGCCGCAGGGCTGCCGTTTTACCGGTGGATGCCGGTCGGCGACCTGGTCTGGAGCCTGGTGTTCATGGGCGGTCTGGCTGCGGTTGGCCGCATGGCGACGACGACGCAGCCGAATTCTTCGCATCCTGCGAATGCTGCTTGACTGGGATCGGGGTCGGTTGAGAATGCATTCGCGGAACACGGTGGAGAGAGATCGTGTTTCGCACCGCTGCGGGAATGGCGGAATTGGCAGACGCGCCAGGTTGAGGGCCTGGTGGTAGTAATACCGTGCAGGTTCAAGTCCTGTTTCCCGCATTTCTTTCTCTGTAACTGAGTCCAGGGACCGAGCGACCGAGGGACCGATGAGTGCAATGTCAGAGCCTTCCCAGAGTCAACCGGAAGGGCCTTCGGATCCAGCAGCCGAATCCCAGCACGAGGATGCCGGGTCGCAGCCTCGGCGGATTCCCATCGGCACGCAGCGTCCTGGGGTGAAAGCCCCGACGCTGGCGCCGAGATATCAGTATGTCGGGGCCACGCCGGCGAATCCTGGTGCCGACGTCGTTCAGGCAGTCCAGCCGTCTGCAGCAGCGGCGGTTGCTCCTCCGGCGGCTGATCAGTCTGGCGGAGATCAGTCTGGGCACCTGCCCACAGTGGCAGCAGCGGTGCCGGCGGCTGCCGCTCCGCTAACGCCCTCGCGATCTGAAGGGCCGCGACGCGAGGGACGCCGCGACAAGCGGGGCGGCGGATCTGAGAAGTCTCTTTTTCAGAGTGTCGTTCAGCAGAAGCGGGTCGCCGTGCCCAACCTGCGGGCCGCGCTCGACGACGATCTCGAAGAGGATTTCGAGGCGGCGCTGGCCGGTGTGGCCCTCGATGACCTGATCACCGCTTCCACGCCGGCGCGGGCTGACGCGCCGATTGAGCCGGGCACACGACTGACGGGCACGGTGCTGTCGATCGGTGCCGACACGGCGTTTATCGATCTCGGAGAGCGGCGTCAGGGTGCCCTGAAACTGGCCGGACTCGATCTGGAAATCGTCCCGTCTGTCGGCGACGTCTTGCAGCTGAGCGCAGGCCTCCGCAACGAGGATGACGGTCTCTACGACGTTGCCTTTGCGAACCGTGCGGTGGCCGTCGAGGACTGGTCCCAACTCCAGGCCGGCATGATCGTGGAGGCCCGCGTGACGGCCGCCAATAAGGGTGGTCTGGAGTGCGAGGTGGCCGGGCTGCGGGGCTTCATGCCAGCAAGCCTCGTGAGCACCTGGCGGGTGGAAAATCTTGAGGAGATGGTCGGCCAGACGCTCGACAGCCTGGTCACCGACATCGTGCCGGCCGCTCGCAGGCTGGTACTTTCGCGTCGAGCGGTGATCGAGAAGCAGGCTGCCGAGGCAAAGACAAAGCTTCTGGAGACCCTGGAAGTCGGTACGACGCTCGACGGTATTGTGCGGTCGGTCCGCGACTTCGGGGCCTTTGTCGACATCGGTGAAGGGGTCGAAGGCCTCGTCCACGTCAGCCAACTCTCCTGGGACCGGGTGGCGAATCCCGCTGATGTCTTGCAGGCTGGCCAGCGGGTGCGGGTGGTCGTCAAGAAGATAGACCACGACACCGGTAAGATCGGCCTCTCGGCCCGTGATCTCGTGGAGAGCCCCTGGCAGCGAGCCGGCGAGAAATACTACGTCGGCGGCACCGTCCGCGGCGTGGTGAGCCGGATCGCCCAGTTTGGCGCGTTCGTGAAACTCGAGCCGGGTATCGAGGGGCTCGTGCACGTATCGGAACTCGCGAACCGGCATGTGCGGAGCGTGGGCGACGTCGTGAAGGAGGGGGAACCGGTCGAGTGCCGCGTGCTCGCCATCGATCCCGAAGAACAGCGGATGTCGCTTTCCATCAAGGCTCTGGTGGCACCGTCGGCTGCGGTCGATGTCGATGATGAAGCCGGGGAGAGTGCGCCAGTCGAAGAGACGCCGCCCCCAGTCGTGAAGAAGCACTCAGGCGTGCTCAAGGGTGGCACGGGCCGTGTCGGCGGCAAGTCCGCCGGTGAGAAGTTCGGCCTCAAGTGGTAGCGGGTGCCGCGCCGGGGTCCGAAGCGTTGGGTGAGGCCGAAGGAGTTCGACCCGTGGCCACAAGTTTTTAACTTGTGGAATCAATGCCAAGGATACGGGCAAGTTGAAAACTTGCCGCCACGGGGGGCATGGGCAGCCCCTCGGAGAGAGCGAAGCTACCGCGGTTCGATCTTCGTCTTCCCCATCCACGGCACGAGCGGGTCGGGAACGACGATCGATCCGTCGGAGCACTGGTAGTTCTCCAGGATGGCGATGATCGCCCGGCTGATGGCGATCGCCGTGCCGTTGAGCGTGTGGACGTAGGAGGTGCCCTTCTCGCCCGGCTTGCGGTACCGCACGGCCAGCCGCCGTGCCTGGTAGTCGGTGCAGTTGGAAGTGCTTGTCACCTCACCCCATTCTCCCTTTTCGCCGCGGCCCGGCATCCAGGCCTCGAGGTCGAATTTCCGGTAAGCAGGGCCGCCCAGATCGCCGCTGGCGGTGTCAATCACCCGGTAGGGTATGCCGAGGCCGTCGAACAGTTCGCATTCTAGGTCGAGCAAATAGTTGTGCATGTCTTCGCTCTGCTCGGGCAGCGTGTAGGCGAACATCTCGATCTTCGTGAATTGGTGCACGCGGTAGAGGCCGCGGGTGGCCCGGCCATGGGCACCGGCCTCCGTACGGAAGCAGTGGCTGATACCGCAGAGCTTGAGCGGCAGTTCGTCGGCCTCGAATATCCGCTCGTGCATGGCGCCTCCGAGCGTGATCTCGGCGGTGGCGATGAGCGACAGGTCGCTGCCCGTGATCGAGTAGATCTGCGTCTCGGGGCCGCGGGGCATGAAACCGGTGCCTTCGAGGATGCTGTCACGCGCGAGGTCGGGCGTGGTCATCACCGTGAAGTTCTCACGCATCAGCAGGTCGACGGCATACCGCTGCAGCGCCAACTCCAGGAGGACGGCATCATTGGTCAGAAAATAAAAGCCGTGGCCTGCCACCTTCGCGCCAGCCTCGAAATCGAAGAGTTTGAGACGGCCGCCGAGGTCGACGTGGTCGAGTGGCTTGAAGTCGAAGTCGGCGACTGGCGTTCGCCCCATGCGGATCTCGACGGCGGCATCCTCGCCCCCCACCGGTGCGGCGGGATGCGTAAGGTTGGGGATCGCCCGCAGGATCTCGTCCGATTCCTGGACGATCTGGTCCAGTTTTCCCTCGAAGGCGGAGACCTCCTCGCGGAGCCGTCGGCCTTCGCCCTTGCGGGCCTCCCGTTCGGCGGCGTCGGCCGCCGTGGCGATCGACTTGCTCACCAGTCCGGCCTGTTGGTTGAGCCGGTCGATATCGGCCTGCATCTGCCGTCGCAGACGGTCGAGTTCGGCGAATCGGGCCACATCGGCGGACGAGCCCCGCTGGCGGCAGTTGGTGGCGACGAGGTCCACATTGTCGGCGACGAAGCGGCGGTCGAGCACGGCGGCGTATCTCCGTGGGAATCCGCGGGGCAACAGCCTCCGGCGGTGGGCCACACCTTATACTGTGAAACGGTTCCTGTCAGGCTGTTTCCGTCATTCCATCGACGGAAACAGGGAAACCCGCCGGAGTGTGCCCCCCCATGACTGCCACTGCCCCAGCTGAGGAAACCGTCGAGGACGTCCCGGCTCCCGCTCCCGCCAAGACCCCCAAAAGCGACACGCGCCCCAAGAAACAGCCGCGGTACCACGTGGTGCTCTGGAACGACAACGACCACACCTATCAGTACGTGGTCGCCATGCTCCAGAAGCTCTTCGGGCATCCACCGGAGAAGGGCTACCTGCTGGCGAAGGAGGTCGACTCCCAGGGGCGGGTGATCGTGCTGACCACGACCAAGGAGCACGCCGAGCTGAAGCGGGATCAGATCCACGCCTTCGGCGCCGACCGGCTGCTGGCCCGCTGCAAGGGCGCGATGTCGGCCTCGATCGAGCCCGAGCCGGAGTAGAGTGGGCTCGATTCCCTGGCGACGGTTCGGGGCTGCCCATGCCCTGTCGCCGGACGTTCGCTTTCACCCCGCGGGTGTCGCGCCGGGGCTGCCCATGCCCTGTCGCCGGACGTTCGCTTTCACTCCGCGGGTGTCGCGCCGGGGCTACCCATGCCCTGTCGCCGGACGTTCGCTCCGGCATCCTGCCTGCGCTCACTCGATGCTGACTGCGCTTCGGCATCCTGCCTACGCTTGTCAGCAACGCCGGCTCTCAGGACATGGGCAGCCCCTCACGGGTGCAGCAGTGTAGGCGGGGGCTATTCCTCATAGGCGACCATTGATGCACTCGATGTCTGATCGTGAGGAGCCGGTCGGAGGCACGCGCAGGAGCCGGTGAACTTTGCGACTCACGAGCGATCTGCCATTGTCCACGAGCCTCCTGTAGCAAAGTCCGCCGGCGACGAGCATGCCGCAGCCGGCGAACCAGTGCGGGCTGTCAGCACCTTCTTCAGTCCCAAATTTCAAATTCAAAACGTTCTCATCAAAAAAGAAGCGGCCCGGACCTTTCGGTCCGGGCCGCCCTCGTTCCCTGTGGTGTTCCTTCGTGTGCCGCCGGCGTCAGTCTGGCATGCCGGCGGACAGGAACCTTCCTCTTC
>Ga0164295_10004581_pt1 | contig 10993 bp, 10 predicted proteins | sample GEODES006metaG_FD_111798 | JGI IMG/M metagenome (GOLD analysis project Ga0164295, IMG submission 111798) | Oligotrophic lake water microbial communities from Sparkling Lake, Wisconsin, USA - GEODES006 metaG | ecosystem: Environmental > Aquatic > Freshwater > Lake | place: USA: Sparkling Lake...
AACCGTAAGCGGCACAACCGTCACAGCCTTTTGTTCCGGCCACCACAGCGCAACACGGATGTCTCTCATGATACATACATAGTCCAAGAGAAGCGACGCACGCTTCGTAGTACGAATGACATCCCACGCATCGGGAGCAGCGTCGCCCCCACCCGCACGGATACGCAGATCCTCCTCCAAATGTTTGCGGACCCATCCTCGAACACGACCATTGTGCTGTTTCCAGGCCGCCTCCGAATTATTCAGGAGGAAAGCCGCCTCCTCCATTTCCATAGACCGGCGAATCGCGGTCGTCGCAACCCGATACAAGGGTTCTCGCACCCACAGAGCCAAAGATACTGCATCACTGATTGTACATGTAGTATCTTCTGTCCATCCTGGCAGCCAACTGAGGTACTCCGTGTCGGACGGCAGATGTGCAATACTGGCCGATGCGGCCCCTCCTTGTAGACTGGCGGCACGATGCGGATTTGCCTTAATGGCTGCGTCCATCTCTGACCACCTTACACTAGCGGCATTATCCTTTAGTCGAACCATCCTCTTATCACAAGTGGGCCTATGCCTTAGACCCAGAAGACAGACAACGTTTCTCGAGTTCCCTGTTATTCTGCTGCACGAACTCGCGAAATGCAAGAAGCGCCTCGAACACTTCCGCAGAGAGTTTGCCGAGATCGAAAAATATCCCGCTGCGATTTTCGCTCGTGGAGACATTGTACTTGCGCAAGATACGGGCTATTTCAATATGTTCGGAGCGTCCCATCGTTTTCATCTCATCGAAGAAGGCCTTGCGCCGCTCATATTCGGATGGTTCCATATGATCTCTGGGTGCATTAAAGCGCGCCGATGTTACCGCGATCGTATGCGACAGCTGCAAGGAATGGGTCCGTTATGGCAAGTCCGTCGCGAATGACAAACACCACATTTACAAGGCCGCGATGCCGGGTTGTTAGCTTGACGAGCACTGCACCCTCTTTTTTTTCTACTACGAGCCCCATGTGTGTGTTCGCCTGCATCATCCGGAGATAGTCGAATCGATGCTCTTCAACGGAGGGGATTGAATGTGTAAGCTCAATGCGGAACCAGTCTGAGTCCGGGAGTGCGAGGTGGCGACCTGTTGCATAATGCGTTCCGTTGCTTTCGAATCGGAAGACTTTGAGAAGGCCGTCTTCGAGGAATCGACGATTGACCAATTCGGGCCAATCGTAATGATGATTTAGGGCGGTGTTTGTTGTGACAAAATCCTGGATAAAAAGATCGAGGGCGACGGCATCTGACATGTCTTGATCGATGCCGCTATCTTATAGTATGGCTTGTGCCGCAGTCGCCTCTGGCTCTGGCTCTGGCTCTGGCTCTGGCTCTGGCTCTGGCTCTGGCTCTGGCTCTGCCTCTGGCTCTGCATCCGTCAAAGTCAATCCCTCAAAGATACCTACCGACTGAATAAACGCATCCTTTGTCTGGAAGCGAGATCGCAGCAGTCGAATACGCACACCCTGACCCGCTTCCAATGCATCAAAGTCTGTGTTACCAAGATGCAGATCACGCGGCAACAGGATACGCATCGCCTCAAGAACCCGCCCCTCATCCACGATGAGTGCATAACCGCCGAGCTTGTTCATCTTCAGAATCCGCCCTTCCACAATCTGGTCTGCATTCGGCAGCAGACACTGAATCTTCACCTTACAAGTATACAGGAAGTCGCCCGTAAAACGGCCATGCTCCGCCTGCCCCATCGATCGCGCCAGAATCTGCGTAGATCCGGGGCGGACATAGCCGTGCCCACAACACTGGCCTTCGAGCTCCTTTCGAATCTTTCCTACGAGAAATCCATCTATATCTTCCGCTGCTTCACGGAGATCAGGCGGACTCAACGACACCCGCTGATCCAGAAACACATATTTAAAGAGACTCATACGTACAGATACCATTCACTGCTATTTGGGCCTCACCTTTTGTACCGTGATGTCTATAATTACGTACACCCTTCGGGGTGTACGTAATTATAGATAGCCGATAGCTAGAAGTCTAAAATGTACGGAAACCCGACTAAAAGGAGGGTGTACGTAATTTTAGACTTCACGGTACCGTGATCCCTCCGCCAATTACACCTTGCCCTTACCTTTGAGCCCCGCTTGTATCGCCGCAATCGCCCCCAGAAACCATCGTTTTTGCTGCACACGGCGTGCATCCAGGATTCGCGACAGAAATTCCATATACAGACACAGCGGTTGATGCGTAATGTCTTTCATGTGTTCGGGAGCCATATCGATCATATGCTTCTTCGCGGCGGCTTCGTCCCACGCATCGTCGTCCGGAAGCATGAGCGGTGCGAGTTCGCTCGTTCGACCCGCCGCCTGCAGAATGCGCACACGAGGATGATGTTCGCCGAGGTTCGACGTGTTTCCACATTCCGCCCCAATAGAACTGTGCTTCTTGGGTTTCGTCGTATCGAGTGTCTTGAACACGATCTTACCCGCTTTGGGTGTAATGAATCCCACCAACGGACCCGTGTCTGCAGGGATACTGACGGGTTTGCCGAGCTCGCGTTCAACAAGAGCCGCTATGTTTGACGCACAGGGTCCAAAGGAGGCATCTGACGCGGACTTACAGAAGTATTCTACGTCCATCGTCGCGGGGTTAAATATGCGATAAGCAATGAGTTTCGTGCTGAGATATATGTCAGGGCGAGCCATTAATATCAGGTCTTCTGTGCTTGCACTGGCGAGTTCAAGAAGCGTCCGCTGTTCTTCATAGGTGGCGATCTTGTCGAACCACCAGCGCAGCGCCACCTGACGCAGTTCTGGGATGGATGCATACCGTTTGAGTATCCATGACCATATACGCAGAGTCGATGATAATCCAGCAGGCAACTTGCCCTCTCCGCCAGAATTCACGTAGGCAAGCCATTCATTCCATTTCTTGCTGGCGGGATCGGCTCCTGCAGGTGCCGGTGCAGGTGCAGGACCAGGTGCAGGACCAGGTGCAGGACCAGGTGCAGGACCAGGTGCAGGACCAGGAGCCACCTTCCTTAAGACCGGAGCCTCATCTGCACGCCCTAACACCGGCATCTGCGCCCTCATCGTGTGTCGCAGAAGCTGAAACCCGCGCGCATATCGCAGCGTCATCGGAATGTCCGTATCCGTCACACCGGCCGGCTGAAACACCAGATACCCCGCCTTTTTCACGAGGAATCCATTCACTCCGTCAGGTCGCGTCAGCTTGAAACGCCGACCGTCAATGAGTTCCATCAATGCATCCGACGCAATTTCCCATGGCAAGTCGCTGAATATATCCTGTACAAACGTTTCCGGGACCATCACGTCATCATCGAACAGACGACGCACGATATCCTGTTTCGCGAGAATAATACGCCTGGCATCTGCAACACCGAACGTACTATTGTCCAGACGCAGACCCGATTTTGCTAATGTAACCGCACACTGGTGATTGCAGACTTGATAATCGCAGTAGGTTGTATAATCCTGATCGTTAATACTGTAGTCGTCGATTTCATTCCCCTGCGCGTCAATCTGTTTGCGCGGAGGCAGGCCCGCGAATGTAATGGCCTCGAATTCCAGATTGCAATCCCAGGCATGCTTCTTCAGAAGCCGCTGTACTTTACCCACCAATTGCGCCTTTCCAATTGCAATCCTATACGCATACATGTCAGCCGTTTCGAACGCCGGTCCAGATTCAGTGGCCTCTACACGCGTAACATGCAGATAGATGCTGCAGTTGTTGAGAGACATAAGGGGTATGCCTTGGTTACTCTCCACTGCGCGAAGCGCCGTGTGCGAACAATAACGTATACCGCGACCAATAATCTGGTCCGTGCGGTTCAAGTGATACCACGAATCCAGAATGTGCATTTCACGAATGCACTTTAAATCGAGACCTTCGGACGCCACCTGCGAACCAATCACGACTTTGACGTTGGCGCCTAGTGGCCCTTGTACAGCGTCTTCCCATGTAACGGCCTGGCGTACAAGGCCGGCAAAATTCGGACTAATATCATCTTCGGATGTCAGAAGCACATAACATGCAGGGGCAAAGGAATGGCCACTGTGTCCATCGGACACAGCGCCACAGATCGCACACACCGGCGGCGGCACAGACACGCCTGTCAATAATGGGGCGATTCGTCCGTCCGCCAATTTCCGTTGAAACCCAACACGCTCAAGCGCGATAGCCAGAGGCAATGCGCCTGCCTTGATGTAACGACTGTATGCAAAACAGATACCCCTCGCCGCCCTGATAGATTCGACAATCTTGTGTATCTTGGGCGCATGCACATGTAATCCCTCGCCTGCAAACACACTGTCGACATCGAATCCTTTGGGCGAAAAAACGCGGAGCTTATGGCTGCCGCCGCTCGTATTTTTGCGGGAAAAATGGTAATCGAAACCCGCTGTTCCGTACATAAAATTCGGATACGTGATATTCGCCATCTGCATACGTAGATCAAGCATGGCATCGGATGTCTCTGCTTCCGCTTTGGTCAGACCGCGACTCGTTGCACCCCGCAACTGCATTTCAACGGGGGAGCCTACCACCGGTTCCGTGAAAACAAGCGGCAACGCATTCAACGCCGCTCTATCCTGATCCGTCAGAACCACGGGGTTCTTCGTCGCCGACACCTCTGGCCACAAGGATGCCGGCGCCGCAGCCGCCGCCCGCGGCTTCATTCGCAAGGGAAATGTGTAAGGATTCTCGCCGCGCATGTAGCTCACATAGCGCCGCGCGGCCTTCTCCAGCGACCGTGTCTGATTGGGTTTTATAACTCCATCTTTCGTGAATACATCGCCTACCATCATGGCACTACTTTCCTTCTTAGTATCGTTCATCAGCAGATAATTCAACAACAGGACGATTTCCGGCGCCGAATTGTACATGGGTGTCGCCGACATGAACACAAGACGCAGCCCCTCTGCATTCAGTACAATACGCCGCAGGAACGGGTTCAGCGCCTTCCCGCCCTGATTCTCGGCGACCTCGCCGGCTGTCTGTGACTCCCGCTCTCCTGCCCCAATGTCGCGCAGATTGTGGGCCTCATCCACAATTATTAAACGATCCGAAAACAGTCGTCGGAGCACTTCATTCTCGGCCGCAGTGCGTAGGGCAGGATCTGTTAGACCTGCCGGCACACTCTTCTTAAGAGTGCGATCGATCCAGTTCGCAAATGCCTGATATCCTGTTACAGTATAACGACTCCGCTTGCTCTCATCCGTCTTGTATGTGATCGCCTTGAGATCCGGATTATCTATGAGACCCAGACGATCCAGATAGTTCGTGCCGGTGCATTGACGACTGGACCACACATTGTCGCTCCACACAAGCTTCGACGGATCAAAAATCGTTTTCTTGAAATTCTCCTTGAGGGCCTGCGGGACTAACACGATCACCTTGGAGTTCGGCGCGGACTCGAGAAACTGTTCGGCGATTGTGACGGCGGAACAGGTCTTTCCCACTCCTACACCGTGAAACAAAAGCAGGCCCATGTACGGCGTCAAGGGATGCATGAATCGCGATACGATACGCTGGACCGGTGTCAGTTCGAATACGGTCTCCGCCGCAGAGGAGCACGGATCCACTGTGCCATCGGCGATGCCGGCGGCGACCGCCCGTGCTTCATAGAACTCGCGCTTCTCATAAAGACGTGCCGCAAACCGTGGGTCCGAAGGATCCGGGTAGAGACCCGCCATCTCTTCGCGCTTGGTCAAAAGAGCGGAAGGCCACAATGCCGATGCCTCTTCCTCCGTCTTCGCAGTTCGTGTACGGGTCATTATTTCATTCATAAGACGATCACGATCTTTTGTATCGACTAGGCCCGGTGCATCCCACTCAGAAATAAGGGCGGTAGTCGGCAGTGTTTTGTAATCCGTCATGCCTCTCTGATCTATGTCGGTAATATCATTTTAGACTTTACGGTGTACCCAGACGCTTAGACCCCGCCTCGAGCACGGCAATCTTTTCGCGACTGTATGGGCGAATGAGTGCGATGGCCTGCTCCATCGAACACCACCGAACATCGCTGATTTCGCGTCGCTGATCGACATTGGCATTGTCCATGCGGACTTCGAGTGTCGGCGGCGCCTCCGCGAGCCAATATCGATGCCGATAGGAGATACCGTTGCTTCCCTTGTACTCCTCTAGCAACGGTGGAATGTCGAGTATGCACAGATCCTGTTTGCGCACACCGGCCTCCTCCCATGTTTCTCGAAGGGCGCAGGCTAACTCTGTCTCCGTCGATGATCGGCGCCCCTTAGGAAATCCCCATTCTGGTTCTGTCCAAGAAGTGAGAGAGGCGGCGCACAGCGCCACCAATGTCCCCCGTGTCCGTAATACGTCGAACTTTGCCTTGGATTGCTCATATTCGGCCTGGTATCGTCGACTCGCGGATCCATTCCATAATTCACACCACAGATCGGCGAAATCCTTTGTAAGTAGCATCTCGCGCTCCTGGAGTGTCGCCTGATCCACGAGTGCCTGAATTCCCTGTCTGTCACGGTTCTCGTACTTGCCGCGCATTATTTCTATGAAGCCGATACTTACACGTCGGCGAATGAGAAGCCATTCAACTGCTCCTGCTCCTGCTCCTTTGGAGACAGGTCGGCGAAACGCCAGAATACCCAGAGAAGTAATCGGGTCACGGCATTCACGGAAAAAATGTCCCAGTCTTCCACAGTTACTACATACAGATGTCATTGGTCCCTTACAGTGTAAGCTGTAAAGGACGTTTAGACTCAAGAGGCAAACTCCCTGCGGTATAGTAGAGGGTTATGCATATACCACCAGAGATATGGGGACCCATGTTTTGGAGTACGCTGCATATTATCAGTCTCGCATATCCGGATGACCCGTCGTATGCCGAAAAAAGGGCGGCCAAGGAGTTATTCAATGCATTGGTGCAACTTCTACCGTGCCCTGTATGCCGGTCGCATTACAAAGAGATTCTGCAGCTCAACCCGGTGGAGTCGTGGCTCGACAATCGTAAATCACTCGTTGAGTGGGTATGGACCATACACAACCAGGTCAATGTCAAGCTGGGAAAGTCCGAGATAACAATGGGCGAATTTTACAAGGCATATAACGAAATGGCGGATCGTGGTCTGCCTATTCCACCATCCAATCCACATGCCGAAATCTCGGAGGAGGCCATGTCGGCAGCCTGGATCCGCGGGGCGGCTACCGCGGCGGGCTCCGTTGCGGTCCTTGCTGCAGTAGGCGGGCTGTTATGGGTTTCTTACACGAAATAAAGCCTCCATTTATGCCGTGGAGGGCGTAATGGTAGATTTATAGTCGTCACTTATATGTGGTGTGATTACAAATGGAATAACACACACATACGCCGAAATCTCTTTGTAAATGCTATTCATCATACAATCAATTGTGTACGACATTAAATTATCAATAAACGGCATCTGTATGATTCTATTATCCAATGGAAAACACCGTTCTTTCAATTTTCGTGCGCCATTCGGATGCAGAACGTATGCGGCCATGCCAAAACAGTGGTGCAATTTTGCTACCGTTGTGTGTATGTTTGAATGAATAAATTGCGTAATATCGGTTTTCGTCATGTTATGTTTTGTGAATATAGAGTTGCAGATCTCGTAATTCGTATTATTATAACTTAAAATCGAATCGAAATTATAAGTCAGTTGTACTATATCCCACGTGTTAGAGCCTAACATAGACATTACCGCGTGTATATGTTTATTATAATCACGCGATACAATTGCGTCGTCTTCCATTATTACAATTGGTTTATTCAGTTCAATGCACTTATCCCATAGTTGTAAGTGGGATAATGCCGCACCGATCGCATTCTTGGAATATCTGATTGATCCTTTCCGTAAAATTGCTGGATGTAAGGCATCAATATCGATAGTTTTCCCATCAACGGCTGTATGGTATGTATATGTTATGTGTTTTGAATTATAATTATCGAAAATAAGTTTGCGCTCTATAGATTGGTCCAAACTTAACACGAAAATATTCATACTTGTTTAATGAGTACACCGTTTAGGTTACCGTGTTGTCTATAATTATACTCGAAGGGGGTAATTATAGACAGCCGATAGCTACCGTGATGTCTATAATTACGTACACCCCGAAGGGGGTATGTAATTATAGATAGCCGATAGCTAGAAGTCTAAAATATACGGAAACCTGATCGAAGAGAGGGTAAGGCTGACTGGCGTCAGCCAGTCAGCCGGCCTGTCGGTAAGCGGCTGTAGCCGCGAAACCCAACGGGGCTGTGTACGTAATTATAGACTTCACGGTATGAAGATGTCGACAACATGGGCGATTAATATAATAGTGTAAGAAAGTAGAAGTCCTCATATGTTCGCTTGGAAGCATCGTAGTAAGCCTGCTCCTTCTCCCGGCCTAGCACGATGGACTCGCCCCATGAACCAAACTACCCATTATTTTTTGTTTTATTATAATGAGGATATCAGAGCATTCAATCATCCGAATATAACACCTATATGCCTAAATGGAAATAATACGACATTTTTCGAATCACGCGGATTTTTGCAGATTGATATTAAATCCATTCCTGCAACGGATAATATCGGTTTTTTGACGCCGAATGTGTTTCGCAAATGCGGATTCCGTAGCATCAACGATTTATTCAAGATATCGGTCGCAGAAAATACGATTGTTGGATTCTACCGATTAATACATAATGTACTACAACAAGCACACCAATTCCATGGATCTACATTTATCCATCTATGGAACGACATCTTGAAAAGAATGAATTATGCGGAATTTGTGAATCGTGATTTTCGGGGCAGCTTCAGCAATTTATGGGTTACAAAACGGGAAATCGCCATTAATTATATTCATTTTATCCGGTCTGTAATTGAAACAATGAAGCGCACTACAGGAAGGGAGGCCTCTCTTCTACATTCAAAAATCAATTACCCTGGCGGACGACTTTCCAGTGAGATTTTACAACGGCGGACTGGTTATCCTCATTACACATTTCACGCTTTCTTGTGTGAGCGTATGATAGGGGGCTACGCAATGATTAAAAACATAAACTATGTAAGTGTATAGAGGGCATGACGAAAGTCAAAGTCAAGGAAGTCAAGGAAGTCAAGGAAGTCAAGGAAGTGGAAGTACATGCACTGGAGTCCGATGCCAACTTTGCGAAGAACGAGGGGAAATTCTTTGATCAAAAGGACATGCGGATTTTCGACTCGGATGTAGATATCTATGCAATCGCACACCCCGATGATGTGGCAGCCGGCGCACCAAAAAGGAAGCTCCTGGCAAAATTCCGCAAGGCCGTTTTCACGACCGATCAGGTGCAAGTGGGATGGGACGCGTTTCGGCTTCTGGCGATTCCCAGTCGCAATCGCGGCGCAGCCGCCGGCCCAATTGATCTCAAGGGCGTGTATTGGTCGCGTCGCAAGCCCGTCGAAACCACTGGCTGGAGCACCAAATATATGCAGGACGGTAAGCCCTCCAAGATGCGCGTCAATAATGTGGTGGCCAGCGGCGTCATCGGCAACTATGAGAAGACTCCGTTTCTGGGCCAACCGTGTCGCATGACGGGCTATACCCGCCGCGGCCTCAAACAGTATTTGCACGGCATCCCCTTTATTGAGGCGATTGACCGCGAATTCAAGACCTTGGTACCCGACGCTCACAAGAAACAGAAGGCCGCCGCCTCGAGGAAATCCATGTATCAGATCGCAGATACGGCCTTCAGCACTCTTACCGTGAATATGAACTTCCGTACGGCCCTGCACAAGGACGCCGGCGATTTCCAGGAAGGCTTCGGCAACCTCAGCGTAATTGAATGGGGCAAGTACCACGGAGGCGAAACACTGTTTCCCCGTTTCGGCGTCGGATTTAATCTGCGCACAGGAGATTTCGTAGCGATGGATGTCCATGAATGGCACTGTAATGCACCGGTCCTCGAGACGAAGGAGGATGCGGCCTTCAACAAGAGCCTTCCAGATATTCGCACCCGTGACGCCGAGACAGGCGTCGTCGGCAGCCAGGAGCGTTACCAGCGTATCAGCTTCGTCTGCTACTTTCGCGAGAAGCTCAGCGAATGTAAGGAGTCTGATACACGGGACTATTACAAGAAGATCGGATTCGACCTCCGGGGTGAAGTGGCCATGGCACGACGTGCTTCGCTACCGGTTCTGCCGATTCCAGAGATCACGGGTACTCTGGAGGATGCACTCAATGCGGTGAGAGGAGGGAAGGGTGTGAAGGTCCGTGAGACGCGCAAGGCGCGACGGAATAAGACAGAGCGCACGCGTCTGAAACGCCATTTTCTGTAAGTATCTGATAGAAGTATGTTAGAAACGGAAGCCATGTTAGCAGTCGTGATTGGATCATGGATTCTGTATGAGGTATATGGGCGCACAGCTATGGATTGGTTGGCCGCATGGTCAGTCTATATCCGCATTGGTGGCGGCATCGTTGTGATTGGCTATCTGTATTGGCAGCTCCGTGAAAGACCAGAAGAATTCCAGGATACTCTGGATCTCGCGAAGCAGCTGATGAAAGACGGTAGCGCAGCCTATGTAGGCACAAAGGAAAAACGCAATGTGACGGGGCTCACAAAGAAAAAGGTGGCCGCCAGCCAGTCATGGAAATGCGGGACCTGTGACCAGACCCTGGACGAAACCTATGAGGTGGATCATAAACTCGCCCTCTTTAAAGGCGGCTCCAATGATATCGGCAATCTGGTAGCCTTGTGCCCACACTGTCACCGTAAGAAGACCGTGGAGGAGAGGCTAGGCCAGAGTTAGGAGTTGGAACACGGAAGTGGTCCAAAACTATGAGATGAATTCTGGAATAGGATAAAAGTTGATAGCCCCCGCAGTGCGCACCACCTCCATACGATGCTCACCGAAATATTCGAATCCGTTACATACTATATAGGCAAATCACAGCAGGAGAATCATGCTGTGATTGACCTCGGTGGCCCCACTGATCTATGGTTCCATTTGGCCGACATGTC
>Ga0164295_10004582_pt1 | contig 10991 bp, 7 predicted proteins | sample GEODES006metaG_FD_111798 | JGI IMG/M metagenome (GOLD analysis project Ga0164295, IMG submission 111798) | Oligotrophic lake water microbial communities from Sparkling Lake, Wisconsin, USA - GEODES006 metaG | ecosystem: Environmental > Aquatic > Freshwater > Lake | place: USA: Sparkling Lake...
CAGACCCACGTCTCGATCGAGTACATCCGTTCCTTGGGCGACTGGAAGACGGCCTGGGATCATGTCCACTTCCGTGGCTTCCTCGGCACGCCGATGACGTTCCAGTTCACCTGGCAGGGTTGCGATTCGATCCTCGCCGCGCCGCTGGTCATCGATCTGGTGCGTCTCACCGAGCGCGCCTGGCGCGGTGGTGAGCAGGGGATGCTCCGTGGCCTCGCGCCGTTCTTCAAGAGCCCTCTCGGTGTCGACGAGCAGGATTTCTCCAAGCAGTGCGCGATGCTCGATGCGTGGATCGAATCACTCGCGCAGAGTTCTTCGAAACTGCGTCGCTGACACGCTCAGCGGAGTCCGCGATGACATCGTTGCGATCGATGCGCGACGATCGATGACAACAGCCCGCGAAAAAAATCGTGGCTTCTTCACGATTTTCTCTTGACAGTTTTCAACGTAATCCTTCACAACACTCTCAGTGATGCATACGAGGCGTCATTGTCGACCCGCCGATACGGGGTCCGACGAGACCATTCAATCGGATTCGTTTCCGGTACGTCGTCCGGTCCCTTCAACAGAGTGCCCGAGGGATCGGTCGGGGGTTTGAGTTCGGGTGCTCGACGCTAGGAGCCATCACCATGGCGAAGAAGAAGAAGAAGGCTGCCAAGAAGGTCGCCAAGAAGAAGGGCAAGAAGTAATTCCTTCCCGGCGACGATCCGCGACGCGGCCTTAGGCCGTGCGAGCGGGCACCGAGCCGGGAACCCTTCCTGACCAGACGAGAAAGGCCGGCCCGGGCCCTTGGGCGCCCGGGCCGGCCTGATTTTTGCGCTCGTCTCCCTCTTTTCCGGTGCGGCCGCTTCCGTCCGGCCCGTTCTCAGGCCATAGTGGCCGGATGAATGACTTAGAACCACGCGGTGAGTATCTTCTCGTCGCCTGCCAGGCCGGCGCCGAAGATGTCGTCGCCTCCAGAATGGCGCAGGCCCTGCCCGGATCGACCCGCGGCGCCTGGCGACGGGGGGTTGTCACCTTCCGCCTCCCCCCCGGCCTCGATCCGAGCCCCACCGATCTCGATCGCGTCCGCGATTCCCTCGTCGTCGCCCGCACGCTCTTCCGGTGCTACGGTCAGATCCGTTGGGACGACGACGCCGGAAGACTCACGGCCCTCAGCGAGCGCCTCCCCGCCGCGCGCTTTGACGCTGTCCATCTTTATCCCCGCGATCTCCGAGCCCTCGCCGCGGCCGACGTCGTCGCCGACATGCCCCGGCTTGCCACGGCTGCGGGGCTCGCCGCGGCCTTCCCGGAGGCGACACTCGGCATCGCCCGTCCAGGAGATCTCGTCCTCGACTGTCTCTCCGACGGCGACGATCGCTGGTGGATCGGCTGGCACAGGGCTCAGGCGCCGTCGACCTGCTGGCCCGGTGGCCTCCACCCGCGCTCCCTTCCCGGCGACAAGGTGTCGCGCGCGTGGCTCAAGCTCGACGAGGCGATCGAGAGCTTCGGTGTCGAGTTCAGCGCCGGTCAGCACGCCTGCGAACTCGGCGCTTCCCCCGGAGGCGCCTGCCAGCGGCTCCTCGAGAGTGGCCTCGAAGTCGTCGGCATCGATCCAGCGCTCGTCGATCCGGTGGTCGCGGCGATCCCCGGCTTCACGCAATGGCGGATGCGGGCCAGGGACGTGCCGCTGCGCGACCTGCGCGGCTTCGAGTGGGTCGTCGCCGACATGAACATCGATCCGACGAGCACGCTCGAAGCGATCGGTCGCGTCGTCACCGCCCCAGGCTCGCGGGCTGGCGGGATCATCGCCACGCTGAAGATTCCCGACTGGTCTCGGGCCGCGGGCCTCGATGCCTGGCTCGGGCAATTCCGCTGCTGGGGATTCACACCGCGGGCCCGGCAGCTCTCCACCGGCGGCCGCGAGGTCTGTGTCGTGGCGCTGCGCACGGGCCCACGCCGCAATCGGCCCGGCGGTCAGGCCGCGGCTCGGGGCAGCGAAGGGGTCAGGCGGGCGCGCCCCGCCAAACGTCGGCCGGATCGGTGAGGCTCCCCGACACGAGGTGCACCATGCCCGCCGCGGTGTCGAGGACGAGCGCGCCATCGGCATCGATCCCGTGGCAGACACCGACAAGACGGCGGCCGTCGTCGCGGTGCACCGTGACGACGGTGCCGACGAGGCTGCACAGCGGCCGGTAGCGTTCCACGAGCACCCCCGGATCGCGCGACGTCTCGCCGAGGAGGGAGAACAGCCGGGGAACGAAGACGCCGAGGAGTTGCGCGCGTGGCAGCGAACGGCCGGTGATGTCGGGGAGCGTGCCAACCCGGCCGCGCAGGCTCTCCGGCGCGTCGGCGGCAGATCCTGTGGTGTTCACGCCGACACCGAAGATCACCCGTCCGCCAGGGGCGGTCTCGACGAGGATGCCGGCCAGCTTCCGTCCGCCGGCAACAACATCGTTGGGCCAGCGGACCCGCGCCGCGACCGATGGCTCGAGGAGGGCGAGGCTCTCGGCCAGCGCCACGCCGCAGGCGAGCGACCACAGCGGCGTGACCCGCGCGCTGTCGACTCCCCCCACCCGCGCCGCATCGACGACGACGCTCGTCGCCAGGCTCCCCGGCGCCTGCCACCATCCCGCTCCGCGTCGCCCCCGGCCCGCGGTCTGCCGGTCGGCGAGAACAGCCAGCGGCAATCTCACACCAGGCTCGGCGGCCAAGCTGCGGGCCCGTTCCATCGTCGAGGTCACCTCGGCGAGAACTTCGATGGCGGCCAAGCCGGTGGCACGCTCCACCGTAGCGCGATCAAACGGCTCGGCAGCGACACCGCCGGCCGCGGCTCGGGGCCTTGGGGCATCAGGGCGGGGGAGCGACACGTGGGGTTCCTTGCAGAGAACGCGGGGAAAGGAGCTTTTGCCCGTTCCCTCTTTACCCAGTTCTCCCCGGAAGCGGCAGTCCCCCCGAAGCCCCGGCGTCGGATCGGGGTACGACCTTGACCCTGCGGCGCACGGCGTGGTACCCCCCCGGGCTGTAGGCAGTCTCCCTTCCATCCCTTCAACAATTTTTTTAGTTCGCAAGGGCTCGATCCGTGCGCTCGAAGATCCGAAATGCCGTGCGGAGCCTGACTGTGGCGCTGCTGTGCGCGCTCGTGTCAGGGGCGACGGTCACCGACGGGCAAACGGTATCGCTCCCCACGCCCCCTTCATCGCAGCTCGACCGGGTCATGCAGGTGCAGTATCTCGCCCCGCCGCCGACCCAATGGGATCCCTATTCACCCCAGGGAACACAGCTCCCCGCGGCCGCGCCGCAAGCCGGCAACTGGGCTCCTTCCGGACTCACCGGTCAGCCGGGCTACCCGGGCTACTCGACGGCGGCGCCGTCGCTGGTCCCCCCGCAGGCACCCTATGGAGCGCCGCCGGGAGGCTCCCCGGCAGCAGTCTTCTCGCCGCAGGCGATCATGGCCAGCCCGACGATGCAGCAGACGATGCGCGTCTTCCAGGGGGTGCGCGGGAGTTGGGCCTATCTCTACGGCAGCGGCGACGGCACGAGCGTCGGGGTCAACGAACTCGACACCACGGCCACGTTCGCAATCCCGTTCTTCCACAACTCGCAGGCCAATCTCAACCACGCGCCCCTCCTCATCACTCCGGGATTCGGCCTCCAGCTCTGGGATGGACCGGAGACCACGTCGACAATGCTCGCCGACCTCCCGCCGAGCACGTACGACGTGTTCATCGACGCGGCCTGGAATCCGCAGTTCACGCCGCTGTTCGGGGCCGAGCTCGGCATCCGCACCGGCGTCTACACCAACTGGGACGTGATGGTGTCGCAGAGCTGGCGCATCATGGGGCGGGCGGTCGGCACGCTCCAACTGACGCCGACGATGCAGGGCAAGGCGGGGATCGTCTACCTCGACCGCAATCAAGTGAAGCTCCTCCCCGTCATTGGCATGACCTGGGTGCCCAACGCCAACGCCCGCTACGACATCCTCTTCCCCACGCCGAAGGCAGCCTGGCGTTTCAGCGAGGTGGCCAACCGCTCGCTGTGGGGCTACGTGGCGGGAGAGTACGGCGGCGGCGCCTGGACCTTCCGCCGCTCCACCGGGCAGATCTCCCCCTTCGACTACAACGACATCCGCATCGTTTTCGGCGGAGAACTCGTGCCGAAGACGCCGCAGGGCCTCACCGGCCATCTTGAGCTCGGTTATGTCTTCTACCGGCAGCTGTTCTTCGTCGACGGCCCCCCGCAGATCCAGGATCTCGATGACACCTGGATGATCCGCCTTGGCCTCGGCTACTGACGGGCCCCGAGCCCGGAGATCCCCACTTGCACCGTCACGTCTCCACACGGCTGTGTCTCACCGCGCTCGTCGCGCTCGTCATGTTTGTCATGCTCGTCATGGCAGCACCGACGTTCGCCGCCGACGACCTGCTCCCGCCTCCGCCTCCGCTTCCGCTTCCGGCGACGATCGACGACGAGGCCGGCTGGATCGACGTCGTGGTGCCGCTGCCGGCGGTGGAGGAGTTCGTCCCCGGTCGGGTCCGCCTGGCTGCGATCGGCGATCCCCAGGATCTTCAGGAGCCCCTCCTCCCCGACGACTTGGCACCGCCAGGGCAGCCGCGGCAAGAGTTTGAGCCGCCGGCGGGGCGGAAGCTTCCCCCCGGGGCGAAGCCGGGGATGCTCCAGCAGGCAATCTCCACGATCACCGAGCTCCCCAAGCTCGGCAGTGACGGCCTCGGGCTCACCGTCCTCGATCAGTGGGTGACCCTCGGCATGCCGGCGCCGACGGTCGATTCCCCGCTCCTCATCACGCCGGGCTTCAGCGCCACGCTTGTCGACGCCCCGGCCGGGGTCGATCTGCCCGGCACCCTCTACGAGGGCTACATCCAGGCGCGCTGGCTGCGCAAGATCGGCAAGCGCTTCGGCGTCGATCTCGCCGTCGCCCCCGGCTGGTACAGCGACTTCCACAACGACTCCTCCCAGAGCTTGCGGATCACCGGCCACGGCTTCGGTGCCTGGGAGGCGACCGACAATCTCCGCGTCGTCGCCGGCTTGATCTACCTCGACCGCTACGACGTCAACATGCTCCCGGCCGGCGGCCTCGTCTGGACCCCGGCCGACGACAAACGTTTCGAGCTCATCTTTCCGCGCCCGCGCCTCGCCTGGCGCTTCGCCGAGCACCCCCGCGCCGCCCACTGGAGCTATCTCGCGGCGGAGTTCGGCGGCAACCAATGGGCGATGCAGTCGGCGACCGGCGCCGACGAGGTGGTCGTGATCCGCGACTACCGTCTGATCGCCGGCTGGGAACGAAAGCCGGCCGATCTGGGGATCTCGTGGCGGCTCGAGACCGGCTACGTCTTCGGCCGCACCGTGCAGTACTACGACTCCGACACGCCGACCGCCGAGCCCGGCAACACCTTCATGGTCCGCGGCGGGGTGTGGTACTAGCTTTCTCGTGGGCTTTCGCATCCATGGCCCCACCTGCGGCGCCTGATCGGGGTGACTAAGATGGCGGCATGCTCCGCCGGCCATCCAACCATCGTTTTCGCCCGCTCCGCCGCGATCCTGTCGTGATCTCGGCTCTCATCGTGGCCGTCTGCGTGACCATCCTCGGCGGCTGTACAAAGCCGGCCCCGCCGCGAACGCCACAGGCGCCGACGAAGATCCGTGTCGCCGCCGCCACCGACCTCCGCTCCTGCCTCGACGCCCTCACCGACGCCTTCCAGGTCGAGCATCCCAGCTTCGATCTCCTCCCCACGTTCGGGGCTTCGGGGGTCCTGCTGACACAGCTCAAGAGCGGCCTCGAGACTGATCTCTACCTCTCTGCCGACATCGCCTACGCCCACGATCTCGCCGCGGCCGGCCTGGCCGCCGAGGCCGATGTCTTCGAGAGCGGCCAGGGGCGGCTCGTCATCTGGGTGCGCAACGAGTCACCAATCGACGTCGCCAAACTCGGCGGCGAGGCGCTCCTCGACATGTCCGTGCGCCGCGTCGCGATCGCCAATCCGGTCCACGCCCCGTATGGCCGGGCCGCTGTTGCGGCGCTCGACCATCTTGGGCTCCACGATCGCCTGAAAGAGAAGCTCGCCATCGGCGAGAGCGCGGCGCAGGCGGCACAGTATGTCGAGAGTGGTGCGGCGGAGGTGGGGATCCTCCCGATGGCCCTGGCGAAGGGGATAAGGCTCTCGGAGCGCGGCCGCTTCTGGGTCGTTCCGGCCGAGGCCCACCCGCCGATTCGCCACGGCGGCGCGATTCATGCCCGCGCCATCGACCGCGAGGCGACGGTGGCCTTCCGCGACTTTCTCCTCTCGCCGGCCGGTCGCTCGATCCTCGCCCGCTACGGGTTTGAGTTCCCCGCGGTGCCGTGACCCTCAGGATCTCTCCCCTTGGACGTCACCGCCGCCTGGCTCACGTTCCGTCTCGCCTCCACGACGACGCTCCTCCTCGCGGCCATCGGCCTGCCGCTGGCGTGGTGGCTTGCCGCTCCGCACGGCCGCGGCGCGGGCCTCCGCGGCCTCATCGAGGCGGTCTGCACGCTGCCGCTGGTGCTCCCGCCGACGGTGGCCGGCTTCTTCCTCCTCGTCGCCACCGCGCCCCAGAGTGTTGTCGGCCGTTTCTGGGCGGGGCTCACCGGGAGCACGCTCCCGTTCACGTTTAGCGGCATTCTCCTCGCCGCAGTGCTCATGAATCTCCCCTATGCGATCGGGCCGTTCACTGCGGCCTTTGCCGCGCTCGACCGAAAGCTCGTCGAGGCCTCCTGGTGCCTGGGGGAGTCTCGCGCTGCAACGATCCTCCGCGTTGTCCTCCCCGCCTGTTGGCCGGGAATCGTCACCGGCCTGGTGATGACGTTCGCCCACGTCGTCGGGGAGTTCGGTGTCGTGCTGATGGTCGGGGGCAACATCCCCGGCATCACCCGCACCCTCTCGGTGGCGCTCTACGACGACGTCCAGGCGCTCGATCATGCCTCGGCGGCACGAACGGCCACGGTGCTCGTCGCCGTGGCGCTTGTGGCGCTGGTCATCGTGCAGCGGCTCGCGCGGCAGCCTCTGGCCAAGGGAACGGGCCGATGAGCCAGCCTGAGCAGAGGCTCATTGCCACCTTCACCGTCCGCCATCGCTCAGGCACCATGATCGACGGCTCCGTCGAGACAGGCGGCGGCGTGGTCGTCCTCTACGGCCCCTCGGGGTGCGGCAAGACGACGGTCCTGCGGGCGCTCGCCGGCCTCGATCGGCCGGCGACGGGGAGCATCGCATTCGATGGCGTGCCGTGGTTCGACGCCGCGCGGGGCATCGACCTCCCGCCGCAGGCCCGCGATGTCGGCATGCTCGGTCAGGAGCTCGCCCTCTTTCCCTGGCTCGACGTCGCCGGGAACGTCGGCTACGCGCTGCGTCGCCTCCCCGCGGCGGAGCGTGCGAAGCGCGTCACCGAGGCCCTCAGCCGCTTCGATCTCGACAGCCTCGCGCGGCGGATGCCGGCGACGCTCTCCGGCGGCCAGCAGCAGCGCGTGGCGCTAGCGCGGGCCCTCGTGCGCCGGCCCCGGCTCCTCCTCCTCGACGAGCCGCTCTCGGCGCTCGACGCGCCGCTCCGCGCCCGCTTGAGGCCGGGATTACGGCGCTGGCTTGTCGAGACGGGGCTGCCGGTCGTCCTCGTCACCCACGACCACACCGAGGCCCTCGCACTCGGCGACGGAATCGTCGTCATGGAGGAGGGGAGGGTGCTCCAGACCGGCACGGTCGCCGAGGTCTTCAGCCGGCCGGCCGATGCACGCGTGGCGCGGATCGTCGGCACCGAGTCGATCCTCTGCGGCGAGGTGATCGCCATCGAGGCGGGGCTGGCGACAGTCGAGGTCGCCGGGGTGCGGCTCACGGCCGTCGCGCTCGCCGATGCCGGCCGGCTCGTCCATGTCTGCCTCCGTGCCGAAGAGGTGGTCCTTTTGCGGCACGCCGACGGGGCCTTGAGCGCCCGCAACCGCTTCCCCGCCACGGTGCGATTCGTGGTCCCCGAGGGGCCGCTTGTCCGCGTCGGCCTCGATGCCGGCTTCGAGCTGACGGCGCTGGTCACGCGCGCTGCCGCCGAGGAGCTCGCGCTCCTTCCGGGTGAGCGCGTGCTGGCGGCGGTGAAGGTGCCGGCCGTCCATCTCGTGCCAAGGGAGGGCCTTCCGCCCCGCCCGGTCGCTGTTTCACCGCCGATCCCCCGGTGACTATCATAGTTTGTCCCAAGCGCCGTCCGGGTGGAGCCGTGCGCTCACCGTTGTCCGGTCTGTCCGTCGCCAGTGTCACCCCCGTCGCGAGTGCCTTCCATGCCATTCCGTCCCGCTGCCACGTGCCTCTTCGGCTCTCTCCTCATGCTCTCCGGCTTCGGGCTCCGCGTTGGCGTTGCCGCCGAACGCTGGGAGCAGCTTCCCGAGAAGCAGCCCGCCGGCGGCGCCGCTGCCGAGGTGCCCGCGGTGAAGAAAGGGCTCGCCGACTGGATCTGGGGCCCGAGCGACGATGGTGAATACCGGCTCTCCAAGTCATTTGCCGGCGGAGCCAAGAAGGGGATCGTCACCGCCACGGCCGACAATCGAATGACGCTCCTCCTCAATGGCAAAGAGATCGCCAAGGGCGAATCCTGGGAAAACCCCGTCGCCGTCGACCTCACAAAAGATCTCAAGGCTGGCGACAACGAGCTGGTCGCCATCGTCGCAAACGAAGGGGGCCCGGCTGGATTCTCCTGCCGGCTCGTCCTCACCGCCGCCGACGGCAGCGAGCAGGTGATCGCCAGCGACGCCTCGTGGAAGGGCGCGGCCGCCGGCAAGCCGACGGAGTCGGTCGCCGTCCGCGTCGTCGCCAAGGCGGGGGAAGGCCCGTGGAAGGACGCGCTGGCCGGCCAGGCCCGGGCGGCCTCGGCGCAGCCGTTCAATCTCCTCCCCGGCTTTCAGGTCGAGAAGCTCTTCACCGTGCCTCAAGACGTGCTCGGCTCGTGGGTCTGCATCACCACCGATCCCAAGGGGCGGCTGATCGCCAGCGACCAGGGCGACAAGGGGCTCGTGCGGATCACGCCGGCGCCGCTCGATGGCTCGAAGCCGACGGTCGTCGAGAAGATCCCGGTGGCGCTCTCTGGCGCCCAGGGGCTCCTGTGGGCGTTCGACGCCCTGTATGTCGTCTGCAACGGCGGCCCCGGCAGTGGCCTTTACCGGGCCAGCGACACCAACGGCGACGACATCCTCGATCATGTCGAGAAGCTCCGGGCCTTTGAGGGGGGCGGGGAGCATGGGCCCCATGCCATCCGTCTCTCCCCCGATGGCAAGAAGCTGTTCATCATCTGCGGCAACCACACCCTTCCGCCGTTCGCCGTGAAAAATATCACCGAGCCACAGACGCTCGGCGGCATCCGCCCCAACCAGCGCCGTGTCGAGCTTCCCCCCGAAGCCACGAGCCGCTTGCCCGCCAACTGGGACGAAGATCTCCTCATCACGCGTCTCTGGGACGCCGGGGGCCATGCCGTCGGGATTCTCGCGCCGGGGGGCTATGTCGTCAGCACCGATCCTGATGGCAAGGATTGGGAAATCTGGACCGGCGGCTACCGCAATCCCTACGACTTCGCCTTCAACGCCGACGGCGAGATGTTCGTCTACGACGCCGACATGGAGTGGGATTTCGGATCGCCGTGGTATCGACCGACGCGTGTCAACCATGCCACGAGCGGCAGCGAGCTCGGCTGGCGTTCCGGCGCCGGCAAGTGGTCGCCGGCGCTTCCCGACAGCCTCCCAGCGCTCGTCGACATCGGCCCCGGCTCGCCGGTCGGCGCCTCCTTCGGCTACGGCGCGAAGTTTCCCGCCAAATATCAGAAGGCGTTCTTCGTCTGCGACTGGACGTTCGGAACGATGTACGCAATCCACCTCACGCCTGACGGCTCGACCTACAAAGGCGAGAAGGAGGAGTTCGTCTCGCGGACGCCGCTCCCGCTCACCGACATGACGATCGGCCAAGATGGCGCCGTCTACTTCACCGTCGGTGGCCGTGGCGGCCAGGGGGAGCTCTACCGGGTGACCTACGTCGGCAAGGAATCGACCGCCCCAGTCGATGCCAAGTCGACCGCCGGCGCCGAGAGCCGCAAGGTCCGCCAGGCGCTCGAGGCATTTCACGTCAAGGGAGCCGACACGAAGGCGGCCGTAGCCGCGGCGCTGCCGCAGCTTGCCAATCCCGACCGCTTCATCCGCTATGCCGCCAGGATCGCGCTCGAACACCAGCCGCTCGAGGCCTGGGCCGCCAAGGGGCTTGCCAGCTCCGATGCGCTCGCTCGAATCCATGCGGCGATCGCCGTCGCCCGGCAGGGTGAGCCGGCGATGCAGCCGTTGGTGCTTTCCACCCTCGATGGCGTCGATGTCACGAAGCTCGACACCGCCTCCAAAGCCGATCTCGTCCGGGCTTATCAGCTCGCGATGATCCGGCTCGGCGACCCGTCGGCGGAGGCGAAGGGGAAGATCGCGGCGAAGCTCGCGCCGCTGTTTCCCTCTGGATCGTTCGATCTCGACCGTGAGCTCTCGAGCCTGCTTGTCGCCGTCCGGGCCCCGGGGATCGTGACGCAGCTTGTCGGCCTCATGGCCGAGCCTTCGACGTCGGCCGGGGCCACCAACCTCGCCCCCAACGAGGAGGAGCTGCGACAGCTGATCACGCGGAATGCCGGCTACGGCAGCTCCGTCCGCGACGCCCTCGAGAAGCGCAGCGATCTCCTCCAGGTCCACTTCGCGTATGTCCTCCGGACGGTCAACGAGAAAAACGCCTGGACGCTCGACGACCGCAAGGGCTACCACGGCTGGTTCAACCGGGCCCAGCAGTGGGCCGGCGGCGCAAGCTTCCGGAAGTTTCTCATCAACATCGAGAACGACAGCCTCGTTGGCCTCTCGGAGAACGACAAGCTGGCGCTCGAGACGATCGGCGCCCGGAAGGCCTACGTGCCGCCGCCGCTGCCGAAGCCGGCCGGGCCGGGGAAGGCCTGGTCGGTCGACGATGTTCTCGCCTCAGCCGAGAAGGGGC
>Ga0164295_10004584_pt1 | contig 10988 bp, 10 predicted proteins | sample GEODES006metaG_FD_111798 | JGI IMG/M metagenome (GOLD analysis project Ga0164295, IMG submission 111798) | Oligotrophic lake water microbial communities from Sparkling Lake, Wisconsin, USA - GEODES006 metaG | ecosystem: Environmental > Aquatic > Freshwater > Lake | place: USA: Sparkling Lake...
AATGGCGTGATTGCTGCACACCCCGAGCATGTGCGCAAAGTCGAAACCATCACGAGTGCCATGCACAACCTGGTTGAGCGCATTGAATTGCACACCCCAGAAGGCGATGCCGTGGCCTATGTGGTGGCCACCAATGTCTACATGCGCACGCCGCAGGGTTGGCGCATGGTCGCGCACCACGCCAGCCCGGGTACGCAGCAGGAAATGCTGGCGCACATCGAATCATTGCCATCGGTTTTGCACTGAACCCATGGACGATCTGGTCCAACAAGCGATGCGCAAGTGGCCGAATGTGCCCGCTTGCTTCGGCTGGTTAGGCTTGGACGATCGAGGCGATTGGTACATGCGCGACGACGCCGTGCAAGCGCTGGGGCCGTTTCCTCATGCCAAAGGCAGCAAGTTGGCGCACGCCAAGCTCATTGCGTTTATTCAGCGCAATTACATGCATGACGAGCACGGTCAGTGGTATTTTCAAAATGGGCCGCAGCGTGTGTTTGTCGAGTTGTCATCTGCGCCGTTTGTCTGGCGTATCCAAGACGACCTGCGCGTCACCGATGGCGCTGAAATCGAACAACAGGTTCACCACTGTGTGTTGGATGAAGACGGGCGTGTCTACTTGGCCACCGACCAAGGCTTGGGGCTGGTGCACAGCCAGGATGTGCTGCAGGCCGCGCGGTCATTGGAGGAAAAACGCTGGCCTGAAATAAAAATACCTGCCAGCGAACTGGCAGGCAGGTATGGTTTTGTGAAGAGCCCGCAGCAACGAGCGGCTTCGGTTATTTAGCTGGGGCCGCGGGCTCAGGGAATTTGGCACCACCGGCATTGGCCATGTAGACGACAGCACGTCCAAGTTCATAGTCGTCGTGCTCTCCACCGGCTTGCGCGCCCATGGCGTTTTTGCCTTTCAGGGCCGAGTTCAACAGGGCCGGGTAGCCGGTCTTGATGCGGGGCGCCCAAGCAGCTTTGTCGCCAAGTTTGGGTGCGCCTGCCGCGCCAGAAACGTGACAAGCGGCGCATTGGGCCTTGAACACCTCTTCGCCGGCTTTTGCTGGGCGATTGGCATCTTTGACTTGCAAAGCCCCCACTTTTTGGATGTGCGCCGCAGTGGTTTGGGCCGCATGGATGTCGGTGGCGGAAGGTTTGTGGCCGGCAGTGACGTAATAGACCAAGCCAATAATGACGAATATGGGCACCACAAACGACAAGAAAACCACGGACAAAAATTGCATGGGTGTTTTAACGGGGCCGGTGTGTGCTTCTTCGTGTTGATCGCTCATGATGACTTTCGTTGGAGAGGGTAAAAGCAAGCGAAATTATAGCCAGCCACCACCTGCCACAACGCAGACAAACACCGCGCAAGAAGCACAAAAGAAGTCGACACCTACAATAGGCGCGATGCGGCTGTAGCTCAGTGGATAGAGTATTGGCCTCCGAAGCCAAGGGTCGTGGGTTCGATCCCCGCCAGCCGCACCAGTTGATTGTTCAGTAACGTGTCACCAGACCTCAAAACATCATCATGGGCTCAATCGCCATCTTCATTCTCACGCGCGAGTTCCGACTTGAGACGATAGGCATCAATGTCGAAATCGGTGCTATCCGATACAGCGGCAAGTAACAAGGGTTGAATTCGCTCCCGCTCATCCTCGGACTCGGCGGTCGTGAAGCCGGCAGTAACCGCTTCAGCGAAAAGTTTTTCCGTCAGCCTCTTTGCCTTTACATCGTGGCTTTCGATGTCGGGATTGGCACCGGGAAGGATATTTTCCTCGATCCATGCTTCAGCCCACCTAAGAAAACGTTTACTCATAAAGCCCCGCCTATCAACTGAATCAACAATGACACCGGTTTCCCGACCCAAAGAGGCTTGTCCTAAAAATCAGGACAATTCCGAGGAATATAAATATACAGCAAGTAGTGCGAACTAAGGCCTGCCAACAAAATACCAATAGGTCAAAGCCTCATCTGCGGGGATGAGCGAAGGTAGTTCCAAGCTAAAGTGAGCAAAATGTTCAGGATTTGAGTTGACCTAAGTCAGCAAACTGCGCGGCCAAATCGCTTTCCCCATGCTCGAGCACAAAATAACGAAACGCTTCAGCTGCCGGCGACAACAGCTTGGACATGGCATGAACCACATGCCAAGCCCTTACCACAGGTGAACCGCGCACATCCAAAATGGATAGCTGCGTGGCTTGCAACTCCAAACCTATGGTGTGCAGTGATAAAAAACTCAGGCCCAAGTTTGCTTTCACCGCTTGCTTGATCGCGTCATTGCTTTTGAGCTCCATGGTGAAGCGCGGTTGAAAGCGAGCTTGTGTGAAAAACGCCTCCATGGCATTACGGGTTCCTGAGCCTTGTTCGCGAACAATGAAAGACTGTTGTCGCAATTCTTCAGCCTGTAGGCCAGACTCCCCGGCCAAGGGGTGATCGGGAGAAGCTACAAACACCAAGGGGTTGGCAGCAAAAGGCTCGGCGCGCACAGATATTTCTGATGGTGGGCTGCCCATGATGGCAATGTCAACCTCGCTGTTTTGCAACCATTGAATAAGCTCAAACCGGTTGCCCACCTTCAAAACAAGCTCGATGCCTTCATGCTCGTTCAAAAACTTTCGCAACATGGCGGGAATGAAATAGGTGGTGGTGTCGACCATGCCGATAGTCAATTTACCGGTCTCAATCCTTTGTAAACGAGCTGCGGCGTCTTCTGCATCTTTCAGCAAGGCCAGCATCTTGCGGGCATAAACCAGCAGGTACTCGCCGCTGGTGGTCAGGGATACTTTTCGGCCTTGGCGCTCGAACAAGGGCATGCCCACTTCCACCTCTAACTCCTTGATTTGCATGGTAATTGCGGGCGCAGACACATGCAAAGTCTCAGCCGCTTTGGCAAAACTCAGGTGGCGAGCAACAGCATTGAACACCCGCAATTGACGGAAGGTGACATTTTTCAATTAAGAAAATCTTATGTGAAGTCTCTGAAAAGATGAATTTACTTATCTCCAAGCTCTTTTTAAAGTATAGCCATGTTCTTTATAAAGGAGTGAGCCATGACAGAAGAAACACAAATAACCGACGGGAAAAAACGCTACAGCGCTGGCGTTTTGAGATACAAGCAAATGGGCTACTGGGATCCACACTACCAGCCCAAGGAAACCGACTTGATCGCCATGTTCCGCATGACTCCGCAAGAAGGGGTCGACTCTGAAGAGTGCGCTGCGGCCGTGGCCGGCGAATCTTCTACCGCTACTTGGACGGTGGTGTGGACCGACCGCCTGACCGCCTGCGACCTCTACCGCGCCAAGGCCTACCGCGTTGACCCCGTACCCAACACAGGTCCCGGAACAAAAACAGAGCAGCAGTACTTCGCCTACATTGCTTATGACATCGACCTGTTCGAAGGTGGCTCGATCGCCAACCTCACTGCATCAATCATCGGTAACGTCTTCGGCTTTAAGGCTGTGAAGGCGCTGCGCTTGGAAGACATGCGCATTCCAGTCGCCTATCTGAAGACTTTCCAAGGTCCTGCGACCGGAGTTGTTGTCGAGCGCGAGCGCTTAGACAAGTTTGGCCGCCCGCTTCTCGGCGCCACCACCAAGCCCAAGCTTGGCCTGTCAGGCCGTAACTATGGCCGCGTGGTTTACGAGGGCCTCAAAGGTGGTCTCGATTTCATGAAAGACGACGAGAACATCAACTCTCAGCCTTTTATGCACTGGCGCGATCGTTTCCTGTACTGTATGGAAGCAGTTAACAAAGCCAGCGCGGCCACCGGTGAGGTCAAAGGTCACTATCTGAACGTCACCGCCGGTACGATGGAAGAGATGTACGCACGTGCCGAGTTCGCCAAGAGTCTTGGCAGCGTGATCATCATGATCGACTTGGTGATCGGCTACACGGCGATTCAGAGCATGGCTTTGTGGGCGCGTAAGAACGACATGATCCTGCACCTACATCGCGCAGGCAACAGCACCTACTCTCGCCAAAAGAACCACGGCATGAATTTCCGCGTCATCTGCAAATGGATGCGCATGGCAGGTGTTGACCACATCCACGCCGGCACAGTGGTCGGCAAGTTGGAAGGCGACCCAATGATGATCCGAGGCTTCTACGATACGCTGCTAGATACGCACACACCGATGCAACTCGAAAAAGGTCTGTTCTTCGAGCAGGACTGGGCTTCGCTGAACAAGGTCATGCCCGTTGCCTCTGGCGGCATTCATGCTGGCCAAATGCACCAGTTGCTGACCTATCTCGGCGACGACGTGGTGCTACAGTTCGGCGGCGGCACGATTGGCCACCCTATGGGTATTCAGGCCGGAGCCACGGCCAACCGCGTCGCCCTCGAAGCCATGGTGCTGGCGCGCAATGAAGGCAGAGACATTTGGAACGAAGGCCCGCAGATTCTGCAGGATGCCGCCAAGTGGTGCTCACCACTGAAAGCCGCCATCGACACTTGGGGCGACATTAGCTTCAATTACGAATCCACCGACACCGCAGACTTCGCCGTCACGCCGACGGCTTCCATTTAAGGAGACATCTCATCATGATGACAAACCATGGCAATCGCCTCACACAGGGCCAGTTCTCCTTCTTGCCCGAACTCACTGACAAGCAGATCACCGCACAGATCGAGTACGCCCTCAGCAAAAATTGGGCACTCGGCGTTGAATACACCGATGACCCGCATCCACGAAACACTTATTGGGAGATGTACGGCAACCCAATGTTTGACTTGAAGGACGCGTCGGGCATTTTGAAGGAAGTCAATGCGTGCCGCAAGACGTTTCCTAATCACTACATTCGTGTCACGGCATTCGATGCAACACAAGGCGTGGAATCGGTGCAAATGTCGTACATCGTCAACCGGCCAAAGACCGAACCCGGCTTCGGCCTGACGAGGCAGGAGATCGGTGGGCGTCAGATCCAGTACACCGTTCACAGCTACGCCACCGACAAACCGGAAGGCGAGCGTTACTAAACGCAGGCAGATTGCGATACAGCCATGACTAACTCCTCCATACCTGGCGTGCGCGCCGAGACTCCCGTGCCAACGGCAGCAGCAAAGCAACCCGTGGATGCGCCGGCGGTGGCCCTTAACCAAGCGCGTAGCGTGGGTGAGGTTTTGGCGCAGTCACAGGTGGAGGAGGTCATCGCCGAGCTGGACCGTGATCTGGTGGGGCTGGCCCCGGTAAAGGCCCGCATTCGGGACATTGCCGCCTTGCTGGTGATTGACAAGCTGCGCACCAATTTAGGTCTGGTCAGCGAGGCACCCAGCTTGCACATGAACTTTGTGGGCAACCCCGGCACAGGTAAAACTTCAGTGGCTATGCGCATGGCGCAAATCCTTCACCGCCTGGGTTATGTTCGAAAGGGCCACCTGGTGGCCGTGACCCGCGACGATTTGGTGGGCCAGTACATCGGTCACACGGCACCCAAAACCAAAGAGGTTTTGAAAAAAGCCATGGGTGGAGTGCTGTTCATTGACGAGGCTTACTATCTGTACCGACCCGAAAACGAACGCGATTATGGCCAAGAGGCAATTGAAATATTGCTGCAAGTCATGGAAAACCAGCGAGATGATTTGGTGGTGATTCTGGCGGGCTACAAAGACCGAATGGATACCTTTTTCGAATCTAACCCCGGCATGAGTTCACGCGTTGCACACCACATCGACTTTCCCGACTATTCGGTTCATGAGTTACTGCAGATCTCACAAAAAATGCTGGAAGAGCAGAACTATGTGTTTGCGCCTGATGCAGATACGGTTTTCCAGCGCTACCTGGGCTTGCGGGTGCAGCAGCCCCACTTTGCCAACGCCCGCAGCGTGCGCAATGCATTAGACCGAGCGCGCCTGCGCCAGGCCAGCCGGCTCTTTGCCGACCGCGACCGGCAACTCAGCGCCGATGATTTACGCACCCTGACTGCGTCCGACTTTGCAGCCAGTCGGGTCTTTCAGCAAGCAGATGTCCGCCCTGATGAATAAACAAATTGGAAGTGATCTGATGCTTAAAGCGCTGATTTTTGATGTCGATGGAACATTGGCAGACACCGAGATGGTGCACCTGGCTTCCTTCAACCAAGCCTTTGCTGAAGAAGGCTTGGATTGGCATTGGGACGTGGCGCTCTACACCGAATTGCTGAATATTTCGGGTGGCAAAGAACGCATGCGTCACTATTGGATGCAGCAGCACCCTGACATGAAAGATATCGATGGCAGTGCACTGGCTGACACGCTTGACCGATTGCATGCCATCAAAACCGCCGCTTATGAAAGTGCGGTTCAACAAGGCCAAGTGCATTTGCGCCCCGGGGTTTTGCATTTGATCGAAACGGCACATGCGGCGGGTTTGCGTTTGGCCATTGCCACCACCACCTCGCCGGTCAATATCGCGGTACTGCTGCGAGGCGCTATCGGACCCGATTGGAAAGACCTGTTTGCTGTTGTTGAGGACGCCTCGACTGCGCCCAAGAAGAAACCCAACCCACAGGTGTATTTGCAAACCTTGTCGCGTTTGGGGCTGCCAGCCGGCGAATGCTTGGCCTTTGAGGATTCGAACAATGGTTTGCAAGCGGCCATGGGTGCGGGCTTGGCCGCCATCATCACGCCCACTGGTTTCACAGCGCATCAAGATTTCACGGGCGCGGCCCAATGCCTTCCCGATTTGGGTGGCGTTGAATTGACGCAATTGCAAACTTGGCATGACCAATAACAAGTCAAAAAGAGGAAAACACCATGCCGTTGCGAAAGCGCACCACCTTGACCCAGTATTTGATTGCAGAGCGCAGACGCTTTCCCGAATCCAAAGGTGACTTCAACGCCATGATCTTGGATGTGGCCTTGGCCTGCAAAGCCATTGCCCGGGCAGTGGCCATGGGCGAGTTGGGCGGCCTTTATGGCGACCATGCCGCCGATGCCGGCGGTGCCGTGAACGTGCAAGGCGAAACCCAAAAGAAGCTGGATGTCTTGAGCAACGAATTGTTCATTCGGGTGAACGAATGGGGTGGTCATCTGGCGGGCATGGCCTCAGAGGAAATGACCGAGCCCTACCAAATCCCAAAACCACACCCGCGTGGCAAATACCTGTTGGTATTCGACCCTCTCGATGGCTCGAGCAACATCGATGTGAACGTGTCGGTGGGCAGTATTTTCTCGGTGCTGCGCGCACCTCAAGACGCGATCGACAGCGGCCGCGACTTGACCGAACAAGACTTTTTACAGGCCGGTGCGACCCAAGTCGCTGCAGGTTATGCCTTGTACGGGCCCACCACCATGTTGGTGCTGACCGTGGGCAATGGCGTGGCTGGATTCACATTGGAGCCCAACTTGGGCGAATTCATGTTGACGCATCCGCACTTGAAGGTGCCCGAAGACACGCAAGAATTCGCCATCAACGCGTCCAACAGTCGTTTCTGGGAGATGCCGATCAAGCGCTACGTTGATGAGTGCTTGGCCGGCAAATCGGGCCCGCGTGGCAAAGATTTCAACATGCGCTGGATCGCCAGCATGGTGGCCGAGGCGCATCGAATTTTGATGCGGGGTGGCGTCTTCATGTACCCGCGCGACAACAAGGACCCGAGCAAAGCGGGACGCTTGCGCTTGCTCTATGAAGCCAACCCGATTGGCATGATCATGGAACAAGCAGGCGGTCGCGCCAGCACCGGCCGCGAACCCATGTTGTCGGTTCAGCCCAGCCAATTGCATCAGCGCATTGGCTTGGTGTTTGGTTCAAAAAATGAGGTTGAGCGCATTGAGCGCTACCACCGTGAACCCGTGGAAAAAATCAGCAACACCCCGCTCTTTGCTGAACGGACCTTGTTTCGCGATTGAATAATTTAGAAAGCACTCGTCATGTCCGTCAAGCATCCCATCATTGCCATCACAGGTTCGTCAGGCGCTGGCACCACCTCGGTGACCCGCACGTTTGAAAATATTTTTCGCCGAGAAAAGGTCACCGCCGCCATCATTGAAGGCGACAGTTTTCACCGCTATGACCGCTTGGAGATGCGTAAAAAAGCGGCCGATGCTGAAAAACAGGGGAATAACAATTTCAGCCACTTTGGCCCGACCACCAACTTGTTTTCCGAGTTGGAAACCTTGTTCCGCACCTATGGCGAATCTGGCACCGGTAAACGCCGCAAATACCTGCACGACCATGAAGAAGCCGCCCCTTACAAACAAGAACCCGGCACGTTCACGCCTTGGGAAGATGTTCCCGCTGGTACAGATTTGCTGTTTTACGAAGGCTTGCATGGCGCGGTGGTCACACCCGAGGTGAACATTGCGCAGCATCCGGATTTGTTGATTGGCGTGGTGCCCGTCATCAACTTGGAGTGGATTCAAAAGCTCTGGCGCGACAAATCCAAGCGCGGTTACAGCACCGAAGCCGTGACCGACACCATCCTTCGTCGCATGCCCGACTATGTGAACTACATTTGCCCGCAGTTTGCCCACACCCATGTGAACTTCCAGCGCGTGCCCTGTGTCGATACGTCCAATCCGTTCATTGCGCGTGAAATTCCAGCGCCGGATGAAAGCATGGTGGTCATCCGCTTTGCCAATCCCAAAGGCATCGACTTTCCGTATTTGCTCAACATGATTCCAGACTCATTCATGTCGCGCGCCAACACCGTGGTGGTGCCGGGCGGCAAGATGGAACTGGCCATGCAACTCATCTTCACACCCTTTGTGTGGCGCATGATGGAACGCCAAAAAAAGGCCTGAGGCCATTCCCCTAACAATTCAACTGGAGAAATTCATGGCCCTCGTTTCTTTGCGCCAAGTGCTGGACCACGCTGCCGAGCATGGTTATGGCGTGCCTGCTTTCAATGTCAACAACCTCGAACAAGTGCAGGCCATCATGGAGGCCGCCCAAGAAACCCACAGCCCGGTCATCTTGCAAGCGTCTGCGGGTGCACGCAAATACGCAGGCGAAGCCTATTTGCGCCATTTGGTGTTGGCGGCCATTGAATCGCACCCGGACATCCCCGTGGTGATGCACCAAGACCATGGTGTGTCACCTGCTGTCTGTCAGCAGTCGATTCGCTCTGGCTTTTCCAGCGTGATGATGGACGGCTCATTGATGCAAGACGGCAAAACACCAGCCTCATACGATTACAACGTCGACGTCACACGCCGCGTTTGCGAGATGGCTCACGCGGTGGGCGTATCGGTGGAAGGTGAATTGGGTTGCTTGGGTTCACTAGAGACGGGTGAAGCGGGTGAAGAAGACGGTATTGGTGCTGTTGGCAAACTCACCCACGACATGCTGCTGACCGACCCGGTGCAGGCCAAAGATTTTGTCGAGCGCACAGGTGTGGATGCGTTGGCGATTGCGATTGGCACCAGCCATGGTGCGTATAAATTCACGCGCAAACCCACAGGCGACATCTTGGCGATGGACCAGATCGTCGCCATCCATCACAGCATTCCCAACACCCACTTGGTGATGCACGGCTCCAGCAGCGTGCCCCAAGAATGGTTGGCCATCATTCGCGAGTTCGGTGGTGACATCAAAGAAACCTATGGCGTGCCGGTGGAAGAAATTCAACGCGGCATCCGCTCCGGTGTGCGCAAGGTCAACATCGACACCGACATTCGATTGGCGATGACGGGTGCGATGCGCCAAGCGTTCGCGCAAGACCGCAGCGAGTTCGATCCACGCAAAGCCTTGATTGCTGCGCGCAAAGCGGCCAAGGGTATTTGTAAAGCGCGTTTTGAAGCCTTTGGCTGTGCCGGGCATGCCGAACGCATCAAGCCGATTGCGCTTGACGACATGGTTGGCCGCTACGCCTGAAACAGCAGTCTATTTTCAAATTCAAGGAGCCTGATTGATGTTGAACAAAGTGACCCCTGCGCGCATGGCCTTTCCTGCGCAATCCGATATTTCTCAAAGTGATCCACAGCTGTGGTCGGCGGTGTTGCAAGAAGCGCAGCGTCAGGAACAGCACATTGAGCTGATCGCCTCTGAAAACTACACCAGCCCAGCCGTCATGCGGATGCAGGGCTCCGTTTTGACCAATAAATACGCCGAAGGTTATCCAGGCAAACGTTATTACGGCGGTTGTGAATTCGTCGATATCGTTGAACAACTGTGCATAGACCGGCTCAAAGAACTCTATGGTGCGAATTTCGTCAATGTGCAGGCCAACTCCGGCTCACAAGCCAATCAAGCGGTGTTCTTGGCCTTGCTGCAACCCGGGGACACGATCATGGGCATGAGTCTGGCAGAAGGTGGTCACTTGACCCATGGCATGCACCTGAACATGAGTGGCAAATGGTTCAATGTGGTGAGCTACGGCCTGAATGCCGCTGAAGAAATCGACTATGAAGCGATGGAGCGCATGGCCCACGCCCATAAACCCAAGCTCATCATCGCTGGCGCATCGGCCTATTCGCTGAAGATTGATTGGGAAAAATTTGCGCAAGTGGCCAAAAGCATCGGTGCTTACTTGATGGTGGACATGGCGCACTATTCAGGCTTGATTGCCGGTGGCGTCTACCCCAATCCCATGCCCTATGCCGATGTGGTCACCTCAACCACCCACAAGAGTTTGCGTGGCCCGCGCGGCGGCATCATCTTGACCAACAGTGAAGAGATGTCGAAAAAGATCAACAGCGCGGTCTTTCCAGGCATGCAAGGTGGACCATTGATGCATGTCATTGCCGGCAAGGCCACAGCGTTTTACGAGGCATTACAGCCAGCCTTCAAGGCCTACCAACAACAGGTCTTGTTGAATGCGGACACCTTGGCCAAAACCTTGGTCGAACGCGGCTTTCGCATTGTCAGTGGCCGCACCGAAAGCCATGTGATGTTGGTGGATTTGCGCGCCAAGGGCATCACCGGCAAAGCCGCTGAATTGGCCTTGGGTCAGGCCTACATCACTTGCAACAAAAACGGTATTCCCAACGACTCTGAAAAACCGATGGTCACCAGCGGCATTCGTTTGGGTACGCCGGCGATGACCACGCGTGGTTTTGGCGAGGCGCAGGTGCGCGCCAC